>VFSW01013098.1_pt1 | contig 11545 bp, 15 predicted proteins | sample 5358111 | NCBI WGS metagenome assembly VFSW01 (sample SAMN11554181, study PRJNA540505) | mine drainage metagenome | isolation source: sediment from site ElyBrook_90M | place: USA: Ely Copper Mine, Vershire, VT | collected 2017 | reverse complement strand
ATATGATATCTTACAAGTAAGATATATCCCCCCTCATGGTTGAAACGACCTAGCGACGTTCAATTTTGGAGGATTGCAACAGACTTGCTGAAGTGCATCTAAGGTAATGGACAAACCGGTAGCGCTTCCCCGTTCAGTTTCCTCGCCGCATAGATCCCCGGTGGGCAGGTCTCACCCAGCCAAGTTTGGGATAGCCGTACTCGCTGGACCGCCAGTTCCAACCACGGAGCTCGGCGAATACTTGGCGCGACTTCAGCAGCGGCAACTCCGGCGACATCCTCGTGACGGCATCGACGCAGACGGCATCTCATAGCTCTGGCTGCATTGGCAGCAAGGCCTTCCTGGGATCACGCCATGGGCCTCGCACACCTCCTTGTTCTCGGCCTGATGTTAGGGTGAACACCTGCCAGTAGCAGACGGAAAGCTTGGAAGCAAATCTATCGAGGTGGATATCGTGGTCGATACCCGGGTGGAGGGCGGCGCCCTCCAGGCAGATGCTCTCGCGCAGGGCAGCACACGCGTCTCGCGCATCGCTTCAGCACTTCCATCAACAAAGTGCCCCGCAATCGTGTGGAAACTCGACACGCGTATATCGGCTGACACCCCTTGCTAGTCCACATGAAAACAAGACTGACCCTTCTTTCAGCGTTAGCCCTCGTCGTAATGCTGTCTTCAACGGGGATGGCATACGCAGCCAATAACTCACAGCCTAAGATGGTCGGGTCCCAATGGGCCGTCTACGAGCAAAAGACCATCCCGAACGGCAACCTCGTATTCTATCCAACGCATGCCGACACCATACCGACCGGAGGAGTGCAATTCCAATTCCCTGATGCCACCTCGTCGGCTCCTGCGTTCGTCAACTACATGCTGGACACCTTCACGACTTCGCTCACAGAGTCAAGCAGCATAACCGCGACGATAAGCGTCACGACCGTCGGAGCTACCGCATTCCTGGGCGATACCTTCGGAGGATACAACTCTGCAACACCCGCATTCGTGAGGCTCTTCTTCCAAGCCAATCTCCCTGCGGACGGCTCAGCCACTTGCGTAGGCGGAAACGACAACGTCAACAACTACTGGTGGGCTGACGTCAGCTCATACACCTTCGTCATAGGAGGTTCTGGCGGCACCATCACCCTGACGGCTTCCCTAGACAATGCAAACTGGTCCGGCATATGCGGGAACCCGGGTGGTTCTGACGTCCCTGCCTTTGACGCAGCACTCGCGAACATCAAATACGTCGGCCTGTCGTTCGGTAGTGGATCCTTCTTCGCCAGCGGCGTCGGCGCAGACGGCACCACCGGATCGGCCAGCTTCCAACTGCTCAGCTACGCAATCTCACCGTAAGTGGGAGTTCAAGCTCCCAACCTCTCATTTTTTGCACCAGCAGCCCATGATACGCATGGCGGAACTTTACCGGTCGGCCTGCCCGTTCGAGTTCGAAGCCTGGGCTCTGGTCCCCAAACATGGGCTGAATATCGACGTCGATATCGAGGTCGCTAACTGCGCAAGTGCGCCTTCGACAGGGGCTGGATACGTGCTTCACAATCGATAATACCTCCTGGGCGACTTGTTCGGCTTTGGGCAGCGGATAGCTTGTCGATCCCCGAGAAGGTCGTCGCGCAGATGGCAGAGCTTACCAAGGAGGCGACGGGACTGCGCGATATCAACAGAAAAGAAGCCGAGGAAAGGCAGATGATCATACGGTCGATTCAGAAGATCCAATCTCGCGTCAAGGCGGACATCGCGCTCTCTGACCAAGCGATGGCAAGTTTCAAGGGCTTTCGCGAGGCACACCTCGATCGCGAGGGGAACTTGGTATTGGTGGACATGAGCAGGAAGACGATCTCAAAGCCTCTGGCCTCCCTGAGCGGCGACGAATTCGTCAGCGTGGCGAGGGACTGCGCTCCCGAGCTGCTCCAACTCGTCGGCAAAGAGGAAAACGAGATCATCGAGTCGAAGCGCCCCGAGCTCTTGCTCAGGATTTCGCTGGAGGGAGGCCGGCTCCTGATCTTCGATTGGCGTAGTTATCACGTATCCATCAGGAACGTGGGAGGCGACTCCAAGGACCTGCGAGTGTCGGCGAAAATACAGGCTCTCTTCCACCGCTACGACCCCCTAGAACTCCGCCACGATGCCGAGGCGCAACTTGACCTCCGCAAGTTTCACAATTTGGCGAGACAGGCGGCCGTGAAGGTGGATGTCCGGTGCAAGGACGTCGATCGGCGGGAATACGGAGGAAGCTTGAGCCTCGAATTGGAAGACGACGGTTGGAAGAATCTGCCCCTGCAGGCGATTGGGCTGGCATCCGCCCTCTGATCTGACCGTCTGATCAACAGACATGTCGATGTCGATATCAAGGTCGCTGACGGGAGCCGAAGTGCGGAGGCGAAGTTCTCAGGCCACTCTCACGAGATCGTTCCAGCCCTTCGCGAGCTGCCACGCCTGCTTCACGAAGCCCCCCTGGGGTCCCCTCTCGGGGATGGGCTGGAGCTTGAGCTGATAGACCGCCTCTGTCTTCTTCCTCTTATCGTCCCATATCAGCACATCCTTCTCGATGAAGCCCAAGTCGAGGAGCTTCCTCAGCAGCTTCACGTAGAAGTTGTGGTAGCTGTACTTCACCCCCAGTTTGCCCTCCTCCAGGTCCTTTGCGAAGAACCTCAGCTGCCTCTTGGTCATGGAGAGGTGCTGGTCCGCCCTCATTTTCTCAACGAGTATCTTTGCTACCGAGAGCGTCTCCTTCCTGTCGCCGAAGAGAAGGGTAAGGATGTCGCCGTTCGCGACGGTCCTATCGTTCCAGTAGAGCTTGATGGACTTTTGCGCGGACATCTACCTTCCAACCATCCTGTCTGGCTTCGTACAAGCCGGCGAGGCGTTGGCCAACCTCAGCTGGTCGCCCGTGTTGGTGAGCGCGCAAAAGCGCATCTTGGCCGTCGCACCAGGGGCGTCCCTGGCCTTTGGTTTTGGCGTGGGGTGCCCGCCCTTTGTACTGGTCTCTACCTCTTCGACTCTTTGTTGCATTGCAGTTAGTTCCCCTGCAGGGTCTAGTTGTCCGGACGAGCCGAGAAATGTTTAGTGTATGCTCAAGGGTCACTAACCCACCCCTGGCAGCAAAGGATGGTGATGCTCTGCCAAGGTCGTATGGGGCTGCCGGTTGTGTCCCTGAAGGGGAACTACGACCAGGGAGCCGTCATGGTCCGGGGCTCGACGACCACTAATGCGCGCGAACGCCGGGCCGTGGTCAAGAAAGAGCCCACGGACGACACTTCTCGGCTCTGGACCCCCTGGTATCTTCGCTCACTTTGCCTTACCTTTGGACTGGGTCGGCCGGAGGATGGCTCCTCGAGCCAGTCAACCACACGCGACAAGGCTCTACCGATTGACTTGGCCAAGGACGACCTGGCGAAGACGGCGCGAAGCGGGCGTTATTGCCCGCCGAGGCTAAGTTGCTGGGTGCGCTGCGGGTTGTTACCGAGCGTGAACGCCCATACCTCCGACGCCTTCTTGCCGGCTACCGTGACATGCCCGTTTGCAACGAACGACCCGTAGATGACGCCGGATTGGGGCATCACTGTGTGGTATGTGTACGAGATGGGCACCATCACGATGCCTCCGGTGGTCAGCATCGGCTCCAGTCCCGTGCATTTCACGACGACCGGCTGCCCCTTGAGGCCCTGAGCCGCGATGACAAAGGGCTGCCCCGTATACGAGTATAGGCTGTGGTATACGCCCACCGTAACCGTGAATGGGCCGACGCCGTTCTGCCCCCACGCCTCAAGTTTCAATTGATGGAGCCCTGTCGGCATTACGGTGAAGGTGACCGACCCAGACCATATCTTGACCACGGTCAGCGAGCCGGTGCAGCTCTGCCAGGTGTCCATCAGCGTCATCGAGTTGCCTGCTGAGCACTCGAACTCCCCGTGCTTGGTGAAGGAGAACGTCGCGTTTTGAAGCGGACCTCCATCCACCGTGTATGCTACCCGGGTCACATTCAGCTGTGAGAAGGAGGCGGCGTCTTGGGTCATGCAGCCGCCACCCGCCAGCCACGCCGCCGGTAGCGCGTCGGGCATCGTGACGTAGAAGCTCAGGGTGTTCGTCGCGTTCAACGAGCTGACAGTCGGCGACCCATTGAAGCCGATTGTCGGCCCCTGGTCGGGGTTGGCACGGACCACCGCCGGCGTACAAGGCGCGGGATCGTCAACGTACGAAAGGCTCAGCGAAGAGGTGAAACCGAGCGCGGGGACTCCCCAAACGGCGGAGTAAGTCCCAGTCACGCCGATCTGGGCGTTCTGCATCGCGGCCTGACCTGAAGACTGGAACCCGGTTTGCGTGCAGACCCCTTGCCCGGGAGCGGGAGCCGGTGGGAAGCCCAGATCGGCCGAGCAGTCCAGCTCTCCCGCCGTGGGTATCGTAGAAGTGCCTGTGTATGTCCCCTGCACGTCGAGGACGGAAGCGTTCATGTCGCTCAGGGTAATGGTCCCGGAGTCGGACGCGGTGCCACGGACCAGGTCCTCGTTCTCTTGTGAGACGATGTCCAGCGCTCCACTGACTGGGGAGCTGCCCAATGTCCCGCTCACCGCGCCGCCGGTTTCTGTCCCCTGCCACTGTATCGTCCCTGTGTCGTAGGTCGTCACGATGGTGATGGAGCCATCCTGCGCCGCCAAGACTATGGGGGCGCCCCACGGGTTGAAGTACGGGGATTCCAGGTCGAAAACCGGCGTGCTCGCTGAAGGAGTGCCAGCGATCGTGACAGTCGTGGCGGACCCGCCGACGAAGAAAAGAGGCAGTGCGCTGTTGCACGTGGTGGTGCATCCGATTGGGATGTCCGTCTCCCCTGCCATATTCGTGATGTCGACGGTCCCTGCGGCGGTAACGCTCTGGCCGCCGGGCGTCGTCGTCCCCGTGAGATCGAAGCTTGCGGTCCCGCTCGTGGACAGGCCCGTGACCTGCGCCGACATGGCGAATGTGAGGGTCGCGGAGATGACCGTCTGTCCATCTACGGTAGCGCTGATCACAGTTCCGCCGCTCACGCTGTACGTCTGAGTGCCGGCGTTGAGCACGGTGCCCGCTGCCGACAACGAGAGCGGCTGCGGATTGCCAGCATGGACAGGAGCGGCCTCGACCAAGAGGAGCAAACAGACCGTCAGGAGTGCTCCCACTAGCCCTCTCCGTGAATTCCTGAAAGTCATATTTGGGGCTCCGTCTTGCTAGATGAACCCGCTGAGCCATTAGCATGGCCTTCTAATACATCGGAAGGCGTGGCAATCACGACGAACCCCCATCACCATTTTTCTGAGATTTAACGAATCATGCTGGTCCAGAAAGCATTCGTGTATTTTCTCAACGATAACGGAGAGGTGCGAGGAGACCCGTCGAATTGACTGCGGTCTCAGGCGCAATTCGTGAAGATGACGTATTCATGGAGTGGAGACGCTTCGAGGAACCCAAGAGAGTGGCCTCTCTCAGGGCTTGCTGCCGTTAGGTAGATTGCTAGAGGTCGGCTACGTACACGTCGCTCTTCCAGAGCCTCTTACCTCGTGGTTGGAACGCGAAGAATATCAGGCTCGCCAGAGGCTTTCTCATCCAGACCACTATGATCGCGTCGAAGATGCCGTACGCCAACCCAGAGAAGACGCTGGACTGGTGAACTCCTATCGCATAGGCAATCATTACGCTCGTGATGTCCACGACCGATGCAACCGTGTTCTCAAAGGCATCGTGGCCGCTTATCATTTTTATCGGATGCTTGACCATCTGAAGGGACCACTTCACTAATAATCCCTTAGAATCCGTGATTCATATTTGAAATCCGCCCGGCCCGACTTGCATGCAAGACGACGGAGGAAACAGGCAAAGGGAAAAGCCTGTGCGAAATAAAAAGAGGGAGAAGAAACCAGGCCGTCTGCCTAGTTTCTAGATCCTACCCTGATTGGACCCATTTGGAAGCCCGATTTCTGCTGAGAGAGGAACGTGCTCTCTACGCCCGTCAGGACCACCATGACCCTTGCCGATCCGCGCATGTTCGGCTCGACGCGCGCTCCCCATACTATCCTCGTCGTGGGAGGTAGCGATTTGGTCACGAGCTCTCCTGCCCTTGTGACCTCCTCGAGGCTCACATCGTCTCCGCCTGATACGTGAACCAGGACGCCCTTCGATTTCGTGACGTCCTTGATGTCGAGTAGTTGACCGTCGATGGCTTGCCTTACTGCGACCTCGACCCTGTCCGGTCCTGTTGCCTGGCCGACGCCGATGGCCGCCAAGCCCCTGCGCTCCATGATCGCCCTGAGGTCTGCGTAGTCGATGTTGATGAGACTTGCTGTGGTGATGGTCTCGGTGATTCCCTTGATGAACTGGCCTACCAGCTCATTTGCTACGCCCAGAGCCTGCTGCAACGGTAGGTCGCCAGCGACCTTCGACAGCTTTGTGTTGTCGATGGCCACGACGGTGTCGCAGTATTCCCTGAGCTTCTGCAAGGCCTTCTTAGCGTTCTCGTATCGGTAGCTCTCGATCGAGAATGGTAGCGTGACCACTCCGATCGTCAGGCCGCCGTTGCCCTTCAGCTCTCTTGCGAGAGCCTGGATGGCGCCGGTGCCTGTGCCGCCTCCGAGACCTGCGCATAGGAAGGTGATGTTCGACCCATTGACCTCCTTCTTGAGTTCGGGCATGCTCTCCATCGCGGCCCGCTCGCCGCGCTCTGGATAGCCCCCGCACCCGGTGCCGTGGGTGAGCTTCTCACCGATTAGGAGCCGTCTGTCTGCTTTTGTGATTCCGAGGTGTGCTGCGTGTGTGTTCGCTGCGATGAGCTTGCCGCCGGAGACGCCGCGCTGCTTGATCCAAGAGACGATGTTGCTTCCAGCGCCTCCCAGGCCGACCACCGCGACGTTGGGGCGAGCCATTCGCATGGCTGCTTCGATTCGTTCTGCTTCCAAGAAGTCCGTGCTTTCCGTGGACAGTTCCATGACTCCATCAGGATGGCCATGACGGATAAAAGCCCCGTGAATATACAGACTATACGGGAGATTCACACCCCGTAAATACATGGTCGAATAGACAATGAGATGGAGCGATAATCTAGAAACCGGAGAGATTCCTAAAGTAGGGCGGGAAAGATGGCCCACGTACCAGGAATCTGGATTGGCCGTAAGGTTTTTCAATGGATTCACTCCCGTATCGTATCGCTAATGACACAGCTAAGGAGCCCTGAACACGTCTGCGCGTTCTGCACATTGGTGATACAGATCGGCTACAGCGAGCTGACGAGGGACGATATCGCGAAGGTTTCGGCGCACATGCGGATCGCCCACGGCCTGAAGCGATACGACATCCCCGCGTGAGCGCCGCGCGGTCAAGCCTATCCCGCGCGTACTTTTCCTCCACCCGGGTTATCAACGACGATATCGACCTTGATAATCAACGGCTTCCTGAACCCGCCCCACCGATTCGTATTTCTACCGGCCAAAACAGCCCCGAGGCACTCCAAGGGCGTGATTTGAAGAACTAATGTCTAAGGCACCGAAAAGAGGGAAGTTAAGGAACCCGCCCAGAGGCCGCCAGTACGCCTATGTGGCCATAGTCGTCGTCCTCCTCTTGGCTGGAGGGTCGGGGGCATACCTGTACGCTACCCACAGCGGTCCTTTCTACACGACTGCCACTTCGTCTTCCTCTTCGGCGTCCTCGTCCAGCAGCGGAAACTCAACATCGAAGAGCGTGAGCGGGTCCAGCACCGTTTCAGGGGCAGGGTTCATTAACACACCCTGCACCGAGTCGACCACGACCTCTTCGCAAAGCACGACGGGGACGTACGCGCTGATCTGCACCAACCTCGGCCTCATCGAGGTACAGCTCTCCTCCGCGGACGCCCCCAAGACCGTGGCCAACTTCGTCAGCCTCGCCCAATCTGGCTTTTACAACGACCTCGTCTGGCACAGGATAGTCGATAGTCCTACTCCATTCGTAATCCAGGCTGGAGACCCCAACACCAAGAACGGCGGGGGAAACAGGGCGACCTGGGGTTCGGGAACGTCAGGCACCTCGATTCCCTTTGAAGACGACGGCAACCTCCACAACACCCTTGGGACTATTGCCATGGCAAGCACATCTCCCGGAACAGGCGGGAGTTCGCAGTTCTACATCAACCTCGCAGATAACAGCGCGGCACTCGATGGCAAATACGCAGTCTTCGGGCACGTGATAAACGGACTCAGTGTGATGAATGCTCTAGCAAAAGTCCCGGTCAATTCCAGCCAGCAGCCGATTAGTGCTGCTTCCGCCTACATCGTGAGCGTCACGATCCAAAGCACCCCGTAGACGATTGCCGCCGATGCCTGGTCGGCGGACGCTACGACTTAGAAGAACACGTATACCACGACAGCGAGGAGCGGCACGAAGAACCCCGCCCAAAGCATTTTGTTCCAGTGGAAGACCTTCGCCCCGTCCAACGGCATGATGGGCAGCATGTTGAACAGCGCAAGGAAGAGGTTGACAGGGAACCCAATGAGCCCGATGTCGGCTACAATCCCATTTCCTACTAATCCTACAAGTAAGAACACAACCGCTATCACGACGTTCGTCGCCGGTCCCGCAAGCGAGATTATACCGTTCTGCCGCTCGCTGACGTTGTAGCCCTGGATGTAGGTGGCTCCCGGAGCCGCGAAGATGAAACCAAGGGTGGACGTTATCAGCGCGAGGACGATGCCCATCATCCACATCCTGAACTCAGCCCAGTAGCCATACCTCTCCGCCGTGAACTTGTGCATCAGCTCGTGCAGGACGAACCCGCTCCCCACTGCGATGAAGGAGACGAAGAAGAACGTGCCTGGACCGCCTGATATCGGGCATCCGCGACCGCTTGCCACGCCGCAGTCGGCGAGCGTGAACGCCAGCGCTAGCGCTGCCCATGCGACCAATATGTCGCGCACCTCCTTCGCCGAAAAGAGGTACGGGCTCGACCGCCTCCCGGCAGACGTCCCGGAGAACGTCGACCCGTCCCAAGAGCGCGTTGTCGCGGGGTTCGCGACTATCCTCCGCGTGAGGTCGCCCGTGCAAGCGTGCGCCTCCGGAAGCCTGTGCTCTCCGCAGAAGGTGCCGCCGCAGTAGTTGCACGTGAAGGGAAGGTCCTCGTCCTTCCCGCAGTAATCACACTTCAAAAGGATGCCACGACGGGTCCGTCGGGATTATTTAACGATGCTAATGGCCAACCGCTCCGCGGCGGCATCCCAAGGTCCTACGGCCGCCCGAGCCGCCGATGGGCCAGGATGCAGAGCGCGATCACGGGGACGTAGACGCCCACCGCGTACGCGACGCTGAGCGGCTCGTTGCGGAAGTCCATGATCGGGCGCCCCGCGACCAGCTCCAAGACGAACAGGACCAGGACCAGCATCACGACCAGCACGCATGCCAGCGCTGCTTTCCTCTTGTCCGCGGTCAGTGCTATCTGCGTCATCTAGGCTATCCCTCCGGCCTTTGCGACGGCGATGAGAGCGTCGGCTATTATGGTCAGCAGCACGGCCACGACGAGGATGGTGACTATGAGCCTGAACGCGAACCTGATGGGCTTCGCGCCGGAGTCGTACCTGTCCTTTAGGAACAGGCCTTCCACCCTGCCCAGGATGGCGACCGGCTTGCTCTGGAGAATGGTGTAGTTGAAGAGCAGGTCGTAGAAGAAGATGAGACAGAACCAGCCCACGAAGTTGTAGATGGGTACCCCCAGGATGTAGACGGACGGGTTTATCCACTGCCAGAGCGAGTTCGCCACCGCTACCGGGTCGATGACCAGGTCGATGTTGACGGCGAAGAGCCCCGCGCAGGCTGCCTGCAGGAACGGGCTCCTTCCGGGGAGGAGTACTTCGTGGAAGAGCACGAAGAGCGAGAGGGCAACGATCACCCATCCAAGTTCTATCCAAAGGGGGACCTGCCCGACCCAGAAGAGATACCCCGCGTAGTTGGGGGCGAAGAGGCCTGCGTAGGTGTAGTACGTGTACGACTTGTCTATGACGCCAAGGTTCTCGATGATGGACGTCCAGAGGACCGAGCCCGCAAGGAAGTACGCGGCCCTCTCCTTCCCGTACGCCTTGACGCCTGCGTAGGCGACGATGCACGCGAGCGAGATTGTGCCGAGCTCGGCGAGCACGGGTATGTAGTACGGAAGCACGTTCAGCAGCCCACTCTCCGAGATGACGGCACCGCGTTCGGCCCGTTTGCAAGACTACGACTGGCGTTTGCTGGCACTATTTTGCACCCTTTTTCGTGATTTTTCTAACTTTGGCCGGAATTAGGCTATAAGCCGAGTGGAGCAGAAATCCAGTCGGCTTTTACATGAGCGCAGGGCGCCTTCGCGGCCGCGATCGGCGACAGAGGCAGCGACCCGATTATGGTCGAATCTCCTCTCTCAGCCCGTGTTCCTTCTCCAAGTGCGCCTTGAACGTCGTGCTGTCCCTGTCGGTCATGCCCTTGAGAGTCGGATAGAGCGTGAGGACGAACCAGCAGAATGAGCAGCTGGTGCTGGACTGCGCCTTTGCGTGGACGTTGACCGAATACGCCTTCCTTCCGCCGATTCCTTCGCTTGCCGGGTTGTGGCCGTCGTTCATGTTTCTGACACCACCGATGAGCGTGGCCGCTCTACATCTGGATTCTAGCCGAAGACTGGACGATAGTCAGTCCGGATTGTGGAATCCGTGTGGGCGCCAGGTCCAGATTCAGCGTCCATCGCCAGGCGGCGCGCACGCAGGGGGCGGGAGGCGCGTGCTTCGGATGGCTGCGAAGCATCCAGAGGGGAGCCTAAACGGTCCGGCGCCTCGGCCGCGGGCTCTAGGTGTGCTGGAACGTCATGAACACGGCGTTGACATAGTCCGTGACCTCGATGGTGTAGTACCCCGCTGCCGCCGTCGGCACCTGGAACGTCACTCCTCCAGGCACGTTCCCGGACCCGTTCATCGTAAACGTCGTGAGCTGCGTCCCCTGCCCTGCGGAGTTTATCCACAGCACGGCGGCCTTGGCGTTGGCGTTGAAGTGGCACGGCGAGGTGCAGCTCACGGTCACCGTGGCGCCCGTCGCGCCGGCGGTCGGGGTCGTGTACGCGTTCCCCTGCGTGATCACCCCGTACGGGTATGGGATGGTCTCCCCGTAGAGGGTCCCGTCGCTGAACACGCCCGTGAGGGCGATGTACGCCTCGAAGGGCGTCAGGATGCCGGTCCCGAACGCCTGCGTCGTCGAGCCCAGCGCGTTAGTGGCGGCGAAGTACAGGGTGGTAGGGACGTCGTATGCGAGCGTCAGGAACTGGCCCGACGTAGAAGTGTATCCGTTCACGGTCGTGGACCCCGAGTTGAGGCTGTCTATGATGTAGTAGTGTGCCTGGGTGTAGCTGGTGTCGTAGCCGTTGTACTCCTCCGAGCCCACTGACAGCTCGGTCTGCGGCCAGATGGTGACGGCGCGGTGCTGGGAGTCCACGTTGGTGAACGTCACCTCCCACGCCAGCTGGGCGCCGCTCGACACTCCCATGGTGGGGTACCCGTTGACCTGGATGCCGCTCTGCGGGTTGAACGGC
>VFSW01013097.1_pt1 | contig 11545 bp, 9 predicted proteins | sample 5358111 | NCBI WGS metagenome assembly VFSW01 (sample SAMN11554181, study PRJNA540505) | mine drainage metagenome | isolation source: sediment from site ElyBrook_90M | place: USA: Ely Copper Mine, Vershire, VT | collected 2017 | reverse complement strand
GCGCATGAAGGGTGCCACAAAGGGTAGACGCCGGTGCTAGCGAAAAGGTTTAGCTAATTTCGCACAAAGAGAGGGAAAAATCTCGCAAGCAGGGGGGGCCGGGATGCCATCCTGCCCCCACGGCCTCGCTAGGTTTCGGCCGCGGGAACGTCCTTGCGCACGGCGTCCAGCACGCCGTTGATGAAGGCCACGGATTCCACCGAGGAGAAGCGGCGCGCCAGTTCCAAAGCCTCGTCGATCACCACCGCTGCGGGTGTGCCGACGCTGGTCATCTCATGCACCGCCAGGCGCAGAACGTTGCGATCCACGATGGGCATGCGCTCCAGGCGCCAGTGCTCTGAGTGCCCCGAGATCCTCTTGTCGATTGCAGCCATGGCCTCGATCGTGCCGTGGACAAGCTGTTCCATGAAGGGATCGGGAATGGGAGGCGGGTCGTCTTCCTCGGCCGAGTGCAGAGACTCATAGAATGCCCGGATGGCGGCGTCGGGTGGTTGCTGCCGGATATCCGCCAGGAACAGCACCTGCAGAGCGCTCTCTCGGGATCTATGGCGGGAGGGCATGCCTCTGGAATCAGGACCCGCTGCGGAGCTGCCGCATGAGGTTACCCATCTCGACGGCGCCCATGGCGGCATCGAAACCCTTGTTGCCGCTCTTCGCGCCCGCGCGGTCCAGGGCCTGGTCCAGGGTCTCGCAAGTCAGAACGCCGAACGCCACCGGGATGCCGAATTCCATGGCCGTCTGCGCCAGTCCCTTGGACGCTTCCGAGGCGATGTAGTCGAAGTGCGGCGTGTCGCCGCGGATCACGGCGCCCAGGCAGATAATGCCGTCGTGCCTCTTCGCGGAGGCCAACTGCCGCGCCACCACCGGCAGCTCCCAGCTTCCGGGGGTTTTGACGATCTCGATATCGCTGTCCTTGCAGCCGGTGCGCGCCAGCGCATCGAGCGCGCCTGCCAGGAGCCGTTCCGTGATCAGACTGTTGAAGCGGGTCACCAGGATCGCGAACTTCAAGCCTTTCGCGTCAAGGTTCCCTTGGATCACTTTATTCGCCATAAATACTCCCCTTGGAACAAAGGCCCTATGGGATAATTGAACTTCAGAGTTTCATCATACCGCATGGATCCCCAGTTTATTCGCAATTTCTCGATCATCGCCCATATCGACCACGGCAAGTCGACGCTGGCGGACCGCCTTCTGGAGGTCACCGGCGCGCTGGCGGCGCGCGAGATGATGGCGCAGGTCCTCGACACCATGGACTTGGAGCGGGAGCGCGGCATCACCATCAAGTCGCATGCGGTCCGCCTGAATTACCGGGCCGACGATGGCATCCTCTACCAATTAAACCTGATCGACACGCCCGGTCACGTCGACTTCACCTACGAGGTTGCGCGCAGCCTGCAATCCTGCGAGGGCGCGCTGCTGGTGGTGGACGCATCCCAGGGGGTCGAAGCGCAGACGCTCGCGAACACCTACCTGGCCTTGCAGCACAACCTGGAGATCATTCCCGTCATCAACAAGATCGACCTGCCGTCGGCCGAGCCCGACCGCATCCGGGAGCAAATCGAGCACCTGGTCGGCCTGAGCGCCAAGGACGCCTTGCTGGTGAGCGCGAAGAGCGGCCTCGGCGTTCACGAAATACTCGAGTCGATCGTCCACCTGATTCCCCCGCCGCAGGGCGATCCCGCTGCGCCACTGCGCGCCTTGATCTTCGATTCCTGGTTCGACCCCTACCGCGGCGTGATCGCGCTGGTGCGCGTCGTCGATGGACGGCTCTCTCTGGGCCAGCGGATTCGCCTGTGGTCCAACGGCAAGACGTTCGACGTGGAGGGCCTGGGCTATCAGTCGCCCAAGCCGGTCCCCTGCCAGGAGCTTGCCGCCGGCGAAGTCGGTTTCATGTTCGCCAACATCAAGACCGTGTCCGAGGCGCGCATGGGCGACACGATTACGGACGACGCCCGCCCGGCCGCCGAACCGCTGCCCGGCTTTCAGGCGGCCAAGGCGATGGTCTTCGCCGGCCTCTATCCCATCGAGTCCCACGAACACGGTGTGCTCCGCGACGCGCTCGAGAAGTTGCGGCTCAACGACAGCGCGTTCAGCTTCGAGCCGGAAAGCTCCATCGCGCTCGGCTTCGGTTTTCGCTGCGGTTTTCTGGGGCTGCTGCACCTGGAGATTGTGCAAGAGCGGCTGGAGCGTGAATTTCAGATCGACCTGATCACCACCGCGCCGAGCGTCCGCTACCACGTCACCACCACCGCCGGCGAGCTTCTGGAGGTCGACAGCCCCAGTCGCTTTCCGGACCCGTCCGAGATCCGGGAGATCGAGGAGCCGATCATCGAAGCCACGGTGATCACGCGCGAGGATTCGATCGGCGAGATTTTGAAGCTGCTCGAGGAGAAGCGCGGCGAACAGAAAAAGTTCGAGTACATCGGCTCCGGCAGAGTCCTGCTGGTCTACCAGATGCCTCTCAACGAGATTGTGCTGGACTTTTACGACCGGCTGAAATCGGCCTCGCGGGGCTATGCCTCGCTCGACTACCACTTGGCCGGGTACCGGGTCTCGCCCATGGTGAAACTGGATGTACTTGTGGCGGGGGAGCCCGTGGACGCGCTTTCGATGATCGTACACCGGGATATTGCTTACGAGCGCGGCAAGCTGCTCATCGAGAAGCTGCGCAAGCTGATTCCGCGCCAGATGTTCGAGGTGGCTCTCCAGGCGGCCATCGGCAACAAGATTGTGGCCCGCGAAAACATCGCCGGCATGCGCAAGAACGTGCTGGCCAAGTGTTACGGCGGAGATATCTCGCGTAAGCGCAAGCTGCTCGAAAAGCAGAAGGAAGGGAAGCGGCGCATGAAGCGCGTAGGCAAGGTGGATATCCCGCAGGAGGCCTTCCTGGCCGTGCTCAAAGTAAGCGGGGAAGGGTCTTAGTTCAACTCGAGTGGCGTGAGGACGCCGTCCTTCTTCACTCCCAGGCGAATTGGGCGGGGAGGGCCTTTTGCCGGCACACTCACTTCCACCCAGAGTTCCTCGCCTGGGGGCCGGCGAGAGGGGTCTGGAACGTGCTCGGGGATGAAATAGGCGAGCGGTTCCTGCAACACGGCCGTGTCCTTGCCAATTGTCCGAATCCACACCGCTCCAGGCGCGCTCGTAGGGGAAGCCACCAGCTTGCCTTCCTCGATCGAGAGCTGTGCTTGCCAGAAAGAGCCAGCCGGGGCGGCGCGAGCCTCCACCGGCACCTGAACCCGCACATACCTTCCGCGAATTGGCAAGTTTGGGTCGAAGGGCAGGGCCCGGACCCACACGCGGGGAAGCCTGGTCCGGTCTATGTAGTACTTCCCGGCGACGCTCAGTACGACGGCCAGTTGCAGCAGCGCGAGCAGCAGGCCCTTCTGAAGACGAGTCACGCGCGGCCTCCTCGAATTTGAGCGATCCACCCGCGCCGGCCCCGTTCGAGAGCCCATCCGCCAGCCAGCACCAGAACCCCGAGAGCGATCAGGCTGACCGACCTCCCCAGCTTGTCCATCAGAGTCGAAAAGTAGAAGAAGAGGACGGTGAGTGCGAAGCCGGCGACCCCCAGGTTCACGCGCTCGCCGCGGGCTTCCCATAGGCCCCAGGTGATCAAACCCGCCGAACCCAAAGCACCCAGAGCGTGTACCGCCAGACTGAGGTGGTCAAGCGCGGCAAGCGCCAGCAGACCTACCCAAACCGCAGCCACGGCGTTCACCCACGCATCCTTCCCGCGCAGCAGCCAGCCTACTCCGAGCGGAGCTAGAAACGCCAGCACCCATTGCAGGACAGGCGTTTCTACCGGCGGGGTGGCCAGCGGCCACCGTACCAGAAGCGTGACCGCCGAGATCACGCCGAGCGGCAACACGGCGATGGAGCCCAGCACGCACAGCGTTCGCCGCTCATTCGCGAAGCGTCCGGCCCGGGGAGCGCTCAAGTAGACCAGCGCCAGGAGCAACAAAAACGGACTCGCCGGCCCACCCCGCCAATACCGTACAAACCATTCACTGGCGACCCAGGCCGGCGCCAGAATCGCCAGAAGGGCGAACTGAGGCCAATCGCGGAGAAGCAGGTACCCCGCGGCGGCCCCGATCCCCCAGAGCAGAACCGCGGAAGGCCAGTGCTCGCCCATGTTGAAAATCTGGCCGGTGAGCGCGATCCCCGCTCCCAGTGCCACCGTTCCCAACGCGTGCATCGTCGAGGACAAGGCCGTCGAGCGGCTTCCCAGAGACGCGCCCGAGGCATGAAACCCAGCCACCAGGGCGACCACCACGGCCATGCGCTGCGCGGGGGACAGTACATCCCAGTGGGAGGACACGAAGAGCAAGACCCCCGCGCCCACCAGCAGCGCTCCCAAGCTGAGGGTCAGAATCACCGGCCAGCGGGCGCTCTCCGGTAACACCCGGTCGCCCTGCCAAGGGCTCAGTGGCCTGCCCGGGTCCCGTTCGTATTCGAGGATGCGATCGGCGGTCTGCTCGTCGATCAGTCCGGCCTCGCGCCACGCGTCCAGCCGGCCCCTCAAGTCTGCGGACATGCTTGCCCGGAATTGTATCAGAGACCGGAGTGGGACGAAGCCCAGACACCCCGACATGTGCGGCGGTTCATGACCGTGAAGTCGGACCGCGAGTTGAACCGCGCCGTCCTGGTCGGCGGGATCTTCATCCTCATGATGACGGGTGTGGCTTTCACGGTAGGGGCACTTTCCAACGTCTACTTTTACAATCACGAAGTGATCAAGGGCCGCATTCTCCCCAAGGCCGGGATTACGACGCTTCCCGACGGCAGCGTCGAGGTTCCCCAAGGGCCTCGAGCTTCCTCCGGGCGGTGGCGCCCGCCGGCGCGGGAACGTGCATGTTCAACGCTGATATACAGCCGCGCATAATTAAAGGGACATGAGGTAACAACGTGGGGCAGGCCATCGCTTTTTGTGGCCTGCCTTTCCACGGGCGGAGGGCAGGCGACAGGAAGCGATCGCCTGCCCCACACCTGCTGCTGTTCTTTGGCGACCAACATGTCCCTTTACTTATGCGCGGATGTATAGCATTACGTTACCAGATGCTCGCCGGCATCTTCGCCAGCGGCTAGCGACCGGCGGGAGTTGGGGTATACTCGTCCAGACGGGACGCCAAGGGCACCCCGCGCTACTGTGGTGGTCCGTGCCGGTGCGGACTGCTACGCCGGAGAGAGTAAGAAGATGAGAAGAAGCTCCCCCTTTCTGCTAACTGGCCTCCTCCTGGGGTTCGCAGGCGCCGCCCTGGCTCAGCCTGAAACGATGGGCTGGGGCAACGTGGTCGGCATTCGTGTGGACGGCCACCTGTTTGAGGTCCACTCCAGCATGTGCGTCGTACGGCCGGACTGGTCGGGCGCCTTCCGCAGCGCCATGGAACGGCAGACCAACAACTACTCGCGGACCGGAAAAGTCGAGACGGTCAAGATTCAAGCGCAGGCGCGGGTCAATGCCCCCGATTCGCCGACGCCCAGCTACACCTTCTCCGCGGTGGAATCGGTCGAGGACACCGGTTCCGGCACGGCCAAGATCGATTTGGAATTCACGTTCCCAGCCGCGACCGACATAGCCGGAGCTTTCCTGTGTCTGGACCTTCCCTCCTCGCTGTACTCCGGCGGCAGAATGCAGCTCATCGATCCGGTGGCGCCCGCACCGGCTGAGATCTCCCTGGCCCCCGGGACCAAGGATCTGAACGAATACGTGCGCGCCAAAGCTGCCGGCGTGCGCTTCACGACGCCGCGCCAGCAATTGGAGGTGATGTTCGCCGAGCCGACCGAGGTCGTCGTTCGTGACGACCGCCGCCAGAACAACTTTGATCTCCAGGTCTATCTGGGTGTCCTCTCAGGCAGCGCGGCGGAGAAGCAGACGGCGAAGAAGAGCTTCAACTTGAAGGTCTCCGGAGAGACCGACAAGGCCCCGGCGGAAATCGTGGTGGATGCCTCGCGCCCTGGCCGGGCGTATGCCGGGCTGGGCGGCAATTTCCGGCTCCAGAATGCCAGGACCGATCCCCAGGTCATTCAGTACAACCTGGACAACATGCGCGTCGTCCTCGCGCGCGTCGAGATGCCCTGGCGCACCTGGCACCCGGTCGAGGATGTGGATCCCCTCGCCGAGGCAAGAGCCGGAAAGGTCCCACCGGCCGTCCAGCAGGCCATGGAGATGGCACGCAGTCTGGCGTTGAAGGGCATGCCCGTCATCGTCAGCGACTGGTCCCCGCCTACCTGGGCGATTGTGGGCGCTGGAGCGGGCGGGCGACGAGGCGGAGGAGGCTTTCTGGATCCGGCGAAGATGGACCACATCAAGGAGTCCCTCGCCAGCTATCTGGTCTTCCTGAAGGAGAAGTACGGCGTGGAAGCGGCGGCCTTCTCGTTCAACGAATCGGACATCGGCATCAATGTACGTCAGACCGCGCGCGAGCATGCGGATCTGATCAAGACGCTGGGCTCGTACTTCGCGTCTCGGGGCCTGGCCACCAAGCTGTTGGTGGGCGACACAGGCGACGCGCGGCCGGTCCACTTCATCGAAGATGCAATGAAGGACCCGGAGGCAGTGAAGTACATCTACGCGGTTTCCTTCCATTCCTGGCGCGCATGCACCGATGAGAATCTGACTACGTGGAGCAATAACGCCAAGGCTTTGAACGTTCCACTCCTGGTGGCTGAGGGCAGTACGGATGCCGCCGCGTACCGCTATCCGCAAATCTTCCTGGAGCCGTCTTTTGCGCTTCGCGAAATCGAGTTGTATAACCGAATCCTGGCCATCGCCCAGCCCAAGTCGATCATTCAATGGCAGCTCACGGCGGACTATTCACTTCTGGTCGGAGGCGGAGTTTACAACGACAACGGCCCGCTTCGGCCCACACAGAGGTGGTGGAACCTGAAGCAACTCTCTTCGTCGCCGCCGGACACCTTTTACCTTCCGGTCAAGTGTGACCGTCCGGGCCTGACTTGCACGGCGTTCGGCAATATCGCGGGGGGCGTTTACGCCGTGCACATCGTCAACACGGGTGCGGCGCGTCCCACGACGCTTACCGGCCTCCCCGCCGATGTGAAACAGCTTCGCGTATGGGTGACCGATACGAAGCGGGGGATGGAAGAGGGTGCGCGCATTCCCGTCACCGACGGAAAGGCGCAGTTCACCCTGGACCAGACCAGCTACACGACGCTGATCAGCGCACAGTAGGTATAGGACGGACTGCCGCCGCACATTAAGCGGAACAGGCAGGAGACTGTCAGATCTTCTTGAAGAGTCCGCGCAGCACCTTCACCGCTTTGTCCACTTCCGGCTCCGTGATGATGTAAGGGGGCAGGAAGCGGAGCACGGTGTCATGGGTGCAGTTGAACAGGAGACCTTGCGCCATGCCGTCCACCACGATCTGCTTGCCGGGAATGTCCAGTTCCACGCCGATCATCAGGCCAAAACCGCGCACCTCTTTGATGAATGAGAAATGCCGGCCGAGTTCCACTAGTTCCTGCCGGAAGCAACCGCCCACCTGATGGATGTGTCCCATCAGTCCGTCCAGGATTTCGAAAAACTCGAGGGCCACGCGGCACGCCAGCGGCCCCCCGCCAAAGGTGGTCCCGTGCATCCCCGGACCGATCGCCGCTGCGGCCTTCTCGTTGGCAATGAGGGCGCCTAACGGCAACCCGCACGCCAGCGGCTTGGCCGCCACCACGATATCCGGTTTCACCGCTGGTTCCGCCAACTGATACGCGAAGTACTTTCCGGGACGCCCGACTCCGCATTGAATCTCGTCGAACACCAGCAGAGCGTTGTGTTGATCCGCCAGTTCCCTGGCCCTGCGCGCGTACTCCACCGTGAGCGGATAGATGCCGCCCTCACCCTGCACCCATTCGAGCACGATGCCGGCGGTGTGTTCGCTGAAAGCTTCCTCCAGAGCGGCAATGTCATTGCGCGGAACGAACTTGACTCCCGGGAGCAGAGGCTCGAAGTCTTTTCGGTACTTCGCCTGACCCGTGATGGACAGGGCGCCCAGCGTGCGGCCGTGGAAGGAGTTATCAAGCGAGATGATCTCGAACTTCTTCGGGTTCACCTTCCCGCCGTGGCTGCGCACCATCTTGAGCGCGGTCTCGATGGCTTCCGCACCCGAGTTGCAGAAGAAGCTGCGCTCCAAGCCGCTGATTTCGGCGAGCTTCTTGGCGAGCGGACCCTGATACTCGTGATAGTAGAGATTAGAGCAGTGGAGCATCAGCGCGGCTTGCTCGCGGATGACTCTGACAATGCGCGGATGCGCGTGTCCCAGGGCGTTCACACCGATTCCGGCAATGAGATCCAGGTAGCGCTTCCCGTCCGTATCGTAGACGTAGCAGCCCTTCCCGCGCCGGATGACGAGCGGATATCGGCTGTAATTTTGGAGTAAGTACCGCTTCTCGAGTCCCATCACCTGCTGCGTGAGGGAAGACTCCTGCGGTGTGGATGGATCCGTATTCATTTCTCCATGATACTCGGTAGGGACTTGCCGCCGGCAAGCCCTTGCGGAGAGGCCCGGCTGTTCTCTGTCTTGGGCTTGCCGGCGCCAAGCCCCTACGGGAGTGTCGACTGGCCCATCAGGTAGGTGTCGATGGCGCGCGCTGCCTTGCGGCCTTCGGCGATGGCCCACACCACCAGCGACTGGCCCCGGCGCATGTCGCCGGCCGCGAAGACGCCCGGCACCGAGGACATGTAGTCCTCGCCGGTCTTCACGTTGTTGCGCGCGTCAAGTTCCACGCCGAGCTGCTCGAGCATGCCGCCCCGAACCGGCCCGGTGAACCCCATCGCCAGCAACACCAAATCGGCGTCCATGGCGAACTCGCCGCCCGGGAGGGGCTCGAACTTCGGCGGCGGGCCAACCTTCGTGACGTGCAACTGAGTGACGTTGCCGTTCTCGTCGCCGGTGAACCGCGTGGTGGCGACCGCCCAGTCCCGAATCCCGCCCTCTTCGTGCGCGCTCTCGATGCGCAACTGGAGCGGCCACAGCGGCCAGGGAGTCAGCTCGCTGCGCTGATCCGGCGGCTTGGGCATGATCTCGAGCTGGCAAACCGTGCGCGCCTTCTGGCGGTGACAAGTACCCAGGCAATCGGCGCCCGTGTCGCCTCCCCCGATGATCACGACTCGTTTGCCGGTCGCCAGGATCTCCTCTGCCAGGCGGGTTTCATCGGCCACGATATCCCGATCGCCGCAGCCCCGCTTGTTCTGTTGCGGCAGGAAGTCCATCGCGAAGTGAATTCCGCCGAGCTCCCGTCCGGGTATGGCGATGTCCCGCGGTTGCTCGGCGCCGCCGGCCAGCAGGATGGCGTCGTACCCTTCGCGGAGGTCCTCGACGGGGACGTTGTGTCCCACGTGGGCCCGCGTCTCGAACCGGATTCCCTCTTCCATCATCTGCCCGAGACGCCGGTCGATGTACCGTTTCTCGAGTTTGAAGTCCGGTATGCCGTAGCGCAGCAGGCCGCCGGGCCGGTCGGCTTTCTCGAACACGGTGACCCAGTGGCCGGCGCGGTTCAACTGCTGCGCCGCGGCCAATCCGGCTGGGCCGGAGCCCACCACGGCAATACGCTTGCCCGTGCGATGGGGCGGCGGCTCGGGTTTCACCCAGCCTTCACTGAAGGCGTGCTCAATAATGGCCTTTTCTATGGCCTTGATCGCCACCGGCGGCTCGTTGATGCCAAGCACGCAGGCGGCCTCGCACGGGGCCGGACAAACGCGGCCGGTGAACTCCGGAAAGTTGTTGGTGGAATGGAGCACCCGGATGGCGTCCTTCCACCGGTCGCGATAGGCGAGGTCGTTGAAATCGGGGATGATATTGACGAGCGGGCAGCCCGTGTGGCAGAAGGGCACGCCGCAGTCCATGCAGCGCGCGCCCTGGGTGCGCACCTTCTCCTCGGGAAAGTCAAGGTAGACTTCGAACCAGTCGTTGACGCGCGTGGTGGCCGGCCGGCGTTGCGGGGTCTCCCGCGGGTACTCCTTGAAGCCCGTGATCTTACCCATGCGTCGCCGTCCTTCCTTCGGGTTCTTCCAAAGAGAGAGGCAGCGCCGCTTTCAGTTCATGCGGGAACACCTTGACGAACCGGGGCAGCAGCTCCTCCCAGTTCTCGAGCACCCGCCTGGCGCGCGGGCTGGCGGTGGTCTCGAAATGCCGGAAGACCAGGTTCCGCACCGAATCGGCTTCGTCGGGATCGGTCACGGATTCCAGATCGACGCTAGTCCGGTTGCACCGCGAGGCGACGAACTCCCCGGTCTCATCGAGCACATAGGCGAGGCCGCCGTTCATGCCCGCGGCGAAGTTGCGTCCCGTGGCGCCCAGCACCACCACGACGCCCCTGGTCATATACTCGCAGCCGTGATCGCCGACGCCTTCCACGACGGCGGTCGCGCCGGAATTGCGCACGGCGAAGCGCTCGCCGGCCATGCCGTTAAAAAAGGCCTCCCCGCTAGTGGCCCCGTAAAGGGCCGTGTTACCGATGAGGATATTCTCCTCCGGCCGGAAGGTGGATTCCCGCGGCGGGTAGACGATCAACCGGCCGCCCGAGAGGCCCTTGCCGGTGTAGTCGTTGGCATCCCCTTCGAGCAACAGCGTGACGCCTTTGGACAGAAACGCCCCGAAACTCTGGCCCGCGGAACCAGTCAGGTGCAGCCGGATAGTATCGTCCGGGAGGCCCGCCGAGCCGTACCGCCGCGCGATTTCTCCGCTCAGCATGGTGCCAACAGTCCGATGAATGTTGCGAATCGGCAGATCCAGTTCCACCGGCTTGCCGGTGGCGAGCGTTTCCTGGCACAGGTCGATCAACTGATGATCCAACGCGCCTTCCAGTCCATGGTCCTGGCCGATCATGCAGTGGCGTCCCACGCGCGCCGGCGCTTCGGGGTTGAAGAAGATCGCCGAGAAGTCCAGCCCGCGCGCCTTCCAGTGCTCGAAGGAGGAGCGCATGTCGAGCATGTCAACCTTCCCGACCATCTCGTCCACTTTGCGAAAGCCCATGCCCGCCATCAGCTCGCGCAGTTGGTCGGCGACGAAAAAGAAGAATCGTATGACATGCTCGGGCTGGCCGGCGAACTTCTTGCGCAGATCGGGGTCCTGCGTGGCGATGCCCACAGGGCAAGTGTTCAGATGGCACTTCCGCATCATGATGCAGCCCATGCTGATGAGCGGCATCGTGGCGAAGCCGAACTCCTCGGCCCCCAGCAGCGCGGCAATGGCCACGTCGCGTCCCGTACACAGCTTGCCGTCGGTCTGCAAGCGGACCCGGCTGCGCAGATCGTTCATGACCAGCACCTGCTGGGTCTCCGCCAAACCGAGTTCCCACGGAATGCCCGCGTGCTTGATGGACGTCAGCGGGGACGCGCCGGTGCCGCCCGAGTCGCCGCTGATGAGAATCACGTCGGCATGCCCTTTGGCCACGCCCGCCGCCACAATCCCTACGCCGACCTCGGCGACCAGCTTCACCGAAATGCGCGCCTTGGGATTGGCGTTCTTCAGATCATAGATGAGCTGCGCCAGATCCTCGATCGAATAGATGTCGTGGTGCGGCGGCGGCGAGATCA
>VFSW01013096.1_pt1 | contig 11545 bp, 12 predicted proteins | sample 5358111 | NCBI WGS metagenome assembly VFSW01 (sample SAMN11554181, study PRJNA540505) | mine drainage metagenome | isolation source: sediment from site ElyBrook_90M | place: USA: Ely Copper Mine, Vershire, VT | collected 2017 | reverse complement strand
CGCCCCCCGCGGCGCCCGGCGAGGGCGTCCGTTTTCAGCTGCCAACACGCCTGCCGGTAATATTCGTGGCCGGTTTTCTGCAGCGAAAGAGAAAGCTCCGAGAGCTGGTTGACGGGGGAGAGCCGCAGACTGCTGTCGAGCAGAATCGTGGTGAGCCAGACGGTTGCGCCCAGAGGCGCCAGGGTGGCGGCGATGAAGACGAGCGCGAGACGCGTCCGCAGACTCATCCGCGGACCCCTTTGATTTCGCCCTTCCGGAGATCGTCGAGCCGCCAGGGGCCGCTGTTTTTGAGCCAGCGGGGCTGGGTGGAGCGGGCCGGGCGCCCGAACATCTCGATCAGGCGGGTGATGTTGATGCCGGGTTCGCCGACGATCCCCAGCTGGTCCCTGGGATCTTCGGCGCGAAGGTCGAGCTGCACGTAAAACGGTTTGTCGGCAGGGAGCTGCGAACGGTCGATCCCGAGGTTATCGAGGCACCAGGTTTCGGCCGCCTGCGCCGATAAGTGCGAGATCGACCGGCGGGACTCCGGCGTCTGGCCGATTTTGGCTACGGAAAAATGCTCGTCCCAGATGTCGTAGCTGAGCGCGAAACGGGCCACGGCCCGGGCGACGGGGCTCAGGGAATTGGGCGTGGTGCTGACGGTCACCTGCCCGATAAATGCCACCGAAACACCGTCTTTGAGCCGATCGAGAGGCTTGCCCTGCAGGAAATCGATATGGGGAAGCGAAACCCGGAGGTAATCGCCATCCAGATGCACGGCGAGATCCTGCGCGCGCAGGCCCGCCGGGATTATGCTGGCGCAGAGCAAAACAGCCGCGATCGGAATTCGGATTTTCAATAGTTCATGCCCGCCATGAACACGGGCTCGATTCGCCCGCCGCGAATCGGAAACGCCGTGGTCAGAACAAAGATACCCTGTTTGTAACCGACGCCCGCCGAGTGAAGGAAGACCGACTGCCCGCCGGCTTGCCAGAGCGAGCCTGTATCGTACAGCACCTCGACGGAGCCTTCGCCGACCCGGTAGCCGTAAGTGAGTTCGTTGTGCACGACGCGCGTGCCGCCCAGAGGATCGATTTCGTACCGGTCCCAGCCGCGGAGTGTCGAACTGCTGCCGAGGACGAACCGCTCGAAGAGAGGGGCCTGGCCCGCGATGGCGCCCGCCGTGATCTCGTCCGAGGCGGTGCTGCGTCCCGATCTGGCTTCGTATTTGAACGAGATCATATGGCGTGCGTAAGCGTACGTCGAACCCAGAGCCCGGCTCGCTACGCGGAGGCTGTATTTCCCTTCGACGCGCTGCTGAGCGTTCAGCCGGCCCAGAAGGCCTCCCTCGATTTTACGCCCGTAATGCACGTCGAGCGTGGCGGCGTTGACGGCTTGCGCGCCGGCGCCGGCGATTTCGGACTCGGTCTGTCCGAAACTCGCGCCGAGCGAAACAGTCAGCGAAGAGGCGATGGCGAAGGTGAGCTGCGGGGCGATGTTCCAGCGGGAGCGGTACAGGTCGAGCCCGCTGCCGGCGACGGCCGCGCTGGTGGCCGGGTTCCAGAGCTCGTGGTAGTCCTCGAACACGACACCGGCCTGAAGTCTGGAGGTTCCGAGCGGGCCGCTCTCGAAGCGGGCGGTGACGCCACTGAAGCGTTCGATCAGATCTTCGGCGTTGCTGACCACGCCGAAGTACAAGTTGCTTTGTCCGATGCCGGCGCGGGCATCGAGTTCGCCGGTCCAGCCGAGGTCCGAGTTGTAGAGAAAGCGCGGGAGGGAAATGTCGAAGCCGGGGTCTCCGCGAACCACGTCGAAATTCACCTTGACGCGGTCGGGTTCGCTGCCTCGCAGAAGATGCTCGGTGACGGTGCGGAAGTGCAGTTCGCGGCGGATCTGCGAGGAAAGATCCTCCAGCGCCGCCACATCGCAACGCTGCCCGATGAGGGCCTTGAGGCGGTCGCGCAACGTGGTGGGGAGTTTGGGAGCCGGCAACCGATCCAGTTCAACTCCGGCGACGGAGACGCTTTCGATCACATAGCGTTGGTTGACATTGGCTTCGGAGGCCGCCTGCAGGAGCGCCTGGCCTGCGGCGAGACTGGCCGCGGTGCTCAGGAAAAGGCCCGGGAGAAGGCACAGGCGGATAAGAGGCATCGGGGAGCCGGTGGCACGCCGGTCGCCGATGTGTAAATCACTGAATTTGAATGTACAAAGCTGCTTGTCCTGTGGCGTGCCTGTCACAGGTGTGCCGGGCGATGGAACCGCTCGCGCCGGCCGGAAACGCGCTTCAGAGAACTTTTGCCAGTTCGGTGGCAAAAGCGCTCTTCGGTTCATGCTCGCGCTTTCTTCCGCCCCGGCGCTCCGCGGGCCGGCTGTTGGTGGTGCCGTTGGTTCGTTGTTCCGGTCTGGCGGCGCTTGCGGGAGCCACACCCTTGGTCACAGCGCCTTTGGAGGGCTGCGCGGGGTTCGCTCGAAGAACCTTATCTTCGAGCGGGGCCCGATCGAAGCGGCGAATGATCGCCTGCATTTCGTCCGACGTAGGCGCCTCGACAAACGCGAATCCTTTGGATTCCTGCGTCTCGTGGTTCCGGATGACTTTAACAGAATCCGCGACAAGATCTTCCGCTGCGAGCCATTGTTTGATGTCGTCGGCGGTGACCCATATGGGCAAATTACCCAAAAAGACAGTAAAGCTCATTCAGTTGCTAAATTCACTCCGTGGTTGGAAATTTTTGTTGGTGGCAGTTCAAGAGGCGGGGACCAATCTCTCGCTTGCCAATAATAACAGACCGATTTGCGCGGTGCAATGTTACTCTGCATTGATTCTGTTGCGTTCGGGAAATGAAAAAATTCCTGAAGCTCCGTATCCTCCTTTACAAGATGAGCTTTACAAGATGAAAGCCGGCAAACCGCGATGCGCGGTCCGGTCTCTGACTGGACTCTAACGCATGAGCGGCGGAGAAGAGCTCTTGCAGGGGCGTTCGGAGGATGTTAACGCATTTATTGTTATGCGTATACGGATTTTTTGCCGGGTTGTCACCGCCGGGCCGGCCCGCCGGAAATCGGGGCGTCACGGGAATCGGACATTTAGTTCTCCCGTGTTATCAATGGCCTGACTCTCGGGCAGGCGTTTGTGCTCCAGCGGCGATGGTAGGCTCCCGGTTGGAGGTCACGGAGCGAAGATGGCCGCGAAAAACGCATTGGAATTCAGAAGAAACGGAAGACAGAGTTTAATTGCCGTGGTTGACCGGTTGATCGAGAAGCATATGGCCATGCTCCGGAGCCCGGATATTGGCGGTTCGGTCGGAGATCTGGTCAAGCTGATCCAGTTGGCCAGGGAACTGGAGCCGTTCGAGGCGGCGCCGGCGACGGTCAACTGGATCGATTGACGATTCTCCCGCTTATCGCAGTTTGAAGTTGATCTGGATCGTGGCCCTTACGGCTACAGGCTCTCCCTTGAGTGTGCCGGGCGCGAACCGCCACTGTTGCACCGCTTCGGCCGCTCTCGCGTCCAGACCGGGATTCAGGCCCTTGGCAATGCCGATATCGTGAGCCAGGCCGTCGGCTCCGACAACGATGGAAAGCAATACGGCGCCCTGGATCTTATCGCGGCTCGCGTCCTCTGTATACGCCGGGTCCACCTTGTAAATGACGCTGGGCATGGTCACGTCGCCTCCGGCTTTATAGACAGTCTGGGCGCGCACGGGGCTCCATGCCGCGAATACAAGGAGTATCCCGGCAAAGGCGGTGGCGGCGCGGAGGAGGGTTGCGGTTGAAGCGGTGCGCGCGATGCGCCGGTCGAGCAGGCGCGCGATTCTGGATTTGAGGTTCGTTTGTGTTGTCATGGGACATCCTTGAATCAGGGTTGACGTGGAGTTTTGCGACACGGCGAGCAGCGCTTCGGCGTAAGCGGCGGGGTCGAAGCCGGAGTGGAGCACGGCGTCGTCGCAGGCCGCTTCCTGCTCGCGCCGCAGATGGGCAGACACCAGCCAGACCAGAGGGTGAAACCAGTAAAGCGCGCAGGCGAGGTGCGCGGCGAGGCTGGTCCACAGATCGTTGCGGGCGATGTGCGCCAGTTCGTGCCGAACGGCGGCGGCGCGCTGCGGGTTCGGCCATGCCGCGGCGGCGTGCGGCAACAGCACCGCGGGGCGGAAGAGCCCGGCAACCATGGGGACGCTCACGCCGGCCGCGAACACCGGGGGCTCGACCGGAGTAGCGGCGCGGACGACTCGCCCGGCGCGCCAGTAGCCGAGCGCAAGACGCAACAGCAGCAGCGCGGTTCCCACAGCCCAGAGCGCCGGGATGGCGGACCCCCGGGGCAGAGCCGCCACACGTGCGATTGCCGTCGATCGGCCGAGCGCGGCGGTTTGAAACGCGATGGTTTTCGAGGGCAGAAGCGCCGCCGCGGGAAGCAGAAGAAGCGAACCGGCCAGCGTGCAGACGCACAGCAGGTGCCGCAGCGCGGCGGTGGATCGCCGCGATACTCCCAGGGAGATCAGCCCGGCCAGAAGGAACACGGTCACTTTCAGGAGCAGTACGAACATCACGATTTCTCCTTTCGCGCATTGCGGATGATTCGCTCCAGATCTTCAAGATCCTCTTTCGAAAGCTTTGTGGTGGCGGGATCGATGAACGCCGCCGCAGCGGCTTTCATGGAGCCGTCGAAAAAAGTGGCGACGAGCCTCTCGATGGCGGACTTTGCCGCCTTCCGGCGCGTGGCGACGGGGAGATAGATGTAGCGCATGCCTTCTTCGATGTGCCGGATATGGCCTTTGCGCTCCAGCACGCGGAGGATGGTGCGGACGGCCGAGTAACTGGGCTGGCCGGGAAGGCGCTCCTGGATTTCGGGACCGCCGGCGCGTCCGAGAGTGAACAGGATGTCCATGATCTGGCGCTCGCGCCGGCTGAGTCCGGTTTCGTTGTCAGTTTTCATTTTCGGGTTGCCTCAACTGCCTGCCGGATCGCCTGGATAACGATCTCCGGCCGGCTGATTTCGATGGAATGGAAGCTTTTCTCCGCGATGAGCTGGTTGCTGTGGCGCGAAAGGGCGAGCAGGTTTGCCTGCAATTTCAGGTATCCGGGCGAATCGTTCGCCGTGCTCACGACCGTGAGAGGCAGATTGCCCAGGTTTGCATTTCCCAGCGCGGCGATACAGCCTTCGGCCATCTCGGCCGTTGGCAGTCTGGGATTGCGGGACATGGCCCAGAGGTGCAGAGCGCGAATGTGCTCCGGGAGTTGGTTGAAGCCGGGTTCATCCTCCACGCCGATCTCGATGGGTGTGGCGGAGATCACGGCGGGAGGGCTGTCGGGACCGGAAATCACCGGTGGAGGCGCGGCGCGCGCGGGGAGATATGCGTGGTCGATCAGGACCATCGCGGCGACTTCGTCCGGGTGGTGCTTTGCGTACAAACGAGCGAAGAGCGCTCCGGTGGAGAGGCCGGCGAGAACGTATGGGCCTTCGATCTTCGCATTGACCAGGAGGCGGTGGATTTCTTCGACGCGCGTGGAGCAGGTTGGTTCGGGTCCGGGATCGCTCCAGGCGATTCCCGAAGCGTCGTAAGTGCAGACGCGCGTGAACTGCGCGACGGCGGGCTGGACCAGCGCCCAGTCGAAAGAGAAGCCTCCGGCGATGACGACGGTGGGGCTTCCCGTGCCCGTGCAATAGAGGTGAACCCGGTAGCCGCCGACATCGACGAGGGTCCCGGGCGGAGCTTGCGGGAGTTCCCACGATATTGTTTCCCGGCCGGTCAGCATGAGACCGAGAATGGCCGGGCTGGCGTGATCGAAGACCACGGGAGCGAGGCGGCCGTTATAGAGCCGGGAGACGGATAGTTTCGGCAGTACGGCCTGGGGTTGGCGTTCACCTGCACTCCGGATCGCTTCGCCCACGTTTCCGCCCCAATTGACCATGACTTCAGCGCCGTTGATTGTGACCGGGATCATCGGGTTAATCGCGACGCCGCGGGGAATGGCGACGCCGTCGAGCGTCCTTGTCTGCCGGTCGAGTGCGGCGCGCGTGGGGGCGGCGAGGACGATCGCGGTGGAGCCGGTGTCGGAAGATTTGTAGAGGAGCCGGTAGAATGCCGCTTCGGGCGGGAAGTGAAGATAGTTGACGGACGGCTGCGGGCGGCGTTCTGTCTTACCCTGGATATGGAGTTCGGCGTAGAGGGGCGCTATGTCGTGGCCGACCGAATACCAGGCGGTTTCGTAACCGATCAGGTTAGGGGGGGCCTTCGCGGTGACGGTGAGACTGTTGCCGCTGCCGGCGATCTCCGCGGGTTCTTCCGGCGCGGCTGCGCCGTTGAGGATCGGGCTGACGACCTGGAGGCGCATGGGCGGAGCGAGATCCACCTGGCCGGTCTGGCGGTCGCTCGAATAGAGCAGGTGAAAGGCGGCGGCGGGATCGAGGGGGAGCGATTGGGCTACGCGGGTCGCGAGCGCAGGGCCTTCGCCGGGCGCGACGCAGCCCTGCTCTTCGAGGCCGGCCGCCCAGGCTGTCAGCCAGCCCGGCGGTTGCCGGAGCAGCATGTCGCGGGTCACCGTAATGGACCTGGGGCACGCGGCGTTGCCGGACTTGGGGTGGATCGCGATTGTGCGGCGGGAGAAATCGGGCCGGGCGACACCGGGCGGGATCAGGACTTCGCCGCCACTCTGTCCGGCCGGGCGCCAGTTTGCAGGGGCGCATGCGGCGAGGAGAAGAGCGGCGGCAGTGAGACATGTGCGCAAAAATAAACAGCCTGCGCGTAAATTAACATGCCGGCGGAGTGGAGTCAAGCCTTGCGCGGTTCTTTGTTGGGTTCCTTGCCCGGCAGCGCGGCCGGATTTTCCTGCACGCGTTCGCGGTAGCGTCCGCGCATGCCCGAACCGAGCGCGACGGCCGATTCGCCGTAGCGGTCGCGCAGACGGTCGGCGGCTTCGAGGGCCTGCCGCCAGCGTTCGGAGCGCCCCCCATCCATCAGATCGAGCTGCCCCTGCCGGCGTTCGAACCCCGAGGTCTGCACGCCGAGCAGGCGAATGGCGCGCCCGGTCCGCCAGTTGGCGCGCAGCAGGCTGCGGGACTGTTCGACGAGATCGATATCGAGCTGCGTGGGCGAAGCGAAAGTGTGTGCGCGGGTGATGGTGGAGAAATCGGAATAGCGCAGCTTCAACTGCAGCGTGCGGGCGTGGACGCCATGCTCGCGCAGGCGGCGGCCCACCTTTTCGGCGAGGTGGGTCAGCGTCGCTTCCAGCTGGCCGGCGTCCGTCGTATCGGTGTTGAAGGTGTGTTCGTGGCTAATCGATTTCGGTTCGCTGCGTTCGCCGATGGCGCCTTCAAACCAGCCGCCCGCGTCGAGTCCGAGGGCCTTGCCGGCGAGCGCAAGCCCCCATTTTCCGAAGCGGGATTCGAGAACGCTCTCTTCGAGCGCGGCGAGATCGCCGATGCGGCGGATGCCGAGCGCGTGCAGATTCTTCTCGGTGACTTTACCCACGCCGGGCACCCTGCGCACCTCAAGCGGCGCGAGGAAGCGGGCTTCGACGCCGGGCAGAACGTGCAGAATGCCGTTGGGCTTGGCCTGATCGGAAGCGATCTTGGCGACCAGCCGCGAAGCCGCGATGCCGATGGAGCAGTTGAGCAAGGTATCGGATTTCACCGCCTCATGCAGCAGATGGGCGGCGCGCAGGGGAGGGCCGTGCAGACGCGCGGTGCCGCTCATGTCGAGATACGCCTCATCCACCGAAGCCATTTCGACCAGCGGCGAGAAGCGGCGCAGGATTTCGAAGACGCGTCCGGAGTATTCGCGATAGCGCTCGGGATGGCCTTCGACGAAGATGGCGTGGGGGCAGAGCTTATAAGCCGTGCGCAGGGGCAGAGCCGAGTGGACGCCGAATTTCCGGGCTTCGTAAGAGGCCGCGGAGACGACGCCGCGCTCATCGCTCTTGCCGCCGACGACTACGGCTTTGCCTTTGAGCGCCGGGTCGAAGAGTTCTTCGACGGACACGAAGAAGGCGTCCATATCGACGTGAAAGACCACGTGGGGAACCACCTGGCTCACGGCTTGCGGCAGACCACGACGCGCGGAATTCCGGCGAGGTCGGGAATGAGTTGGGGGTTATGCCAACCGTCCACCAAAGCGAGGACGGCCGCCGATTGCCCGAAGCCGATTTCGAGCGCGAGCGCGCCGCCGGACTTGAGGACGCGCTTCGCTTCCGGGATCAGACGTTCGTGGACGGACATGCCGGAGGGGCCGCCGTAGAGGGCGAGCGAAGGCTCCCAGTCGCGCACTTCGCGCTGCAGCGCGGCGCGATCGGCAAGCGGCACATAGGGGGGATTGGAGACAACGATATCGGCGACGCCATCGGCGAAAGGCGCGCAGAGATCGGCATGGAGAAAGTGCACGTCCGCGCCCAGCCTGAGCGAGTTCGATTTAGCGACTTCGAGGGCCGCGAACGAAAAATCGGTGGCGACGACAGGCCGCTTGAGTTCGAGTGCGAGCGTGACCGCGATGGCGCCGGAGCCGGCGCCGATATCGACGATGGTTCCGGAAGCAGGGTTCAGCTTGAGGACCGCTTCGACCAGCAACTCGGTTTCGGGGCGGGGAATCAGGACATCGGGCGAGACCATGAAGTCGCGGCCATAAAATTCCTGGCGGCGAACGATGTACTGGGCCGGTTTGCCTTTCATGCGCTCGTCGAGGTAGCGGCCGTAGTGAAGCCACTCCACCTCGCGCAGCTCCTGTTCGGGATGCGCGTAGAAATAGGCGCGGCCGCAGTGGAGCGCGTGCCCCAGCAGGAGTTCGGCGGTGAGGCCCGGTTCCGGTATTCCTTCGCGGCCGAGCAGTTCCGATCCTTGCGCGAGGGCCGTGCGGATAGTCATCGGGCGTTGGAATCTAGGCGGCGGCGCCTTCTTTTTGGAGCTTCTCGGCCTGATAGTGCGCGGCGAGGGCGTCGAAGATCTGGTCGAGCTTGCCATCCATCACGAGGTCCAGCTGGTGGAGCGTGAGGCCGATGCGATGGTCGGTCAGGCGGTTCTGCGGGAAGTTGTAGGTGCGGATTTTTTCGCTGCGATCGCCCGTGCCGACCATGGTGCGGCGCTCGGCCCCGATGGCGGCCTGCTGCTTTTCGAGCTCCATATCGTAAAGGCGGGAGCGCAGCACGCGCATGGCTTTCGCGCGGTTCTTGATCTGCGATTTTTCGTCCTGGCAGGACACGATCACGCCGGTGGGAAGGTGCGTGATGCGGACCGCCGAGTAGGTGGTGTTCACCGACTGGCCGCCCGGGCCGGAGGAGCAGAACGTATCGATGCGGATGTCTTTTTCTTCGACTTTGATTTCGACTTCGTCCGCTTCCGGCAGCACCGCGACGGTGATGGCGGAGGTGTGCACGCGGCCCTGCTGCTCGGTCGCGGGCACGCGCTGCACGCGGTGCACGCCGCTTTCGTACTTCAGTTTGCTGTAGACCTTGTTGCCGCTGACCAGCGCGAGCACTTCCTTGAGTCCGCCCACCGCCGACTCGCTGCTGGAGGTCACTTCCACTTTCCAGCGCTGCGTTTCGGCGTACCGGCAGTACATGCGAAAGACTTCGGCGGCGAAGAGGCTGGCTTCGTCGCCGCCGGCGCCGGCGCGGATTTCGAGCACAACGTCCTTATCGTCGAGAGGGTCTTTGGGCAGGAGGAGAAGCTTGATGTCTTCCTCCATCCGGGTGATGGCGGGCGCGAGGCGCTCCACTTCGAGAGAGGCCAGTTCGCGCATGTCGGGATCGGATTCGTCGAGCATGGCTTTGGCCTGAGCCAACTGGTCCGACGCATCGCGGTAATCGCGGTATTTGGTGACGACTTCGGAGAGATCGCTGTGCGCTTTCGAGATTTTGCGATACTGCTCGCCATCGGAGATGACGGCGGGATCGGCCATCTGGGCGGTCAGTTCCTCGAAGTGCTTTTCGAGCTGGTCGAGCTTGTGGGTGTATTGCATTCCACTCAGGCGATTACGAGTTCGCCGCCCTGTTTCGCTTCGAGCGCCATGGCTCCGTTGAGCGCCTGAATGGCCACGTCCGTCTGCTCGTCCGACGGCGGTTTGGTGGTGATGCGCTGGGTCCACAGGCCGGGCGCGGTGAGCATGGCGAGGAAGGAACCGCGCCGCTTCGCCGCGAAGCGGATCAGTTCGTAACTGATGCCGACGATGACGGGAAGCAGAACGATGCGCTCCACCAGCTTTTCGGTGAACGTGGCGGCGGGAATCAGCATGTAGACCACCGTCGAGATCAGCATGATGACGAACATGAAACTGGTGCCGCAGCGCGGGTGCCAGGTGACGAACTGCTGCGCGTTCTCCACATTGACGGGCTTGCCGGATTCGAAGTTGAACACGACTTTGTGCTCGGCGCCGTGGAATTCGAAGACGCGGCGGATGTCTTTCAGCCGCGAAAGCAACAGCAGGAATCCGACGAAGATGCCGAGCCGGATGACGCCATCGACCGCATTGAAGGCGATCTGGCCTTTGAGCGCAGGCTGCCAGTTGCTGAGATATCTGGTGGCTTCAAGCGGGACGAGTTTGTAGAGAACGATGAAGAAGAGGATGGAGAAGATGACTTGTACGGTCATCATCCAGGCGGGGACTTCAGCCGGTTTTTCCGTTCCCGCGGAGCCTTCGTCGAGGGCCGCATTGGCCGAAAACTTCAGCGCGCGGACGCCGAGCGACATCGCCTGGCCGAGCGTGCCGAGACCGCGCAGCACGGGATATTTCAGCCAGGGATATTTTTCGGACATGCGCGAAACGGGCATTTCCTCGGTGACGACCTCGCCCGACGCCTTGCGAACGGCGACGCAATAGCTGTGCGGCGCGCGCATCATGACGCCCTCCATGACGGCCTGGCCGCCGACCAGCGTTTCTTCCCCGCTTTCGAGGATCGGGAGCATTTGAACGTGCGCGAAAAGGCGTAGGAATATGCGGGGCGACAAGTCTGTTTACCTCAAATCCTGCTGTAAGAATCTACTATTATACTTTGATGCGCGGAGCGGGGTTCGGTTGCAGGACTGCGGGCGTCACGGACCGGGGGTTCGGCCGATTCGTTTCGAAATCGGGCGCGTTGCAGCGACGAACACTCGTCTGGCCGGGATGGTCCGGCCGGGATCCGTGGAGGATGGAGCGTGAAGTCGTGCAAGTATCTTGTTTTCAGCGATCTGGTGCGATTCGCGTTTTCCCTGAGTGTAGGGGTGGGGTCGGGCAAAACCCCGGCGATGTTGCAGTGGTTGGACTTAGGGGCGTTTTGCGGGGTTGTTTTTCGACTGCGATTCTTCGTTTTGCACGCTTGACACCGGGGGTGCGGCAAACTACACTCCTAAATGTCTGCACCTGCTGGCCTTACGGAGGGAAGGGTCGGAAGGTAAGCCCCGATGCGAAGGGGATTGAAACACTATCCCTGCTGACCCAAACCAGTCTTGCTTGTTCATACTGTCGGAAGGTAAGCCCCGATGCGAAGGGGATTGAAACGCGGTGAGACCGAGAGCCATCAAACCGAAGGCAACGTCGGAAGGTACGCCCCGAAGCGAAGGGGATTGAAACCCTTGTGCTGCGTCGACGTCGCGGCCGCGCGG
>VFSW01013095.1_pt1 | contig 11546 bp, 9 predicted proteins | sample 5358111 | NCBI WGS metagenome assembly VFSW01 (sample SAMN11554181, study PRJNA540505) | mine drainage metagenome | isolation source: sediment from site ElyBrook_90M | place: USA: Ely Copper Mine, Vershire, VT | collected 2017 | reverse complement strand
CCGTCCGCCCCGCCGCCGCCGACAGACCAAGACGAAGCAACGCGGGTACGGCGACGGGGGAGGATTGTCATCCTCTCGGTCGGGGCCGTCGTCCTCATCGCCGCGGTGCTCACGTTGGCCATCGTTTTCAGTCTGGAGAACTCTGAAAAAACCTTGCAAAGGCCAAATCCTTGATTTTTTTCATAGTTGTAGTTCGACAAACTTGTAACGACCGGTGAGCCTGTAGACGTCCGCATCGACGAGCCTGCCGTCGTCGAGCTGCAAAACAAAGATCCGCGCCCTGTCCTCGCCCTCGAGCTCGAGCCTCCTGACAGGCCTGGGCACGCTCGCCTCGGACCGCGCGAGCCGGTATCCGTACCTCCGGTCGTCGAGCTCATCCTCGAACCTGACCGTCTTGACCGGCTCGGCATCTGCGACCTGCATCGGCAGGCCGAAGCACCCGCTCTCGGCATAGAGGCCGCAGTCGACCGACGCCGCGCGCAGCAGCCCGAGGAACTCGCCCGACAGCCGCGCCTTCCTCTCCGAGATCCGCATCAGCATCTCGTCGGCGCTGAGCCCGTCGTCGGCCGCCCTCAGCACAAAGACCTTGTCGATCGCTTCGGGCGGAAAAGTCGCGACATACTGGAACACTCGCACGGTCCGCTGCTCGACCGGCAGCGAGGCGTGCGACCCCGCGCGGACTGCTCGGCCGATGACCTGCTGCGCGCGGATGTCGTTCCAGTACGGCTCGAGCAGGTGCACCTGCCGGACGTTTTTGAGCGAGATGCCCTCGGAACCGCTGCGCGAGACCAGCAACGACTTGATCTCGGGCCCGTCTTTATCGAACGAGCCATTGAAGAGGTCGACGATCATGCTGGCCTTGGCGTGGTTGTCCGCGTGGTAGACGGCGAAGCAGGGCTTCGTCGAGTCGCCCGGCCCGACGTGCACCTTGAGCTGGCCACGCTCGGTCACGACGTCGACACGCCGCTGCCCGCGCGCCTCGAGCGACATCGAGAGGATCGCGAGGCCCTCGACCGTGCGGAACTCGCTGTAGACGAGGCACTTGCCCGGCGATGCCTCGATCGCCGCACCGATCGCCGCCATCTTGGGCGAGTACGTCGGCAGCCTTTCCGGCGCGAGCGCGCCGCTGTCCTCGAGTCTCGCGAGCGCCTCGCCGAGTCCCCTCTCGTGGGCGGTCACGACCTCTTCCTCTCCTGAGCTCTCGTCGACCCTTTCGACGACCCTGCCCGGCCGCGGCACCGAGTCCGGGAACGCAAAGTTGCACGCCAGCCGTGACCTCGACTTGTAGTTGGCCGTCGGACGAGCCTCGATCGCAAACTTGGACCGGATCCGCTCCTTGCGAATCTCGTCGATCCGGATGCGCACGTAATAGCCAAACTGGTGGTCAGACATCTGGACTTTCACGACCTCGCGCTCAGACAGCCGCGGGTAGAGGCTCTCGTCGCGCTGGTCAAAGTGCGAGACCAGGCCGGTCGCGCGGCGCATGAACAACATCGGGTTGCGAACGGTCGTGCGCTCGGCGTTGCAGAACCACCGGTCGAAGTCGGCCTCCTCCATCGGCAGGTTGTCGCACGCCTGGATCTCGACCGTCCCATGCGGGAGCAAGTGGCGCGTCACGTCGACGCCGGTCGCCGGGGTCACGACGAGCTCTCGTTCATCGCGCGACAGCTCGGCCGACTCGACCGCCGGGTCGCTGCGCAGCTGCTCGAGCGCCGTGCGCCGGAAGCCACGCATGACGAGGCAACGGCGGCGGCCATGCGCGAGGTTGAGCAGCAGCGCGAGCTCGAACGGGACGTTGACGATCGGCGTGCCGGTCAGCAGCAGCAGCCGGCAGTCGGCGAGGTACACGCGCCCATAGAGCTGGTGCCCGATCGAGCCGGGCCTCATCGCGAGCGAGACGAACCGGTGCGCCTCATCGATGATGACCAGCGCGCCGTCGAAGAACTCGCGCGTGTACCGGCTCTCGAGCTTGGCCTCGGTCACGCCGCCGTTGTAGTTGATGAAAGCGTAGCGCTCTCGCACGAGGTTTTGCAGAAACGGCTCGAAATCGGCGCGGTCGCGTTCGGACATGTCGGCGACCCGCGTCCCCGCCTCGTCGACCCTCCACGCCGAATCCGGACCGCGCGAGAACCGGAGCCCGGCGCCGCACTTGACCATCTCGGCGTAAAACGTGTTGCGCAGCGAGGCCTGTGTGATGACGACGACCTTGCTGACGCTCGACCGGAGCATCTCGGCGACCGCGACCGCGGCGCACGTCTTGCCGACGCCTAGGCCGTGGAACACGACGAGGCCGCGGAACGGGCTGCCCGGCCGCATCAGCTCGCGGATGATGCGTTGGTGTCGAAAGAGGTTTTCGTTTTCGTTAGGGTCTTTATCCTGATATTTTCGAAAGCGCTCGACCATCCACGCGGGGAACATGGCGCGGTTGGGGTCGACCCAACGCGAGCAAACCTCGTCCGAGTTCAATAGTACAGGATTATGCTCCATGCTTTTGTTACATCCATTTCTTTTCTTTCTTTTCAAGCCGTCTTGTTGCTCGGCTCCGGCGTGTACACGATCGGCCACTGGAACTTGACGGACCCGAACCCGAGCCAGTCGAGCCACGAGGCATCGGCCGCGTGCGGGCCGGCGCGGTACTTGTTTTGCACGTCGCGTTGTGAGAGCGGAAAGTTGTACAATCTCATCGACGAGAGAGCAATGTTTTGGTTTGGATTTTTGGTGAGGCTGGTCGCCGAGGAAAAGCTCATCGGGAGATCGGTCGAAAACATCGGCCTCACAAGGTTCGGGTTGCCCGCGCTGTCGTAGGTTTCAAAGTCTGACGCTGCGCGCACCGAGTGAACCTGCCCGTCCATGTAGACGGTCAGCATCTTGCTGTCGACGATGACGGCCAGGTTGACCCACCGCTGCAGCGGCACGTAATCAATCGTCAGCGTCACGTAGTTCAGGCAGGGCGAGGCGAGGCGAAGGTCCCCAATCCCGTTCATTCCTAGCCCCGACGTGAGGCTCTTCAGATCGTCGGGGTTGTTGGTGTTGGCGCACTTGCTCGAGGCGGTCATGTCGACGTTTCCGAGCGCGAACGAGAGGTACATCTTGTTCGTCGAGCCGTCCATGCAGCAGATCGGGGTGGTCTTGGTCTTGGCCGTCGCCGACCAGATGTGGCTCGGACCGGCGTCGACGCCGAGCGGGTCGAACTTGACCACGTACATCCAGAATGAGAACGAGTACGCGTTGGTCGTCGAGCTGTCGAGCGTCACGGTCGGGAACTTTGGGTTGGAAGTGATGTTGAACATGGTGTCGACGAGGACCTGCTCGCCAAAGTTGCGGCGGCGGATGCGGTAGAGCAGGTAGAGGACGATGGCGAGGACGATGACGAACACCGTGACCACGAGGATAGGAATAAGCTTGCCTTTGTCTGGCAGCGCGAGCCCGCCCCGCTGGGCATCCCGAGACTTGACTTGAGAGACTGCCAAGTTGGCGATTTTAGGCGACCGTCTCGTCATGATCCGTTTGTTTTTGTGACGGGAGAAAAAATCGATAATGCGCGACGTGCGTTGGCATGCATCCCGCAACGCGTCAGCGCCTGCGAGCTGTGCGTCCCGTGCATGTCCCGGGCCGCGGCACAGCGCGGGAAGCTCTCGGTGGCGGCGAGGCAGAGCTCTTGCGACATGGACTCGAGAGCGTCCGTGTCGCGGGTGCATGCGAGCAGGTCGGCCATCGACGTCAGCGCCGCGATGGAAAGCACGTAGGCGGTTTCGGACGGCGTCGCTTCGTCGCGGTCCGATGCCAGGCCTCGTCGTCGCGTCCGGTCCGCAGACAGGTAGGCCTTCAGCCTCGCCTTGTCCTCGCTCCGGAAAGGCTCGAACACCAGCGGGCCCAGCGCGCGCAAGAACTCGCGCTTGTTGCGCAGCGCCTCGGGCACGTCCGGGTCGCGGGCGGCGGCGAGGTAGACGACGCTCTGGCCAGACCCGTTCCGGATCCTTTTGAGCGACGAAGGCAGGTTGCGGTGCGCCAGAGACGCGCGAAACACGTTTTTCACGACGAGCACGTCGGTGATAGCGCCGGTCAGGATGTCCCTTTTTGTCATCGCGACCTCGACACGCTCGACCATCACGGCCATGTCTTCGGCGTCGTCCGGGAGCTCGAGCATCGCGACGTTTTTGCCGTGCCGGCTCGCGAGGCCGGAGAGCGTGTGGCAAAACGTTTCGAGGGAGTCGCCCTCGTACATGACAACCCTGCTCGGGACGTCGGCGAGAAGCAAGTTTTCCATGTCGGGCAGCACCGTAAGTGAACGCACTGTGAGCTGTAAACATGAAAAAAATAATAAACTTACAGATGATGGCCGCCGCCGCGCTCACAGATCTCACCGAGCTGGCGTCGACGTACTGCCGCAACCCGGACATGGAGCTCGAGGCGCAGTTCCGACTGACCGGTCCGGACGATTTCGCGCGGCTTCTGGAGCGCTTGTCGATGCGGACCCACGCCCCGAAACAGAGGCTCGACATCGCCGTCGGCAAGCGGCGGTTCTCGCTCGAGAGCGAGGCGGCGATCAAGTCGTACATCGCGTCCAATCACGTCGAAGACTACAGCGACATCCGGGTTGCGATCAAGCAGCCCTGGGGCAAGTTCGTCCCTGTGGGCGGCGAGTACATGGTCACGCTCAAGGTCGAGCGACCTATCCGCACCGACCCGAGGCTGATCTTCGACGTCGGCGTCCCGCCCTCGACCAGGAACTACCGCATCATGAAGCGCTGGTCTCTGGATCGCCAGGACTATCGCATCGATGCGTCGGTCGTGAGGAACGCGAGCGCGCTGTCGACCGTCAAGCTCGGCGCATTGCCACGTTCGCAGTTTAGCGAGACGTTCGAGGTCGAGGTCGAGTTCACGGGCGGCAGAACCGGGCCCGAGGCGGTCGTCCGCGCGCTGAACCTAGGCATCGAGGAGGTCGCGGCCGCGCTGAGGGCCGCGAGGCTCGAATCCGCCCCTTCCGCCTCCAGGAATGAAGAAAGGGGCGTGGCGGCCGAGTACGCGACGCTGGTCCAGATGCCGGCGAACCGCGGCCTGGTCGGACCCAACCCGGTGACGCTGACGCGGATCAACCTCCTGAAGCCCGACGTCGACGTCGTGTCGATCCTCGAGGGGTACGTCGTCACCGAAAAGGCCGACGGCGTCCGGGCCTCGCTGTTCGTGGCCTCGGATGGCGCGGTGTACGTCGCTGAGAGATCCAGCTCGGCGGCGCCCCGCTTCGAAAAGTTTGCCGAGACGATCCATCGCGACCTCGCTCTGTCGGTGCTCGATGGGGAGCTCGTCGAGACCGGCTCCTTCCTGGCGTTCGACGTCTACTATTCCTGCGGGCGCGCGACCTCGGGCCGCGGCCTAGAGGCGAGGATCCTCGAGATGGCGCGCTTCGAGGCCGTGCCGCGCGTGACGGCCAAGCGCTACCTGCCGGTCGATCGGGCATGCGAGCTGGCAAAGGGCGTCGCCAACGGCGCGTTCCGGCACGGCGTCGACGGGCTCATCTTCATGCCGGTCGCACTCCCGGTCGGGGCGCAGTACCCGGGAGAGAGGCCGAAGCTCGTCGGCAGCCGGGACCGTGTCTGCAAGTGGAAGCCGCCTGAGCACAACTCGATCGACTTTCTTGTCGAGGTCGACGAGGAACGAGCGATTGCGTTGCTCTACCTCGACTGGAGCCCGGACCTTCGCCGCATCCCGCCGCTCGAGTTTTACGCGGGCCGGGACACGTCGGGCGCGGGGATGACGCGCCGGCTGTTCGAGCCGATGCCCACCGCGAACCTGACGTACTCGGACAGCGTCGGAGCCTTTGTGTGTCGAAACGGTGATCGCATCGTCAGCGGCTCGGTCGTCGAGTTCACGCTAGTCGACGACGAGTTCTCGGCCGCGCGAGTGCGCCGCGACAAGAGCAAGGGCAACTTTTACGCCGTGGCCATGAACGTGTGGAACTCGATGCGGATGCCGGTGACGCTCGCGCACGTCTGCCTCGACGAGCCGGTCACCGACGCCAAGGATGCGCTGCTCGACGCCAGGTACTGGCTGCGAGACCAGCCGCGCGGCGGCCGCACGGACCTCATGATGCCCATGCGCGGCTTCCACTACTGGGTCAAGGCTTTTCTGTTCAACAAGTCTGAAAAACACTCGGCGTTGCTCGACCTCGGCTGCGGTCAGGGCGGCGACCTTTCCAGGTGGAGGGCGGCCGGCTTCGACCGCGTGCTCGGTCTCGACCTCTACGATGACAGCATCACCAATGGGACCAGCGGCGTCCTCGCACGCATCGGCTCGCATGCCAGCCAGCCAGCCTACTTTTTCGCCAGATACGATGCCTCGCGGCCGCTGACCAAGGAGTCGATCGAGACGCTGCCCGACGCCGACGCCGAGTGGAAAAAGGTTCTGCTCGGCGTCTTTGGGTACGAGGGGGGCATGGAGGTCCCGCCCGAGGCGCGTTTCGAGCCCGTTCGAGGCTTCGAGACGGTCTCGTGCATGTTTGCGTTGCACTACTTTTTCGAGACGCCGGCGAAGCTTCGGGGCTTTGTCGACAACGTCGCGGTCAGCTTGAGAGAGGACGGTCTGTTCGTCGGGTGTTGCTTCGACCGGCGCCTCGTGCTCGACGCGCTCAAGCGGGCCGGCGGGCGCGAGGTCGTCGGGCGGGGCGCAAACGGACGCGTGTTGTGGATGGTCGAGGCTCGCGACGCAGACGCGATCGATGTGTACGTGGCGAGCATCAACCGGAAGATCACGGAGTACCTGGTCGACTTTGATGCGCTCGTCCGTGAGCTCTCGGCGCGCGGCATCGACCTCGAGGACACGGGGCTGTTCGAGGACCTATACTCGCGGTACAAGGGCGAGAGGATGGACGATGCGTCGAGGGAGTTTTCGTTCATGAACCGGTATTTTGTCTTTCGTCGCGCGCGCGGGTGACGAGATGACCGGCGCGAGTTTCGACGCGCTTTTTTTTATGCCATGCGCTCAAATAATGCCGACCGGCCACGAAAAGATGCTCGAGGACGTGATCGTGATGGCCAGCGACGACGTCAACGAGGGGACCACGGTGGCCAAGGTCGGCGAGGACTGTAAAAAAGTCTCGCGGTCCGACGTCGACGTCTACATCGCATCGACGAGCTCGGATTGCGTCGTTGTCGATCGACGATCGTATCCTAACCGCGTGTACTCAAAGCTGTCGACGGCGAAGCGACACCTCGCGACATCGCGACCACTCGAGTGACCTCCGTCGACACCCCGGTCATGAGCGCGGCGGTCATGAACGCGAGCGTGGGATTGGCTTCGTACTGCAGCAAAGCCACGAACGCAAACGCGTTGATCGCCACCCAAAACTCAATCGAAGCGCACAGGTGCAGACGGTCGGAGAATACGATGAGGGATGCGACGACGAGGCCAAAGCACAGCGTCACGTGAGGGTTTGAGTAGAGGGCATCGATGGTCGCCATTTTGCTTGGCTACATGTACATTTTTTTTTCGGACACACGTGTTTTTGGTCCGGTCTTTTTGTCATTTGTACAAGAAAATGTCAAAGCCTCGGAAGAGCACACCGATCAAACAAATCCGAAAGGATGGCCCCGTCGTTGTCCAACCGCGTCCGACGCCATCTTCCGATGCATTTGTTCCGTCGGAAGAAGATCGAACGATCAAGGACCTGCTAAACAAGTTCAACGGCGCCGAGGCTTTGTCGGAGGACGGTCCGCATAACCTTCCGCAGCTCCCGAGTCGGGAACCTGAACCTATTGCTCGGTCGTTCGAGCAACAACAACAAGAACGACTGTTACAAGCGACGGCGAGCTTCCCCCCCTCTTACGAGGAATCCGTCATTGACCTCGTATGCCGTCGCTGCGGATTCGACATCAGGCTTCTCGCGGCCATCCTCACCGTCCTATTTGCCGTCAACGTCCTCCCGGTCGGCGCTTGGATCTCGCGTTACGTGGTCAACATCAGTTCGATCCCTTTTTCCGAAGCCGTCGCGCGCGCGGTCATCGGGACTCTTGCCGTTTACGTTTTGATCATCGCGTTCCGCGGCAATTTTTTTCCGGTTGAATAGTAAATGAAGAAGACCGCCTCTCCCTCTCCCGCCGCATCCTCAAGGTCGACTGTCCAGGGCGTAGGCTCCTGCGGATGCGCAAACGCGACGCAAGGCGGAGGCTCGCTCGCGTCTGATGCGATCGTGAGCATGGTGACCAAGGACGGCTGGGTGGCCATGGACGCCAACGCGACCGACAAGTTCGGCGCCCCTTACATGTCCGGCGGCGGCGGCATCGAGTCCCTATTCCAGAACTTTGCCACCGTGCTCAACCACCCGATGGTACACAAGGGTGGCGATTCAATCGCCGACGTCGCAAAGACGCAGCTTGCCAAGATCAAAAAGACCAAGCCTCCCGCCACCAAGAAGGGGAAGCTGTCGGGCGGCGGCGACGACACGCTGTTGAACGGGGTCGAGTCGCTCGCCGACTTGCTGAGCCCCGACGTCAAATCGGCGGTCATGACGGTGCAGAAAAAGGCGATGAACGGCGGGTACGGCGACGTTATGGACATGGTCAACCAGTTCATGAACGGCATCACGCTGGCCGGCGCGCAGAAGCTCGGTGCCGTCATCAACGACAAGTCGTTGTTCGAGAGCGGCAAGTCGATCTCGACGTACGTCGCAGAGATGGCCGACACCATCCCAAGCGGTCCGGCCAAGGACATTGTCGCAAAGCTGGCGAGCGTAAACAAGGGCAACGTGATGAAGATCGCCGACAGGCTGACGCCCGCATCCCTCGACAAGGTGGCGGCCCTCACGGGCCAGTTCAAGTCCAAGGTCGGCGGAGGCGCGAAGCTCAAGGAGTCGATCGCCGCCTTTGCGGCCAAGGGCGCGAGCGAGAGCGCCAAGCCTCGCAAGTCTGGTGCCGAAAAAAAAAAGCCTCTCCCCAAAACGCTCTGAAGAAGCGGCCGGCGACGTATAAAGGCGGCGACATTACGTACGCACAGACGAGCTTTCCGTCGGCGACGGCCGTCAACCACCTCCCATCCGGCGGGCCCAACTTTACCAACGCTCAGACAGTCGCGATGTTGCGCGACCGGAACCTGCTGAATCCGGTCCAGCCGAGCAAGATGCAGGACGCAGTCGGTGCGTACCCTTCGACGGCGCTACCAAACACAAAGTATTCGTTTTCGTTTTGACCGCCCAACCGAGTCAATGTCTCACAGATCGATCGGCATTTTGACATTTTGACCATTGGCCCCTCAACGGTGAGGGTACATTTCCCGGCCAAGACGGTCATATTGATGGACAATTGCGCCATCGGTGGCAATTTCCAAGCTGTCGCTGCCAGCCTCAGGATCGTCATGAAGACCGCCGCGGTCATCCATCTGTGGCTCAACCTCGACCGCCAAGTGCATTATGCACCGTTAAAAATATTGCGTATTTCCTTGTTGACCATCGAGTCCTCCATAATCGTGAATTTCAAAGGTTTGTGTTGCAGTGCCACCAGCAGCATCTGTACCCGTGATAATGAAGCTCGTATACTGTGGATTGTAGCTGTTTCCATTTGCATCGATTGGGCTTCTGGGGGGGTTTGTAGAGTACGCTTGAATACTATTTCCGCTGTACAGAAACACTGAACTCGCGGTGCCTCCTGTAATTGCAAACGATATACAATTTTGAAAATAATTGGCCAAATTGTAGCTTGCGTTACTGTAATATGTTGTTCCTCCCTGGAAAGTCTTAATACCAAAATCGGCATAAGGCGGAGTGCCGATTGCAGTTGCTGGTGGCGGGGGTGCTGGAGGGGCAGTACTTGTCGAGGTCGCATTTACAGACATGAAGCCGGTAACTGGATTGTACAAGTTGAATTGTGCGTTGGGTATGTTGCCGGGGAAACATCGACCATTGACAATGATGTAATCGCCGGCCAACGTAAAGGTAATGGTGTTATTCGAGCTTATGAGAGTTGCCACTGTTGCATTCTTCACATGGATGCTCCAGAAAAAGCTCCATTGCTGTTGATAATGATCAAATGCATTGAACGAAATGTTACCATTGTCGACCACGGCCGGATTCACGTCCACTGCTACCCCTTGTGTGGGCGATGTGTAGCTCACTGTTTTACTAGATGTATTGTACCCTGTCGGCGCATTTGTCAGAGCAAGTGACAATGTTGTTGTCGTACTCGGAGCAACCCGGCCGGTTACGGTAAAGACTCCATTGTTGAATGATCCTGATGGATCATATACAAAGTTCGAGAAGCCATTCAATGCAACAGAAGTGGCATTTGTTATCGCAAAAGTCCATGTTGAAAGATACATCGGATAAAAGGTTTGGCCGTTTATGTAGTCTAGCGACCCATACACCAACGATGTCAGAGATGACCCTGGTTCCGGAGCAGTTGGCACTGATGGCGAGCTCGATCCTGTGTAGCTTGCGATTGCCGTCGATGCGACGAGCCCAATAACATTGTTTGTCAAAGTGAATGTAACGGTTGGAATCGTGGATGGCGCGCAAAGACCACTCAACGTATATGCGCCATTGGACAAACTTCCTGATGGCGCGACGCTGAAGCCAGTAAAAGAAGTCACGTCAACCGATGTTGTGTTTTGGACGTTAAAAACCCATGTCACTGAGAATTTGGAGTTTGTGTAAGTGCCGTACGTCAATGAGGAGACAGACGACGATGGTTGTGGCGACAGAGCTGATGGGAAGGAAAAGTCGATGGTAACGATGTTTGTATTCCCCCATTTGTTCGTCACCGTGACCGTCAAAGACGACGTCACAGGCGTCCCACACGCTAAGGTAATGATGCCTGAAGAAGATAATGATGCACCAATTGGCAAAGTGCCAGCCAAAGCAAAGGTCAATGTACCTTGGTATGATTTGTTTTGGACAAAGGTTGCGAGGTCCACGGAACCGCTGACCAAGATGGTCGACGAGACACCAGGGCTGTTGAACACGATGTTTGTCGATGACAATGGACTCATGGAGCCGTTGGTGAGCATTGTTGTGTCAAATGAAAACGTTGGCGAGACCGCAGTGAGGCCGTAAAACATGTCCATGCCGTAGGGTCCACCATTGGCTGGGAGCAATGGGTGTTGCCCGATGAACTGCAAGATATTGGGGGGGTCACCAAGGCCCGGGAACGCAGCTTGGATCAAGCCCATGTCGATTTGACCCGATAACGGCAAAATTGGTGTTGGCATTGACCGACGCGTTGTATCTGACACAAAGAAAACAAAAAGTTAACCTGGCGCACGTGCAGACAACACGGCGTTCAAACCGGCGTTCAGGAGCTCGGCTTTCTCGCCGGTCAGTTTATGCCCGTGTTTTTCGTCAATTCTTTCGACACTTTCGTATACCTGTATTCTTTCGACAAGGCTTTTTAACTCCGAATCTCGACGTTCCAACAATGACTTTTCCGCAATTTCTAGAAACTTTTCCCAGATCTGATGATAATCATCTGATTCGACATCTCGAGTTGTAACGCCCAAAATTTCTCTCGACCTCTTGGACAACTGGATACGTGCCTCGTGATTTTGTTCGATTATCATTGGTG
>VFSW01013094.1_pt1 | contig 11546 bp, 7 predicted proteins | sample 5358111 | NCBI WGS metagenome assembly VFSW01 (sample SAMN11554181, study PRJNA540505) | mine drainage metagenome | isolation source: sediment from site ElyBrook_90M | place: USA: Ely Copper Mine, Vershire, VT | collected 2017 | reverse complement strand
AAGTAGAGACGCTGTGGGGCGACGACGGCTTTGTGCTGCGCTTCCCTGACACCGACTCCCCGCCCGATCCCGACTGGTTCCTTGTCGAGGCGGCCGAGGCCATGCAACTCGTGCTGCGCCAACTCGGCTCGACGGCCCTCTTTGCCGGGCGCTTTCGCGAGGCCGCCGGTCGTGCGCTGCTCCTGCCTCGCCGCCGTGCCGATGCCCGCTCGCCCTTGTGGCAACTTCGCAAGCGCTCCTATGACCTGCTCAGCGTGGCCTCGCGCTACCCCTCGTTTCCACTGCTGCTGGAGGCCTATCGCGAGTGCCTCCGCGACGTCTTCGACATGCCCGCGCTCATCGAAACGCTGCGCGCCATCGAGCAGCGCCAGTTGCGCGTGCACGTGGTTGAGACGCGTACGCCCTCTCCGTTCGCAGCGTCGCTCCTGTTCAGCTATGTGGCCAACTTTCTCTATGACGGCGACGCCCCACTGGCCGAGCGCCGCGCCCAGGCGCTCACTATCGACCAGGACCAGTTACGCGAGCTGCTGGGCGAGGCCGATCTGCGCGAACTGCTCGACGCCGACGCCATTGCTGAAGTCGAAGAGATCGCACAATGCCTTGCCGAGTCGCATCGCGCGCGTACTGCGGACGGCATGCACGATCTCTGCTTGCGCCTCGGCGATCTGTCGCGCGACGAACTGGCCCGCCGCATCGTTTCGCCCGATCTGCTTCCGCATGTGGACCGTCTCGTTCGCTCGCGCAGGCTGCTCGAGCTGCGCATCGCCGGTGAGCGCCGCCTGATTGCCGCCGAGGATGCAGCGCGCTATCGCGACGGCCTGGGGATCCCGCTGCCGCCCGGCCTGCCCACAGCGCTCTTGGAGCCGGTGGCGCAGCCGGTGCTTGAGCTTGTCCGCCGCTACGCGCGCACCCACGGCCCGTTCACTCTGCATGAGGCCGCGGACCGCTTTGCCCTTGACGCCGCAGTGGTAGAAAATGCGTTGCACCACCTTGCCCGCGAAGGCCGCGTGTTAGAAGGCGGCTTCCGGCCCGGCGGCGTGCATCGCGAGTGGTGCGACGCGGAGATGCTGCGGCTGATTCGCCGCAAGTCACTCGCCAGGCTGCGCCGTGAGGTCGAGCCGGTGGAGCAGCATACGCTTGCTCGCTTCCTCACGCATTGGCAAGGACTGCTCGCACCGCGTCGCGGCTCCCATGCGCATCTTGACGCATTGCTCGATGCAATCGAAAGCCTGCAAGGCGCGCCATTGCCCGCGTCGCTCCTTGAGACCGCGATCCTCCCCGCGCGCATCGCGGACTACGCGCCAACCGGGCTCGATACGCTCATCGCCGCAGGTGAAGTAGCTTGGGCGGGCGTCGAGCCGCTGGGCGAGCGCGACGGCCGCATCGCGCTCTTCCTCGCCGACAAGCTGCCCCTTCTCGCGCAACAGCGCCCGCTTGCTGAACCGCTCACCGAGCGCGAACAGAAGCTTCTCGCCGTGCTTGAATCCACCGGAGCCAGCTTCTTTGATCCGCTCCATCAGGCTGCAGGCGGTGGCTATCCCGGTGAATCCATCGATGCCCTGTGGAGCCTCGTCTGGCGCGGCCTCATCACCAACGATTCGCTGCACGCATTGCGCGCCTACATTGCCAAACCTGACAGCGCACGTGCCCCGCGCCGCCTCCAGACTGGAGTGTTCCGCTCGCGCCGCACCACGCCGCCCACCGCGCAGGGCCGCTGGTCGCTGCTTCCGCTTCGTGCGCAGCAGGGCGGGGAAGCCGCACCCAGCAGGACCGAGGCCAGCCACGCACTCGCGCTGCAACTGCTCAATCGCTACGGCGTGCTGCTGCGCGAGGCGGTTGCGGCAGAGAATGTCCCCGGCGGTTTCAGCGCTGTCTATGACGTGCTGAAAGCGCTGGAGGAGAGCGGGCGCATTCGCCGCGGCTACTTCGTCGCGGGCCTCGGAGCCACACAATTTGCGCTCCCCGCGGCCATAGACCTGCTGCGTCAGTTGCGCAACGAGCCCGCGGCGGAGAAGCCGGAGTTTGTGCAACTGGCCGCCACCGATCCCGCCAATCCCTACGGCTCCGTCCTGCGCTGGCCCGACCTGCCCGTTGCGGAAGAGGACTCGGAAACAGCGCCCCGCCTGCTTACGCGTGCCGCCTATGCTGAAGTCATTCTGCGCAACGGCCAACTCGTCGCCTGGCTCCGCCGCAACAATCCCAACCTGCTCATCTTCCTCCCCGCAGAAGAGCCGGAGCGTTCGCAGGTAGCAGCCGGCCTGGCGCTTTTTATGTGCGCGCGCGGCCAGCAGCGGATGCGCAGCGGCAGCCACCAGGGCGTGCTCATCACCACCATCAACGGGCAGCCGGTCGCAGCGCATTCCATGGCGCGCTTTCTCATGGATGCAGGCTTTCATCCCGGCCCGCTCGGCATGCACCTGCGCCGCATTCCGCTTGCCCTTGCGCATCAAGAACCGTCGTCCGAGGAGTTGCAATAACCCATGCCCGAGGGCGACACCATCTTCCGCACCGCACGCGCATTGGGCCGCGCGCTCATCGGCAAGCCCATCACGGGCTTTCGCTCCACCTATCCGCTGCTCACGCGCTTCGATGAGGACACACCGCTGGCCGGCCAGCAGGTTGAGCGCGTTGAAGCGCGCGGCAAGTGGCTGCTCATGCATTTTTCCGGCGGCGGAACGCTGGTCACACATCTGCTCATGAGCGGCAGTTGGCACATCTACCGGCCCGGCGAACGGTGGCAGCAGCCGCGCTCCAACATGCGCATTGTCGTTGAGAACAGTGACTACATCGCCGTCGGCTTCCGCGTGCCTGTGGCCGAGATGCATACGGCCCAATCGCTGGCCCGCAACCGCAAAATTCCCCGCTCAACCATCGATGTGCTCAGCGCGGAGTTCGACGCTGCGGCAGCCGTGCGCCGCTTGCTCACATACTCAAATGAAGAGGTTGCTGACGTACTGCTGCACCAGGAAGTGCTGGCGGGCGTGGGCAATGTCTTCAAGTCGGAGATTTGTTTTGTCACCGGCATCAACCCGTTTTGCCGCGTCTCTGCGCTCAGTCCGGAGCAGGCCGCAGCCTTGATCGCCGCCGCGCAGAAACTTGTCTCCGCCAATGTGCTCGAAGATTCCGGCGATGCCATTGTCACCTATCGCGGCCAGCAGCGCCGCACCACGCACCAGTCCGATCCAGGCTCCAGTCTGTGGGTTTACGGCCGTCGCGGTGAGCCCTGCCGCCACTGCGGTGCGCCCATCCGCAGGCGTATTCAGGGGCCGGATGCGCGCGTCACCTTCTGGTGCCAGCGCTGCCAGCCCATGCCAGACGGCTCCGATGTCGATGGTTGAGTGGTCTCAGTTGCCGGGCTTGCCCAAGCCAAAAATCTTTTGCAGAATATTGCGATGATCGCCCGGGTGGTCGCAGGTATCCGTAGGCGCTGAGCCCGCAAGGAAGGCTGCCTCGTACGAGTCGGGGCATGAGGCGTCACTCAGCAGGTTCGTCACCTTGTCCAGGCTCACCACATCCACTCCGTCCGGCGGAGTGAACTCGTGCGTGTCAGAGTACTGCGGCAACTCGACGGCCTTCTTCATAAACTCTGCCCAGATGGGGGCGGCAGCGTGTGCGCCTTCGATCTTCACGTCCGTATAGTCGTCGTTGCCCACCCACACAATGCACAGCAGGTTGCTGGTAAAACCCGCGAACCACGCGTCATGGCTGGTGCCGGTCTTGCCCGCGGCCGGAGCGGTAAAGCCCAGGTTGCGCACCCCAGCGCCCGTTCCTTCGCCGTGCAGCACGCTCTCCATCATATTCGTGGTTAGATACGCCACGCGCTGGTCCAGCACCTGCTTGGATGTCGGCGTGTAATCGGTGATCACGTCGCCCGTTGGCGTGCGCACGCTGGCCAGCATCCAGGGGTCCAGATGCAGCCCGTTGTTGGCGAACACTGTATAGGCGCCCGCCATGTCGAGCGGCGTCGCATCATAGGAGCCGATGGCCACCGAGGGCGTTCCGCGCGCGCTCTTGATGCCCGCGTCGCGCGCAAGTTCGGCCACGCGATCGAAGCCTACCATTGCAGCCAGGCCAATGGTGGCGTTGTTCAGCGATCGCATCAAGGCATAGCGCGCCGTCACCTGGTCGTGATACTCGCCTTCAAAGTTGCGCGGCGTGTACTCCTGACCGCCCACGTCATAGGTAGTCTGCTCGTCGTTGAGTATTGTCACCGGAGAGAACAGCTTGTTCTGCCCGGCCAGCATGGTGCCCTCGGCGGCCTCGGCAAAGGCGGTCGCGTACACAAAGGGCTTGAAGATTGAGCCTGTGGGTCGACTGGCCACAGCATGGTTCAACTGCGAGGCGCCGTAGCTGCGTCCGCCCACCAGCGCCAGCACCTGGCCGGTGTGGGGGTTGAGCGCCACTAGCGCCACCTGGGGATAGACGTACGTTTCGCCAAGCTTCTTGCGGCGCGCATGCAACCTGTCCACCTGTTCATCCACTACGTGAATGGTGGACTCAACCGCAGCCGTGGCCACGCGCTGCAGATCGGGATCGAGCGAGGTGTAGATGCGCAGCCCTTCGCGGTTAAAGTCGCGTTCACCCAGCTTCTGCGTCAGTTGGTCGCGCACCAGGTCCACAAAGTAGGGCGCCTCGCTGGCGTCCACGCTGCCCGGTGAAAGATGCAGCGGCTCGGTCTTGGCGCTCTCTGCCATCTCTTTGGTAATGGCGCCCGTCTCCACCATCGAGTCCAGCACCAGGTTGCGCCTGTCGATGGCGCGGTCCGCGTGGCGGAAAGGAGAAAAGTAATTTGGCCGTTGAATCATGCCCGCCAGCAGCGCGCACTCCGCCAGGCTCAGTTGGCGCACATCCTTGCCAAAATACGCCTGCGAAGCCTCGCCAAAGCCGTCAATCGAGAAGCTGCCGCGCTGGCCCAGGTTGATCTCGTTGGCGTACATCTCAAAGATCTGCTTCTTTGAGAAGCGGTGTTCAAGCTGGAACGTAATGACAATCTCGATGACCTTGCGCTTCAGCCGCTTTTCCGGCGACAGGAAAAAGCCCCGCGCCAGTTGCATGGTCAGCGTAGAGCCGCCCTGCTGCTTCTGGCCTGTGGCCAAATCGCGAACGCCCGCCTCCAGCAATCGTCCGTAATTTACGCCGCTGTGCTCAAAAAAGCGGCGATCCTCAATGGCCAGCACTGCCTGCACAAGGTTCGGCGGAATCTCGTCGTAGGTCACCAGACGCCGCTTGGTGCGGTTGGCGTCTTCGCTCAGACCGGTGATGAGCAGCGGCTCCAGTTCATAGCTGGCCAGTGGTTGGCTGCGATCGTCCGTGATCGAGTCCACCACGCCGCCACTGATGTGAATGGTCGCAGGATCCTCTGAGTGGTAGGACTGCGGCCCCGGGTGAATCGTGATCGTCTGCGCACTCTCGCTGAAAGTTCCCAACTGAGAGACCTGCGTCGCGCCGTCCGCGCTGTAACCTGCCTCGCGCAGTTCGTTCGCGATGAGGTGCGCGCTGAACTTTTGGCCGGGGCGGACCTCGCGTGGTGCGGCAAAGATTTTGGCGGTGTTGGCAAACAGTGGTTGCTTCAACCGCTCATCCACAATGTGCTGGTATTTGAAGTAGTAGTAGCCGCCAACCAGAGACACGAACAGCGCGACAGCCGCGATGGAAACAATCCCCACGCGCAGCAGCAGCCACTTCCACGAGTGCTGCCCAGTGGGGCTTTTCAGCTTGATCTTCAACGCCATCGCTGCTCCTACAATCCTCATTCCACAACTGCGGTTGCCTCATCCCTGCCGCGTCGTAGTTCTTGCGGCAAGGATGGTAGAGCGAAAATCTGAATCTTATGCTCCAACCGCCTCGAGCAGTGCGTCTTCCTGCACGCGCTCTTTCACGTGCGCCACCGCATCATTCAAAGCCACATCCACGCTGCTTGCGGTGGCGCGCGTCACCACTTCCACCTGCCCGCCGGCTGCCTTCTTGCCCACGTTGATGCGATAGGGAATTCCCACCAGGTCGGCATCTTTGAATTTGACGCCTGCACGTTCGTCTCTGTCATCCAGCAGCACGTCCAGCCCCGCGGCTTCCAACTCCGCCGCTAGTGCTTCGCCGGTCTCGCGCAGCGCAGCATCGGCCACGTTGGTCACCGTCACCACCACGGTGAAGGGGGCAATCGACGCGGGCAGCCAGAACCCGTTCTTGTCATTCGATTGCTCAATCGCCGCCGTCAAAATGCGTTCGATGCCGATGCCGTAGCTGCCCATGATCGGTGTCACTTCCTTACCGTTCACGTCCAGCACGCGCGCGCCCATTGACTCGGAATACTTGTAGCCCAGCTTGAAGATGTGCCCGACCTCGACCGCCTTGCCCACCACCAGCTTGCCTTCGCAGACAGCCCCAGCGTGCCCGGTCTGCGGGCAGCCTTCGCCCTCGTTCACGCTGCGAATATCGGCGCTCAGCGTCCACGTAAAGTCGCGGCCTGGCACTACATTGCGCAAGTGGTAATCCAGCTTGTTCGCGCCGGCCACCAGATTCTTGCGGCCTTCGAGAGACTTGTCCACAACCACAGTCAGACCCGCTTCCAGCGGTTTCGCGTCGTGCGTCAGTCCCACCGGCCCCAGAAAACCCGCCGGCCCTTTGAAGTACCGCTCAAGCTCCTCAGCCTGCATGGTGCGCAACTCGGCCGCGCCCACCGCGCCCAGCAGCTTGGTCTCATTCACCTGATGGTCGCCGCGCAAAAACGCCGCAACTCCATACCATGTGTCGGGCGCGCCAGCCACGCCGCGCTTCAGCGCCATATACGCCACGCACTTGATGTCGCTCGCCGCAGAAATCTTGAAGAACTCCGCCACATCCGCAATGGCCGCGCAGCCCGGCGTAGACACCAGCTCCGGCGTCCCATCGCCCGTCGGCTCCATCTCAGCGACCGTCTCGAGCTGCGAAGTTGCCTTCTCAAGGTTGGCCGCATAGCCGCACACCGGGCAGCTTGCAATCAGGTCCTCGCCCGCGTCCGTGTAGACCATGAACTCCTGCGATTGCGAGCCGCCCATCGCGCCCGAGTCGGCCTCGACGGCCACAAATTTCAGTCCGCAGCGCGTAAAAATCTTGCGATACACCGCATCGTGCAAGTCAAAGCTCTTGTCCAGCCCCGCCTTATCAATGTCGAAGGAATAGCTGTCCTTCATCGTGAACTGCCGCACCCTCAGCAGCCCCGACTTGGGCCGCGGCTCGTCACGAAACTTGGTCTGAATCTGGTACCAGATTTGCGGCAACTGCTTGTAGCTCCGCAGTTCGCTGCGCGCAATCGTGGTCATGATCTCCTCGTGCGTCATGCCCAGGCACAAGTCGGCGCCCTTGCGGTCCTTCAGCCGGAACATGTTGTCGCCCATGCCCGACCACCGGCCGCTCTGCTCCCACACCTCGCGCGGATGAATCGCGGGCAGGTAGAACTCCTGCGCGATCTTGTCCATCTCCTCGCGCACAATGCCCATGATCTTGTTCAGCGACCGCTGCCCGAGAAAAAGGTAGTTGTAGATGCCCGCTCCGAGCTGGCGAATGTAGCCGGCGCGGACGAGAAACTTGTGGCTGGCCACTTCGGCGTCCGCCGGGGCCTCACGCAGTGTAGGGATAAAGAGCTTTGACCAACGATGCATAGGGTTCGCACGTTCCTTATTCGTAAAGATTCAATTTTACCTGTTGAGCCGGAGCATTCGTCGATCAGGCATCTCAAATCAATTCAACGCCCCACAGATCATGCAGATGCAGCACGCCTTCCACGCGTTCCGCCGCATCCACCACGACCAGCGATGTGATCTTCCGCTCCTCCAGAATCGCCAGCGCCTTGGCTGCCAGCTCCTCTGCATGTATCGTTCGCGGATGCGCGTTCATGGCCTCGCCTGCCGTGCGGCTCAGTGCCGCGCCGCCCTCGCGTTCCAGCAGCCTCCGCAGGTCGCCGTCGCTGATCACTCCGCGCAACCGGCCTTGCTCCTGCACCGTGGTCATCCCCAGCTTCTTCGACGACATCTCATAAATCACGTCGGTCATCGGCGTCGTGGGCGTTACCAGTGGCACATCGTCACCCGAGTGCATCAGGTCCCGCACCTTGGCTAGCCGCTTGCCCAGCTTGCCGCCGGGGTGCAGTTCCGCAAAATCCTCTGCTTTGAAGCCCTTGCGTACACTCACCGCAATCGCCAGCGCATCGCCCAGCGCCAGCATGGTCGTGGTGGAGGCAGTCGGCGCCAGGTTCAGCCCGCAGGCCTCGCGCTCCACGCCACAGTCCAGAGCCACATCGCTGGCCTCGGCCAGAGTCGACTTCAGATTGCAGCAAAAGCTCACCAGCGCGTCGCCCTTGCGCTTCAGAGTGGCCAACAGGCGCAAAATCTCCTCGGTTTCGCCGCTCGCCGACAGAGCCACCACCACATCGCCCGGCATCAGAACACCCAGATCGCCGTGCACCGCTTCGGCCGGGTGCAGAAACAGCGCAGGCGAGCCGGTTGAGCTCAGCGTGGCGGCAATTTTCTGGGCAATAATGCCGCTCTTGCCCATTCCCGTGACCACCACGCGCCCGTTTCCCTCGCCGCAGCGCAGAATAAGCTCGACGGCCCGGTCAAAATCTGCGGCCATCGCGCCGTCCAGCCGCGCCGCCAGCGCTTCCAGCGCCTCCGCCTCGGTGCGCACCAGATCCGCCGGCTTCAGGCAGCCTTGTTCTTCTTTGCCATGCATCGGTTTCTGATGGTATCAGCTTCGACCGGTCCGGCTGCCCTTACAATTTAGAGAGAGGTCTGTCCCCGTGAAGCGCAACACATTCGTACTAACCGCCGTTCTATTCATCCTGGCCGTCTTTGCCTGGGCCGGCTGGGCCAACTGGGAGTACCGCAAGCAGGCCGCCGAGCGGCGACTGGCCTCGGTCGCAAAGGGCGAACTGGTGATGGGCGCTGCCGGTGACACGCCGCAGTACGTTTCGCCGCTCGAAAGCAAGCCTGCGCCGAACTTTACGCTCGAAGACCTGAACGGCAAAAAAGTTTCTCTAGCCAGTTACAAGGGCAAGGCCGTGCTCATCAACTTCTGGGCCACCTGGTGCGCTCCCTGCAAGATTGAAACGCCCTGGCTGATCGAGCTGCGCAATCAGTACGCCGCGCAAGGCTTTGAGATTTTGGGCGTATCAGCGGACGACCTCGATCTCGGCGACAAGCAGAAGCTGAGCGCGGAGAAAAAGGAAATCGCACACACCGCGCAGGAGATGCAGATTCCCTATCCGGTGCTCATCGATGGCGACGCCATCAGCCAACCCTACGGCGGCGTGGATGAGCTGCCCACCTCGTTCTTTGTAGACCGCAAAGGCACGGTGGTCGCCGCGCAAATGGGCCTCACTTCAAAGGCCGAGATTGAAGCCAATATTCGCAAGGCGCTGGGAAACTGATTCGTAACCCGGCAAGTCACATGGGTGCGCCAGGTCTTGACTCTGAGACCTCAGAAAACAAAGGCCCTGACGAGCTGTCCAATTAGGATGAGAGATAGGAAGCGATGATCAGAGTGGGTTCAAAGATCGGTTTTTCGGCAACATTGGCCTTAGGGTTGGTAGCTTTCCTTGCGCAGGGGCAATCCGACGCGCCCAACCGCTCCATCGCCAAAGGCGCGGCAGTCGAATACATGTTCCCTGAGCAGGTCACCGTGCCCGCCGCCAAAGCAAGCGAAGTTGCGCTGCACTTTCGCATCCGTCAGGGCCTGCACATCAACTCCCACACGCCCAAAGAAGACTATCTGATTCCCACCACGTTTTCGGTCCCCGCAGACTCCGGTGTGCGCCTCGATAGCGCCAACTACCCTGCCGGAACGGACTTCACGCTGCCCCTTGACCCCAACAACAAGCTCAGCGTCTACACCGGCGAGTTCACCATTCAGGCGCGCATCGTAGCCGCCCGCGGCAATCACCTGGTGGAGGCTAAACTCCGCTACCAGGCCTGCGATCAGAACGCCTGCATGCCGCCCAAGACAATTAGCGTGCCCATCGACGTGATCGGCAAGTAGACGCCAACTGGCCGATTTGCAGGCTTGCAGTTTCCTTCAACGGCGCAGCCACGCGCTCCTGCCCCAGCACCATCATCACGGCAAACAGGCTCGGTGCCACACCCTGCCCGGTCAGCGCCAGGCGCGCACCATTGATTAGTGATCAGCGCGCCAGCCTTGATACCGTCCTCTTCCGCACGATGCGCAGGCGTCCGGCTCTGCCGGATTCCCCAGATCCCGTTTCTGGGACCTGGAAAAGCACAACACTCATGCGAGCAATTGGCAGCGACGTCCGCACCCACCGCAGGTGCCGGGCATCTGCCCCGCCGCAGGTGGCTACGCCCCTGCCTTCTTCTCCATCCTGGCCCAGGAGTCTCTGAGCGGAAGGGTGCGGTTGAACACCAGGTTGCCCGGAGTAAAGTCGCGATCAAGGCAGAAGTAGCCAATGCGTTCGAACTGGAAGTGGTCCTCAAGCCGGGCGTTGGCGAAAGAGGGCTCAAGTTTGGCGTCGGTGAGAACCTCGAGGGAGTTGGGGTTGAGATTGCTGAGGAAGCTTTCGCCTTCCTCGAAGTTGCCAGGATCAGCCTTGGTGAAGAGCTTGTCGTAGAGACGGATCTCGGCGGAGATGGCGTGGGCAGTCGAGACCCAGTGAATGGTCGACTTGACCTTGCGGCCGTCGGGAGAGTCGCCGCCCCGGCTCGCGGGATCGTAAGTGCAGTGGACCTCAACAATGTTGCCGCCCTCGTCTTTCACCACGCTTTGAGCGGTGACGAAGTAGGCTGCGCGCAGGCGGACCTCCTTGCCGAGCGAGAGGCGGAAGTACTTGGGCGGAGGAACCTCGCGGAAGTCATCCTGCTCAATATAGAGCTCGCCGGAGAAGGGCACCTGGCGCGTGCCCGCAGAGGGATCTTCGGGGTTGTTGGCCACCTCGAAGAACTCCTCCTGGCCAACAGGGTAGTTGTCGATAACCAGCTTGAGGGGGCGCAGAACGGCCATGGCGCGGCGAGCGCGGCGGTTCAGGTCGTCGCGCTGGAAGTGCTCGAGCATTTCAATGTCTGTTGTCCCATTGGTGCGCTAGGCGCCGATCGAGGCGCAGAAGGCGCGAAGGGCCTCCGGGGTAAAGCCACGGCGGCGAATGCCGGAGAGGGTGGGCATGCGGGGATCGTCCCAGCCCTGGACACGCTTTTCCTGCACGAGTTGGAGGAGCTTGCGCTTGCTGAGCAAGGTGTAGGTGAGGTTGAGGCGGTCGAATTCGATCTGCTGCGAGGGAAAAATTCCGAGCTGCTCAATATACCAGCGGTAGAGCGGCTGGTGATCGGTGAATTCGAGAGTGCACATGGAGTGGGTGACGCGCTCGATGGAGTCGGACTGGCCGTGGGCGTAGTCGTACATCGGGTAGATGCACCAGTCGTCGCCGGTGCGGTGGTGCGAGGCGTGGAGGATGCGGTACATCACCGGATCGCGCATGTTCAGATTCGGCGACGCCATGTCGATCTTGGCCCTCAGCACGCGGCTGCCGTCGGGAAACTCGCCCTGCTTCATGCGGACAAAAAGGT
>VFSW01013093.1_pt1 | contig 11547 bp, 8 predicted proteins | sample 5358111 | NCBI WGS metagenome assembly VFSW01 (sample SAMN11554181, study PRJNA540505) | mine drainage metagenome | isolation source: sediment from site ElyBrook_90M | place: USA: Ely Copper Mine, Vershire, VT | collected 2017 | reverse complement strand
TTCTTTCAAATTTTGCCTTTGCCATGGTGTTCGCCTCCTCTGAGGAAGTGTAAAAATTTTGTTGTTTTTATTATTATTTGTATAAAAACCCTGAAGTACTGGAGCCCATGAGCGGGATCGAACCGCTGACCTCATCCTTACCAAGGATGTGCTCTGCCAACTGAGCTACATGGGCGGTAAAAAAATGGAGCGGGAAACGGGATTCGAACCCGCGACCCCAAGCTTGGAAGGCTTGCGCTCTAGCCAGCTGAGCTATTCCCGCATTCGATCGATTCCGGATTGTCTATTTCGGATTTGTGAAGCTTTCAAATCTGCATTCCGCAATCGACAATTTTGCTATCTTTAAAGTGGTGGGGAGGGGAGGTTTCGAACCTCCGTAGGCTGACGCCGACAGATTTACAGTCTGTTCCCTTTGGCCACTCGGGCACCTCCCCGCACAACGCTACAACAGCCTCACACTAAACTGAAAGTATTCAAGTGGAGCCACCGAAGGGAATCGAACCCCCGACAGGCTGATTACAAATCAGCTACTCTACCAACTGAGTTACGGTGGCAGGATTCTTTGGACACCACGTCCCGCATGTCTGGGACAGAACAAATGCGCGCACTCCGGCTGCCGCGCCAAAGAATAGTAATTATAATGGATTGCAGTTAAATTTGTCAAGCAAAAAGATTCGATGAGCTCGCTTTATGAAATAGGTTGTTATGCAGCCACTTGACAAAGGTAAAGGGGATATCAGCGAGTTCGGCGCTGCCGTAGTACCTCATAGAGAAGCGCCCCGGCGGCCACCGACACATTGAGGGAGTTGATATTGCCCATCAACGGCAATGAAACGAGATAGTCGCAGTGCTCCCTCACCAGCTTGCGCACGCCCTTGCCCTCGCCGCCGAGTACGAGCGCTGTCGGCCGGACAAAGTCGGCGTCCCAGTAGGCCCTCTCTCCGCCTGCCTCAGCGCCCACAACCCAGACCCCCGCCTTTTTGAGTTCCTCGATCGTGTTCGTAATATTGACGACTTTAACTACCGGAACATATTCCAGCGCCCCTGCCGCCGCCTTTGCAACAGTTTCAGTAAGCCCGACTGCCCGCCGCTCGGGAATGATAACGCCGTGAACACCCGCAGCCTCTGCCGTCCTTAAAATGGCCCCGAGATTTCTCGGGTCCTCCACGCCGTCAAGGACCAGGAACAACGGCGCTTGCCCTTTTTGCGCAGGGAGCTGAAGAATATCGTCGAGCTCTGCATACTCCCGGGCGGACGCAAAAGCGACTATTCCCTGGTGCGCTGCCTGGGGCACTTCCCGGTTCAAAGCGTCGCGCGTCGTCATTCTCACTTCGACGCCGTTGCTTTTGGCGAGCCTCAAGATCGTCTGCACATCGCGGTCCATTTTTCGCTGTTCAGCGACCAGTAAACGCTGGATGGGCCTGCCTGATCGGAGCGCCTCGGTGACGGGATTGATGCCGATGATTTTATCGCGATGCATAGTTTGGGAAAATTCTAAATTTCAAATCACAAATTCCAAATAATATTCAAATTTCAAGCATCAAGTGCCAAATGTATATTGATTTTGGGATTTATTTGTGATTTGATGCTTGGGATTTGATACTTTGTTCCAAGTTCACTTCGGCTTCCAAACCGTTCCATCGGCCCGGTCGAACAGCTCCACGCCGCCATCGTCGAGGATTTTTCTTACCCTGTCGGCCTCAACCCAGTCCTTGCGTACCCGGGCTTCGTTCCTGAGATGGATGAGTTCTTCTATCCGCTCCACGGAAAGCGTAACCTTGCTGTCTGCACGCCGGCCTTCCCGAAACCATTCATCGGGACTGCGCAGGAATATGCCGAGCGTTTCGTTGACATCCTGAAAGGATGCGAGGGCCGCCGACAGGACGATGTATGCGGCGTCCTCATTCTTTTTATCAGCATCGGCCAGGAACTTGTTGATGTCCCGGACAAGATCATAAATGAGTCCCACGGCAAAAGCGGTATTGAAATCATCGTCCATCGCTTCTTCGAACGCCTTCGGCAGGTTCTTGATCTTTTCATAGGTGGTCCGATCGGCAACTTCGACGACCTCCTCGGGCTTGGCCGCCGACGGCTTCTTTCCGGCAAGGAACTTCAAGATCCCTTCTTTCATGGTGTAGAAACGATCAAGCCCCGCCCTGGCGTCCTTCAAGTTCGCATCGGAAAAATCAATCGGGCTCCTGTAATGCGTGGAAAGAAGAAAAAACCTCACCACTTCCGCATCATACTGGTCGAGAATGTCCCGGATCGTGAAAAAATTGCCGAGAGACTTGGACATCTTTTCCTGGTTGATATTCACGAAACCGTTGTGGACCCAGTAGTTCACAAATTTTTTGCCTGAATAGGCCTCGCTCTGCGCAATTTCGTTTTCGTGGTGCGGAAAGATAAGGTCCTTGCCGCCGGCGTGGATGTCGAAAGTCGTCCCCAGATGTTTGAACCCCATGGCTGAGCACTCTATATGCCAGCCCGGCCTTCCCGGCCCCCAGGGGCTCTCCCAGGCAGGCTCACCGGGCTTCGACGCTTTCCACAGCGCAAAATCGAGAGGGTCGTCCTTACGCTCATCGACTTCCACGCGCGCTCCCGCCTTCAGGTCTTCGACATTCCGCTTCGAAAGCTTTCCGTACTCCTTGAAGCTGGCCACGCGAAAGTAGACGTCGCCGCCCACAACATAGGCGTGTCCCTTTTCCACAAGCCCCTTGATCACCTCGATCATTTCCTCAATGTGTTCGGTCGCCTTGGGCTCCACATCCGCCCTCCCCACACCGAGGCGCTTCATGTCTTCCTGGTACGCTTCTATATATTTGTGCGCAACCTCGGCAGGCGTGATGTTTTCTTCCTTCGCCCGGTTGATGATCTTGTCGTCGACATCGGTAAAGTTCCGTACATACTTTACATCGAACCCTCTCCGCCGGAAATAGCGCTGGATCAAGTCGAAGGAAACGGCTCCCCGTGCATGCCCGAGGTGGGAATAGTCATAGACAGTAACACCACAGGCATACATAAGGACTTTGCCGGGATGGATGGGGACGAATTCTTCTTTTTTCCCGCTGAGCGTGTTGAAAAGTTTAATCATACGATTAGAGCACCCTCGATCTGAAACACGATAAACCGCAAAAGTAGGAATGGTGATTTTATACGGTAAGCCTGCATTTTGTCAAGCAGTTTTGATGTTTCAACCTCTTTACCTTAAAAGGTTATCCTCTCACGTCGATAGTGCAACCGGCTCAACCAATCCATCCACCAACGGGAAGTGCTTCCTTGAATCCGAGAGAACCATGCAGAACTCGCGGCACGGAGATGCAGCGGCATCATTAAAAACATCTCAGAGGGTCTGGTCCAGTGCGTTCCTTTAAGTTTACCACAATCGCTCTTTCAGGTTTGTCTCCGCGGGGATTCTTCTGTGCCTGCATCCCGAGAACAGGAAGCCGGTAGTTATCCCGCCTTCGACGGAAACCGCGAAACGATGGCGGTCTCATAGGGCCTGCCCGCAGGTTCCTCGATAGAAAAATGCACCTGCCTGTGCTAAAGTATTGTAAGGGAGATTTTCACATGGACACAGCAAAACCTCAGCGCTTCGTTGTTCACGAACACCAGGCGAAGAGACTGCACTACGACTTCCGGCTTGAGATCGGCGGTGTGCTCAAGTCCTGGGCAATACCGAAAGGCCCGTCCCTGAACCCGGCTGACAAGCGCCTTGCGGTCATGGTGCCTGATCACGTAATCGAGTACATCAGTTTCGAGGGGATCATCCCTGCAGGCCGATACGGCGCCGGGCCGGTCGTGGTCTGGGACAGCGGCGATTTCGTCCTTCTGGAAACCCACGAACCTGAAAAGGCCTTGCACGAGGGCAAACTCAGCTTTCTGCTAAAGGGGGAAAAACTAAAGGGCGCTTTCACGCTGGCCCGGATGAAGGGCCTCCCGAAAGGCACGGGCAAAGAGTGGCTGCTCATGAAGAAAAAGGACGAGTACGCAAGAGCAGACTACGTCCTGCAGACTGAACTCACCCCGGCGAAGCTCAAAGAACTGACAGAGCAAAATCCTCCCTGTGAAACGGAGTAAGTCGCTTCACATCCATAAATGCTGCGGCAGAGGAAAATTTTTACGCCACCATAATGGTGGTGTCTTTTATGGCGCTGTCGACGACGAAGATTTTCATGTTATTGCTGGAGTTGTCTACGGGAAAACCGACTAAGAAAGTTTTTTTATGCCGTTTTTACAGTATGGTTCCTTGTTTGCGATCCGTTGCTTCAGAATGGCCAGGTTGTGCTGATACTTGTCGTTTTCAAAGCTCCATGAAGACCGATGCCAGAGGTGAAAAATGATAGCCAGGCTCCTGACCGATCTGACCTGCTTCCCCCGGTTCAGGACGCGGATGCCGAGGTCGTTGTCCTCGATGGAGCCGTCCAGAAAATCTTCGTCGCAGCCGTTGATTGCTAAAAAAAGGGCTTTCGTAAGGCTGAAATTGCACCCCCACACGCCGTCATCGGAAATTTTGTCGCGGTGGGTAATGTGCCGCAGAAAAGGGCTCTTTATCACCAGTGCTTCTTCGACCCGGCGGGACTTTCCCAGCAGCGCGTCCCGGAGAAGCCTGGGGCTAAGCCTGTTGAGGACAGCGCCACGGTCGAGCAGTTGTTCGGTCAACTCCCTGCCGATCTCGACGCGCCTGCCGCTCAGGATTGCGTCCGGGCTGCTCTTCTCGACGTGGATGCGGACAAAATTGCGATGCGCCATGCAGTCGCCATCAATGAAGATCAGATAATCGCCGGAAGACCGGCGCACCGTTTCGTTCAGGATCCTGGGTTTCCTGAAGCCTGCATCCTCCTGCCAGACATGCGTTATCGGGAATGCCTCCTTCAGGACCTGTCCCATTTCCCGGACCAGTTCCTTTGTCTCCGGTCCGCTCCCGTCGTCGGCAACCAGGACCTCAGAGGGCATCATACTCTGCTTTGCGAGGCTCAACAGACAGAGCTTCAGGGCTTTCGGCCGGTTGTAGGTCGGCACGATAATCGACGTTTTCATGGTTCGCGCTGCGCCTCCTATGCGCTGAATATGCCTGGTTCCATTGCGCTGATGTTCAGGTCCATAAATGGCGGTTCCTTGCAAAAAAATCCCGTAAAGGACGGAACACCGCTTGCAGCGGACCGGGAAAGCCGTCCGTGAAGGTCAGCTCAAGCTCTGAAAGAACCGGTAATACTCCTCGACCATGCGCTCCCTGCTGAATCGTTCGGCGACCCAGATCGGCCCGGCTCCGGCCATCCGGGTGTGCAGAGACCGGTCTTCCAATATTTTAATCACTTCGGTGGCCATATTTTCCGGCCCTCCGTCCACCAGCGCGCCCGCGGGACAACCTTCGAGAGAATCCCGTATGCCTCCTTCGTTCACCGATACAACCGGCGTTCCGACGGCGAGCGCTTCAAGGACCCAAATGCCGAAGCCCTCGTTCCGATGGGTGCTCACGGCAACATTGATGTCGGCATAAAAAGAAAGCATCTCGTCCTTGGACAGCCTGCCGGTCCAGAGCAGGGCGCTGTTCAGGCCCAGTTCATGGGCGCGACGCTTAAACGCATCGATCTGGCCGCTCCCCGATTCGGAGGCAACGAGCGCGAACCGCGCATCGGGAAGCGCTTTCCTGATCAGGACGAGCGCATCAAGGAACTCGATCTGGTTTTTCCAGAGATCTCCCACCGTGCCGATGACCGGCGTGCCGGGCGCCAGCAGAAAACGTCGTCTCAGCGCGCCCCTTCGGATAGTGCCGGGCCTGAATTTGTCGAGATCGATCCCATAATACACAATACCGAGCCGTTGCGCTATGCCGGGATGAAAGGCGAGGATCTTATCCCGGATATGGCGCGAGATCGTGACGATCTTGTCCATACGGGACAAAAGAAAACGCGAACGGAGGAACTCCGCAACCTGGACCGTGTACAGAAGCGCCGGTTTTCTGCCCGACAGCGCGGACGCAAGCCATGACTGGACAAGGTCGTGTCGCCGCTGGATGTTCACGATGTCGTACCCATTGTCCCTGATGATCCGGGCCGTCTGCCGAACAGCTGCCAGGGCGTGAAGACCGGAGCGTTTCACCGGGTGGAGCGAGATCGCACTGTTGCGGAACATTTCGACGAGCGGCGCACCGGGACGGCACACCAGACCTACGGTCACGCCTTTCAAGGCGAGCCCCGGAAGCAGGTCGCGCAAGAATTCCTCGCCTCCGCCCCTTCCCGACGCATTATTGACAAAGAGAATTCTCATGTGCCCGCGTTCCTATCCGGCTGCCGCTTCTCTTCCGCAGCCATCAGCCATCTCCCGGAGTTTGCGTAATAATCACGAGTGCGATTGAGATCGTGCGCGATGACGGTACCACAATATCCCGGGGCATGCAACGGGGGGAATTGTACGATTTCATTGGCGCTCAGGGGCCTCTTACTTATCCGTAAGAGCAGCGCCCTCACCAACGCCGGATTTCATTTCCGGCAAATTATCATACATGGAATCGACGACATCCTTCATCTCCCCGTCCGAAACAGGAAGGTAATAAATCTCCTCGCCCGACTCCTGCATCTTCTTGAGATCGACGACTGCGCCGGCCGGCAGATCCTCGCCGCTCCCTGTTTTGCCTTTGATTGCATAGAGGACCCAGCGCGGGCCTTCGAGCGACAACACCATGTAGGAGCAATCGGACACTGCCAGGATCGCGTGCGCCCCGAGATGCGACAGGGTGCCGTAGCTCAAGACAATCCCGCTGCCGAGCTCGTACCCCGTCGGCACCACCACAGACTTCGACAGTTCATAAACTCCGTAAGCTGCCCCGCCTGCCGCGGAAACCGCTGTCCCCCCCACGAGCGTCGCGCCGGCGATGGTGTTCCCGAAGACTTGCGTGGTCGCCCAGCCGGTTTCACCGGCAACATAGAGGGCGCCGCCCGATGCGACCCCGACGCCGCCCACAGCGGTCCCGATGGCGCCGCCGCCCACGGCAATGCCCGCGCTCGCAAGGGGAACGCCGATATATTGTACCCCCTTGCCAACGGCATAACCGCCGCCTTTGATGACGATGCTGGACACTTTGCTTAACCCCGCTTCACCCAAACCCGCGATCGTTCCGGCTGCAGCTGTTACGCCCGCAACAGGATAGCCTGCGCCTTTAATTGCGACACCCGCGGTTTTGCTTAAGCCCGCTTCGGAAACGCCCGCAATTGTCCCGGCAGCAACAGTTGCGCCGGCAACAGCGTAGCCCCCGCCTTTGACCGCAGCACCTGCGGTCTTGCTCAATCCCGCTTCGGAAACGCCCGCAACGGTCCCAATAACCGCGGTTCCGCCGGCAGCAACGTGAGAGCCGGTTAGATCGAGCAAACCGTACACCCCTGCCACCGCTGCAACGCCGGTCGGCGCAACCAGGTCATAGCCCATTTTTGTCGTATCCCAGGTGACCTCGACGGCCAGCTTTGTCGTGGAAACTCCTTCCCGGACCACGACCAGGGAAGGAAACGCTAGGTAGTTGACGCTGATATATCCCACGGACGCAGCAGTCATCTTCGTGAGAGGCTCGATGGTAGCGTCCCACAAAATTCCCTGCAGCACCCATCTCAGGGATTTCAATACAGCGAAACTCAGACCCGTTGTCGAGCTGGCGTTCAATTCCTGGCCGGCTTTCTTAAAGCTTTCGGATACGTTCGACCCGTAGTTTTTTGCCGTATTGCTCATGAGATCGACAGACGGCTTCGCCAATGCCTTGCGCCTCTCGTTCTCTTCGTTGACGATCTTGCTGAACTTTGCGACAGTGAGCCTGTCACCCATCTCGCCTGCATGTTTTTTCATGTTCGCGGGAACTGCCGCGTACCCCCGGACAAAAGCGTTTCCCGCGCAGGTGAACGTTGCAGCGCTCCTTGCTGCGCTCGCTGTTGAAATGTTGCTCGCAGCCCGGAGAGATCCGGCAGCCAGTTCCATTCCCTGCTTTGTCCCTTCCTCGCTGATCTTGTCTCCTTGAGCGGAGCTTGCGCGCACGATGTCCTTCGCAGCCGGGATCGATCCTGCTGCCAGCGCCATTCCCTGCCTGGTCCCTGTTTCGCTGATCTTGTCCCCGCCGGCAGAACCGGCCTTCACAATGTCCTTCGCAGCACCCACGGAACCGGAGGCCAGACCCATGCCCTGCGCTGTTCCCTTTTCGCTGACCTCGTTTCCCAGGGACTGCGAGCCTGCGATCATGGCGCTCCCTTGCCTTTGCCCGGCCTGAAACGCCGCCGTGGACAGGTCCCAGGACGTTCCGACGATGCTCTTCCCGAGTTCCGAAGAGCGATAGACAATAAGCGTGCTGTTCTCGCGCGAAAATTGCCTGATCGCGTCCGCGCTTGCGTTGGCTTCTCTGCTGATATCTTTCGTAACCTTGTAGGTAAGCTTCGTGCCTTCCGAGACGATATAGACGGACTCGGCGGCCTTCTTGACCGACAGTTCAAAGGACTGTCGAGCGCGAACACCGGCCAGCTCCTGGACGAACTCCACCGTGCTCGGGCCGGGCGGGATAAGGCTGATCGAGGTATGCGGCACCTTGAAGGCCCCGTTCTTGTACAGCGAAACATGACCTTCGGCAACCAGTTTCTTCGTGTTCCGAAGCGGGTCGTCATGCGCGCCAGTCGTGGCGCAGCCAATGCCGGTCATCCCGAGAAACATAACGAGCAACAGGGACCCAATGCTCTTAGCGATGGTCATGATCAGGCTCCCTCACATCATCAGGAATTTTTTCGATAACCGATCGTATCACAGCGGGGTCGGTTGAAAGTACTTCGACCTTCACGCCTTCCGCTCGTTCAAGTTTTTTGAGATCAACGATCGTTCCCACAGGAAGATCTCCCAGGGAGTAGGCTTCGTTCGCGCCATTGTCGTTTTTCGTTCTTATCCTGCCCTCAGCAGCTGCAATGACAAGACGGGGCCCGTCCCAGGCAAGAAATACCGCGGTATCCATCACGCCTATGAGCGCATGGGTCGGGATCGCGGTCAGAGCATTATACCCGAGCACGATGCCTGACGCTGCCTGGTTGATCACGACCTGGGTAGTGCCCTTTACCGCATCATAGGCAAGAAACCCGACATATGCCGCCGAGTGCGCGGTCGTGGTAATCGCGCCTTCCGCGGCTCCGGCAACAGGACCGGCAGTCGTGAATGCCACCTGGTTCACAGCGCCGAGCGCTCCTCCCGCGGCATAGGTAACAGGAACGGAGCTGACCGAGAGAAGAGACAAGCCGGTCAAGAGCCCGCCTTCGACAGTTGGAGAAACGATCTTCACTCCCGTTTTCCCCACGTAGTAGATCGTGAGCCCCACAGACTGGACGGTCCTGCCTGCGACGACCGAGGTGGTCGTGATCGGCAGAAAAATCGCGTACGAAGTGCCGACTGCAGCGGATTTCACGATGGTCTTGGACGTGGGCGCGGCAATGCCGTAGTAGAACGACTTAAGGTAGCCGTAGAGGATCGGCCCAAGGGCCATGAGAGAATTATGTTCTTTGCCGGATTTCTCGTACTCGGCCCGGAATTCATTGCTTGCCTTCTGAAACGCCCTTTCCCACTGAGGGTCGATCTTTCCCGCAAAGCGCTCCCTGGCCGTATCTGCCAGTTCAAAGATATTGCTGAAATCCTTGTTCAGCGTTTTAAAATAATCCCCCGGAAGGTTCGCAAGTTCCTGCCGCTCGTCCTCGGTGCGTTTCGCGATCGAAAGATTTCCCCGCACAAAAAAACTCATGGCTTTTTGAAAACTATCTTGAGCATAAGCAAGTTCGGTCTTGGCCGCACTATGAGCGGTTGCAAGGATCTGCCCGCTCAGCTTCGTGCCGGTCGCCACCACAGCCTTGCCCGTGTCCGCGGAATCACGGACATCGGTCAAGACCGCTTCTTTATATTTTCCTGAGTCTTTCGAAGCTTCGCTCACCACTCGCTGGAGCGCCGTCCTCGACGAGATGATCGATGTCTTCTTTGCGTATTCAAAGGCCCTGCTGCTGGATGTGACGACAAACCACCCTTCGTTGTAGAGCATCTTGTGTCCGCGCATGTTGCCCATGGTCAGGGGGATGACATCTTCAATAGATACTTTTTCTTCTTTTGAAGGGGTAGTCGGCTGCGGTCCTTCCGCGCCAAAGGCAATTGGCGACAGCGTCATGAGAACAACAAGCGCCGCAAGAACCAACGACCCAGCTTTGAAACTTCTGTTTGGCACGGCCACGTCCTCCCTTATGTTGACACCGTCCGGCTTTGCATATGCACGAGAATAGTACAGCGGGTTTTAAAAAGCAAGAATCTTTGGTGCGGAATGCGCCATGCCGGGCTGGAGCAGGAACAAGAAAAATTTCTTGAGTTTTCGGCCGCAACATACTATTATGGACCCTTCATCAATGCCTCATTACTCTTTTTCGCCACGGGGAGAACAAAAGGATGTCCAGAGCAGACAGGTTTATAAAAGCATGCAGACGCCAAGCGGTGGACTGTACGCCCGTATGGATGATGCGCCAGGCAGGAAGATACTTGCCGGAGTACCGCGAGATCCGGGCGAAGCATACCTTCCTTGAGATGTGCAAGACTCCCGACGTGGCCGCCGAGGTGACCATCCAGCCCGTCCGGCGCTTCGAGATCGATGCAGCCATCATTTTCGCCGACATCCTTCTGCCGCTCGAACCCATGGGCATCGGCCTCGAATTCGCCAAAGGCGAAGGCCCGGTGATCCACAACCCGGTGCGGACCATGGCGGACGTGCAAAAGCTTAGGCCCATTGACGCCGCCACCCAGATCGAGTACCTCATGAAGGCGATCAAGATCGCGCTCAAGGAACTGGACGGGAAAGTGCCGCTCATCGGCTTTTCCGGCGCTCCCTTCACGCTCGCGAGTTATATCATCGAAGGCGGCGGCTCGAGAAACTACGAGAACGCCAAAACCATGATGTTCGCCGAGCCCAAGGCCTGGCACAAACTCATGGAGCACCTTACGGCGGTGATCATCAATTATCTGAATGCCCAGATCGACACGGGCGTTCAGGTTGTCCAGCTCTTCGACTCCTGGGTGGGCGCACTTGGATCAAGCGATTACCGCGAATTCGTGCTGCCGCACCAGAAGAACGTGATCGCCGGGATCAAGAAAACGGTCCCGCTCATCCACTTTGCCCACGGCGCGTCCCATCTCCTGGAAATGGTGTCCGAAGCTGGCGGCGACGTGATCGGCCTCGACTGGAGATCCGACCTCGATGTTGCCTGGAAACGCGTCGGATTCGACAAGGCAGTGCAGGGCAATCTCGACCCGGTCTCGCTCTTCGGGTCCAAGGACTTCATCCGGAAGCGGACCAAGGAGATCCTTGACCAAGCAGCGGGCAGGAACGGACATATCATGAACCTGGGCCACGGCATCCTGCAGCAAACACCGCTCGACCATGCCGAAGAGTTCATCAACGCAACGCACGAATTGAGCAAAAGATAGGAGCAAGAGAGAGGGTCAAGGGGCAAGTAGCGAAGCAGCAAGGAAGTCTGAACCTTGACCCTTGCTACATGACCCTTGACCCTT
>VFSW01013092.1_pt1 | contig 11547 bp, 6 predicted proteins | sample 5358111 | NCBI WGS metagenome assembly VFSW01 (sample SAMN11554181, study PRJNA540505) | mine drainage metagenome | isolation source: sediment from site ElyBrook_90M | place: USA: Ely Copper Mine, Vershire, VT | collected 2017 | reverse complement strand
CCGGTGATGTGCACGCCGCACGACTGGCCCGATATGCGCTCGATCTCCTCATACAGCTTGATCGTGTATTGCTGCAGTTTCGCGACGTTGGGGTCGCCGTTGACGGTGTGCATGCCGCCGGCGGCGTGCCAGGTCGAGCCCGAGGTCAATTCCGCGCGCTCGACCAACAGGACGTCCTGCCAGCCGGCCTTCGTCAAATGATAGAGAACGCTCGCGCCGACCACGCCGCCGCCGATTACGACCGCTCTTGCGTGGCTCTTCATCTCGTCTCCGAATTCATCGCATCTCGCTCAATTGGTGCAACCGGGTAACGGCGCGACTATGCCGCAAGGGTCAGTTGTTGGAAACGGCCAAATGCACGTTCGACGCGGCCGGCGCCGCCTGCCCGCCGCTGCCGAAGCGCTCGATGAGCCAGGAACGGAACAGCGCGATCGCGGTGTCGCCGAGGGCTTCGGGGTGCGTGATCAGGTAATAGCCGTAGCCGTCGTCGAGGCTCACGTCGAAGGGTTTCACGAGCTGCCCGGTGCGGATTTCCTCGCCGAACAAATTCGTGTCGACGAGCGCGATTCCTTCGCCGCTCAACGCATATTGGACGGCGAGGACGGCGGTGTCGAATACCAGGCCGCGCTCGACGTTCAATGTGTGCAGGTTCGCATGGCGCGCGAATTGCCCCCAGAAATGATGCCGCGGCATGTCGTTCAAGCGCACGTGCACCAACTCGTTCGAATCGATGAAGTCGTGAAGGTTCTTGCCGGCGCAGCGCGCGGCGATGCTGGGGTGGCACAGCGGGCTCATGCGCACGGGCCACAGGAGATCACGCACCAAATCCGTCACGGTCGGCTTGGAATAGACGACCGCGACGTCGACGTCGGTGAGCGGCGGTCCGACGCCGTACGGACTCACCAGATCGATTTCCACCTCGGCGACGACGCGGCGAAAATCCCGCAGAATCGGCACCGCCAGGTGGCTTGCGAAACTCGGCGGCATTTGCACGCGCAGCGTGCGCATGATCGGCGTGCCTTCGTTGCGGATGTCGTCGAGCGCGTACTCCAGGCGGTCGAACGATTTCATGACCGCCGGCAGCAGGTGCTCACCCGCCTTCGTCAGTACGAGCGCGTGCGGCCGGCGTTCGAACAGTTGCGCACCGATCAATTTCTCGAGCGCGATCACGTGGCGCGACAGTGCGCTCTGCGAAATCAACAAGGCATTCGCGGCGGCCGTGAAGCTGCGGTGCTTGGCGACGCCCTCGAACGCGCGCAACGCGTTCAGCGGCAGCCAGCGTCTATCGATCGTGGTCTTTGCCATTCTGCCCTCCCGCGAGGTCCTACGGACTCGAGGCCGTGGTGTAGCCGATCGCCCGCTCTTGATCCTTGACGATTGTTCTGCCGGCCAGATAGAAATGATAAGTCGCCCAGAACCCGGTCGGTGCGAGGATCAGCAGCGCTAGCCGCAAGGACGCGGCGTCCGCGCCGTGGGCGCCCGCGAACCGGTCGCTCATGAAGCCGACGGCCTGCGGCGCGATGATCAGATTGAAGATGTTCGCGACCAGCAGCGAGATCGCGATGAACATCGAGCGCATGTGGCATGGCGCGAGGTTCTGCAGCAGGCCGAAGCATGGGCCTATGTAGAAATAAATCGCCGGGACGAACAGCCAGAACATCAGCTTGGCGATCCACAGCGTGTGCGTGAAATAGGCGATGAACGACGGAATCGTCGTCAGGCCGACGCCCATTCCCAATACCCAGACGACCTTGCGCGGGTCGGCCATCGGCGGGCGCGACAGCAGCCACGCGGTGCCGATCGTCGCGATCGAGCCGCCGATCAGGTGGATCCACCCGAGCGCATCGCCCGCCTGCGCGACGTTCAATCCGTAGGTGCGCGTAAGGAACGTCGGCGTCCACCAAATCAGTCCCCAGCCCCACAGTGCGCACACGCCGCCGCCCATGACGACGTGAAACGCCGCCTTCTGGCGCCACAGGAATTTGCAGCTCTCGATCAGCGTCGGCTTGTGATCCTCGGCGATCGCGTCGAGCCGGCCGCGCGTCGGTTCGCGGATCGTGAGGTACACGATCAAGCCGAGGAGCGCGCCGGGGATGCCGAGCGCGAACAGCGCCGCGCGCCAGCCGTAGGCGTTCGCGACCGCGCCGGCCATGTCGTAGCCGACCCATGCGCCGAACGGCGCGCCGAGCGCGAGCACGGTCAGCGCCATCGGCCGCCGATCCGGCGGGAAGTAGTCGGCGACGATCGCCGATGACGGCGGCGTGCCGCCTGCCTCGCCGACGCCGACGCCGATCCGCGCCGTCAGCAACTGCCAGTAATTGCGCGATAGGCCGCACAGCGTCGTCATCACCGACCAGAGCACCAGCGACACGGCGAGGATGTTGCGCCGGTTGGAGCGGTCCGCGAGCCAGGAAATCGGAATGCCGAAGGTGACGTAGAACAGCGCGAGCGAGACGCCGGTGAGGAAGGCGATGCCGGAATCCGTCAGGTGCAGCTCCAGCCGGATCGGCTCGAGAATCGTCGACATCACGTACCGATCGGCGATATTGATCGTATAGATCAGGCACATCACGATCAGGACGTACCAGCGCTCCACGTAGGACTGGGTATCGACGGGTGTGATTTCGGCTGTCGTTGTGAGCACTCGATACGACCTCGTTGACAGTGAAGTTCGAGCACCATACATGTTTCATCACGGTTAGGCGATGGCGCCGCCGGGCCGTCGGACGGCGACGCGCGGGCGGCGGCGCGTTCGAGAAATGACATGGGCGAATCGCGAAATGGCATAGCGCGAGCCGGCAATCCCGCTAAGCTCGGCGTGATGGCGCGTTTCGACTACATCATCATAGGCGCGGGTTCCGCGGGCTGTGTGCTTGCGGATCGTTTGTCGGCAGGCGGCGGCGCGCGCGTTCTCGTGCTCGAAGCGGGCGGCTCGGACCGCGGCTTCTGGATCAAGACCCCGATCGGATACGGGCGCACGTTCGCGGACCCCGCCGTCAACTGGAAATACGAAACGCGGCCGAATCCCGCTCTCGGCGGGCGCACGATGTATTGGCCGCGCGGCCGCGTCGTCGGCGGCTCGAGTTCGATCAACGCGCTGGTCTATTGCCGCGGGATGCCGGCGGATTTCGACGATTGGCGCGACCTCGGCAATGCCGGTTGGGGTTGGAACGACGTGCGCCCCTACTTCGAGAAATCCGAACGCCGCGTGGATCCTGACGGGCGGGCGCGCACCGACGGCGCGCTCGACGTCAAAGATGTCAGCCCCTTCTTGCACGCGACGCGCCGCCATTGGTTCGCCGCGGCCGCCGAGCTTGGGTTGCCGGCGACCGACGATTTCAACGGCGCTGCGCCCGAAGGCGTCGGCTGCTACCAGGTCACGATTCGCAACGGCAAGCGCTGGAGCGCGGCGGATGCGTTTCTGCGCCCCGCCCTGCGGCGCCACAACTTGCGCCTGGAGACATGCGCCTGGGTGCGCCGGATTCGCTTCGACGGCCGCCGCGCGATCGGCGTCGAGTACCTGCAGAACGGCGCAACCGTCGTGGCCGAGGCCGATCGGGAAATCATCCTGAGCGGCGGCTCGGTCAATTCACCGCAACTGTTGCAGCTCTCCGGGATCGGGCCCGGCGCGACGCTCGCCGAATTCGGCATTCCGGTGGTACACGACAATCCGGCCGTCGGCGGCAACCTTCAAGACCACCTGGCGGTCAGCTACTCGTTCCGCGCGACCGAACCGACATTGAACGACGTACTCCGGTCGCCGCTCGCCAAGCTCGTCGCCGGCATGCGTTACCTCGCGCTGCGCACCGGTCCCTTGTCGCTCAGCGTCAATCAGTTCGGCGGTTTCCTGCGCACGGGCCCGGCGCTCGCGCGGCCCGACGTCCAGCTCTATTTCAATCCGGTGACTTACGGCGCAGGCGATGCGAATCGAAAGCGCATCGACGTGGATCCCTTCGCGGGCTTCATTCTCTGTTTTCAACCGTCGCGGCCGACGAGCCGCGGGCGGATCGACATCGCCAGCGCGGATTTTCGCGAAGCCCCCGCGATCCTGCCGAATTACCTCGCGACCGAGAAAGATCTCGTCGACGTGGTCCGCGGCGGACGGCTCATCCAGAAGATCGCGCGGACCAAGGCGATGCGATCGCTGATCAGCGAACCCGTCCCTCCGGCCATCGATGCGATGGACGATGAGGCGATATTGGCGGATTTTCGTGCACGCGCCGCCACCGTCTATCATCCGGTCGGCACCTGCCGAATGGGACCGCGCCCGGCCGACTCGGTCGTCGATCCGGCCTTGCGCGTGCATGGCGTCGAGCGCCTGCGGGTCGTCGATGCATCGGTCTTCCCGGCGGTGACCTCCGCGAACACCAATGCGCCGACGCTGATGGTCGCGCAAAAAGCCGCGGACCTGATATTGAACGCAAAAACTCAAGGCAAGGGATCCCCATGAAGCTCGAGAGCCTCAAGGTTTTCGTCGTCGGCAATCCGCCGCCGGCATTCGGCGGCCGCTATTTCGTGTTCTTGAAGCTCAAGACCGCTTGCGGCATAGAGGGCGTCGGCGAAGTGTATGCGGCGACTTTCGGGCCGCAGGTCATCGCCGCGATGATCGAGGATGTGTTCGTGCGCCGGTTCGAAGGACGCGATCCGTTCCAAATCGAGTCGATCTGGCGCGACACCTACGGCTCGGGCTTCTCGCTGCGCCCGGATCTATCCTTGATGGGCGTGCTCTCCGGTTTGGAAATGGCGTGCTGGGACATCGTCGGCAAAGCGCTCGGACAGCCGGTTTATAATTTGCTCGGCGGCAAGGTGCATGAGCGCCTGCGCAGCTACACCTATTTATATCCGGGCGACGGCGAAGGCGACGACTTCTACCACGATCCGGAGCGATCCGCCGCGCGCGCCGCCGAATACGTGAAGCTCGGCTTCACCGGCCTGAAGTTCGATCCGCTGGGCGGATATTCGGCCTATGACCCGCGCCAGCCGACGCAAGAGGCCCTCGAGCGCACGCTGCGATTGGTGCGGCTGGTGCGCGAGGCCGTCGGCCATCGCGCGGACTTGCTGATCGGAACGCACGGCCAATTCACGACTTCCGGCGCGATCCGCCTCGCGCAGAAACTCGAAGCTTACGATCCCTTGTGGTTCGAGGAGCCGGTGCCGCCGGAGTCGCCGGAACAGATGGCGCTCGTCGCCCGCGCGACCAGCATTCCGATCGCGACCGGCGAGCGCTTGACGACGAAATACGAGTTCGCGCGCGTGCTCGCGAGCGGCGCGGCGAACATCCTGCAGATGAATTTGGGCCGCGTCGGCGGAATTCTCGAGGCCAAGAAAATTGCGGCATTGGCCGAAGTGCATTATGCGCAAATCGCGCCGCACCTATATTGCGGACCGGTCGTCGGCGCGGCGAATATTCAGATTGCCGCGTGTTCGCCGAATTTCCTGATCCTGGAGAGCATCCGGCGCTGGGACGGCTTCCACGCGAAGATCCTCGTCAAGCCGATCGTATGGGAGGACGGCTACGTCATTCCGCCGTCCGCGCCGGGGCTCGGCGTGGAACTCAACGAGGCCGTCGCCCTGGCCCATCCGTACGCGCCCGGCGGCAAGCTGCATTTGGAAATGGCGGATCGCCCGCTCGGCTAGGCGGCCGCGCCCGCCGAGCGTTCAACCGATCGAGGAGTTGCTGTGCGTTACGGCTTCATAGGGCTGGGAAATTTGGGCAAACATCTCGCCGCGAACCTGGCACGCGGCGGCTTCGACCTGACCGTTCACGACCTCAACCGCCCGGCCGCGCAGGGCGCGCTGGCCGCGGGCGCGAAGTGGGCGGGCTCGGTGGGGGAATTGGCGCGCTCCGTCGACGCCTTGATCACCTGCCTGCCGTCGCCGCAGGCGAGCGCGGCGGTGATGGAGGCCGCTCTGCCGGTGATGCCCGCGGGCGCCACCTGGATCGAGATGAGCACGAACGACTTTGCCGAAATCGAGGCGCTCGCGGCGCGCGCCGAGAAGCGCGGCATCGCGACGCTCGCCTGCCCCGTCACCGGCGGCGTGCACCGTGCCGAGGCCGGCGACATCACGGTGCTCGTTGGCGGCGCGCAACAGGTTTTCGAGCGCCATCGGCCGGCACTCGCAGCGCTCGGCGGCAAGGTCATCCATCTCGGCGGCATCGAACAGGCGGCGGTCACCAAGGTGGTCACCAACATGCTCGCGTTCATTCATTTGATCGCCGCCGGCGAGGCGTTGATGCTTTGTTCAAAGGGGGGCGTCGACCTGGGCGCCGCGTTCGCCGCGATCGCCGCGAGCTCCGGCAACAGCTTCGTCCACGAGACCGAGAGCAAGCTCATCTTGAACGGCAGCTATGACATTGGTTTTACAATGGATTTGGCCTGCAAAGATGCTGGATTCGCGGTTGAGTTCGGGCGCCGCTTCGGCGTACCCTTGCGTTTAGGGGGGGTCATGGAACAGACGTTCATCGAGGGACGCGCGAAATATGGCGGCGGCGCCTGGTCGGCGATGATCGTGAAGCTGCTCGAGGATGCGGTCGGCACGCCGCTGCGCGCGCCGGGATTTCCGGCCAAGCTCGGGCCCGAGGATGCATAGCATCGAATTTATGCATGGGGAAAGCGAATTTCGGCATGCACCCGATGTGTGAGAGCAACAAAATACTAGACTGGTCCGGGGGCGGCGATGCTATCCTCGCCGAAGACCAAGAGTGCCGTGCGTCGCGGTGATTGACGCCGCTGCTGGCGCGGTCGCCGGCAACAACGCGAAATAAAACTTTTGCAACGGGGAAGGGATAGAGCATGAATTCAAATTCGAAACTGACGTACGCGATCGCCGCCATATTGAGCGGCGCCGCGGTCGGCGCCGCGCACGCGGCGGCGGCAAGTGCCGATTCGACCGATCAAATTGCGCCGATCACGGTAACCGCTCAGCGCCGCACTGAAAACATTCAGAACGTGCCGATCGCGATCCAAGCATTGACGTCGGAAACACTGAATCAACTCAGCGTCACGACGTTTGACGATTACGTCCGCTATCTGCCGAACGTCACTGCCCCGACCAACGGCCCCGGCCAGGGCAACATCTTCATGCGCGGCCTGAGCGTCGGCGCCGCGGGCAGCCAATCTAGCGGTACGATCGGCGGCTTCCCGAACGTCGCGATTTACCTCGACGACCAATCCGGCCAGCTGCCGGCACGCAACCTCGACATCTACGCCGCCGACCTCGAACGCATCGAGATCCTCGAAGGCCCGCAGGGCACGCTGTTCGGCGCCGGCGCGCAGGCGGGCGTGGTCCGCTACATCACCAACAAGCCGAAGCTCGACGTGACCGAGGGGAACGTCGAAGCCGGCTACGGGGTGACCGCGCACGGCGACCCGAACACCGACCTGACCGCGGTGCTGAATGTGCCGCTGATCAACGACAAGCTCGCGATTCGCGGCGTGATCTACAACGACAAGCGCGGCGGCTATATCGACAACGTGCCGGGCACCTTTACGCGCAAGAACAGCGACCTCGGCATCTATTACGCGAACTACCCGGGCGGCGGCGTGCCGCCGAATGCGCCCGTGATCAACAACAATGCGATCGCGGCGCGGGCCATCAATCCGGTCACCTACCAGGGCATGCGTGTCGAGGGACTCTACAAGATCAACGATGACTGGAACGTGCTGTTGACCCAGTCGTACCAGACCATGGATTCGGAGGGCGTGTTCTACCAGATGCCCAAGTCCTCCGACGGCGCGCCGCTGCAGCCGCTCCAGGTCACGCTGTTCAACAATTCCTACGACAAAGACAAGTTCGAGAACACGGCGTGGACGGTCAACGGCAAGTTGGGCGTCCTCAAGGCCGTCTACACCGGCGGCTACCTCGTGCGCCACGTCGACCAGGTCGGCGACTACACCAACTACGCGCGCGGCGTGTATGCGGACTACTATCAATGTTACGGCCCGAACACCGGGTACTATATTTCCAACCCGAACCCGCCCCACTACGGTGACCCGAACCTCACGTCGACCTGTTTCTCGCCGAGCAGCACCTGGCGCGAACAGGAGCGCAACGAGCACATGAGCCACGAATTCCGCCTGAGCACGCCGGACGACTGGCGCATGCGCGGCATCTTCGGGCTGTTCTACGAGGACAACAAACTGTTCGACCAGACCGACTGGTCGTATAAGAACATACCGAATTGCACGTCGAACACCGCGCCGGGCACGCCCGGGAATACGGGCTGCATGTCGAATGTCGGCACGGCTCCGGGCGCAAGCGTGGAAAACCCGGGTGCGCAGAACGACAACGTCGCCTTCTTCGAAGACACGCGACGCGACGTCAAGCAAACCGCGATCTTCCTGTCGGTCGACTACGACCTGATACCGAAGGTGCTGACGCTGACCGCGGGCACGCGCCACTATAAATTCGACAACTCGCTGAAAGGCAGCGTCACCAGCAGTTTCGGCTGCTTCGAAGCGGGTGCGCCGGCGGGCGGCTGCGTCGCGGGCGCGAACAACCTCGACAATCGGCACCTCTCGTCGACCGAGTCGGGAAACAAGAGCCGCGCGAACCTGACCTGGCACGTCACGCCGGATGTGATGGTTTACTACACCTGGTCGCAGGGCTTCCGTCCGGGCGGCTTCAACCGCACGGACAGCTGCCACATCAAGGGTACGGACGGGCTCAACCAGTTCTGTCTGCCGCAGTCGTACAAATCGGACAACCTGACGAACAACGAACTCGGCTGGAAGACGGAGTTCCTGGACCATCGCTTCCAGTGGAACGGCGCCGTGTACCAGGAGAACTGGGATAACGTCCAGGTCGGATTCTTCGATCCGGGCCAGACCGGCAACCTGACGTTCGGCACGAACGGCCAGAACTTCCGCGTTCGCGGTCTCGAGACGTCGATGGTGGCCCGCGTGATGCAGGGCCTCACGCTGCAGGGCGCCGCCTCCTGGAACCGCAGCGAACAGATGAACTCGCCGGCGTTGACCGACAACAATCCGTCCAGCGTGAACTTCGGCAAGGCGATCACCGAAAGCTGCACCAGTGCGACGGTCTGTACGCCGCTGAGCAACCTGTTCGGACCCATCGGCGGCCCGAGTGCCAATTCACCGCCGATACAGTTCAGCGTGCGCGCGCGCTATGAGTGGGCGATGCACGATTACAACGCCTTCGTTCAGTTCGGTGCGACGCATACGGGTCATTCGTACACGCAGGCGGGCGCCAATCCCTCGCTCGCGACGGGCGGAGCGATCAATACGACGGTGTTGCGGTTCGAGAATCCGGCGTACACGTCTTATGACGCGTCGCTCGGCGTCGCGAAGGATGCTTGGAATGCGCATCTGTACGTCCAGAACCTGTCCAACTCGAATGCCAGCGTGTTCACGAACACCGCCCAGTTCGCCATCGCACAGACGGTCGTGCGGCCGCGGGTCATCGGTGTGAAGGTGGGCTACAAATTCTGACGATGACATTCCTGGATTCGCGGCCACCCTTGCCGGGTGTGCTGCAGTAGAATCAAGCGGGCGTTACTGCCCGCTTTTTTTTGGAAGTCCGATGTCGTCAACGACCCTTGAATCCAGCGCATCCCCGGTCGAGGAGGAAGTCCGGCGCATTCGCGCACTGCTCGAGGGCAATCAATTCGACGCGGCGCTCGCCGCCGGCGAAACCCTGGCCGCCGCCGTTCCGGAGAACCGCGATGTGCTCTACATGATCGCGGTGAGTCTGCGCCATTTGCAGAAAATCCCGCAGGCGCTCGCGCTGCTCGACCGGCTGCAGGCTTTGCACCCGGGCTTCAGCCGCCTGTACCAGGAGCGCGGGCATTGCCATGTCGCGCTGCGCGACGCGCCCCGTGCGATCGACGCGTTCTTGAGCGCTGTCCAGCGCAATCCCGCGCTGCCGGCGAGCTGGCGCATGCTGGAATCGCTCTATCGGATGACCGGACAGGCCGAGAATGCCGCGATGGCGGCGGCTCACAGCGCCACGCTCGCGCAATTGCCCGCCGAAATCATCACGGCCACCGGCCTGTTTTCCGACGGCGACCTGATCCCGGCGGAAGCGATTCTGCGGGCCTATCTGCTCGCGCACGGCAACCACGTCGAGGGCATGCGCCTGCTCGCGCGGATCGGCCTCGAACTCGACGTACTCGACGACGCGGAAACGCTGCTCGAGGCGGTGCTCGAACTCGCACCGGATTACCGCGCGGCCCGCTACGACTATGCGCTCGCGCTGCTGCGGCGCCACAAGCATGTGCAGGCAATCGCGCAGCTCGACCAGCTATTGCAGCTCGATCCGGCCAACCGGGTTTACCGGACTACGCACGCAACCGCGTACGTAGGCGTCGGCGACCACGAACGGGCTCTTGGCCTCTATCGGGAACTGCTGGTCGGCGCACCGCGGGCCGCGGACCTGCATCTGTCGGTGGCGCACTCGCTGAAGGCTCTGGGGCGGCAGAGGGAAGCGGTCGAATCCTATCGAAGCGCGGCGGCGGCGCGCCCGAGCTATGGTGATGCCTACTGGAGCCTCGCCAATCTCAAGACCTACCGCTTCACCGACGAGGAAATCGCGCGCATGCGCGCCGAGGAAGCCGCCGCCGGCATCGCACAGGTCGACCGGTACCATCTTTGTTTCGCGCTCGGCAAGGCGCTCGAGGACCGCGGCGAGTATGCCGAGTCGTACCGCTACTATGAGCGCGGCAACGCGCTCAAGAAGGCGCAGATTCGCTACCGCCCGGAGCCGGTCGAACGCAACACCCGCCTGCAGAAGGAAGTCTGTACCCGAGAGTTCTTCGCGGCGCGCCGCGGCGTCGGCTGCCAAACCGCCGGCCCGATCTTCATCGTCGGCCTGCCCCGCTCCGGTTCCACGCTGCTCGAGCAGATCCTCGCCTCGCATTCCGCGGTCGAGGGCACGATGGAACTGGCGGACATTCCGCGCATGGTGGCGGAGCTTCAGGGGCGCGAAGCGGACAATGCGCATCCGCGCTACCCTCATGTGCTCGCGCAATTGAAGAGCGAGGATTTTCTGCGGCTGGGAGAGAAATACCTCAGCGACACACGCGTGTACCGCACCGGCAAGCCGTTCTTCATCGACAAGATGCCGAACAATTTCCGCCACATCGGCCTCATTCACCTGATCCTGCCGCAGGCGAAGATCATCGATGCGCGGCGCGCAGCGGTGGCGTGCTGTTTCAGCAATTTCAAACAGCTGTTTGCCTCGGGGCAGGAATTCACCTACGGCATCGAGGACATCGCGCGCTATTACCGCACCTACGTCGAACTGATGGAGCATTGGGATGCGCTTCTTCCGGGCCGCATTTTGCGCGTGCAGCACGAACAGGTCGTCGAGGATCTCGAGGGCACCGTCCGTCGTCTGTTGGCGTACTGCGGCTTGGACTTCGAGCCGGCGTGTCTCGAGTTCTACAGGACCCTGCGCAGCGTGCGAACCGCGAGTTCGGAACAAGTGCGGCAGCCGATTTTTCGCGAAGGACTCGATCAATGGCGGCATTTCGAGCCGTGGCTCGGTCCGTTGCAGCAGGCACTGGGGTCCATGGCCGAACAGGCG
>VFSW01013091.1_pt1 | contig 11547 bp, 7 predicted proteins | sample 5358111 | NCBI WGS metagenome assembly VFSW01 (sample SAMN11554181, study PRJNA540505) | mine drainage metagenome | isolation source: sediment from site ElyBrook_90M | place: USA: Ely Copper Mine, Vershire, VT | collected 2017 | reverse complement strand
GACGGACGACTGTTCCAGGTCGAATACGCCCTCCAGGCGATCCAGATGGGCGGCACCGCCGTCGCGGTGACGTACGACACGGGGATCGTCTTCGTCGCCTACCGCAACTTGCCCGTCAGCTCGCTCGCGGAATCCGGTTCGATCGAGAAGAGCTTCGCGATCGACGCGGGTCTCGGGTGCGTCACGGCGGGACTCATCGCCGACTCCCGGGTCCTCGTCGAATTCCTCCGCGTCGAGGCCCAGCGCCACCGGATCAGTTACGGCGAGGTCGCTCCGTACACGCTGCTCGGGCACGCGCTCGGCACGCTCCTCCAGCAGTACACGCAGTTCGGCGGCACGCGGCCGTTCGCGGTGTCGCTCCTCCTCGGAGGGTTCAACGGTCGGGCGGCCGGCCTGGTCGAGCTCGACCCGAGCGGCGCCACGATCGGCTGGAAGGCGTACGCGATCGGCCGCAACCGTCGGGCGGTCGCCGACTTCCTCGAAGAGAAGGTCACCGACCACCTCAACGAGGAATCCGCGTTCAAGCTCGCGGTCCAGGCGGTCGCCGAGGGCTCGCCGACGCCGTTCCAGGCCGAGGCGCTCGACGTGGCGATCCTCGAGCCCGACGCCGAACTGAGCCGCCTCACGGCCGCCGAGGTCGCTCGTCGGGTCCAGGGAATGCCGTTCATCGGCGCCCCCGAGCGGCGGCCCGCGTCCCGCTGAACCGGCCGAACTTCGTCCTCGGGAGTCCTTCCCGCGGGCCGACCCTCAGCCCCCGGGCCGGGCGTACCTACCGTCCGGGCGCGGACGGACGGTCTACCGTGGGTACGGAGGGAGAGGGGAGAGAGGGGACCGGCGCTCCGCCGCCGGCGTCACCCTCGGAATAGGGCCGCACCCCCCGTCGGCAGGCGCTTCGGACCCGTTGGAGCCCGGCCGGCCGAACCCGCCCGGCGGAAAGGGACCGCGCTCGCGCGCGGTCGCCCAGCGGCGATCGCCCGCCTCGAGGTAGAACGACCACCCGGCGAAGGCCCCGAGGAAGGTCACGGACACGACGAGGAAGAACGCGAACTCTCCGTCGGGGGTCAACCTCAGGAAGACGGCTCCCAGAACCGTGAACGCCGTCAAGAAGAGACCCACGAAGATCACGACGACGACGACCGAGAGGTCTCGAACGGTCACCGGTCGGTCCCGGGGGTCTCCGGCCATCCGCATCGCGACATCGCGGCTCTTGCGATAGTCCTTTCCGAACCTCTTCCGAGGGCACAGCGCGGAAACCGTGGGACGGTGGACCCGTGTCGCACCGAAAGCGGGGCACCCGGCGTTCGGTGCTATCCGGTAGGCACGGTCGACCGGCGGGCGGAGGTGAACTCGTCCCGCAATCGCATGCGCCGGCGGGTCCGGTGGTAGGTGACGGCGAACCGGTGGGCCTCGTCGCGCACCGCTCGGAGGAGCAGCATCGGCGCGGAGTTCGGGTTCGGCGAAATCGGGCGGAGCCGGTCCGCGAGGTAGACCTCTTCCTCCCGCTTCGCGAGCCCGACGGTCGGGACGCGGTCCGCGAGACCGAGCGCGGCCAGGGAGGAGACGGCGGAGGAGAGCTGACCCGCACCGCCGTCGATGAGCAGGAGGTCGGGGAGCGGCTCCGAATCGGCCAGGCGACGCAGGTACCGACGTCGCACGACCTCGGCAACCATCGCGAAGTCGTTCGTGCCCTCGACCGACCGGATCCGGTACCGTCGGTACTCCGAGCGCTTCGCGAGCCCACGCTCGAAGACGACCAACGACCCCACGGCCTCGGCGCCCTGGAAGATCGAGATGTCGACTCCCTCGATCCGGTTCGGGATCGTCGGAAGCTCGAGGAGGCTCTGGAGGGCGAGGAGGACCTCGCGCGGCGCCGGCCGGGCGACGACCTGGTCGACGGTCGCGCGGGCGAGTCGCTCGGCGAGCCGGGCGAGCGCCGCGTAGCGGCCGGTCGGGCGGAACTGCACCTCGACGCCCCGCGGGACGAACAGCTCGTCGAGCGTCGGATCGATCCCCGCCGGACGCGGGCCGGCGACGTAGATCCGCGCGGGGAGCTCGAACTGGTCGCCGTAGTACTGGGTGAGGAACTGCCGGAGGATCTCCCCCGGTTCGGGGACGTCGTGCGCCGGGATCGCTACCAGGTGCGGCTCCGCCTGGCGCACTTCCCCCTCCTCGACCCGCACGAGGCCGACCGCGACGCGGAGCGTCGAGGGGTCGTTCGGGTAGGCGAGCGCGAGGACGTCCGCCCGTCCGCTCCCCGGTCCGACGACCGACTGCCGATCTCGGAGCGCGCCGAGGCCCTCGAGCGCGTCGCGCAGGAGCGCCGCGCGCTCGAACTCCTCGCGCGACGCGGCCGCGCGCATTTCCGCCTCGACCGCCGGCCGAACGAGCGGAGCCCGGCCGCGGAGGACGTCCGTTGCCCGCTCGACCTGGGCCCGGTAGGCGTCGCGGTCGACCGCGCCGATGCACGGCGCGCTGCAGACCTTGAGGTGGTAGTACAGGCACGCCTCCTTGGGCAGGCGGACGCACCGGCGGAGCTGGAAGAGATCCCCGAGGAGCCGCTCCACCCCCCGTGCTTCGCGCGCGCTCGTGTACGGGCCGAACAGCTGGACGCCCGCGCGGCGTCGCGGACGGCGCACGAGGAGCACCCGCGGGAACTCCTCGCCGACGGTCACCGCGAGGTACGGGTAGCTGCGGTCGTCCTTGAGGAGCACGTTGTACGGCGGCTGGTACTGCTTGACGAGGCTCGCCTCGAGGAGGAGCGCTTCGCGCTCGTTCGAGGTCGGGACGAACTCGACGCTCGAGCTCTCCGCGAGGATCGAGCCGTCCTTCTCGATGCGGGCGCGCAGGTGGTCGAGCACCCGTCGCCGCAGGCTGCGGGCCTTCCCGACGTAGACGACGTCCCCCGCCGCCGAGCGGAACAGGTAGACCCCCGGCCCCACCGGGCCCGGACGGAACCCCTCTCCGGTCGCCGCGGCGAGCTGGCTCGCGGGGACGAACGCCGGGAGCTCGACCGGGGGTCGGTCGCTCATGGGCGGGTTCGCCGCACGACCGGGACCGGAGCGCGCAGGAGGGGAGCGAGGAACCGGCCGGTGTGCGAGGCGGGGACCCGGGCGATCTCCTCCGGGGGTCCCTGCGCCACGACGTGGCCGCCCGCGTCGCCGCCCTCCGGGCCGAGGTCGATCAGCCAATCGGCCGACTTGAGAACGTCCAGATTGTGCTCGATCACGACCACCGTGTTCCCGCCCGATCGCAGGCGGAAGAGAACGGCGAGAAGTCGGTCGACGTCGGCGAAGTGGAGGCCGGTGGTCGGCTCGTCGAGGAGGTAGAGGGTTCGGCCCGTCGGGGGCTTGGCGAGCTCGTAGGCGATCTTGATCCGTTGGGCCTCGCCGCCCGAGAGCGTGGTCGCGCTCTGGCCGAGTCGGATGTAGCCGAGGCCGACATCGCTGAGAAGGCGCAGCCGCGTTTCGATGCGACGATGGTACTGGAAGAACGCGAGCGCCTCGTCGACCGTCATGTCGAGCACGTCCGCGATCGATTTCCCCTTGAACGTCACCTCGAGCGTCTCGGAGTTGAACCGGCGCCCGTGGCACTCGTCGCAGGCGACGTAGACGTCCGGAAGGAAATGCATCTCGTAGCGGATCACTCCGTCCCCTTCGCACGCCTCGCACCGACCGCCCGCCACGTTGAAACTGAACCGTCCCGGCGCGAAGCCCCGGGCCTTGGCCTCTGGGAGCCCGGCGTAGAGCTCGCGGACCGGCGTCATGATGCCCGTGTACGTCGCAGGGTTCGAGCGAGGCGTGCGGCCGATCGGGGACTGGTCGATGAGGAGGACCCGGTCGACCTCGTCGATCCCCTCGATGTAGTCGTGGCGCCCGGGCGTCGCGCGACCCAGTCCGAGGTGCCGCTGGACCGCCTTGTAGAGGATCTCCTCGAGCGCGGTCGACTTCCCGCTTCCCGAGACGCCCGACAGCCCGACGAAGAGCCCGAGCGGGATCTTGAGGTCGTCCCCTTTGAGATTGTGCTCGCGCGGTCCGTGGATCGTCAGCCACCGGCGGGCGGGGGCCGCGCGGGTCTCGGGAACGGCGATCGTGCGCCGCCCCGACAGGAACTGGGCCGTGAGCGAACGCGGCGCCCCGCCGATCGACGCGGGCGGCCCCGAATAGAGAACCTCGCCGCCGAGCCGGCCGGCCCCCGGCCCGAGGTCGACGAGCCAGTCCGACTCGCGCATCGTCATCTCGTCGTGCTCGACGACGAGAAGGGTGTTGCCGAGGTCGCGCAGCGTCTTCAGGGTCGCGAGGAGACGGGCGTGATCGCGCGGGTGGAGGCCGATCGACGGCTCGTCGAGGATGTAGAGGACCCCGACGAGTCCGCTGCCGATCTGGGTCGCGAGGGCGATGCGCTCCGACTCGCCGCCCGAGAGCGTCCCGGACGAGCGGTCGAGCGTGAGGTAAGTGAGGCCGACATTCTCGAGGAAGCCGAGGCGTGCGCGGATCTCCTTCACGACCTGGCCGACGATCTGGTGGTCGCGTTCGGTGAGCGTCAGGCCGCGGAACATGGCCGCGGCGTCGAGGACGGTCATCGCCCCGACGTCCGCGATCGACCGGCCGTCGACCGTCACCGCGAGGCTCTCGGGCTTCAGGCGGCGGCCCTGGCACGACCGGCACGGAACGAACGAGAGGAACCCGAGGTAGTACTCCTTCGCGCTCTCGCTCTTCGTCGCCTTCCAGCGACGCTCGACCGCGGCCACCAGGCCCTCGCGCAGCCAGCCGCTCCCCCACCACCACTCGCTGGCTCCTCCGACCGTGCCGATGTTCTTGTTCGAGCCGTACATCATCGCCTTCCAGCCGTCCGCGGAGAGCTCCCGGACGGGGCGGCGCAGGTCGTAGCCGAACGCCTTCGCGAAGCGGGCGAGCGAGTTCGCGCCGGGCGTGAGCCCCCAGACGACGATCGCCTTCCCGAGCGGCTTTTCCTTGTCGGGGACGATCCGATCGGGGTCGGCGTGCAGGGTCGCTCCGATCCCGAGGCATTCGGTGCACGCTCCCGCCGGGTTGTTGAACGAGAACATCCGCGGCGTGAGTTCCTCGATCGAGAACCCGCACGTGGGGCAAGCCCGACGGCTCGAGAACGTCTCACGCGCGCCGCCCGGGCGACGAAGCACGACCAGCCCGTCGCCGAGCTCTCGCGCGAGCTCGACCGATTCGGCGAGGCGGCTCTCCTCCTCGTCGGAGACCTCGAACGTGTCGACGACGACCTCGATCGTGTGCTTCTTGTTCTTCTCGAGACGGACCTCGGACCCCGGCAAACGGAGTTCGACCCCGTCGATCACGAACCGCCGGTGCCCGCCTTTGCGCAATCGATCGAGCACGTCCCGGTGCTCGCCTTTCTTCCCGCGCACCACGGGCGCGAGGAGGTCGACCCTCTCGCCGCGCGAGCGAGTGCGGATCGCGAGGACGATACGGTCGACGGACTGGGGCGCGATCTCCTCTCCGTCGTTCGGGCAGTGGGGCACGCCGATGCGGGCGTACAGGAGCCGGAGGAAGTCGTGGATCTCGGTGACGGTTCCGACGGTCGAGCGGGGGTTGCGGCTTCCCGAGCGCTGCTCGATCGCGATCGCCGGCGATAGGCCCTCGATCGAGTCGACGTCGGGCTTGTCCATCTGACCGAGGAACTGGCGAGCGTAGGACGAGAGGCTCTCGATGTACCTCCGCTGGCCTTCGGCGTAGAGCGTGTCGAAGGCGAGCGAAGACTTCCCCGACCCGCTCACGCCCGTGATCACGATGAACCGGCCCCGCGGGAGGTCGATCGAGACGTCCTTCAGGTTGTGCTGGCGCGCCCCGCGGATACGGATGAGGTCGGACGGTTCGGGCATCGGGGACCGACCTTACGACGGCAGAAGGGCGTCCACGGTCGCGGCCAAGCGGTCGAGGACGTACGCCTGAACCTTGTCGCCGAGCGCCTTCGAGGCGGACCGGGTGTCCCCGATGACGCTCTCGGGCCACTCGGACGGGCTCGGGGCGCCGGGGACGAACGGACTCGACCGGTTCTCGACGACGGGGCGCTCGGGGCCGACCGTGTCGGGAGCGAGCGCGAGCACCCGCGAGGTCTCGAGGAGGCCGGCGTGGCCGTCCGAGGGCGGGGATTCCTTGCCGCGGAGCTCGTAGACGAAGTCGTAGTCCGAAAGCACGACGACGCGCGTCCCGGGGTGCTCGCGGGCGGTCGTCTCGCCGGCCTCGCGGAGCGCCGCCATGTGCCCGCGCTCCGCGTGGCCCGAGAGCACGAGCAGTCGACGGACTCCCGAGCGCGCGAGCTCTCCCAACACCCCCGCGACGTGCGACTCGAGCTGGGCCATGGAGAGGGAGACGGTTCCGGGAAACCGCCGGGCTCCGGGGGCGCTACCGTAGGGGATCGTCGGTGCCACCAGCCCGTCGACGCGATCGGCGAGGGCGAGCGCGGTCGCCTCGGCCTGGATCTGGTCGGCGCCGAGGGGAAGGTGGGGGCCGTGCGCCTCGAGCGCTCCCACGGGAACGATCACGAGCGGGTTGGCCGCGATCCGTCGTTCGAACGAGCGCGAGTCGATCTCGAGCAGCCGCCGGGAGGTCGAACGCATCGGTCGAACGACCGGGCGTCCGTATTTAACGCGGTCCGGGAGGTCGGGAAACGGTCACCGGGCCCCGGTGCGGGTGGTAGACCCCTTAGGCCGCGCGATGCGGCCGGTCCGACTTCGGCCGTCCGCGTTCGGGGGGTGCCGCGGCGGTTCCCGCGGGCTCGTCGGGTCCCGGGCCGGAGGTCGATTTCGTCGCGCGTCGTCGCGGGCGTGACGCCCCGCCCGCGGCCTCCGCCGGTCGGGCCCGGGGAGGAGACGCGGCCCCCCCTTTCGGGCGCGCGCGGGTCCGTTTTGCCTTGGCCGTCGGAGGCCCGGCCTTGTCGGGCTTGGCCCGGGTGGGGCATGTCGGGTTGATGCACAGCGTCCACGGCGGCCGGCCGGCCTCGATCGCCGTGACGACCGGCGCCCGACAGACCGGGCACGGAGGTTGGTCCTTTTCGAGCTTGCCGCGCTGCGGGAGCGGGTACGTGGTCCGACACGTCGGGTACCCCGAGCAGCCGACGAACCGCTTGCCCGCGAACGAATAACGGATCTGGAGGGGGCTTCCGCAGCTCGGGCAGACGCCGATGCGGAACGCCCGGTGGTGCTCGGTGCACTCCGGGTTGATACAGTAGAGGTCCGGCCGCTGACCGCGGAAGGTGATCTTCACGCGCGGCACCTTGCAGACGCCGCAGAGGAACTCGGGCGCGGGCTCGACGAACCCGGCGGACGGGAGCGCGTACGTCGCGGTGCACGTCGTGGGATTGTTCACGCACTGGACCCAGCGCGAGCCGCGCGGGCTGCGGGCGAGGCGCAGGGCCCCTCCGCACTTCGCGCACGGGCCGACGAAATGCTGGCGGTCGAGGGCCCCCGTCAGGGTCTCCTTGACGCCGCTCGCGTTCGCGGCGAGCAGGGCGTACGCTTCGCGAAGCATCTCCCGCGACTCTTCAAGAACCTCCGCCTTCGGCTTCTTCGACTCGGCGACCCGACCCATGTCTTCCTCGAGACGGTGCGTCATCTCGGGGCGGGTGATCAGCGGCGCGTGGGCTTTCAACGCCTCCGCCACGGCGATTCCCGTGGTGGTCGGCTCGAGCTGCCGCTGGTTGACGTAGCGGCGGTCGAACAGCTTCTGCAGGACGTCGTGGCGCGTGCTCTTGGTCCCGAGGCCGAGCCTCTCCATCTCCTGGATGAGCGACCCCTGGGTGAACCGACGAGGCGGCTTCGTGTGGTCCTCGACGAGTCGAACGTCCCGGATCGGGACGGTCTCGTCGGCCGCGAGCACCGGGAGAGGAGCTTCGTCGGGCTGGGAGTACGGATAGACCCGGTACCACCCGGGGTCGGTCACCCGGTGGCCCTTCGCCTCGAACGGCTCCCCCCGGACCTCGACCGTCGCGCTCCGGCTCCAGCCGACCGCTTCCGGGCTGAGCGTCGCAAAGAACCGCCGGACGACGAGTTCGTACAGGCGAGCGTGGTCGGCCCGCAGCTTCTTCGGGTCGACCGCGGCCGTCGGATAGATCGGGGGGTGGTCGGTCGTCTCGGTCCGGCCGCGGGTCGGTCGGAACGACGGCTGCTCGAGAACGAACTTCGCGGCTTCGACGAACGGTCCGTCGACGAACTTCTCGACCAGCGAGCGGAGCCCGAGGCCACGGGGATAGACCGTGTTGTCCGTGCGAGGGTAGCTGATGAGCCCCTGCGTGTAGAGGTCCTCGGCGATCCGCATCGCGTTCGCGGCGCCGAGGCCGAGCCGGGTCGCCTCCGCCACGAACAGTGTCGTCGAGAACGGCACGGGAGGGCGCCGGCGGCTCTCCTCCTCCCGGAACGCTCGCACCACCCCTTCGGTCGCGCCCTCGAGGCGGCGGTGGACCTCCTCGGCGACCGCCTTCTCTTCCCACGTCCCGTGGGCGTGGGCGAGACGGAACTCCTCGCCGCCCTTCTCCGACGTCGCGACGATCTGGTAGAACGGGGTGGGCGTGAACTCCTTGATCGCCTGGTCGCGCTCGACCAGGAGGGCGAGCGTGGGCGTCTGAACCCGCCCCACCGAGAGGAAGCTGCGGCCCCGCTGCTCGGCGGTCAGCGATAGGTACCGGGTCAGCAGCGCGCCCCAGACGAGGTCGATCTCCTGGCGGGCCTCGGCCGCCTCGGCGAGTGCGCGGTCGAGGTGCTCGAGGTTGGCGAAGCTCGTCTCGATCGCTTCCCTCGTGAGCGCGCTGTAGCGAGCCCGGGCCACGGCGATGCCGGGCCGGACCTTCTCGAGCAGCTCGAGGCACTCGAGTCCGATCAGTTCCCCTTCCCGGTCGAAGTCGGTCGCGATAATGACCCGGTCGCAGTCCCGCACGAGCGACTGAAGCGCCGCCACGATCCCGGTTTCCGTGACCCGCTTGAGCGGCGGCGTCTCGAGAAGCCGGGGGAGGCTCTCGAACGACCACTCCGAGAGCTCCTTCGGGTAGTCGAGCTCGACGATGTGGCCCCGCAGGCCGGTGACGAGATACGTCCCGTCCGGCCGCTCGAACTCGAAGACGTTCGTCCCCTCGACGCGCGAACGCTTCATGCGGCCGTCGGAGAGGACGACCGCGATCCGCAGCGCGGTGTTGAACTTCTCGCTGACGACGAGGGTACGGGTCACGGCGCCCGTCGGAGGCGGCGCGGATTAGATAAAATCGAGGGGAGGGGACCGGCCCGGTCGTCGCTTGAACGTGAGCGCGCGCGTTCGGCCGGGGCGGACCCGACCGGCAAGCGAGCCGCGGCCCGAACGGGGCGCATCGGACCGACCGCGGACACTCTTTATACGCCACGGAAGGTCGGGGTCGAGCGCGCCGCGGTAACTCAGTTTGGGAGAGTGCAAGACTGAAGATCTTGAAGCCGCCGGTTCAAGCCCGGCCCGCGGCATCCCTCCGGCCGGCCGCACCCTAGAACCGGTCGCGGGTGCGGCGCCCGCCGGCGGGCCGGTGGTCGACTAATAGACCGTCATCGTGCCGCTCATGTAGCCCGGCACGCCCATCGGGGCGCCGGTCAGACCGTCGGAGCCGCACGGGTCCTCGCAGAACCACGAGAACTGACCGGTCTGGTCGAGCGAGAGCGTGAACGTGACCGTGCTCTGCCCCGGGCTGTAGACGCTGATCCCCAGCTGGGGGACCGAGAACGTGTGGGCGACGTTCATCGGGTTCACGGTCGATACGGGCGCGGAGCCGTTGATCGACTCGGTGTTGCCGACCGTGCCCGTCACTTGGCACGGGCAGGTCGACCAGTTCGCCATGAGGTCATCGTCGGTGATCGTCACCTTCACTTCGCCGCGAGACACGGAGAAGTTCGCGGGGAGGTACTGAGGCATCCCCGTCGTGGAGTTCATCGCGATCGTCAGGTTGAGGTAGCTCACGCCCGTGGTCGCGGCGCTCGTCGTCGGCGCGGACCCCGGCTCCTGCGCCGACAGCGCCACGGCGCCGACCAGGACCACGAGCACGGCGGCGATCAGGGCCACCGCCCCGAACCAGTCCGAGTCTTCCATGGTCATCATTCGGCCCGGGAACGTACTTAGGCCTCCCGTGAACCCGGCTTGACGAACCCCAGCGGTCAGGGTCCGGCCGGGGCGCGGCCGGTCGTTCGGGCGCCGGAGAGGCGGCGACGGGAGGCGTTCGGGCCCCCGGGCCCCTCAGGCCGAGGGAACGAACCAGACGTCCGTGACCGAGTACTTCGGGGTCGGTTCGAACCGCGCTTCGACCCGCATCCCGATGAAGAGGTCGGATTCGACGCAGTCCTTGAGGCGAACGAGGAGGAGGCTTCCCGCGCCCTCGAACTCGACGAGCGCGAGGTTGTACGGTGTTTCCTTCAGGAACGCCTCGCTGCCGAAGTGGCACGTCGTCCAGGAGTGGATTCGGCCGTGGGTCGGTAGGTCGATCCACTCGGTCGGCGCCCCGCAGATCATGCAGTGGCTGCGGGGGGTCGCATAGACGAACTTGCACTTCGGTCGGCGGCACTTCGAGCCGCGCAACCGACCCTCGGCGAGGCCGAGGAAGAAAGGAGTGTCCTCGGCGTAGCTATGGATGTACGAGATGGCGTAAGGGTAGCGGACGATGAGGCTCTCCACGCCGTCCGAGTCGCGGAAGATCGCCGCGCCGCTCTTCTCGAGTTCGGACTGGACGTCCCGGAACTTCGTCATGGTCGGGGGCCGCGGGCTCATCGGAACCCCCTTTCGAGGATCGAGACCGTCACGCTCGAGCCGGTGCCGGCGTGGCTATGGATCGCGCCCCGACGGGGATTGTCGAGCTGGAGGGTTGGGTCCCCGAAATGCTTGCCGACCGTTCCCTGCAGCTGCCAGAACGCGAAGACGCCCTGCATGAGCCCGGTGGCCCCGACCGGATGGCCGCACGCGATGAGGCCGCCCGAGGGGTTGACGGGCATCGTGCCGGCCCTCGGGGTGGAGAAGCCGTAGTCGATTCCCTTCAGGAACGGGTCGCCCTGCTCGACGAAGTCGTACCCCTCGCCGTACTTGCACAGCCCGAGGTCCTCGTACGTCTGGATCTCGCTCGACGCGTACGCGTCGTGCAGCTCGATGAAGTCGAGCTCCGCGGTCGGTCGCGAGATCCCCGCCATCCGGTACGCCTCGATGCCGGCCGCCCGTCCCGCCCGGAAGGAGTGGACGCCCGGGTAGTCGAGGTCTTCGTAGTCGCGCGCCCGCTCGTGGGGAAGGAGGGGGACGCGACCGAACGGACGGTCGGCGAGCCGCATCGTGTCCGTTCCGCACCCCACGCCCGAGATGCGGACGGGGCGGTCGGTAAACTCCTTCGCGCGCTCCTCCGTGCACAGAACGGCTACGGCGGCCCCGTCGCTCATCGTGCAGATCTGCTCCCGCGTGAGCGGATAGCTGATCATCTCGGAACGGAGGACATCCTCGACGGTCAGCCGCTTCGGGTACTGCGCGTACGGGTTGTGGAGCGCGTTGCGGTGGTTCTTCACCGAGACCTTGCTCA
>VFSW01013090.1_pt1 | contig 11548 bp, 13 predicted proteins | sample 5358111 | NCBI WGS metagenome assembly VFSW01 (sample SAMN11554181, study PRJNA540505) | mine drainage metagenome | isolation source: sediment from site ElyBrook_90M | place: USA: Ely Copper Mine, Vershire, VT | collected 2017 | reverse complement strand
ATCCTAAACAATATCAAAATCACAATGCCCCAAATTGTAAACGTGACGTCTTAAATTTAAATACTTTTGTCATTGGAGTTTATTTAGGATTTAGGATTTTGAAATTAGGATTTTAAATCATTCAGATCTTCAATAACTTCTTCGGCGTGGATTTCCGGCTTCACGTTTTTATAAATCTTCGCGATTTTCCCCTTCGGATCGATCAAAAACGACGTTCGAAGCGTCCCTTCGTACTCGTGTCCCATGAATTTCTTCTTCCCCCATACGCCATATTCTTTGACCACTTTATTCTTTTCATCCGCAAGAAGCGTGAAGGGTAATTGGTATTTTTTAGCGAACTTCTCGTGGCTCTTTACGGAATCGACGCTCACTCCGAGCACTTTCGCTTTCAATTTCTTGAAATCGGGGAAGTAATCCCGGATCAGGCATGCTTCTTTCGTGCATCCCGGCGTATCGTCCTTTGGATAAAAATATAAGAGGACCCATCCCCCGGCGTACGCGGAAAGCGAATGAAGCTTCCCTTTTTGATCCAAGAGCTCAAAATCGGGGGCTCGTTCGCCGACTTGCGGTTTACTATTTTTTTTCTCCATGATTATGGCTGCAAAATATCTTCGCTTCGACCGTTGATCGATATGACGACGTTTTCGATCGTCGGGAACTGTTTCAATGTTTCGATGATTTGCCACCGGATAGCGGCGACTCGGCACGATCCACCAATCCCTTCTTCAAGCGTCTCGTCGAAATCGGCATACGCCGTCCCGCTTGCAATCCGGAGGCTTTGAAGCGTAACGCCGGGATTCACGCTCGTAAAATATCCTGCCGACCGCTCTTCATCGGTCGGCCCGAGGAGCAATTCGTTGATCGCCGCACGTCCCACGGCATCGGTTTTCGGAATCGTGCGCAAAACCGGAAACACCTCTTTGCAGGATACGCCGGGATCAAGACTGTTGTTACCGAAGAACACTTTCACGACAGAGGTCTCCTTTGCCGGGTCGGCGTCAGAAGGAACGGTGTCGGTCGAGAAACTCAAGGCTGCAACCGCAAGAGCGATCGCCGTAAGCCCCGCTGTTCCGTACCATATTCCCCTACGCATTCACCTTCTCTTCTTTGGATTTCAGCAAACCCTGCCGCCTCATGGCCGGCCGGGAGAATATGAAAATGTAAAGAATTTCGAGGATGCCAAGCGTATGCACAACAAGAAACACTACAAACCACCATTTTTGCGAAAGCTTCGCCGCCCGCCACAAGGCGAACCCTCCCCAAATCACAGACCAGACGACGGCAACCAGAAGCCATGCCCAATTTCCCCTCAAAAATTCTGCAAGGTTTATCATGCTTCCATTATATCACAGATTATTTATCATAAGGGTATGGAGAAAGCACCCTGGAACATCAACTGGGAAAGGGAGAAGGAAAACGAAGAAAGAAAAGAAAAGAAGAAAGAAAAGATCAACGAAGCGGCGGAAGCCGAGTATGGAAAGCACAAAGACGAACAAGAACAAAAAGACAAAGATCGATTCGACGAAATGATCGACGTTTGGGGCGCGAAAGCCGCCGGCGCGAAAATACGAGGAGAAAAACTGGAAATCCCGAAAGACAAGGAAGTCCCCCCAAAGATCGCTGAGCGCGCCGAGGCGGCACTTCTCCTTGGAAGCGTCAGGAAGCGCTTGAGCGCCGATCCGGAGTGGGACAAAATACCGCGGGAGGAAGCCGCGTTCAATCTTTCAACGTTCGGGGCAATCATTGACTCCTTTAAAGGCATCGACGTGCCTCCCTATGCCGCGGAACAAGCACGGCAAGAGCTTAAAGATCATTACGGTTTCTTTTACTTCCCCGGCAACGTCGGGTACTCCGAAAGACACCACAAGTACGAAATCAGAAAACCGTCGGGGCTCGGCTACGAAATCCAGCAAATCATGATCGAGAACGCGGGCTTTTCGATCGATCCGGAAAACGTCGGCTTCTTCGAGCCGGGGAAGGAACGTGAGATCGCCATTCCCAACTTGCGGAACGCGCTCGAAATTTACTTCAACGATCGGGATCATTCCTCCGCCGGCACGACATGGTTCTTGTTCAAGAAACTGTGGGAAGGCGGGTTTTTTGAGCGTCTCGATCCAAAAGAAAAAACCGAAATGATGGGACTTGCCGTTTTTGCCGATCTCATCGAGAAAGGTAAATGGCTCGACTTCGCAAAAATCGGCTTTTTCGACGACCGAGAAATCAACCTTTTTAAAATCAACCGAAAGCTGTCCAAGGAACAGCTCACGAACATCATGAACGATTTTTTGACCGGCGAGATGGACGACATGCCGCAAGATTTCGAAGCAATGAACCGAAGAATCCAAGACATCGTCGTCAAAAAGGCTTCGGCTCCCTTGAGCCAGGAATTCATCGGAAAGCGCGGACTTCAAGAATTCGTCAATAGACACATGAGAGAGTCGCGGGAAGCCGAAGCGTACCTCACGTCCGGCAAAAACTCGTTCGGCAGCCGGTTTGGGAAAGTGATCTTCGTGGAGGGGATGGCCGAAAAACTGCCCGCTCCGCTTTTAGCCATCGCGGAAGACGTTCCGCAGGACGAGCGGATGCACCGGCCGCTATGGAGAAGGGTCAACGGCTACTTCGAAGCCAACGAAGATCATCTCCTCTCTTATCTTCCCGCAAAATATGCACAAGAAATCTTTGGTATCATCGCAAACCAAGCGAGAAAAAACGGCTTGAATCCGCAGATGAGCGAAATTTCCGGCTGGATGAAACTTTTCATACCATTCCGCGGAAAAGAAGATGATCGGCTCGTAAACCTCTTAAGGGAACAACTGCTCGGCATCGAACCTCGAGGACCGAGGAGAAAACAAGAAGAACAAAAACCTCCCCAAGCGGGGAAGAAAAAAGAGAAAGTTCTTGTCGAGCGATAAGGGCTCCTCAGCCTATCCCAAGACGCGGGTGTATCCGTAATAAACGAGAGCAAACCCGACGATCGTAAAGATCCAAAATTCCATCCGTGACCACATAGGCGTTATCGTATCAAGGCCTTACTCATAATGCAATGCCTCGATGGGACTTTTTTTCGCCGCCTGGCGGGCCGGATAGAAACCGAAAACCAATCCGACCAAGATCGAGACGCCGGCACCGAGTACGACGGCACCGAGAGGCAAAGCAAATGTCCATGCGACGTTCAAAAGCCGGGCGATCACGAGATACGCCCCGAAGGTCACGAGTCCGCCAAGAATAATCCCGATCACGCCTCCCAAAAGCGTCAAAAGCATTGCTTCGATCAAAAATTGTCTCAAGATGTCGTTCGTCGTCGCACCGACCGCTTTTCGAAGGCCGATCTCCCGCGTCCGTTCAACGACCGACACGAGCATGATATTCATGATCCCAATCCCCCCCACGATAAGGGAAATGGAAGCGATCGCCGTGAGGAAGATGGTCATAACGGACGTGATGTTCCCCAAAATGGAAAGGATGTCGGCTTGCGTTTCGACCGTAAAATCGTCTTTCACCGGATCCGTGATATGATGCGTTTGCCGGAGAACGGTCTTAACCCGCGATGTCACGAAACTGATGTCGTAGGAACTGTTCGCCTGCACGAGGATGTAGTTGTAATAATTGATCCCCAAGAGCTGATTTTGCGCAACGGTTACGGGAACCAGAACCATGTTGTTTTGATCGATCCCTCCCGGCCCAACTCCTTCATCCGTCAAAACACCCACCACTTGGAGCGGGACGTTTTGCACGCGAACGAATTTGCCGACCGGCGTTACGCCGCCAAAGAGCGTTTTTGCCACGGTCGAACCGAGAATCACAACCCGGTTCGAAGAATCGATATCCGACTGATTGAACATCCTTCCCGACGAGACGCCGAAATTCCGCATGGGGAAAAATTCGGACGTTACTCCTTCATACGGAACCGACGTATCATTGTTGCCGTAGGCTACGGTCGCTTGCCCGTTCACGATCGGCGCGACGGCCGTGATGGTCGGTTCCCGTTCGAGCGCCGTAACGTCCCCCGCAACGAGCGTTTTTATCAAAACTCCCCGTTCCGATGCCGGAGCGGAAAATTTCGATCCGCCCGTGCCGCCCGGTATGATGAAGATCAAATTAGATCCGACGCCCTTCACCTGATTCAAGATGTAATCCTGCGCCGATTGGCCGACGGACATCAAAATGATGACCGATGCGACGCCAATCACGATCCCCAAGATCGTGAGGAATGAACGCATTTTCGAATGCTCAACATTCCGAAGCGCCGTTTTAAATGCGTCATTGAATCTCATCCCGTTAGAAACAAAACGCCTTCTTCATAAGCGACTGCCTATGAAGCGCGGTTAACTCGACTTTGTTAGCGATGATGTTTCTCATAAGTTTGTGGTTTCTAACGGGACTCATTTGAAGAAATCGTCTATCTTCCGACGGTTGTGGACCGGCGTATCGCTTTCGATTTCGCCGTCCTTGAGGCGGATCAGCCGCTCGGCGAATTCCGCCGTGTACGTTTCATGGGTCACCAAGATCACCGTGTGTCCTTCGTCGTTCAAGTGCCGTAAAATTTCCATAACTTGGCCGCCGGACTTCGAATCAAGATTGCCGGTCGGCTCGTCCGCAAAAATGACGTTCGGATTCACGACGAGAGCCCGCGCAATTGCAACCCGCTGTTTTTGCCCCCCCGAAAGATTCCCCGCCACGACGCCGATCTTTTCCGAAAGACCGACGGATTCAACCGCTTCCTCGACCACGCTTTTCCTTTCGCGCGGCGATATTTTGTCATTGTAGAGAAGCGGCAGCTCGACATTTTCATAAACTGAAAGTTTTCCCAACAAATTGAAATCCTGAAAAATGAACCCCATCTTGTCGTTCCGTATTTCCGCAAGCTCGAGATCGCTCAATTCCTCCATTACTTTTCCCATAAACGAATACGAGCCGGACGTCGGCCGGTCCAAGAATCCCAAAATATGGAGGAGAGTCGACTTGCCGGAACCCGAGGGCCCCATGATCGCGACAAATTCCCCTTTTTCAATTTCGAACGAGACGCCGCGAAGCGCTTGCGTTTCCGATCCATCGTCTTGATACACCTTCTTGAGATTTTTTACGGAGATCATCAAAAACTAACTTTGGGGGTTCAAGCCAACGTTTAAAACCTGATCCCCTTCCGAAAGACCGCTCACAACCTCGGCATTCCCATTTTGATCTTGAATGCCGAGCGTGATCGGCACTTGTTCTTGCTTCCCATTCACCACCTTTACGGCAAAGGTTCCTTGATCGTTTTGGACGATCGCAAACTGAGGGATGATGAGGACGTTATCTTTTCTTTGCGTCTCGATAGTAAGGTTCGCCGTAAGACCGCTCTTGAACCGCGGATCCACAGCGTCGAAGCTGACCTTAACCTTGTAGTTGGCCACGCCGTTCACGATAGTTTCGGCGGGATCAATGGAAAGGAGGTGTCCCGTAAACGTTTCGCCGGGGAGAGCATCGAGTGTAAGGGTTACCGGGTCGCCGACTTTGAGTTTTGCAACGTCCGATTCCGCAACGTACGCTTCAACTTCCAAGCTGTTGCTCCCAATAATCGAGACAACGGTTTCTCCGGCAGTGGCAACTTCTCCTTTCTTCGGCACAACGTTCGTCACCGTTCCCGCGACGGGCGAACGGAGAACCGTTTGATCAATTTGCGCCTGGATAAGCGACACTTGGGCTTTTGCTTGGGAAACGGCTGCTTCGTCTGCCGCTATTTGGTCCGGCGTTGCGGGGGCTTGCTTCAGCGCCAATTGTTTTTCGGCAACCGCAAGCGCCGTTTGATCTGAATCCAACGCACTTTCCGCTGCAACGACGTTTCCCATTGCCGTCACGACCTCCGCTCTTCCCGCTGCAACATCGGTCCTCCAAGTATCGAGGTTGGTCGCCGAGGCGCTTCCGGAAGGACTCACGAAATTCAAGGCCGACGCGACGTCCGCCAAGAAATTTTGAATGTCGCTCAAATACCCCTTCGTCCCCTCGAGGACAGCGGGAAGATCGCTCGTCGCCGTGAGGCTGGAAAGCAAACCGTTCCACGCGCCGAAATCGGACTCGATGTTCAACCGTTCCGATTGAATATTCACGGCAAGCTGCTGATTGGATATCGAAAAGATGAGTTGCGGATTCGTCCGGGGATTCGTAAAAATTTGATCGGCTTGGTTATAAATCGCATCATCCGCCTTCGTGTAGGCATCTTGAACGGTCGAAACGACGTTCTTTTCCGCGCCGAACAAAGCGCTTTGAGCGTTCGAAACTTCGGCAACCGACACCGCGATATTCTGCGCCGTTGCGCCACTCTGGAGAACGCCGAGATTCGCTTCAGCTTGCGCCACGCTCGCTTCGGCTTGCTGGAGCTCCGCTTGAAGCACACTCGAATCTTCTGTCAAAAGGACATCGCCTACGTTCACCTTGTCGCCCGTCGCGACGTTGATCCTTGCGACGGTTCCCGCACTTTGAAAGGACAAATCGACATTTTCCGACGACGTGATGTCGCCGGTTACAACGACATCTTGTGTGATCGTTCCCGTTTTTACCGTAATGAGACTGGCCATCTGCTGTTTCTTGCCGCCGAAAATAAAAAAGGCGGCGATCGCAAGGACGATAACTGCAAGAATGACATTTCGCGGCCGCTTGAAGAACCGCAAGAGCCCCTTCATCTTATTTTTCATGTGAATACCCCTCTATCTTACCACGTTAAACGATCCCATAAAAGATATTGGTCCACACCGGCAAGAGGTTAAACACCAAAAGAACCCCGATAAAAATCAAGAACAATCCTGCGACGAAGTAAATCATATTCAAATAGCGCTCGATTTTCGCTAAATAATCCGAAACGTACGCAATGGTGAGAGCTACCAAGAAGAACGGCAAGCCGAGCCCCAAAGAAAACACGCCGAGAAGTGCTGCGCTCCTCACGGCTTCGCCGGTTATCGCAGCCATCGTCATGATTGCTCCCAAAACCGGACCAATGCACGGCGTCCACCCGAGGCCGAATGTCGCGCCAAAAATAAAAGAGCTCAAGGGATTTCCCGGTCTCAGTAATCGGCCCACATTCAAACGCCGCTCTTTATAAAGAAACGAAAGAAACTTGAATCGACCCTCCGTCACCATGAAGAGGCCGAAGAGCACGATTAAAATCCCGCCGATTCGGAGGAGAAGAAGCCGATATCTCAAAAGCGGGATGCCAAGAAAGCCGAGCACCGACCCGAAAAGGACGAAGACAAATGAAAATCCCAGGATCGCAAAAATCGCGTTCCAAACGATTTTCGATTTCATCTTCTCCATCTTTGCTTTGTCGGCAAGATCCGTCATCGGCACGCCGCTTATGAAAGCCAAAAAAGCCGGCAAAAGCGGCAAGGTGCAAGGAGCGAGGAATGTTACGACACCGCCCGCAAATGCCGGTATGAGGAGCGGATCCATGATTGCTTATTTGATGTTCAGAAGCTTTGCGAGTGTCGCTTGATCGAAACCGACGACGATTTGTCCGCCGACATCGATCACCGGAACGCCGAGTTGACCGGATTTTTCCACCATTTCTTGCCGCGCCTTCAAATCTTTCGCGACATCGAGCTCGGCATATTCCACATTGTGCGAGCGGAAGAACGCCTTCGCCATCCGGCAGAACACGCACGTGGGGGTTGTATAAATAGTGACCTTGGGGCTGTCCATACTTCTATTTTACCAACCTCCTTTTCTTTGTCAAAATGCTATAAATGAAGAATATCACGCGATGGCCCGTGATATCTTAAGGGGCTTCCTTCCCGAATACATGATCGAGGTTTCCAAATTGAACGTGAATGCCGATACAACGGCAAAACTAGAGGAGCGGATGAAGAAATTTTTGTAAACTACAAAACCACCAGAAGATTAAAAACAAGAAAGGAGAGTTTGTTTAACTCTCCTTTGTTACACTTGTCTACCTCTAGTACTGAAACTTGTACTAGTATTCAATCATTTCCTCATTCTCCTTCTTCTGATTTCGTGCTGATTTCAAAACCGCAAAATTCGGCAGCACTTTCCATTTCCAGAAGTTTGAATTCCTTCTCGAGGCGCGCTGTTCCGTCAGACCCATCGATCGATGTTATCTTCACCGCCGTTTCCGCCTCTTTCAACATCATTGTTACCAGTACTTGCAAGTATTGCATGCGATGGCGTCGCCGTTTTGTATTCAGCAGAATTGATGGGTAGAACTTCGTTATGAATGGAGGTTTAAGGCCAAAGAGCTTTCTGAACTCCCGGCGATTTTGCATGTCTTCCACCATTGGAAGAACAATACCGATGAGGGCTGTAATGGCCAAAATACCAACAAAAATCCACATTACAATTAACAGAGTGTTCATGATATCTCCTTCTGTCTATCTTTCTTTATTTAATTCAAAAGAACTCTTGAGATCGGGTTTTCCCTGATTCTTAGTTGCTATTATACTACTATTTTAATAGAATGTCAATATACCAAGGAAGAAAATTAGACTGGTTAGCGTGCTATAATAACTCAAAGCCATGGCACATTCATTTGAATCAAGCGAGGGAAGTGAAAATGCCTTCGAGGAAATTTTCAAGGCCGCTCTTTTTCCTCTTCTCCTCCTCTTTGATATTCTCTGACCATGGATACTGAATCAAAACAGGTTCTCGACGACCTTTTCGCCATCCTCGGGTTTTCCGAAAAACAAAAGGAGGGATCGCTCCTCATGTTCAAGAAAAAGATCGCGGAAGGGATTTTGAATCGCGTGAAGAGCGAACTGCCGGAGGAATACCGGCAGTTCATCGAAAAAGAGGGGGCAGGCGTCACGGACCCCAACCATCCGATGATCGCCCCGATTCACGAAGCTTTAAAAAAACTCCACACTGATGAAGAATTTCACGCAATGACCCACGAAATTTTGAAGAACCTCCTCCCCGAATATGTGATCGAGGTTTCCAAACTGAACGTGGGCGCCGACGTGACGGAAAAACTCGAAAAAAGAATAAAGGAATTTTCGTAACGAAGGGAACAATAAAAAGAGTAAAGGAGAGCTGAAAAGCTCTCCTTTTAAATCTTGTTCCTATGCCGGGATTATGAAGACCACGGCGACGAGAAGACTCAACAACATCGCTCCGATCCACACCATCCTGATTTCCATCCTCTTGGTAACAAAACACAGGATGAAGAAAATTCCCGTCATTATGAGAGCGATCTCGCTCATCATCGCCCCTTTGGGCATAAGGAAGTTTCCCACAAACATGCAGATGAGCGACAGAAAGAAGTATATCTTGCTTTTTGTGCCAGTTTTCCATACCCACATGGCAAGAAATATACCATCAAGAACAAAAAGCAGATAACTTCCCACTGTCATTAAAATCGTTTCCATTTCCTTCTCTCCCTTATATTGAATTGTAAAAGCTCTTCTTTCCTTCAGATTAGGCCCTTCCTAATTCTTGGTTTTATTATACCACCATATCTCTAAAATGTCAATATGTCGAGCAAATTACTACTCAAACTCTATCCCCTCGTCCTCATCACTGTACCGCACCTCATCCTTCAAGCCGTATCCCGAAAGATCCTCGTGAGAAAGCGCCGAAAAGACGTTCGCCGGCTCCAAAAACCGCGATATTCGGTTTCCGAAATAAGCGCTCCGGCCGTCGTCTAAATGGAAAAAAAGATAGAGACGTTCCTTGGCCCGCGTGACCGCCACATAGAGCAGCCTCCCCTCCTCTTCGATGTCTTCATCAAAATCCATCGACCGCTTCGAGGGCAAAGTTCCCTCGGAAACGCCCAAAAGATACACCGTATTCCACTCGAGACCCTTTGCTGAATGGATTGTCGAAAGCGTCAGAAACTCTTCCTCGTTTTCGTCGCGACCTTCCGGTATGTCGATCGAGAGGTCGGCAAGGAATGCATCGAGCTCATGGTACTCCTCCGCAAGGTCTTTGATGGTTTCGAGATCCTGGAGGCGCGACGGCCAGTCATCGAATTTTTCACGGAAGATCGGCAAATAGAAATCCATAATTCTGGCCAAAAGATTGAATGGGTTATTTTTCAAGCGCGAAGCATCGGCAATTGCTTCTTTCAATTTTAAGATTCCTCCCCCGTTCCTGCCGGTGAGCCCCGCTGCTTCGAGAATGGGCAGCGCCCGATCGAGATCATTCGCTCCGCCCACCTTTTCCCAAAGCGACTCCGCCGTCTTCTTGCCGACGCCCGGCAAGAGATTTAAAATCCTCCCCCAACTGATCTCATCCTTGTGGTTCGCGATCACTTTCGCAAACGCCAAAAAATCCTTCACGTGCGCCGTTTCATAAAATCGGAGGCCGCCGAACACTTTGTACGGAATCCGCATTTTTGAAAGCTCCGCTTGAAGCATGATGGAAACGTACGTCGATCGGAAAAGAACCGCTTGCTCTTTCAAGGTGGTGCCCCCTGAAGCAAGGGCGATGACTTTCTCCGCGATCCATTCCGTTTCGTCGGCGACATTCCCGAAATAGAGGAGTTTCGGCTTTTCACCCGTCTTCCCCTTCGCGGACACCAATTCTTTTTTGAACTTGTCCGCCATGTTCGCCAAAAGCTCGTTCGACAAATTGAGAATCGACTGCGTCGAGCGGTAGTTTTCTTCGAGCTTGATAAGCTTCGTTCCCGGGAAGTATTCGGGAAAATCCATGATGTTTTTGTGCGAAGCGCCCCGGAAGCCGTAAATGCTCTGCGCGTCGTCTCCGACCGCGAGAACATTTCCCGTTCGCTTTCCCAAGAGGTGCGTCAAGTCGCCTTGGACGGGGTTCGTGTCCTGGAATTCATCGACCATGACATATTCGTACCGCGAAGCGATCGCTTCACCGGTCTTCTTGAGCATTAAAAGGTCCCGAGCATAGAGGAGGAGATCGTCGAAGTCGACGTAGCCGCTTTCTTTCTTTCGCAGCTGGTATCGCTCGAAGATTGCTTCAACTTCCGGCACAAAATCGGCAAGATGTGAAAAATACCGGCCGACGACATCCGCGAGATCCAGCCCCTTGTTGACCGAAAGGCTAAATATGTTCTTCAGGGTGTCTTTTTTGGGGAACGCTTCTCTCTTTTCTTTCAAATCGAACGAGTTCACGATCTTTCCGATGAGTTCTTCTGCATCCCCCTCATCGAGGACGGAAAGCGTTTTTTTGAGGCCCAGTTCGCCGCCGAAAACCCTCAAGAGCTTATAGGCAAACGAATGAAACGTTCCCCCTTCAACCAGCGCACACCGCTCGTCGTGGGAAGCGGCCCGCGCGAGCATTTCGCGCGCCGCGCGCTTCGTAAAGGTAAGGAGAAGTATCTTCCTCGGGTCGACACCGGATCGAATGAGATTCAAGACGCGATATTCAATGACCCGCGTCTTGCCCGATCCCGGTCCCGCGATCACGAGGACGGGGCCTTTCGTGACCTCGACGGCTTCGCGCTGCTCGCGGTTCAAATTTTTCGTTATTTCGTTTTCCACAATTATCACTATACACGAATTCCACATTACCTTGAAATCCCAAATTCTAATGTCTAAACCCTAAACAATATCAAAATCACAATGTTCCAAATCACAAACGCGGCGATTTGAAT
>VFSW01013089.1_pt1 | contig 11548 bp, 9 predicted proteins | sample 5358111 | NCBI WGS metagenome assembly VFSW01 (sample SAMN11554181, study PRJNA540505) | mine drainage metagenome | isolation source: sediment from site ElyBrook_90M | place: USA: Ely Copper Mine, Vershire, VT | collected 2017 | reverse complement strand
GCATCGGATTGCCCCGGCGGCCTTTCGGCGACCTCTATCACTCTCTCCTCGACGCCTCGTGGGGAGTTTTTCTCGCTGGGACCCTTGGGCTCTACCTTGCGGTCAACGCGCTCTTCGCGTTGGCCTACCTCGTTGGCCACGATGCCATCGAAAACGCCCGGCATGGGAGCTTCCACGACGCGTTCTTCTTCAGCGTACAGACCATGGCCACCATCGGGTACGGCAAGATGGTTCCCCGGACGTCGTACGCCAACGTGCTGGTCACGCTTGAAGCGATCCTTGGCATGCTTGGCACCGCGATCGCCACGGGGCTCATGTTCGCCCGCTTCGCCCGGCCCACCGCACGGGTACTCTGGTCGCGCGTCGCCATCGTCGCACCGCGCGACGGCCGACCGTCCCTCATGTTTCGCATGGCCAACGAGCGCGGCAACCAGATCGTCGAAGCCCAGGTCCGCGTGGTCCTTGCCCGCTTCGAACGCACCACCGAAGGCGAAGAGGTCCGACGTTTTGCCGACCTGCAACTCGCCCGCGCGCAAAACGCCACGTTTGCCTTCACCTGGACGGCCATCCACCCGATCACGGATAACAGTCCCCTCGCAGGCGCCACGCGCGAAAGTCTCGCCGCGGGCGACGTCACCCTCATCGTATCCCTCGTGGGCATCGACGAGACGTCCGGGCAAACCGTCCACGCCCGCCACACCTATCTCCCCGACGAGATTCTCTGGAACGTTCGCTTCATCGACGTCATTCGCTCGGCGCCCAACGGGGGCCGGGTGATTGACTACACGCACTTTCACGACGTCGAGCCCCTGGCCTTGGCTCAGGGATCCATCCCGCCGTCTCGGCCTGCGTCCCCCAAGAGTGTACCTCCGTCCCCCGAGGGGGTACCTCCGTCCACCGAGAGGGTACCTCCGTCCACGGTTTCCGTGTCTCTCCCGATGTCTGACGGGCCGAGGTCGACCGGTGCAGCGTCGGTGCCCGTCGCGTCTACCGTTGGGGTATCCATCCCCGAAGCATCGACCCCCGAAGCGTCGACGGTGACCCCCACGCCGCTGTCTTGACTGGTCGGAAAGCACCTGGGTTCGTGCGCCGTGCAGCACGTTACCCGCGCCGCGGTGTCCGTAGGGTTACCGCCAGGATCAAAGCCTGTAACGTGGACCAGGGCTTCTTCGTGCAAACAGTGACCGGCCATGTCGTCAAAGTCCATGACCACGCGCACGTCTCCGGGCATCACTGAACAGTACTGGTCGTCGTCGATGAACAGTTGCTGCGATGGCAACCCAAACTCCGATGGATTTTCGGGCGCGGGAACCATCGGGAGACGGACCCGGGTGAGTCCGATCATCACGTTGTCGGTCACCCGAAAAGCCAGGAGTTGCACCCTGGGCTGGAGGGGGTTGATCCCCGTGGCCCGGAGTCCGATCCAGATGTGTTGTCCGCCCTGCGGGCCGGCGATGAGGTACACGTTGGTGGGCGGACCTGCACTCAACGGGGTAAAGTGCTGGAGCGTTCCGTCGGCGCCGTTGCCAAGAATCACGGTCGCGCCGTTGGCGACACAGACACCGTCACTACGCACCCCCGCGTCTGTGCTCGTCGGACCAGAACAGCCGCACAGGAGTGCCAACACGCCCAGCGAAGGAGAACTCCAACGGGACCTGTCCATGTCAGTGCACCTCCCGTAGAATCGCAGCCATCCGGTCGGCCGGAACAAAGTCCATGAGGCGCTGGCGCTCGCGGCCGTCGGAGTCGTAGATCAACACCACGGGAAGGGCTCGGACGCCGTAGGATTGTTGCGTGGCCTGCACGGCGTCGGTGATCTCGCTCGCGTCGACCCGCACGGGGATGAAACGCGCGACCTCGCGGCGAACGGCTTCGTCAGAAAACGTGCGCTGGGTGAGTTCGTTGCATTTGGCACACCAGGAGGCGCCAAAGTCGACGATCACGGGACGGTGCGCGGCGCGGGCTTGCGCGGAGACGTCACGTGCGTCGGAGCGCCAGGCGATTCCAGGGATGGGGGCCTCCCAGGCGATGAACCACGCCGCGCCGAGCGAGACCAGGGCGACACCGATGACCTTGCGGGCACGGTCGAGTGAACTGCTGTCTTTGAGAGAGAGATGCACGGCTCCGAGGGCGAGTCCGGCAATCACCCACGCGGCGTCGAAGAGACGGCTGTATGGCAGCCCCGCAGGGCGGTCGAAAAAGCCCACGAGGTGACGGAGGTAATACAACCCGACGGTAAACAGGACGAGACCGAAGACGGATTTGATCCGGTCCATCCAGACACCGGGCTTGGGAAGGCTCACGGCGAACACTCCGACGAGCCAGAAGAGAAGCCCCATGCCGAGGGAGTACGCGGTGAGTGCCAGCGCGCCGCCCACGAGGTCCCGGGCGCGAAACACATGGTCGAGGATGCCGGCAAGACCGGGACCGGCGCACGGCGCTGCGATGGGGCCGGTGACGAAGCCAATGGCGAAAGCTCCCCGGACGCCGAGGCCGCCCACCGTGGCAAGGCGGGTTTGCAGGGATGCGGGAAGGGAGACGTCGAAGAGGCCGAACATGGACAGACCCATGGCGAACATCAGGGCGGCTTCGATGACTTGGACGATGGGATGCCCCGCGGCGCCGCCGACGAGCGTACCGGTCAGCGCGGCGATGAGGCCCAAGGGAACAAAGAAAGCTACGATTCCAAAGACAAAGGCGGTGGAGAGGAGGACGGCCCGCCCGCCGCGTTCTTTACGGGCGCCAAAGACGGACACGGTGATGGAGATCATGGGGTAGACGCAGGGGGTAAACGCCGTGCCGACGCCGATGGCAAAAGCCGCGGGGAGCGCGGCCCACCAGCCGTGGCGGGCAAGCGACGAAGAAAAAAGGTCGTCGGCGCGGGCGGCAGAGCCATAGGCCAGGAGCGAGAGAAGAAGGGTGTAGGGTAGACGGTGCAGGCGGGTGGTCATGGCGTCCGTGGGAGGATGGGCTGGAAATCACGGTTGTGAAGGGCTCGCACCGTGGGGCTGAGAGAGTATAGTTCGTCGGCGCCCTGGTGGAGGTCTGTGTTGGTGTCCCGGGGCCGGGAGTTGATCGTGCGTAAGTTGGTGGCAGTGGGACTTGTGAGCTTTACGGCCTCGGTGTTTGGTGTGACCGCGGTGAGTCAACCCAGGCGGCGGGTGGTGCGTCCGCCGGTGGCCGTGGCCGAAGTTCCCCCGTCGCCGCGGATCGCGCAGGAACTGGGGCAGCTTCGCTGGGGGCTGACCCACGAACAAGTGATTGATTACTTTCGCCAGACGATCCGGGCGGAGTACCTCCCGAGGATGAAAAACCTCGGGCAGATCGAACAGTTTCATCTTGTTGAACAGCGCGACGCCGAAATCCAGAGACTGGTGGACACTTATGTGGTGTTCGACGGCACCCCCGAGCACCGGCGCTGGGACACGTCGTTCATCGGCGACGAGTACACCCACAACAACAACGAATCGATGCTGGTCAAAGAAGACGACCGGGGCAACCGGGAGTTCTTTTTCTTTATCAACGACCGGCTGTGGAAGCGGGTGCAGGCCCGAAACACCAACGGCGCGGAGATCAACCTCGCGAGCTTTGGAACCTCTCTCGAAAGACTCTTTGGTCCGGGGCGGCGGGTGATGGACGGCCCGCGCCTGGTCACCATCGAATGGCACGACGACCACACCCGGCTGCACATCGTCGACGCCACCCGCTTCTACAACGCTTTTTGCCTGGTGTACGAAGACGTCGCGACCGTGGCCCAACTCGGGAATCTACGGCGCAACGTGCCGGTAAAAACCGTGCACGTCGAGGCCACGCAAGACATCTCGCAGGTGCAGGTCGGCAACACAACCGGGGATCCGTCGCCAGACATCGTTGACAGGATCACGGGCAACATCCGCCGCGTACAAACAACGCCGGACGCCGCGTCCGCCCCGGCCCATCCCGCCGAACGACACTCCGACGGGCTTGGCGCGACGCCAGGGACCACGACGCCCACCCACGGGAGCACCGCTCCCGCGACGGGTTCCACGGGTCACGGCGGGACGGGATCGGGTGACAACGACCCGCTGGGGGGGCTGGGGTTCTAGCGAACCAGCCGACGGATGGAGCCCCATTCGTGCCCGAGTGGTTGGCATGCAGCATGGGCTGGGGCAAAAGTCGGCGTGGTTGGATCTTTCGCCGCTAACGGCCATGCCGCTCGGCGCACGGTTCCAGACTCGGTATCGACACCCTGGAAATCCCTCGGAATCCTTCCCGTCGGGTCGGGATTGGGCACTGCCCGTGTGACGGGACGGGACGGGACTTTGGTGCGAGGCCCCTCGGGGTCTGCGCGCCAGGGCCGTAGGGCGTGACCCTCGCGGCAACGGCTCGAACCCCGCGGGGAAGGGTAGGCAACGGGCTCGTGCGAAGGGCACCCGTCGTCGCTTCGGATCTACCTTCGGGGTGTCCCGTGGCCGCCCGGGGCGGTCAGTGTTGCGCCGCGTGCTACGCGTGGCGCATGGGCACAGCGGTCACGTCACGAATCTCAGGCGCGGCAACACGCAGCGCCGGAAGCACCACGCCTCTGAGGGTCATGCCTTGACCGGGACAGCCACGGCACGCACCCGAGAGCGAAACCTCGACGATGTCCCCCCGTCGGCCGACGTACGTGATCTTGCCACCGTCGCGTTCGACCAGCGGGGCGATGATGTCGGCGATCACCCGCAAGATACGCGCGTCCGACGAAATTTCAGCCGAGGCCTCTACGGGGGACGTCTCGCGGGTCATGCGGATGCAAAGGCACCCTAGCACGTACGGTCGCGGCGCGCATTGACGCCCTGGTCGCAGTCTGACTAAGGTGACCTTGCCGTGCCACGGTTCCGCCTTCGATTTTTGTTGCAGGAATTCGATCTCCCACAGGGCGAGACCGTCATGGGTCGGAGTCCGGAGTGTCACATCACGATCGAGGATCCGTTGATCTCGCGGCAGCACGCCAAGATCATCGTGACGGGTCTCACGGCGACCTTCGTCGACCTTGGGTCCCGCAACGGTTCGCGGCTCAACGGCCGTCTGGTCACCGACGCGACGGTGCTCACGGACTCGGACCGGGTGCGTCTTGGCGCACAGGAGCTGGTTTTTCTTGTCGTAGGCGCCGACCGTCGGATGGCGCGCTCCACCGGGGCGATGCGTCTATGCGCCCGGTGCAAGACGCCGTTTCCCGAGGGGCCTGAACAATGTCCGCACTGCGGGCATCCGACAAAGGCCCCCTCGGACGAAGACACCATGGCGGGGATCGGCGTCCCTGCCCGCCGCGGATGGATTCTCCAGCTTCTTGGCGAAGTGCTCGAACGTGCGCTCGCGACCGGCAAGCTCGCCGAGGCCGAGCGATTGCTGCGCCGTGCGGCTGAAGAAACCGAAGACCGCATCGCCGCGGGCGAGGTCGCGGGCGCGCAACTCGCGCAGATGTCCGAGTACGCGTTGCACCTGGCCATGCTCCAGAACGACGCGCGCTGGGTCGCCTGGGTAATGACCATGTACGGTCAGGCCAGACTGATCCCGACGGCCACTGTGGTCGACGCGATCTCGGGCGCCATGAAAATTCCAGGGGTCGTCGCGGCACTCCGGGACTACGTCCGGGGCTGGGATCAAGCGTCCGAAGTCCCCATGGAAGCCGACGCCACACAACTCGCTCGGATTGAACAGATGATTGAGCCCGGAACGGACGCCTCGGCTGGCTGACGCCCGTGTTTCCGTCGCGATACGACGGGCCTGGGAGCCAGACAGCCTCCCCAACGGGCAGCGACGGGCATCGCCGCACGGCCCCTTGGGGAGTGAGCTCTGGTCAGCCGCCCGAACCGTGCTGGGAGAGCGCCTCGGAGAGTTGCCGGTGGTCTTGGACGAGTTGATCGACCTCGCTCTTGAGGCTGCGCAAGCGGGTCACATAATCGGTCCATGGCTGACCGAGGCCACGCACGGCACTTGCCGCAAGACCGCCACGACTTGAAATCGGAATGCCGACCGTACCGATGGTCGTGGGCGCCGAGATGTCTCCCGAAGTGTACAGCGTACGCGTGTTGGAGGGCGGGATCGGCGGAGCGATGGTCAGGGCGCCGTTGGCGCCGGGCGTGGTCGCAACCAAGGTACCCATCACCGCGGGTCCATCCGCCGGACCGCGGGCAAAGACCACGAGCATCGTGTCAAACTCTCCCCGTGCGTGCTGCGCGTTGGCGAGCGACGCACCGATGAGCGCAACTGCCCGTCCCGTCGCTTCCTGGTGCCGCCGAAGATCGTTCCACGCCTGTTGGAGTCCGATCTGGACCTTCATGAGACGCGTGACGATGTCCGGCCGGAGCCTCCCGACGCGGTTGGCGTACGCGTCGGCAGAAAACGGCGGGTCGGGACTCTGCTGCGAAAACCAGGACGTAAGGTCTTCGTCGACATGGGCAGCGGCCGGTGGCGGCGCGTTCCCGCCCTGTGCATCCGGCCCTTCGGTCTGGATACCCGCAGCCGACGCAGCGTGGTCGACCTTGTCTTTCATCGTCGCGATGACCGCCCCCGCGGCGTTGACCTGCCGCTCGATGTCAGACACCGCGGCAATGGCTCGCTGGCCTTCGGCACGGGATTCCATCTGCTGACCCACGAGGTAACCCGCCCCGAGCATCACCAGGGCAACGGCGCCATATCCGACAAAGGTACCCGTACGACGCCGACCTACTTCTTCGTCGCTGACCTGCTTCTCGTCGAAAACGATGCGTACGTCCTGCGCTGACGGACCTGTTGTCACGGCGTCGAATGGATTGGCCGCAGCCGCAGCCGCGCGCGCAGCGGCTTCGGCCCGAGACTGCGCCGCGGCGGCTTCGGCCGCACGACGGGCTTCGTCCGCCGCGCGCTGCCGACGCTCTTCTTGGATAAACTCAGGGACCGCGATGTCGTCCCCCGAGGGGGTCGGGGTCACCCCAGATGTTCCAATGTCCATCCCGGGCGCCGCAGCGGTCTCGGCGCTCCACGGTACCGGAGGCGCCATGGGCGTGAAATCCGCGGGTGCGGGAATCGCGGTGTGCACCGCGGGAGCGTCTCCACCCGAAGGCGGAGGAGGAGCCGGCGGGGGGGCGGCCCCGATTGCGGTTCGGTTCAGTCGGGCCTTTAGATCCGGCTTCTTCTTCTCGTCGGCCATCGTTGCAGGAACTCCTCATGGAGAAAGGGACGGCCGCAGCGGAATTTCATACCAAAACTCGCGGCTTTGCGGCGCGGGAACGGTATCGTCGCATCCGACGGAGTGTCAAGGTAAACCCGTGTCCGTGAGGAGCGCCGATGACCCCATGGTGAAGTCAGCATCGAGGCCCGTACCCATCGGGATCGCGTGGACCCTGGCGGTGTCGCTTTTGGCTTGTCTACAGGCACCACCGGACATCGGCGGGACGATCCCCGTGCGGGCAGAAGACACCAGGGTGGTGGTGCTGTTGCGAGAAGCGGACGCCGTGGCCGACCACGATCCGCGGGAAGCCGCGCGGATGATTCGCACGACGATCCTGCCGATGGCCGAGCAAAACGCACGCGATGCGGCGGGTGTGCACGCGCGGGATGTGCGGGCGCAGCGGCTGGTCGACCGGCTTGCGAGGCTGATGGCCGACAGGTCGGACACGCTGGTTGCGTACGCGGGTGCGCTGGAGCGAGACGACGTGGCGGCGGAGCTCGCCGTGGTGCGAAGGCAGCGGAGGCTCGAAGCGTCGATGCTAAGGCTGGACAACGCGCTCGACGCGGCAGCGCGAACGCCCCCGTCGCGCGGGTGCAGCGCACCGGAGGGCGCGGATGGACCAGAGTGATGCCCCAACAGTCGGTCGCGGCGGGACACGGGCGTTGCAGTCTTGCAATCCATGCTTGCAGGGTCGAAGGGTCGGTGTTGTACCCGCACACCGTGACATGTGAATACCTCCTGCTAATTTGGGATCGTGGGGCCCCTGGCGGGTGCTGGCACGAGTGTCGCATAGGACTTACGCCAGGTGCGAAGCGGAGACCGAGCCCCCCCCTCGGTCCGCTTCGCACCGCTTGGTTCACCGGGCGGCGGGGGTGCGCTCGCCCGGGGCTGTCGTAGGACGGGAGATCTTCAGTCTTCGCGCTGGATCCCCAAGGCGCGCATTTTTTTGTGCAGGTTGGTGCGTTCGACCCCGAGGCGCGCCGAGGCACGAGAGATGTTCCAGTCAACTTCGCGAAGTGTGTCCAGGATGTAGGTCCGCTCGGCGTCGTCGCGGTACTCCCGCAGCGTGGGCCGGTCGCCCGGGGGCGCAGACACCCTGCCCGGTATTTCGTCGTCATCGTCCTCGCTGCGCGACGGCGCATCCCCCGGGGCTTCGTGCTGTCCCAAGGCCAGGTCACGCAGTTCGCGGGACCGCCTGGACTCCTCGGGTAGATCCTCCAGGGTGATCTCGTCCCCCGAGAGAATCACCATGCGCTCGGCGAGGTTCTTCAACTCTCGCACGTTGCCGGGAAAAGCCCGTCGGCAAAGGGCATCCAGCGCATCGGGTGCGATGGCTTTTGTCCGAAAGCCATTCTCCTTGCAAAACTCCCGCACAAAAGCCCATGCCAGGATCGAAATATCGCCCGGCCGCTCGCGTAGCGCCGGCGCCCGAAGCGGTACCACATTGAGCCTGAAGTAAAGGTCCTCGCGAAACCGTCCGTCTCGCACCTCCCGTTCCAGGTCTTTGTTGGTGGCAGCGACCACCCTGACGTCCACCGTCAACACCTGATCGCTCCCAACGCGGGTGATCTCTCCAGACTGCAGCGCGCGCAAGACCTTGGCCTGCGAAGCCACCGGCATGTCACCGATTTCGTCTAAAAACAACGTCCCGCGGTGCGCGGTCTCAAAGTGCCCGCGCCGCCGCGCGGCCGCGCCCGTAAACGCACCGCGCTCATGCCCAAAGAGTTCGCTTTCGACCAGATCCGCGGGAATCGCGGCGCAGTTGACCTTTACAAAGGGCAGGTCACGCCGGGTGGACAAGCGATGGATGGCCCGCGCGATGAGTTCTTTCCCCGTCCCGGACTCGCCCGTGATGAGCACCCTGCCGCGCGTCGGCGCGACCTTCTCGATCTCGGTGTACAGCCTGCGCATCACGGCGCTTTCCCCCAGGATTTCGTCCCTCGTGCCAGAGACCGTCCGCAAGCTTTTCACTTCGCGTTCAAGCGCCGCGGTCTTGAGCGCATTGCGCACGCTCACGATCACCCGATCGCGGTCCAGTGGCTTTTCAAAAAAGTCTGTCGCGCCCAGCTTGATGGCCTCGACCGCCTCAGAGACCGTTGCGTGCCCGGAGATCATCAGCACGGGAAGCTGCCCGTGGGCGGCGTCACCGCGCACGCGCTGCAAAAAATCGATCCCGGACATCCCGGGCAGGCGAATGTCACACACCACCCCGTCGACGGGCTCGTCGGCGGCCAGCATGGCCATGGCTTCTTCCGCGGTCTCTACATCCCTGACTTCGAGGTCTTCACCTTCGAGCACCATCCGCAGGGTGCGTCGGATGTTGCGCTCGTCATCGATGATCCAAACGATCTCGGCCATGTGTCCTCAATCCAATGCCAGGCAACCCGCCGAGGGTACTCCATGCCAAACGTTGTCCGCTACCCGCCGCAGGTCATCCATCGCGCGTCGTCTCCAGCGGAACCGCCCGGACAAAGACATCATGGAAGCACCGGGTCAACGCGTCTGCATCCCCCGCGGGTACCGTCACCGTGACCCGCAAGGGCGTGACCACGGCGCGGCGCACAGGCGCCCCCACGGCTTCGGCAATCCCGACCGCCTCGGTGAGCACCTTTGGCGCGTCGAGTCCGCTCCCCACGAGCGAAACCGTGGCCACAGGCTCTTCAAGCGTGTGGACGCCAGACGCCAGGAGAACCGCACGCGCAAGCGCCCAATCGGGCACGCGGCCGAGCGGCACCAGCGCATCGCAGCGCCCGTCGACCATCACCAGATCCCTGAAGGGAATCTGTGCCCGTTCAGCCGCTGCGCTGATCTCGCCGAGCGACACCCCGTCTCCGCGAATCCATGCCACGGCATGGTCGCCGACGACGGCGCGAACGCCCGAGCTCTCCCCCGGGCCGTCTCTCCGAATGACAGTCTCGCGCCCGCCCGCTGGATCGTCCGTCCGACGTGCGTAGATTGCAATGCGCTCCCGCCGCGCAAACTCCACGGCCTCGGCGTGGAGCACCCGGGCGCCCGCCTCGGCCATCTCCTGCAAGACTTCGTACCCCATCGCGGGGATGTGTCTCGCGTCGGCAACAACCCTGGGGTCTGCCGAGTACACGCCGTCCACGTCCGAGTAGATCTCGCAGCGGTCGGCGCCAAGAGCCGCCGCGAGCGCCACCGCGGTGGTGTCACTCCCCCCACGGCCGAGGGTAGTGATCTCGCGGCGATAGCTCATGCCTTGGTAGCCCGCGACGATGACCACGCGCCCACGGGCGAGTTCGTCCTCGATGCGAAACGGTCGCACTTCGATGATCCGCGCGTCAAAGTGCCGGTCGTTTGTGAGGATGCCACTCTGCGACCCGGTGAATGAAATCGCGTCGAGCCCGCGTTCATGCAGGGCGATGGCCAGGAGCGCCATGGTGATCCGCTCGCCCACCGACAGCAGCATGTCCAACTCACGACGTATGGGCTTTGGAGACAGTTCCCGCGCCTGCCCGAGGAGTTGGTCGGTGGTCTTGCCCATGGCGCTGACAACGACGCACACCTGGTGGCCTTCGCGCTGCGTAGCCGCCACCCGATCGGCGACGCGACCGATGCGCGCGAGATCCGCCACCGACGACCCCCCAAACTTCTGCACCACGATGGTCATGCAGGGATTCAATCCTGGATCGCCCCGGGCGTAAACTCCGCGACCGTGCCGCCCTGGATCCTCCGACTCTTTCTCGCCCTGGTGATCCCCCCGGCACCCGAGACCACGGCGGCTTTGCGCCTGGTTACCCTTCGCACGGACTTTGCGCGCGCCCTCGACGCCGCCCACTGGAATCGTGAAGCACCCGCCATCGCCGAACGATCCGACCGTACAACCACCGAGGCCCTGGACATCGCCGCAACCTATGGGTCTCTTCAGGATTCCGCGCGATCCCTCGCGGTCACGGCGGGCGGCGAGCCCCTCGGTGCGATGCTCCGACGCGATCCCAGCGCTCCGCCCGACGTGGTCGCAGCCTACCTCGCGCATCACCCAGACGCCCCCCTCGCCGACGCCGCTTTCGCTGCAAGCGCATCCCCCGTCGACCTCCTGTTCGCCCTTGGCAACGTCGGCGACCCAAACGCCGCTCGGCTGCTCTCGCGAGCCTGGGCCGCCACGCCGGGCGCGGCCGATCGACAACGGCTGTGTGCGCTGGCCATGACATTGCCCGAGCGTCTACCCACGGACTTCGTACACGGATTCATCACGCTCCCCCCGGATGACCTCCGTCGGATGCCATCGTGTGCCTTTCTCGCAGCGCGTTTTCCGGCTGGTCGTGCGCGCTTGCGTGCAGCGTCTGCGCGCTGGACCGCGCCCGACGAGCGTGCGCTTGCCTGGCTGGCGGCTGGCCGAGCCCCCTCCCCCCATCC
>VFSW01013088.1_pt1 | contig 11548 bp, 7 predicted proteins | sample 5358111 | NCBI WGS metagenome assembly VFSW01 (sample SAMN11554181, study PRJNA540505) | mine drainage metagenome | isolation source: sediment from site ElyBrook_90M | place: USA: Ely Copper Mine, Vershire, VT | collected 2017 | reverse complement strand
ACAGCAAGGATCTTCTCACTGGCCAGCAGGCCTTCTCCGATTATCAAAAGGAAAAACCGGGGCTTTTCCACAAAATCACCGCCACCGATCTTCCGAAACCGTACGACACGAAATCGAGCGCGAATTTTCCGAAGGTGGTTCCGAAGCCCGACAACATGTGGCCGATGGCGCCGGCCGGGTTCAAGGTTGAGCTGTACGCACATGAAGGACTCACTGAGCCGCGCCAGATCCGCATGGCCCCCAATGGCGACTTTTTTGTGGCCGACAGCACTGCGAAAGAGATCAAGATTTTCCGCGGACGCAGCGCCGATGGCAAGCCGGAGCAGGTTTCCACCTTCGCCACAGGTTTGAATCGGCCATTCGGGATCGCGTTCTATCCGGTTGGGAACAACCCGCAGTGGGTTTACATCGGCAACACGGATTCGGTGGTCAAGTTTCCCTATCACACGGGCGATTTAAAGGCGACGGGCCCGTCCCAGACGGTGATCGCGGAACTGCCGACGGGCGGGTTCCACTGGACGCGCGACGTGGTGTTTTCCAAAGACGGCAAGCGCATGTTCGTGGCCGTGGGGTCGGGCTCGAACGTGGACGATCCGGACAGCCATCCCAATGAAATGCATCGCGCCGACATTCTCGAGTACACGCCGGACGGCAAGTTCGTGCAAATTTACGGCGCCGGCATTCGCAACCCGGTTGGATTGGCGATCAATCCCCAAACCGGGGAACTGTGGTGCTCGGTGAACGAGCGCGATGAGTTGGGCGACAACCTGGTGCCGGACTACATCACCCATGTGCAAGAGGGCGGATTCTACGGCTGGCCCTGGTACTACATGGGCGCGAACCAGGATCCGCGGCTGGAGGGGAAGCATCCCGAACTGAAGGACAAGGTGATTGTGCCCGATGTCCTGATGCAGCCACACAACGCATCGCTTGGGATCACGTTCTACGAGGGCACGCAATTTCCGAAGGAATACCGCGGGGATCTGTTCGGGGCCGAGCACGGGTCTTGGAATCGGTCCACGCGCGCAGGCTACGAGATTGTGCGCGTTCCGTTGGACAACGGCCACGCTAGCGGAGTGTATGAGGATTTCATAACCGGATTCGTCACGCCGGACGGCAACGCATGGGGCCGGCCCGTGGCGGTGGTGGTTTCAAAAGACGGCTCGCTGTATTTCACCGACGACGGCTACAAAGCCATCTGGCGCGTGAGCTACACAGGTAAATAGGAGAAAACGGACATGAGATCTTTGACGATTTTCGCGGCTGGCCTGGCACTCACCTCCGGCGCTGCATTTGGACAAAACAAAGGCGGTGGCGGCGGGATTCCTTCGCCTCTAAAAATCATGGTGTCGGGCTATAGCGATGGCGGCGATATACCGGAAAAGTATACCTGCGCAGCAAAGCCTCCGGGGGGGTCTCCGCAGATCGAATGGAGTGGAGCGCCGGCAGGCACCATGTCGATCGCTCTGATTTTCCACGATGGCGACGTGCATCCGGGAAAATCGTTCGACGATGTGACGCACTGGATCGCGTGGAACATTCCGGCCACGGCGAAGGGCTTGCCCGCCAACGTAGCGGGTGACGCCGATCTGCCGGACGGCACGCGCCAGGGCATGAATATCGCGCGTAAGAACGGCTATATGGGCCCTTGCCCGCCGCCCGGCCTGCCGCATCATTACACGCTGGAAGTTTACGCGCTCGATACCAAGCTGGATATTGCGGCCACATCTGGCCGCGACGATCTGCAAAAGGCGCTGGGCGGGCACATTCTGGCCAGCGGCGTTTACAACGGGTTGTTCCATCGCTAGGCCATGCCTGAAGACAAAGCCGGCGATCTTTCCAGACGCGCGGTGATTGCGAGCGCGGCGATTATTCCGGTGGCTGCCCTCACCGCGGCTGCCCAGGCGCCCACACCATCCGCACTTTCCGACGCCCAGCTTCGACTTCTAGCCGCTTTCGTCGATCGTCTGATTCCGAAGGACGAGCTGGGTCCCAGCGCATCGGAAAGCGGCGTGCCCGAGTACATCAATCGCTCGCTCGGCGATTATCTCGCCGGGGAGAAAACCGCTTTCATTGAAGGGCTACAGGAGACCGATGCATTCGCGCATCGTTCGCAGGATCGAGCATTTATCGATCTTTCACCCGAAAAGCAGGATGCGTTGCTCACCGCCATGGAGAGCGGCTCGGCGGAGGGATTTCCGAACGCGCGGGCCTTCTTCAATCGCGCGCGCCGGCTCACGCTGGAAGGAATGTTCGGCGACCCTTACTACGGCGGCAATAAGAATTTCGCGGGCTGGGATTTGATCAAGTATCCGGGACCGCGTCTTGCCACTTCGGCCGACGATCAGAAGATGGGTGTGAAGATTAAGCCGTATCGTCATTCGGCTTACGGAAGCGGAGAAACTCATGGCCATTAATCTGAAGCCGGTGGATGTGGCCGTGGTGGGATTGGGCGCGGCGGGTGGAGTGGCGGTATTGCCACTGGCGCGCGCTGGTTTGAAAGTGGCTGGCATCGAAGCCGGAACATGGATGGATCCAGCCAAAGATTTCAAGCCGGACGAAATTCACAACAACGTGCGCGGCCTGGTGACCACCGTTCCCAAGGCCAAGAACGAAATCCCGACGTTTCGCACCAGCCCGGACGCCAAAGCGCGCCAGGCGGCGGCGCATCCGATGATGAACGCCGTCGGCGGCACGTCGATTCACTATCACGCGCAAAGCTGGCGGCTGAAGCCGTGGGATTTTAAGACGCGGTCGGAAACCATCAAGCGTTACGGCGCGAATATGCTGCCCAAGGGCTCTACCTTGGAGGACTGGCCCGTCAGCTACGACGAGCTGGAGCCGTACTACGACATCGTGGAGCACGAGGTTGGTGTGTCGGGCAAGGCGGGCAACATTCAAGGCAAGCTCGATCCGACCGGCAATGTCCATGAAGGGCCCAGGCAGCGCGAATATCCGATGCCTCCGCTGCGCACCTGCGACTTTCTGGATCTCATGCACAAAGCCGCGCTGTCGCTCGGTTGGAAGCCGTTTCACGCACCCGCGGCGATCAACTCGCAGCCTTATCGAGGGCGGGCGGCTTGCGCCTATCACGGCTATTGCGATCGCGGAGGGTGCCATGTCCGCGCGAAGAATTCCACCTGCTTTACCACCATTCCGGAAGCGCAGAAGACCAAGAATCTGACGGTGTTCGATGGCGCGCAGGTGACGCGGATCGTCGCCGATAACAACGGCAAAGTCACGGGCGTGCTTTATATCCGCGACGGGAAAGAGTATTTTCAGCCGGCCAAAGTGGTGCTGGTGTCGTCCTACACCTACGAGAACACGCGGCTGCTGCTGCTTTCGAAATCCAAGGCGTATCCAAACGGCCTGGCGAACAATCATGGTCAGGTAGGCAAGCACTATTTCGGCCACTGGGACGCGCAGGCGGGTGTGGGTGTCACGGCGCTTTTCCCCATGGACGTCAACACCTGGTACGGCGCGATGCTTTCGCAAGGCGTGGTGGTGGACGAATGGGCCGACGATACGTTCGATCATTCGGGGCTCGGATTTATCGGCGGCGCCAGCCTATGCGCGTTCATGGAGAAGCATCCCATCGCTGGCGCGAGCGTGCCTACGTTCGGCCGTGCGCCCGCTTGGGGTTCGAAATGGAAGCAGTTCATCCACGAAAATGCCGGACGTTTTACGGGCGCGTATCTGCAGACCAACAGCTTTCCCTACGAGAACACCTATCTGGATCTCGATCCGGACGTGAAGGATCCGCTGGGCGATCCGGTGTGCCGCGTCACCAGCGGTCCCAAGGAAAACGAGACGCGGGCGGCCACCTACGCCCAAAACAAAATGGAAGAGTGGTTCCGCGCGGCGGGCGCCATTGAAGTGATCAAGGGCCAGCCGTTTGGGCCGGCGCTATCGACGCACACCTACGGTGGGACGCGCATGGGCGACGATCCGAATACGAACGTGGTGGATCGCTGGGGATTCTCGCATGAAGCGCCCAACCTCGGGATACTGGGCGGTTCGGTGTTCGGCACCAGCGGCGCGCGCAATCCCACGCTCACCATGCAAGCGCTGGCGTGGCGGACCGGCGAGCATCTGGCGAAGAACTGGAAGACGATCGCCGGTTAGCTCGGGTGCGCTATGAAGATGCGATTCGCTTTTTGCAATACTCGTCGTAATGTCGGCACAGGCCCAGGACGACGAAACCAAGTGCTGTTGCACAATCGCAGAGACAAACGTCTGTCTGGTCAAAGTTCAAAAAACTTTTGATTCCAAGCTGAACGAGACATACAAGACTTATCAAATATCAGGGACACGGAACGGAAGTGGCTGGTGTGCAGAGAGGCTGCGTGCCAAGCGGAGTCGGATTCGTACAAAGGTGGGAGCATCGCGCCGCAAATCTACGGGTTTTGCGTAGTCAAATTGACAAAACGGCGGATCGCGGACCTCAAAGGTACATACCTCAGCAATCGCTGAAATAGTTCCTTCCCTAGTGTCATGTCCCGCGTAAGAATTGACAATACGCGTGGGGCGGGCGCCCTCGCCCGCAGCCCGAGCCCCTGCTCGGGCTTGGTCAACCCCGGACGAGGGGCGTCCGGCGCGGTCAAAAATTAGGCGGGAATGGAGACTAGAAACAACCGCCGTTCTTAAAAACGCTACTTGCCGCCGAGTTCTGCGAGCACTAGCTTGGCGTTGCGCGACGCCTGATCCTGCATCGGGCTTGCGATGTCGGCCGATTGCTGGAAGTAGTGCAACCCTTCGCGCATTTGCGCCTTGTCCCCGAGCGGCTTGCCCATCTGGTAGTTGGCCAGCCCCAGGTCAAACAGAGCGATGGCATAGAGCTGTTGATTGCCCTTGATGGCCGGCAGAGCGGCTTTCAGCGCTTTGCTCGCCGGACCGTATCGCATCTGCATGGTATAGCCGACGCCGGTGTAGAAGTTGGCGCTCCCGAGCAGCGCGCCTTTTTGGGTGGCCCAATCGGAGTCGCTCACGCCTTCGCGCTTGGTTCGGGTACTGGCCGCCTCAGCGGCCTTGGCGGCGTAACTCACAACGGCTTCGGCTTTATTGCCGCGCCAACTGCAATCGGCGGCATAGAGCATGGCCTCCGCATTTTTATCCACGGCCATCTTTGCGGCGGCGGGGCATGCCTTCGCGCCTTCGCCTGCTTTGCTCAACGCTCCGAAATAGCTGGTGGCGACTTCGGGCAGATACTGGCTCTTGGGATTTTGCTTGATCAGCGTATCCACCAGATCCACTTCTTCCTTGGGCTGCGCCTTCAGCGCGAGCACGTATAGCGCGTATTCGGAATACTCGTCCACTTCCTTGGCGTACTCTAATTGTTGCTTGCCTTCGTCGTCGGTGGGTTTGGCTGAAGCAACCGCTTTGCGCGCGGCTTCCGAGGTGCGGGCGGACCATTTCTTGGTCTGCTCGATATCGTCTTTGGCCACCGCGGCCTTCAAGGCGAAATAAGCGCCGTCCATGTCGGGGCCGTTGGCGTACGCGGTCTCGGCCACTTCCAAAACTTTGTCATACTCTTTCTGCGCCAGCAGGCCCGATTCCACTTGCGCCGCTACCCAGCCCGCGGCCTCATGCTTGGGATACTTCGCGAGAAAATCCTGGCCAAGAGTAACCTTCCTGGCATCGTCTGTTTCCTGTCCGAGGGACTGCAGGATCTGCCCTTCGGGAGTGCCCGGGTTGAATACAAAATTCTGCTTCTCTTGCGCGAGAACCGGCAACACGCAGGGCAGAGCCAGCAAGACCAAGCCGGCGAGATAGCGTTTCATGAAGTAGCTCCTATCCGAGGAAATTTACCACAATCGAGAGGCCGTTGGCGCGCCCGATGCTTATTTCTCGGAACATCCATTGTACAGCCGGAGCCGGACCAAGGTCAGCCGGACCGGGTCCGGCGTCCGGCGCAGACGAGGGCGTCTGTACCACGCTCAGGGCAGCGTGACTGTGAACGGAACGGCGGCACCGCCGCCGGCGCTGTCTACGATATTCAGCGGCTCATAGGAAAGCGGCGTCACCTTCATCGTTTTTCCGTCGATGTCGACTTCGAGAAAGTGATTTTGCTCCGCCCAAGCTTGAATGTGCGCGTTCTTCATGTTCTTTTGGACATTGCCGCGCCGCAATTCCCCACCGGCGCCGCTGACGAAGAAACGAATCCCGCCGGTGGCGGGGCCGGCCTCGCTGACCTGAAAATTGTGCTCGTGGCCGGAGAACACCACCTTGACGCCGCTGTTGGTGAATAGCGCAAACCAGTGGCGAAGCTGTTCCAGGATGGGAGGGTGGTCCGGTCCGGCGGTAAACATCGGATGGTGGAAATAGGGAATCACCCAGAGCGGATGCGGTTTCGCAAATTCGGTTTGCATCCAGTGGAACTGCGGGCTGTCTTCCAAATAATCGGGGCGCGAGGGGCCCGACTCGGTGTTGCTGGTACTGTCGAGCGCGAAGAACTCAGCCAGATTGCCGTAGGTGAAATTGTAATAGCGCCCGGGTTTGTTCTGCGGAAACGCAAAGTTGTCCAGGATCGCCGCGAGATCGCGACGCCGTTCGGTTTCGTTTCCGTCGTGGTTGCCGAGGGCCGGGAAGAAGGGAATGCTGGCGAGCAGCGGCTCGTAGGGCTGGAAGAACTTGGAACCCCAATCTTCGTCGCTCGTGCCGGTATGGCTGAAGCCGAAAGCTCTGCCGCGGAGATCTCCGTAGACGTTGTCGCCCAAGCTGAGCAGAAAGCGAATGGAATTGCCGGTGACGGCGCGGCGCTGGTACTCCTCCCACATGGCGCGCGCGATGGCGAACTGGGGAGCCTTTCCGGTGCCGAAGTCGCCCACCACAAAGAAGCTCAGCTTCTGGGAGTTTGCGGCCCAGGTTCGGACTTCACCCTGGCCGAGTATCCTGCCGTGCAGCGAGACGGAGTACTTGTAGGAACGATCGGGCGCCAAGTCGCCCACAGTAATTGAATTCCCGACCGCGATCAGCTTGCGATTGGCGATTTCAACTGTGGCGTCGCCGAAGGAGGGAGACGAACGGCCAATGGTGTTCTCGCCAGTGGTGGTGCCCCAAGCCAACTGGACGTAGTCGGGCCCCAGGTCCATCACATACGTGTAGAACTTCTGGGCGTCGGCGTGGAACGCGAACGCTAAGAGCAGCAGCGGAAAGAGCCGCTTCCGCACGCCGTGGAGTCCTTACTGCTGCTTGGCGCTCCCGCCTGTTTCGCGAGCCAAGCGAACCTTGGCGTCTTCCAGCTTCTTCTGCACTTTGGCGACTTCGGCGTGGTCCATGTCGCTGGGCGGCCCGGATTGATATTCCCGCAACGAGCTTTGCCACTGCGCGATGGCGTCGCGAATCTTGCCTTCGTGGAAGTAAACCTCGGCGAGGTGATCGTGCACGGTGGGGTCGCGCGACATGTAGCGCAACGCTTCCCGCAGCTTGTCCTCGGCCTCGGGCAGCTTGTTCAAACGGAAATAGACCCAGCCCAAGCTGTCGAGATACGCGCCACTGTTGGGCTCACGGGCGACAGCCTTGGCGATCATGTCGCGAGCCTCATCCAGCCGGACATTGCGATCGGCCAGCATGAAGCCGAGATAGTTCAGCGCGGCGTCGTTGTCTGGATTCAATTCCAGCACTTTGCGAAATTCCGCCTCGGCCGCCGGATAGTTCTTCATGCGTTCGTACATGGCGCCACGGCGGAAAGCGATGTCTTGCTTGTCTTGATTGGACTGGGAAAGCGCCTCGGCGGCATCCAGCACTTTGGCCATTTCGGTGAAGTTTTTGGCCTGTTCGTAAATGTCGGCTAGCTTCAGATCGACATCGCGATCGTTCTTGCCGTCTGCCAGCCGCCGCGCTTCCGACACAGCCGCATCCGTCTTACCCAGGTCCGACAATACGGTAGCGCGGGTAGCGGACACGATGCGATCCTTCGGCAGTTTCTTGACGGCCGCGTCGGCTTCCGCTTCCGCCTTGGGATAATCCTTAGCTTCCCGATACGTCTCGACGATTTCGGCTTCGGCGCGCCCTGCGCCGTCCGGGTCAAGATCGGCCAACTGGCGGAAGGTGTCCACGGCGGGGCCGTACTGTTCGACGGTGCGCTCCAGTTCGCCCAGACTCGATAGCAGGAAGCTTCTACTGCTCTTTTCAGAAGCGCTGTAGCTCTTCTTGGCGGTTGCATCCAGAATGCCCTTCAACGTCTTGATGGCGTCCGGGATCTTGCCTTCGGCCTCCAGCAGGTTCACGTCGTTGTACTGGACTTCCAGATCGTTGGGATCGATTTCCTTGGCTTTGTCCGCCGCTTCGCGAGCCTTCGCAAAATCCTGTTTTTGACGGTAAATCTGCGAGATCCGCAGTTCCGCCTTGATATCCTTGGGATCTTCGGCAATAGCCTCCTGATAGAGTTTCAAGGCGTCGTCGTACTGGCTGGAAAGCAGCAGATCCTCGGCCAGCGCCATCTTCAGCTCCGAATTGCCCGGCTGTTGATCGAGCGCCCGGCGCAACATTTCCGCCGCCAGCGAATAGTCCTTCAACTGTTCGTAAACATTGGCCAGGCTGGTGAGGCTGCGGGGATTGGGATCCTTGTCGGCTACCTTGCGCAGCATGTCGGCCGCTGCTTTGTTGTCGCCGAGATCGGCATAGACGGTGGCCAGACCGGTCATGGCGTCTTCGTTGGCTGCGTCCAGTTCCAGCGCCTTCTTATATGCGGCCATCGCTTCGGTGGAGTTCATGACGGCTTTTTGGAGACGGCCCAGCATGATCCAGCTCTCGATGTCCTTGGGATCGGCCTCGGTGATTTTCTGGTATTGCTCGATGGCCTTCTTCACCATGTCGGAATCGATCTGGTTGGTCTGCGAATCGCCGATCAGGTGGGTGTAAATGCGCGCCAGCAGCCGCCGCGAGTTCAAATCGTTGGGATTCTGTTTCAGGGCGTCCTCGGCGTCTAGCACCGCTTCGCGCAGACGGCCGGATTGGATGTATAAGTCCGATAGTTCTTCGGCTATAAAGGTGGCGCTGGGGTCGGCTTTCAACGCCGCACGGTAGGCATCGGCGGCCTTGCTGAAGTACTCGCCGCGATTGCCGTAGGCGGCCGCAAGTTCCGAGTACAGGTGACCAAGGGAATAGTCGTAATAGGCTGCTGCTTTATCAGCTTGTCCCGAAGGCGGCGCGGGAGCGGGAGCTTGTTGGGCGAAGGCAGCTTGTTGGGTGAAGGCTACCGAAGCTAGCATCAGGAGACAGGGGAGGCTGACCAACCGGGGCGTTGGGGTCATCGATGAAGGCTCTCTTTCCCATACCGGGATCGCTTGATCCAGGGACAGACTTACTCGCTTTTAGTATAACCCCGAACTTGGGAAGTGGTCGCTGGTGGCCTGTCGCAACAAGTTCGTTAGCGTGCGGCAAACCGCTCCCTTCGGCCGCGGCTCAGTATCGAACGCGTATTACCGAGCCGCGACCAGAGGAAGCGTACTAGTGTTACATCACCGCCTTGGCGACGGTTTCGCTTTGCGTCTCCGAATTACCTGGCGCCCTTCACACAAATTGACGAGTTCGGCAAATGCGAGAATCTGGGGGCGCCTCCCGCTGGATTCCCTCGTTACGACCAGAATGCCGGCGTCTTTCAATCGTCCCAGGAGGCTCATCGTCATTTGTTTGCTTGGAAGAGTTCCGTGCCGCTCAAGCTGCATCGGGCTGAACACAGGCTGCTTAAACAAAAGGTCGAGCAGCGGCACTGCGTACTGAGAACGCGTGATGCGAATGATTTCCGCCTTCGAACGTTCATAAAGGCCGATGATGTTACGGGCGGCGTCTAAGTTCTTTTGAGCTTGACTAGTGAGAGCTTTCAGGAAGAACTGGACCCATCGATTCCAGGCTTGGTCGTCTCGCGAAGTCAGAGCGGCCAACCCTGAGACGTACTCCTCTTTGTGTGCTTCTAAATAGGCGGACAGGTAGAAGATCGGACGCGAGAGGAGGGTCTTCTCATACAAAAACAGCGGGATTAGAATTCTTCCAATCCGGCCGTTTCCATCCATGAACGGGTGGATGATTTCGAACTGTCCGTGGATTACGGCAAGTTGCACGAGCGGGTCTGGCCGGTCGGCGTGATAGTACTTTTCCCAGTTATCCAAGAGCGGCCTCAACCTGCCCGGCTCAGGCGGAATATAGGTAGCTTCCCGAATCGACGATCCGGGCCGGCCAATCCAGTTTTGAACGGTCCTGAACCGGCCACGGGCCTTGTCCCGCCCCCGAACGCTATCTAAGAGCACGCCGTGCAAGGCAAGCAGCAGATTCAAGTTAAACGGCCGTTCACTCAATTCGCTCTCGGCGACCTCCAGAGCGGTTCGATAGTTTAGGATTTCTTGGATATCCAGTCGCGGGGTTTCGTGTTCGGGCTCCTCACCAGCCTCGAGTTCAAGACCTCGCCAAACGTGGCCTGCGTTCCTTCGATCTTTGAAGACAAGACCGCTTCTTGGGTTGTGAGCGGCGACAACAAAAGTTCCGCGTTGGGCATACCGTACAATGCGCCGTTGAAACTCGCCAGCGCTCGATTCGCTGCCCCAATAGATGGAATCAGGGATTCCCAATTCAGTTGTACAGGCAATGTCTCCGGAAGGAATGGCTTAGGATGGAGCGGCGCGGCTGGTCTCAATATCGCCTCGATCTTGTGTAAAGCACTTCCAACAATTAGTTTACACAAAATGGCTTGTCCCTGCCATGGTTGACACAAACTTAGCCGGGGCCGGACGTGGGATTCTAAGCTTGCCGACGAACAGTCTGGGGCAGGCAATCACGTATTATGAGAGTTCGCAAGAATGGCCTCTAAGAAAACGATCGGATATCAAGATGCCGGAGTCAGCATCGATGAAGCGGACCGCGCGGTTTCCCTGATCCGCAAGCACGCCGGGGGAACGTTCACGCGTTCCGTTTTGACCGACATCGGCAGCTTTGGCGGCGGCTATCTGCTTTCCGGCTGGAAGAACCCGGTGCTGGTGAGTTCGGCCGATGGCGTCGGGACCAAGGTGAAGATCGCGTTCCTGACGGCGAGGCACAACACCATCGGCGAAGATCTGGTGAATCACTGCGTGAACGACATCGCGGTGCAGGGCGCGGTCCCGCTGTTCTTTCTGGACTATTTCGCGGTTGGGAAGCTGGATGCTAACGTGGCGGGGCAGGTGATTGAGGGCGTGGCGCGAGGCTGCCGCGCGAACGGTTGCGCGCTTATCGGCGGCGAAACGGCGGAGATGCCCGGGCTGTATCAGGCAGGCGAATACGCCCTGGCCGGGTTTATCGTTGGCGCAGTGGAGCGCAGGCAGATGTTGACCGGCGCGGGGATCCGGGCGGGCGATGTCCTGCTGGGGTTGCCATCGAACGGGCTGCACACCAACGGCTATTCGCTGGCGCGCAAGCTGCTGTTTGAGACCGCGCGGCGTCCGCTGACGGACTCGCTCGCCGACGAACTGCTCAAGGTGCATCGCAGCTACCTGAAGCCGATTCGGGCCTTGATCGATGCTCGGATGCTGAAGGGCGCGGCCCACATCACCGGCGGCGGCATCACCGATAACACGCC
>VFSW01013087.1_pt1 | contig 11548 bp, 14 predicted proteins | sample 5358111 | NCBI WGS metagenome assembly VFSW01 (sample SAMN11554181, study PRJNA540505) | mine drainage metagenome | isolation source: sediment from site ElyBrook_90M | place: USA: Ely Copper Mine, Vershire, VT | collected 2017 | reverse complement strand
ACGCTAAACGTTCACTTGGATTCTTGGTAGGGTGTGGTTAAATTGGCGCTTACAAAATTCCGCCACTGCATCCTCCGCACGCTGCTCTCGAGGAACGGTGTCATCGCTCTCTTCCATGGCAGCAGCCGGGCGATTGATTGGCAGCGTCACCAGCTTATCGGCCCTCTTGGGACCATCCTCGCGTACCTCCGGTCCCCACTTGAGAAACCACAGCGCGGCTGTGAAGCGCTCCCACGCCAAGAGATGGCCCAGTGTCGGTGAAATAAAATATTGCGTCGGCGGCAACAGCACCACCGGTTCATTCCCTGGTGGGCCTTGGAGGTAAAGGCCGCACCCCCGCGCATCGGTTGTCAGCCTCCCCTCACTCCCATTGCCATTGACTCCCTTGAAATCGCACGCCCATGCACCGTCGTGCCCCTTGAACACGCGATCAATTCGAAATGCCATCTTCATTCCTTTTCTATTGTCGCTGCGCGAGCCTGCATCGGCATGATTGTCTCTGATAGCGGTGCATAATTCGTTCACAAACACGTCGTGCAATTCGTCTATGACGGTGTCGATATGGCCTGCACGTCTCTCGGCCTCTCTCATACGATCACCGTGCCTGCGCAATTCCGCCATGTACGCTTCCAGGTCACCGGGCGGTGCCGCCTTGGGGGGCGGCACGTGCGGAAGGTCTTCATAGCGACGGCCCGAGGAATCGCACCCCGGGATGGGCTCCTCGCCGGTATCGAACATGTCATCGGCGGCTATCAGCCGATCCATGATTTCTGCCGAGACGTCAGGTGGCAAGGTGTGAATCGTGACCTCGTAGAAATGCTCGATCGCTTCCGGATCGTCGGGATCGACGTGGCCGTACTCGATGGCGAGCTGCTCATAAAGAGATCGACGTCTCGGCATGAGGTACCTTCTCAGAAACTGAAAGAGCGGATGTTGCAGGAATCGAAACCGTGGCGGCTGATCGTCGTACGGTCGGAAATATTCTTGGTCCTCAGCGGATGCTGTCGCAGTTACCACCGTCGTTCCGGCCGCCCGGGGTGTCCAGAAGTGACCACCGCGCCCACAAAGACGCCGCCTATCGAACAGCAACGTCAGCAGAACAATGAACCTGCCGGCACGTTCGACGCCGCAGGCGACAGAGCGGAATTCCTCGATGACGCGGCCATTCACCAGATCCTCGCGGGTGACCCGATGCTGCGTCCGGCCGCAGACCGCCAAGCCACTGTCATCCTCTCGGAAATGCGCACAGCTGATACATGTCTTTGCCAAATCACGTGCTGTCATCGGTTGTTGCTCCTCAAGGTTGAAGGTCTGTGCCACTACTAGACCAATGCGGCGTCAGCATCACTGCGCTTTCTCGTCGCCGCGCGAGGTCGGCACTGACCGGTCCGCCACCAGTGCGAACGGGCTCACGATGATGCGCGGCTCGATGTAGACCGGCGACACCAGCTTCGTCTCCGGATTGAGGCACAACACCCAACTGCCTTCCGCTGCGGATGGACTGAACAGGCCATTCGGGTCCGCCTGCGGCAAGGGGGGCGGATCGGCGTGGTCATAATCGACTGACTGAGGGTTGGTGTACTTGGTCGCATACGGAATGCCATAGCCCACGCTGTGACAGACCAGGTGGAACCGCCCCTGCAGGTCGGTGATGTAGGTCCAGGTGGGCACTTCCTTGTCGCGCAGTTCATAGATGGATTTGAGCGTGCGCTTTTCCGTGAACTTGGTGATCGCCGGCATGCCGACGACATCCGCCGCGCGCATCGAAAGCTGTTCCTGCTGTTCGTTCTGGACGTCATCCGAGTTCTCGTTGCTGCAGCCTGCCAGCAGCACTGCCACCACGGTCATCGCTATCGGGAATAGAGTTTTCATGGCAATCCTCACAAAGACGCGTAAAAGTTGCGCAGGTCAGCCGGCAATCTGTCCTTCGGGTACGACGCGAAGCGCTGCAGAATGACGGCACGTATCGATTCCCTCTGCTCCTTCGTCTTGGCGCCCAGGTATTGCAGGTGCAGGTCGGCGAGATCATTGACCATGCCGTCGTTGTAGGCCTGCGTGTTGTGGAAGGTCTGGTTGCGGATCTCGGCGTATTTGGGTGCCATGACCGCGGTGGTCCCGTAATTCAGCCAGATGATGCCGGTGATGACGGCAATGCCCAGCAGAACGGTGACTAAGAGTTGTTTCAACATGGTTATCTCCTCAGGAGTGAATCAGGGTGCGTGAGTGTGAATGTCTGTCGATACGGTCCGAGGACCGCCAGACCATCAAGGTGGTGTTGTCGGTAAGGCGCCTGGCAGTGCCGGGCAGTCGTTCCAGGAGGTCCTCGGCAGACTCGCCCGCTAGCGCGCGTCGCACGAGCGTCCTCAGCACCGGCTGCCACACGTGGGCCATGGCCGGCAGAATGCCGTCGCTACCGATCACGATGGCGGTGTGAGTGCTGATGGGTACGCTGTGGATTTGTGCTTCGCGAATCAGCACCCCATCCAAGTCCGGATCGCCCAGGGCGCGGGTCACCGCAACCTGTAGCCACGCTTCTTTGATCAGCAAATAGGACTCCTGGAACTCCACGGCCTTGCCGCAGGCCTGACGGATGCGATCGATGTCGGTCCGATCCACTGTGGCCACGGCGTGACTCGGCGCGATCCAGAGCGATGCATCCGTTTGTGCAATGGCCACCGGCGAATCGCCGAGGATCGCGATATGCGCGACCGCGGCACCTGCTGGAATGAACACCGCCGACAAGGTGCTGCCGCCCGGTGGATCACCGGCGCCATCAGCACACAGATTGATGACCGCGTTCATCGCGAGACCGAGGGCCTCCGCGCCGCCGTGATTGACCAGCAAACTCGCCAGTAACGGCGGCAGCGCCTCGACCGCGCGTGCCGCCACCGCCGCGCCGTTCGCGCCGTGGCCATCCGCAATCATCAGCAGATCGCCGCCATTGACCATCGTCGCGGCAAACCGATCTTCCTGTCGGCCACGGGTACCGAGCGCCTGTGCGATCGAGATCACGCGGGGTGGTGAGTTGGTGGGCGATTTGAGATCAGTCATTGCCGCGCTCCTTGCCCGGGCCGTATTCCCGAATCTCGCCACCCCATTCGATAATCCACAGCGCGGCCGCGAAGCGCTCGCGCGCCCACGCAGGTGGAAACACACTCGGGATGTGAAAGCGCGCCGGCGGCAGCAGCTCAATTAACTCGCCGGGCTGTCCGCGCAGGTACAGCCCGCTGCCAGCGGCATCGGTTAACAACCAGCCATAGCGGCCTTGGCCGCGGACGCCCTTGAAGTCGCACGTCCATCTGCCTTTTGATTCTTTACTTACTCCATCAATCCGAAATGTCATGCACGCTTCTCCTCTGCATTCGTCAGTGTTTGTGTGTCCGTTGTCGTTGCCGGGGTAACTTGATCGGTCACCGCGGCGGATTCGCCGTCCTTGTCCGCGGGTGGTGTCACCTCCTCAAACACCACCGGATCGTCAGGACCGGGCCTGACCTCGGTATACGTGTAGCGTCCACCGGCTCTGTGGATCAGGTGCGCGATCAGCACGATCAACACGCCTGTGCCGATGTTGACGAGGACAGTGATCGTCGACGGGTCGATAGCCTTCATGCGGCATCTCCCGTGCGTTGCGCCGGGATGTCGACTTGCTGTTCCGTGGGCATCAGCGGACGCGGTGTCCAGAACCGGCCCTGGCGGCTGCAGCGGCGCTCACCAAAGCTCAGCAGGAAATTGAGAACGTACCCAATCGTTCCACCCTGGCGCATATACCGACACCGGCAATAACGGACCCGGATATCCATCCACCCGGATACCGGAAAGTACTCGGCGCGCGTCTGGCGGGTTCTGGCGCAGAGCGCCGGGCCCTCCTTCTCTCGCCGGAAGTAGTGTGCGCAGGTAAAGCAGGGCTTATCGAATTCGGGTCGCTGCATAATGTGTTCTCCAATAAATTGCCTATCGCATGCTCTGGTTTATCACGGGTCGAACAATCAGCAAGTCCGCGCCAGTCAGCTGAACACCTGGCCTTCCAGGTAGTGGCGCACGGTGCGGGTTCCGTCCTGCAACAGGACATCGCGGGCGGTTCGGCCGTCAAAGCGCTGATTGGGTTTGCTCATCCAGTCCTGCTGGTTTGCCGGTTCCCTGAACAACACGGTCAGCGCCTTGTGGATGTTGAGCAGATCTTCGATCCGGTCGATCTGTGCATCGCGTCTCGGGGCATGGCCGTGGCGACAGCGCGCCAAGGTGCGCGGCGTCACGCCGAGCAGACGGGCCTGTGTCACCGCATCGAAATGCCAGGTATCCATCAGGCGCAGTGCCAGACGCGTGGCGATGGTCACCGGTATCAGGATGTGCGCGTGCTCATCCTGCGGGCCGGGGTTGATCCCCGGTAACGTCAGTCCGAGCATCTCGAATTCGCCGACGGTGCCGAGGTCGATTCGGCGTGGTGATTGCTTCATGATACTTCTCCTATATATAGAGTTGCCTGTACCACCCGGATTAACACGGGTCGCCGCATCTGCAAGTCCACGCCGCCTCAGTCCGAGCACTCGGAAAAAGGCCTGACAGGGAGGCCATCCATGAAAGAGATCAATTCCGCCTCTATCTGATTAATCTGCCAATACGGAATCACCAGCAGTGGCGCACCCAGAATGCGCGCGAAGGCCGCCTTCTGCTGGTCGCGATACTGGAGAGAGGAAAACTTCGCCTGGAGATTGTCTTCCGTGGTGCGCGATCCGCGAAAATTGATTGGCCGGTAATGCTGCACGCCATGGAACTCGATGAGCCCGACCGGCGTACTGATCACATCACCGGATGCGAACAACGCAAAGTCGTAACGACATTTCTGCAGGCCCGGAAACTCGGCATGCCCGCTGCGGAACCGGTACTGCGGCACATGGGTCACCGCCAACTGGGTCAGCACTGCCGCGACGGCGAGTTCCCCTTTCGATGCGTTGCATGTTGGGCAGCCATAACCCGCCGTACGGTTACCGATGGTGGCCGGCCAGATGAAGGGGGCGCCGTGTCGGTCGCAGCACCAGAGGACAGTCATCTTGGAATGCGGCGATACGCTGTACGGTGTGAACGCGGCGTGTCGAACATCGACCGGTTTGACCCACTGCGCCGCAATGTGCGGATACTGATCCGCCAGACAGCCACTGCGCACCAGCGCGGCTGTGCGGATCGAATTCACCGTGCGGATCAGACCGCAGACGGGGCAGCCCGATTTGCCGGCGACCCGGTCACCCACGATGGCTTGATACACCTTGCTATGGATGTGGCAGCGCCATTCCACGAGCTCCTTGGAGCCTGCGGTAATATCCTTGGCCGTGAGGGCTGGGGCCGTGAGGCAGCGGATGTACTCCCGCGCAATATCGGGATGGTTATAGGCGAGCGAGCCACGACGGCCGAGCGCGGTTGCGCGCGAGAACAGTTTGCGCCGCTGCGCGAAACACGCCGGACACCCCGAGTCATTGGACGTCCGGTTAACGACGGTAGCCAGCCAGTGCGGATGCAGGTCTTCGTCAGTGCAGCACCATTCGACGTGCAACTTACTGCCGACGGAGGTGTTATCGGGGGTTTGTTCCGGCGCCGAAGGACAACTGACCCAGGCGGCAACGAGATGCGGCGCGTGTTCCGCGACCGTGCCACTGCGAGTAATGCCTTGGGTATACGCCCAGGTGCGACGACGCTCTATCGAGCATTGCACACAGCCCGAGGGTCGGCCGATGCGCTGTTCGATATCCCAGCGTGTGGAGGGCGCCACCTCCCATAACACGCCGGGATGCTCACCGCATTCCCAACGGCAGCGACAGTTGGAGGTGACCGCGATGTCGAGTGCCGTCAGATGATTCAAGGGCGATAGCGCTCCCCGAAACTCCGGCCCGAGCACCGGGTGATCCGCCACGCTGCCGTGCTTAATGATGGCATTGCGGCGTTTTCCATCGCCGCGCACGAAGCGTGCACAGTGCGCGCAGCCATGACGGCGGCCATCGGTGCGGGTGCGGTCCGCGACCACTGCCACGAACTCGTGGCCGCAGATCTCGCCCGACGGCAACTCCTGCGCACAGCGCCACACCACCGCGCGGCCGGACCTGGCGGACACGGTGTCGGGCCGAAATAGCTGCGCGTCACCGTCGACTGGTCGCAGCCACTCGGTGGCGAGCCGCGGGTGCGTCTTGGACAGGGCACCGTACTTTTGTACGGATGCGTGTTGGGACCGGCGTCCGGAATGTTTATGCGACATGGTTGACCTCCAAGTTGGATTGTTCATCGACAGGGGTTGTGCTCAGATGCCCGCGCAGCAGCCGTTCCATGGCCGCACCATCGCGCCGGGTCAGGTTCGGTACGAAGCGCGAATACACGCGGAATAACATCTCGGTGGTGGTGTGCCCGAGCTGGCGGGCAATCCACTCGGGGTTCTCGCCGGCGGCGAGCCACAGGGTCGCGGCGGTGTGGCGGGTCTGGTAGGGACGACGCAGTCTGATATCGAGGTGACGCAACAACGGGTACCACACCCGTTTGGTGACATTGGCGTGTTCCAGCGGCTGGCCGTTGCCGGTGCAGAACACATAGTCGCTGCGGCCGGCGGTCAGCGCCTTCTGCGCCAAGAGCGCTTCGCGCACCGGCGCGGACATATCGATGGTGCGAAAGGAGCCGTCGGTCTTGGTTTGGACCGTCTCGTTGCGGACCCTGGCCTCCCGGATCAGTATCTCGCCGCGCTCGAAATCGACGTACTCCCACTTGAGGCCGTCAATCTCGCCGGTGCGCATGCCGGTGAAAAAGCGCACGGCATAATAGTTTTTGAAGTCCGGCCGCACCTTTTCCAGGATCAGCCGCACCTGCTCGATCGTGAACGGCAGGACGTCGCTCCGGGGAACCTTCAAGGGATCGATCTTGCGATACGGCGATTTGAATTCGAAGCGGTCGGCCGCCTCCTCCAGGATCATGCGCAGCGGGGTCATGATGTGATTGATGCGCGAGGGCGACAGGCTCGCCCTGCCCTTGCGGCCTTTCACATCGGCGAGCTTGGCACGAAAACTCAGCAGATCGGCCTTGGTAATCTTGCCGATCTCTTGCTCACCGAACGCCGGGAGCAGGTGCTTGTCGAGCGTGTTCTTATTAGTGTCGTAGTGCGAGGCCCGCCACTCCACGCGCATCTCGGACATCCAGGTGGCGGCGAAGTCCTTGAACAAGGGCGTGGCCGTGACGGACGCGACCGGTTTGGCGACATCGAATGCCGCCGCCTGAGAACTCCCCGGGAAATACTTGCGGTACTCGAACGACCCCAGGGTGATCTCCGCCTCGATGCGTTCCAGCACCTGTTTCATCTTCTTCCGGTTGGCAGGCGTGTCTGGGAGCGCTGTCTGCTCCCGGCAGCGGATACCGTGATAGCGGAAATCAAAATAGAGATTTCCACTCTCGGGCCTGACAACAACACTACCCATGGCAGCTGCCTCCATTCGCCATCGGGATTGTGCCCAGGAGGGCACCGGACAACTTGCGCATGTCCTCCTCAATAACTTCCCATATATAGAGAATCTTGCGGCCACCAAAGGGACGGAAATAATGCTGTCCCTCCAACAAGACGGAATCCTTGAGGCGTTCGCGAATCGTACGGGGGTCGTATTTGATCCGAGCAGAAAGCTCTTCGGTGGTTAGGTAGGTCTGTGACATCTCTCGTCTCCTCTGTTACAGTTGAACGGCAGGAGAGCACATGATCGATATTCAGATCATTATGTTCTTCTGTAGATCATTATAGCGGGGAAAAGAGCTTTTACAAGTCAAAATGATCTATTGAAGATCATTTTGTGTGTTAAGAGGTGTTAAATGGTGAAATGTCACCTGTCCCGCCTGATGGGGGAACGGAAGTTAAAAATTGCGGACATCGCCCGTGATACCGGCATTAACCGGGGGACGATAACTCGGCTATACCATGAGACTGCCACCCGCATTGATATTGATGCGATCGATAAGCTCTGTGGCTATCTGAAATGTACAGTGGCGGATTTATTCGAATTTAAAATTGACTGACGTCATGAATACTTTCTTCAGATACGTGGAAATGGCATAGATAAACAACGTGCAGGGATAATGGACAAGCTCAACCGCCTCTTCAAACTGCACAACCTGTTCCGCAACAGAAAACAGCCTGTATCCCTGACGCGCATCCGCGAAGAGCTCGGTTGCTCTGAACGCACGGCGCGACGTGTCATCGCCGAATTGCGCGACGAGTTACATGCCCCGATTGATTACGACCGTGCACGCAACGGCTTCTCCTACGTCGGACTGGACCGGGATAGCTTCGAACTACCCGGCCTCTGGTTCAGCCCCGAAGAACTGTATGCACTTCTCACGTCCTATCAGTTACTCGACACCCTCCAGCCTGGCCTGTTCGCGCCCCACATCGCGCCGATTCGCGACCGTTTGAAAGCTCTGCTCGTGCACCGCATGGCAGGCGCCCTGGATCTCAGCCGCCGCATCCGCATCCTGCAAATGGCCGCGCGTCCCTCCGACCTCGATGTGTTCCGCACGATTGCCACCGCCGTGCTGGAACGCAAGCAGCTGCGTCTGCTCTATCACGGTCGTGCCCGCGACGAAACTACCGAACGCACCGTCTCACCACAACGGTTGGTGTACTACCGCAGCAATTGGTACCTCGACACTTGGTGCCACCTGCGCAAAGGCTTCCGGCATTTCGCCATCGACCGCCTGCACCCCATCGCCATCCTCGATGTACCGGCCCGTGAATTTCCTGACGACGAGCTCGACCAACACTTCGCCAGCGGTTACGGAATCTTCGCAGGAAAACCTACGGTAACAGCAGTGCTGCGCTTTTCATCCAGCGCCGCGCGTTGGGTCGCGGATGAGCAATGGCACCCGAAGCAAGATGGACAGGTGCTACCGGATGGTGGGTATGAACTCAAAGTGCCCTACAGCCGACCCGAGGAACTGGTAATGGATATTCTCAAGTATGGCGCGGAGGTCGAAGTGATCAGCCCACCGGCATTGCGCGAACGAGTTACCACAGCCCTGCGGGAGGCGGCGAAACGATATTTGTAGCAGGCGGTCAGGTTTTGGCAGGGTGTGGTGGGAGAATCCAGTCTATTCACGATTGCTTCCTCGCGGCGAAGGACTCATTACATTAGCTGGACTCCATGCCGGAAATGATAACGTGTCGTGATACTGTCCAAAAACTGGAGACCAGATGGATGCAGTCCCAACATTCTTCGCCCACAGCGCAAACAATGCTGGCAAGTGGCATTTGCTTATAGAACACCTGCAAAGTGTGGGAATGAGCGCGCGCGGATTTTCCCGAGAAGTAGCTTGGGCAGACGAAGCAACGCTCGCGGGACTGCTGCACGATTTGGGAAAGTACGGGGACCGGTTCCAGGCGCGGCTGCGCGGCGAAGACTCAGGACTCGATCATTGGTCACAGGGTGCTTGGCTGGCTCTTAAAGAATATCGCGCTGTCGCCGCGGCTTTAGCGATTCAAGGCCACCATGTTGGTCTTCAGCGTGCCAATGCGGATGCCTTGCGCCAGATGAATCTCCAGAACCTCGCGCAACATCATCCATTCCAGCTTGCGCTCAGCGACCCGGATATTTCGCGCCTCAAGCAGCGTGCCGAGGCGGATGGTTTGGCCTTCCAAGCTCCATCGCAAATGGTTCTGTCGCATCAGAACGGTATGGACACGGCTATTGCCGCCATGCTTGACGTTCGGCTGCTGTTTTCCTGTCTGGTTGATGCCGATTTCCTCGACACTGAGGCGCATTTCAATGGGGATGCCAGCGGTAAGTGTTATCGTCCCGTTGGGTCATCACTTGACGCGGTAGCCGCGCTCACAGCGTTAGAGCGCTATATGACCAACAAGATACGTTCTGGTAGCCAAGCTGACCCACAAGTTCTAGTCGCACGCGAGGCACTTTGGCATGCCTGTGCCCAAGCGGCGGAGCAAGCCCCCGGTCTCTTCACGCTCACAGCGCCAACCGGTTCTGGCAAGACACTGGCCTTGCTGCGCTTCGCGCTAGAACACGCCGCCAGGCATGGCCTCAAACGCATCGTACTGGCGGTACCCTTCCTCACCGTCATCGAACAGACCGCACGTACCTACCGCGAGATATTCGCCGACTTTCCGGAACACTTCGTTCTGGAACACCATAGCTTGGCTGGATTAGGGGAGGAAACTGAAGAACGCGATGCCGAAGGTTCACAGGAACAGCAACGTCGTCTGTTGGCAGAAAACTGGGATGTGCCCATCGTGCTGACCACCAACGTGCAATTGCTGGAATCACTGTTTTCCAACCGCCCCTCAGCCTGCCGTAAGCTACACAACCTCATGCAATCAGTCATCTTGTTCGACGAAGCACAGAGCTTGCCTCAGCACTTGGCCGTGCCGACGCTGGCGGCGCTCTCTCATCTATCCGAGAGATATCGCTCGACAGTGGTCTTCGCCACTGCCACCCAGCCCGCCTTCGATGCACTGGACAACGCGGTTACGAAACACGCGGTCAGCGGCTGGAAACCCGTGGAGGCCGTGCCAGAGCATCCCGCCCTGTTCAAGGCATTGAAGCGCGTCGAAGTGCGCTGGCCACAAGCCGGTGAGAAAAGCACCTGGATCGATTTGGCAAACGATGTGCGGCAAACAGACCAAGTACTGGTTGTGCTCAACCTCAAGCGCCATGCACTCGCTCTGCTGAATGAGTTGAAAGATGTGGACGATGTTTTTCATCTCTCCACCAACCTCTGCGCCGAACATCGGCGCGCCGTTCTCGACACTGTAAGGGCGCGACTGAAAAGCGGGAAGCCCTGTCGCCTGATCTCCACCCAGTGTGTGGAGGCTGGTGTAGATGTGGATTTCCCCAAGGTCTTGCGGGCACTGGCGCCACTGGAGGCCATCGCCCAGGCAGCAGGGCGGTGCAACCGCGAGGGTCGAATGACGGTGCCCGGCGAGGTCGTGGTGTTCGAACCGGAGGAAGAAGGCGGTTGGCGGCGATGCTATCCAACCCATGCCTATTACCAAGCCGCCGAAGTTACCCGAACGATGCTTATTCAGCAGGGCAGTCTGGATATCAACGATCCCGACATTTTCCGAGCCTACTATCACCGGCTTTATGATCTGAATGATCCTGCGTCCAAGAACACCGAATTGGCCGAAGCCATCCAGTCGCTGGATTTTGTAGAGATCGCACGGCTCTACCGCCTCATCAACCAGAACGCCATCCAGGTGCTAGTTCCTTGGGCAGACCGATGGAGTGATTTTGAAACCCTACGCGTGGAAGCCGAACGGGATGGCATTTCTGGGAATTGGATGCGCCGCGCTCAAGGGCTGGCTGTCAGTGCTTACCGGCCTCGTGATGGATTACCGGTCTGGGCTATTCCAGCCAAGCTGCTGCGCCGGGGCGCATCTAACAGCGGAGTCTCTGACGAGTGGTTCATCCTCGAAGGGGATTATTACGATGACACCCTCGGGTTGAATCCGCCCGATGGCCCTCAAGTATTCATCCTAAAACCGGCTATCAACCTGTCATGTCGCAGCAGTTTGTGAGGCCGG
>VFSW01013086.1_pt1 | contig 11548 bp, 5 predicted proteins | sample 5358111 | NCBI WGS metagenome assembly VFSW01 (sample SAMN11554181, study PRJNA540505) | mine drainage metagenome | isolation source: sediment from site ElyBrook_90M | place: USA: Ely Copper Mine, Vershire, VT | collected 2017 | reverse complement strand
CTCTCCGCCCCCAACATGCTGCCCCCTTCGCCGGCCACGTAGTAGCTCACCTCCGCCGATTCCAACGCGCGGTCCGAGTTGTTGCGGACCACGCCGGTCACCACCGGCCCATGCGCTTCACTGGCGATGCGGATACTGGTCACTTCCAGGGAAGCGGGGGACAGCGTGGTTTCCGGCAGGCGCATGGCCGGGGCGGCCGCCGGCGCTTCCGCCGTCACGTGCCCGTAAGGGTCCGCCTTGCGCAGGTGGAATACGTCCAGGGCGCCGGCCGTGACCAGGCCGACCGGAACCGCCACCAGCGCCGCGGCCGCCGCAGCCATCTTCAGCTTCTGCCGCCGCGTGCGGTTGCTCAAATACAGCGGATCGCTCGGAGCGCGGCCCGACAGCAGCACCTCCAGCCGCGCGCGCGCGCCGGCAAACTTCCCGCGTGCGCGATCGGTCTGAGGATTTCCAACGGGCATGCCGGATCTCATTATACCCCGCGGTCCCCGGCCGGGTTATTGCGGAGCGGGCTCCGCGCCGAAGCGATAGCCCAGAATCATCTTCACCAGCAGGTGATCCGTGCCGTGCGTGACCCCCACCCCAACCCCGAAATTGAACTCCCACTTGGGACTCAGGTTCAGGTCGATGGCCGGCAGGATCTGCTGCTGCTGGTCGCGCAGCGGATCGAATCCGGTGATCGGGCCCAGCGAGCCGTAGTATTCCAGCCCCCCGGCGATCTTGGGCGTCACATCGTAGCTGACCTTGAAGTTGGGCGAAAACTCCAGCCCGCGCCGCGTGTCCGGTCCGTGCAACGCCCGGTCGAGCGTGGGATTGAAGGAGCTATACCAGCGCCCCACTTTCTTGTCGATGATGGGCCGGATCTCCAGGGTCCAGGTGTCCGGCGAAAAGTTCGGCCGCTGGTAGCCGATCTCGGTGGACAGGCTGATGCCCACCGGCAGGTGGTAGCGCTCGGGAACCGCCACCCGCGGCCGGATGTGCGTTCCCACCCACATCCATCCGCCGTCGGGCTGGTGGTTGGTGAATTGATAGAAGCCGGTCTCGAACCACTCGCTGAAACCGTGGGTGATCTCCAGGGTTTCGTGCTCCTGGTGCTCGGTGGGCAGCACCCCGTCGATCATGCTCTTGCTGCCCTGGAAGGTGAAATTGCTGTGCAGTTCCACCATGGTGTCGTGCGGTGGAACCAGGTCCGAGCCGTACACCTGGATTTCGTAATTGCCCTGCGCGCGGGCGGCGGCCAGGGCCACGGCGAAGAATGCGACCGGGAGACGCAATAGAACACTGTACCGTATTGGCTAAACTACAGGCATGTCCACACGCCGATCGTTTATCGTGTCCGCGGGCCTGGCGCCGGCCGCGGCTTCCGCCTGGCCGGCCGATTCGCCCATCGCCGCGCTGAAAAGCAGGCGCTCCGAAGCGCGGCCCATCACCGCCGCCGAGCGCGGCGCCCGCCTGGAACGCGCCCGCCGGCTGATGGCCGAAAACAAGATCGAGGCCATCTGCCTGGCCGGCGGCACGTCGCTCAACTATTTCTCGGGCGTGCGCTGGGGCAACAGCGAGCGCCTCTTCATGATGGCGATCCCCGCGCGCGGCGAAGCTTTCTTCGTGTGTCCCGCCTTCGAGGAAGGCCGCGCCCGCGAGCAGATCGACGCCGGCCCGCTGGCCGGCGCCCGCGTGCTCACCTGGCAGGAAGACGAAAGCCCCTACGCCCTGGCGGCCTCCGGCCTGAAAGAGCGCGGCGCGATCGCCGGCCGCATCGGCATCGAAGAGACCATGCCCTTTGTCTTCGCCGGCGGCATGGCCAAGGCCGCGCCCGCCGCCACCATGATCGGCGCCACGTCCGTGACCGCCGGTTGCCGCATGGTCAAGAGCCCGGCCGAAATGGCGCTGCTGCGGCTGGCCTCCAGCGTCACCATCGAGGCCTACCACGCCGCCTGGAAATCGCTGCGCGAAGGCATGTCCGCCCGCGACTTCAGCGGCCTGATCGGCGCCGCTTACCAGGCCCTCGGTTTCCCCGGTTTCGCCAGTGTGCAGGTGGGCGAGTTCTCCGCGCTGCCGCACGGCTCCCGCCAGCCCCAGATCATCCGCGAAGGCTCCCTGGTGCTCATTGACGACGGCTGCACCGTGGAAGGCTATCAATCCGACATCAGCCGCACCTTCGTGCTGGGCAAGCCCACGGACAAGATGAAGAAAGTCTTCGAGATCGTGCGCCGCGCCCAAAGCGCCGCCCTGGCCGCCGCCCGCCCGGGTGTGCCCTGCGGGTCCGTGGACGCGGCCGCGCGCCAGGTGATCGTGGACGCCGGTTACGGCCCCGGCTACAAGTACTTCACCCATCGCCTGGGCCACGGCCTGGGCATGGACGGCCACGAATGGCCCTACCTGGTGAAGGGCAACCCGCTCCCGCTGGCGGCCCACATGACCTTCAGCGACGAACCCGGCATCTACATCCGCGGCGAGTTCGGCGTGCGCCTGGAGGACGACATGCACATCACCGAATCCGGCGCCGAGTTGCTCACCGCGCAGAGCCCTTCGCTCGAGCAGCCCTTCGGGTAGCCGCCCCCGGTTCAGAACTCGAAGTCGATGGAGAACTGCACTTGCCGTCCGGCCAGCGCGTCGAATCGGCCGGCCAAACCACGGCCCCGGCGTGATTCAGCCCTGAAGCCCCTTAATAGCAAATCGAGCGATCTCCGTGCCGGGACTCTCTCGCGCCCTTGATGACCGTGGGAAGCGCGCTGGCGAACACGTCCTCCGCCAACTCCTTCAACTGCCCCGGTTCGGTCGTGCCCTTCGCCAAGGCGATTGCACACCAATGTGGATGGCAGCGGCGCGAGCCTATGGTTCTCTACGTGCCGTTCGCAGACCACGCAACTCGGCTCGCCCTCCCGCCCCGGGTCCAGTACCAACGGAGTCGGTTGGCGGACGCGGGTAAGTGCGGCGTACTCCGCTCGAACGCCTCGCCGGACCTGAACCTACCAACCATAGGCGTGCCTCTGGGCTGGCCCAACCTACTAGTCTAGGCTAGGCACCTTGCTATGCTACAGTTACAAGTGAGGAGGAATTTCCGCATGACTTGTGAAGAGATTATGCGTCTAACCCGTTTCTTGCCCGACCAAGTCCAATCATCGGCCCCAAACAGCCCGGGGGTGCTGTTTCTGTTCGACGGCGCTGGCGGACTATCGGATTCGGTGGCTGCGGAGAATGTACGGGCCCAGATCGAGAACATCAGGGATCATCATTGTACCGTAGAGACCTGGCGAGCTTTCTCGCCAGACGGAATCCCGGGAGGGCAAGCCGAAGTGCCAGGGGGGGCAAATGTATTTCGCAGAATTCTCATTTACGTTGTGCCGGGATCCAGCGCACGCCAAAGTTCTGAACCAGAGTGTGATCGAACGATGCGGGCCGGCTCGACAGAAGGGCTAGCTGCTATGTGCCGATCCCGCTGCCGATTTGACGGGCCAGCCTGACCCTCCGCCGCCGCGGGGTACAATGTTACCTAAATGCGGTCGTTCCGTGAAGCTGTCGCGGAGGTCCTCCGGCGGGACGGGCCTACCGAGATCGTTCGGCTCGTTCGGGCGGCGTTAGAGTTGAGGCCGGCCAAGAATATCGACCCTTGGACACACCTCGAGGAGGTGTGCCGCATGGTCAACAGCGGCATTTTGGGGCTGTACCTCGTACAAGAGCCAACCTACGTCATCGCCGACGGCAACGCGAGCTTTCCCCATGCCGGGCACCTGCGCGCCGCGCTCCTTGCGTTGAGAGCGGCACGGAAGCCGCTTCCGCTCTCAGCCCTTGCTCGCGCTTACGCGGATAGGTATAAGACGGCTGCCGCCTGTCCTGAGTTCTGGATGTTCAGCCTACTCAGAAGCGAGGAGGTCAGGCCGTTGATCAAAGAGCGGGGCCGAATGGTAATCGGCATTCGTGGGGAAGTTCGGCACTCGAAGCGCCCTGCGCCGGGCAAGGACTCGATTTCGGGTAGGATGGACGAGCGAAGTTTGGAAACCCTGCTGGTGGGTCGGCTAGACCTCCTCGAACCGGGCCTGACACTCGTCAAGCGTCAGTTCTCGATCGAAGGCCTCGGGAGAATCGATCTTCTCTGCCGGGACCGAAAGAGAAACTTGGTTGTAGTGGAGATCAAGCGGCCAGCAGCAGACTTCCGAGAGGCTGTAGGGCAGGTCGCATCCTACATAGGTTGGATCCAGAATAACATGGCGGGCCCCGATCAGGTCGTTCGCGGCATCATCGTGGTTGGCAGGGAAGACGACAGGCTGCGCTATGCCGCTGACGTTGTGGGGAATATCCTCGTCAGGTCGTTCTACTAGCTTGCTGTTGCGAGGAGGCCGCGCAGCCAGAACCGCGAAGGCTCCCTGGTGCTCATCGACGATGGCTGCACCGTGGAAGGCTATCAATCCGACATCAGCCGCACCTTCGTGCTGGGCAAGCCCACGGACAAGATGAAGAAAGTCTTCGAGATCGTGCGCCGCGCCCAAAGCGCCGCCCTGGCCGCCGCCCGCCCGGGTGTGCCCTGCGGGTCCGTGGACGCGGCCGCGCGCCAGGTGATCGTGGACGCCGGTTACGGCCCCGGCTACAAGTACTTCACCCATCGCCTGGGCCACGGCCTGGGCATGGACGGCCACGAATGGCCCTACCTGGTGAAGGGCAACCCGCTCCCGCTGGCGGCCCACATGACCTTCAGCGACGAACCCGGCATCTACATCCGCGGCGAGTTCGGCGTGCGCCTGGAGGACGACATGCACATCACCGAATCCGGCGCCGAGTTGCTCACCGCGCAGAGCCCTTCGCTCGAGCAGCCCTTCGGGTAGCCGCCCCCGGTTCAGAACTCGAAGTCGATGGAGAACTGCACTTGCCGTCCGGCCAGCGCGTCGATCGGCCGGCCAAACCAGGCCGCGGCCGCGGCCCCTGCTCCGAAGAATGGATCGATGGCCGTGACGTTGGTGTGATTCAGCAGGTTGAAGGACTCCGCCACCAGGTCCAGGTGACGGCTTTCGCCCATCGGGATGGCCTTCAGAATCCGCAGATCGATGGAGGTCAGCGCCGGGATTCTCAGGCTGTTGCGTCCGAATCCCAGGGGCCTCGCCGACAGCGGGTAGCTTTCCGTGCCGAAGCTGTCCACGCCGGTCAACGGGTTCGCCGGGCGCGCGCTCTCCGCCGTCAGGATGGGCGCCAGCTCGATGTGGCTGAACAGGTTCACCCAGAATCCGCGCCGGGCGTGTTGGGAGGCGCCTTCGTCGGGGCCGATGGGCAGGTCGAACAGCCCGCTCATTACGAACCGCCGCGGCACGTCGTAGAGCGAGAGCGCGCGGTCCTGCCAGGCGGCGTAAGGATTCTGGGGTTGCTCGGCCCAACTGGAGGCGTCGTCGGTAACCCTGGAGACCGTGTAACTGGCGTCCAGAGTAAAATCTTCCTTCATGATACGTAAAGCGAGCGACAGGCCGTTGTAAGTGGAGTTAGCCGTATCTTCGATCTGATAGATACCGTCGAAAGCCGGATTCAGCCGCTCGCCGGAAAAGACCGGCTCGCCGGCCAGCGCCGCCGGGGGCGGCAGATTGACGTTGCGCGTGCGCGGCAGCCGCACGCCCCGCACGAAAAGGTAGTTGGCGCTGGCGGTAATGTCGCTGGCAGGCGCGTACTGCAATCCCGCGCTGGCCTGCTGGCTGTATGGCGTGGCCAGCGCGGGATCGGCGCGGTACACCGAGGGCGCCGGCAGCGGCCGGGGTATCAGGGGCGGCGCGCCGGCGCCGGCCAGCAGCAGCGCGCCCGCGGGCGGACCCTCCAGTACCTGTTCGAATCCCTGAAGGCCGCCGGTGACCGCCTGGTCCAAGGCCGAAAGCACATAGCGGTCGAAGAAGATGCCATATCCGGCGCGCACCACCAGGCGGCTGGCTGGACTCAGCGCGATACCCACCCGCGGGCTGAAGTTGCGTGGGTCCTCGCGGAACCCGTAGGGCAACTGCTCGAAGTCGTAGCGCAGGCCGGCGTCCACGGTAAGATGCCGGTTCACCACAAAGTGGTCCTGCACGAAGCCACCGAGGCTGGCCGCGCCGAAGGCGGCCGCCGGAGCGCCGAACATCTGCCGGTACATGACCGCCTGGCCCGCCAGAAAGGCCGTCATATCGGGGAAGAGCCACAGGCCCCCTTCTCCGTAGCGGTTCACGGCGCTTTCATGCACATAGTTCACCGCCGCGCCCATCTGCACCAGGTGCCGGCCGCGGTTCCAGGAGTAAGTGTCGGCGGCGTCGGCGTGCTCTTCCCGGTAAGTCAGGCTGCCCTGGTAGGGTTGGCCGAAGTCCGCCAGCCCATCGATGACCATCTCCGGCCCGGCGGTCTGATTCGGGCGCAACGCCGCGCTGCGCCGGGACATCTGCGCGCGCAGTTGGTTCACCGCGTCCGGCCCCGCGGTGAGGGTCCAGGAGCCCGCCAGCGACTGGTCGAACAGAAAGCTGTTACCCCGGCCCGAGGCATCCTCCAGGCCGGTGTTATTATAGGCGTCGCCCGCCTCCCGGTTGTTGGTGAGGGCGTAGCGCAGCGACATGACGCTGCGCTGGCTCCATTGCTGATCGATTCTCGCGGAAGCTTCGGTCTCGGCGTGCGCGGTGGGGGCGAAGCCGGTCTGCAGGGCGCGCACCGGAAACGCCGGGTACAGCGCGGCGGCCAGCGCCCGGTTCACCAGCGCCAGCGTGGCCGGGTCGATGTCCGCCGCCACCTGCGAACGTTCGTGCTCCTGCTCGACGGCGGCGTAATAAAAGGTCCGGTCCCGCACGATGGCGCCGCCATTCGACGAGCCGGCCCGGTAGCGGTTCAGATCCGGCGCGGCGGGCGCTTCCTCCACGGGAGGCCGCGCGTCCAGCGCGCCGGTTTGCGCGAACACGAAGGCGTCGCCATGCGTGGCATTCACGCCGGAGCGCGTGACGATGTTCACCGCCCCGCCCGACGCGCCGCCCGATTCGGCGGAGATGCCGTTGTTCACCACCTGGAATTCCTGCACGATTTCCGGTGAAAGCTCGGTGCGGCTGCCGCCGCTGAACTCGTCGTCGTTCTCCATGCCGTCAATGGCGATGCGGTTGCTTGTCGGCCGCATCCCGCCAAAGCTGAAGCCGCTGGTGGCCAGCCCGCCGGAGGCCGCGCCGCCCGCGCCGCCGGCCCCCGCCGGCGCCACGTTGGGCTCCAGGAGCACGAAATCCAGGGCGTTGCGGGTGCGCACCGGGGACTCCTCGATGCGCTCGCGCCCCACCGAGCTGGTCATGGAAGTCTGCGCGGGATCGATCAGGGGCGGCGCTTCGCTCACGGTGACCTGCTGCGCCTGGGATGCCACTTGCAGGTGCACGTCAATGCGCGCGGTCGAGCCCAGGCTGACCACCACTTCCTGGCGCCGCAAGGGCGCAAATCCGGGGCTCGCGACTTCGATGTCGTACGGGCCGACCACCAAGCCGGCGATGCGATAGTAGCCGCTGGCGTCCGATTCGGCGGCGCGCGCCAGGCCGGTCTGCCGGTTGCGGGCTTCCACGCGCGCTCCGCCCACCGCGCCCTGGGATTCGTCGAAGACCCAGCCTTCCACCGCGCCGGCGGAAGCGGAGGTCTGCGCCCCCGCCGGCGCGCCGGCGCGCACGGCCAGGCACACCGCCCAGAACAGCGCCGCCGGCAGGCGGCCGTTCCGCTCCGTGCGCGACCGCGCCCTCCCTTTTCCGTGAGCCATGTTCGCCCCAGTGGCGGCCCCGCCGCGCGTGGAACGCGAGACGGCGGCCGGCATGATTATTGTACGGCGAGTTCCGGCGAATCCAAAACGCGCCGCCTTCCGCTCGCCGGTTTCCGAAGAAGGCACGGCTTCAGTCTCATCCATCCTGGCGGGGTGGGGCGGGCCGGTTGCACTGCATTGCACCAGGCCAGGACATAAAGAAAGACAGCCTGTAAGTTCCTATCCTGGGTGTCTCACAATGCTGGACACGCCCCGGTGCAAGCTAGACGGCGGAGTTGTACAACCGAACCCGCCAGGAGCGCTCTTCTTGTTGAAGAGAACGGGTGGGCTATCCTGTTCGATACGCGCACGGGGCGTGCGGGCGCGGATCGAATGTATCAAGGGGCAACGTTGCAACGTGTAGCCGTAGTGCAGTAACAGTCCTTGCGAGCCGGGCAAGCGGGTTTTGCGGCGTTTTCATGTGAAGCCGTGCGCACTGGCAACTCCGCCGGTCCGCGAAGAACGGCGAGACCGTACTCGCGGCCGCCTTTCGTCTTCCAGGAACCACTGGAGCGTCAGGGAAGCGTCGATCACCAGCTCGCTCGCAGGTGGTGGCCTTCGTGGATCAGTTCCTTGACCGGGATGCCAGTGAGAGTCGCGCGATTATTCTCCACGAACCGGAGCGTTTCGCACACGGCTTCCTACTGGCCTCCGCCGCCTGGGCCTACTTGCCGCAACGCCAGGAGCGCGCTCGTGAGGACGTCTTCGGGCGTTCTGTTCGGCGGCGCGAGGCCATCGTGGACATGGCGGTCTGCGTATGTTCAGGCAGGCGTCCCCCTTAACTGCACCCGCTGGTCCCCCCGCAATTCCCGCACTTATAACAGCTCCCGTTGCGCGTCATAATGGACCCGCACTCCGCGCACAGCGGCGCATCCGCGGTCATCGGCGCAAACGGCAGCTCCTGCTGCGGACTCGGCTCCGTCGGCCGCAGCGTGGACGTCTCCCCGGCTTCGGTCACCGCGTACTCCGGCCCCAAAAACCGCGCGCCCAGCCAGCGGAAAATGTAATCCATGATGGACTTGGCGTAGGGGATCTGCTGGTTGCCGGTCCAGCCGCTGGGCTCGAAGCGCACGTGGGCGAACTTGTCCACCAGGAACTTGAGCGGCACGCCGTACTGCAGGTTGAAGCTGATAGCCGTGGCGAAGGCGTCCATCAGGCCGGAGATGGTCGAGCCTTCCTTGGCCATGGTGATGAAGATCTCGCCCGGAGCGCCGTCGTCGTACATGCCCGCGGTGATGTAGCCTTCGTGGCCGCCGATCGAAAACTTGTGGGTGATGGCGCGGCGCTCGTCGGGCAGCTTGCGGCGCACCGGGCGGTAGACCACCTTCTCCACGGTCTGCGCCACGGCCGGCGCCGCGGCGGCCTTCTCGGACTTGGCCCCGCTGCCGGAACTGAGCGGCTGCACGCGCTTGGAATTGTCGCGGTAAATGGCCACCGACTTCAGGCCCAGCTTCCAGCTCTCGATGTAGGCGTTCATGACCTCGTCGACGGTGGACTCCTCCGGCATGTTGATCGTCTTGGAAATGGCGCCGGAGATGAAAGGCTGCACCGCGGCCATCATTTTCAAATGGCCCATGTAGTGGATGGAACGGGTGCCGTTGGCCGGCCGGAAGCTGCAATCGAACACCGCCAGGTGCTCGGGCTTCAGGTGCGGCGCGCCCTCGATGGCGCCGGTGGCGTCGATGTGGCTGACGATCTGTTCGGCCTGCGCGGGCGAGTAACCCAGCTTGATGAGCGCCTGCGGCACGGTGTTGTTGACGATCTTGATCACCCCGCCGCCGACCAGCTTCTTATGCTTCACCAGGGCCAGGTCCGGCTCCACGCCGGTGGTGTCGCAATCCATCATGAAGCCGATGGTGCCGGTGGGCGCGATCACCGTCACCTGGGCGTTGCGGAAGCCGTGGCGGCGCCCGGACTCCAACGCCTGGTCCCAGCAGTCCAGGGCGCCCTGGTGCAGGTCCTGGGGAATGTGGCGGGCGCTCAGACGATGCGCGGCCTCGCGATGCATGCGGATCACCTCCAGGAACGGTTCGGCATTGCGCGCGTAGCCCGGGAACGCGCCGGCCGATTCGGCGATGCGCGAACTGGTCAGGTAGGCCTGGCCGCACATCACCGCGGTGATGGCGCCGGCGTAGGCGCGGCCCTGCTCGCTGTCGTAGGGGATGCCGAAGGACATCAGCAGCGCTCCCAGGTTGGCGAAGCCCAGGCCCAGCGGGCGGTAGTTGTGCGAGTTGCCCGCGATCTTCTCGGTCGGATAGCTGGCGTTATCGACGATGATCTCCTGCGCCACGATCAGCGTATCCACGGCGTGGCGGAAGGCTTCCAGGTCGAACTGCCCGCCGGGACCGGCGAATTTCATCAGGTTCAGCGACGACAGGTTGCACGCGGAATCGTCCAGAAACATGTATTCCGAGCAGGGGTTGGAGGCGTTGATGCGCGCGGTATTGCGGCAGGGATGCCAGCGGTTGATGGTGGTGTCGAACTGCATGCCGGGATCGCCGCACTGGTGCGTGGCTTCGGCGATGTTGCGCATTAGGCCGCGCGCCTGGTAGCGGTCCTTGGGCTGGCCGGTGGTGACCGATTTGGTCCACCACTCCCGGTCTTCGATGACGGCCTGCATGAAGTCGTCGGTCACCCGCACGGAGTTGTTGGCGTTTTGGAAAAAGATCGAGCTGTAGGCATCGCCGTCCAGCGACGAATCGTAGCCGGCCTCCACCAGCGTGTGGGCCTTCTTTTCCTCCTTGGCCTTGCACCAGACGAAGGACTGGATGTCGGGATGGTCGCAATTGAGGATCACCATCTTGGCGGCGCGCCGGGTCTTCCCGCCGGACTTGATGACGCCGGCGAAGGCGTCAAATCCTTTCATGAACGAGAGCGGGCCGGACGCGCGTCCGCCGCCGGACAGAATGGCGTCTTCCTCGCGCAGCGACGACAGGTTGCTGCCGGTGCCGGAGCCCCACTTGAACAGCATGCCCTCGGTCTTGGCCAGATCCAGGATGGATTCGAGCGAGTCCTTCACGCTCACGATGAAGCAGGCCGAGCACTGCGGCCGGGTGGCCCCGGATTCCAGCTTGGCCACGCCGCCCCTCTCCTGATCGAAGACCCAGCCGTAGCCGCGCGCTTCCTTAACCCCGACGTTGAACCACACCGGCGAATTGAAGCAGGCCTTCTGGGTGAGCATCAGGTGGGCGAGCTCGGCGCGGAAGTTCTGGCCATCCTGTTCGCCGGCGAAATAACCGTCCTTCACGCCCCAGCCGGCGATGGTGTCGACCACCCGCTCCACAAGCTGGGCCACGCTCGTTTCGCGGTCCGGCGACCCCAGCTTGCCGTGGAAGTACTTGCTGGCCACGATGTTGGTGGCGGTTTGGGACCAATCCACGGGGACCTCGATGTCGCGTTGTTCGAAGATCACCGCGCCCTTGTCGTTGCCGATGGAGGCGGTGCGGGTCTCCCACCGGATTTCGTCGTAGGGCGTCCTGCCGGGTTCCAGGTGGGCGGTGAAGTAGCGGGGGAAGGCGATCCCCGTCTGGCTGGGCGAATGTTCCTTGGTTTGCAACGTTTCCATTTTAGTACTCAGGTTGGCGGTAAGCTGTCCCACGGGGGTATTCCTCCATTCAACGTTGTGGCGCACTCGTAATAATGGCCCAACATATAGTGTTTCGTCAAGAATTTTATCTATATACAGTGCTATAGGTTACGGACAACACGATTTTTGTGAGAATTCTCAGTCTCCTTTCGTACCGTTTGGGGGCCATTGGCGCGGTCACGCTTCGGCGCCGCCCCTAACACCATCAAAAC
>VFSW01013085.1_pt1 | contig 11549 bp, 23 predicted proteins | sample 5358111 | NCBI WGS metagenome assembly VFSW01 (sample SAMN11554181, study PRJNA540505) | mine drainage metagenome | isolation source: sediment from site ElyBrook_90M | place: USA: Ely Copper Mine, Vershire, VT | collected 2017 | reverse complement strand
CCGTGCACGACGCGCGGGACCTGGCCAACGTGGCCACGGTCTCTGCTGGCGGCAACGCAGACATCGGCAAGCTCATCTCTGACGCCATGGCCAAGGTGAGGAGCGTCTCGTGGTGGTTTCTGGGCTGGGGTCTGAAGATGATCTCACGCCCGACCTCTCCCTCTCGCCATTGCCCCGAACCACCGAGCCCCTGAGCGCTCTGCTGCCGCTCGTGACTGCTATAGGTTGGGAGGCAGGGCGTCGTGACCATGGATGAGTCCAAGACGGCGGTGGACAACCTGTACTTTGTTGAGGGCATGCAATTTGACCGCGGCTACTACTCGCCGTACTTTGTGACGGACCCGGAGCGCATGGTGAGCGCGGCCGAAGGAGGGAGGGGGACAGAGGAGGGGATAGGCATCCTCGGCATCCTCCCTCCTGAGCAGGGGGGGATAGTGACATAATCGCAATCTCATCCAACATACAATGGAACGCTTTCCATCTCCCCGCCCCACGATGACGCGCAGATCACCGAGTACGACAACTGCCGCATCCTGCTGGTCGACAAGAAGATCTCCACCGCACGCGAGATCATTGGGATCCTTGAGGCTGCCATCAAGGTGAGTCACGTTGCCCCCCCTCCTCTCCGTTGACCTCCCGTCATTACCGCTGCCCCTTCATTTCCAGGGCAACTACCCGCTCCTGGTCATGGCCGAGGATGTTGAGCAGGAGGCGCTCGCGACGCTTGTGGTCAACAAGCTCAGGGGAACCCTCAAGGTGCGTGCGTAAAAAGAAAGAAATCTACACTCCTGTGAGGGAGCGTGGGGATTAGGGAAGCAACGCAGCTTGGCCGCGACCATCCGCGTCGCCATGTGCGCGTAAAGCACTGTAAACAGATTGTCCACTTGAGTAAATAATGTGACGTGCTTGCTGTCACGTGCTGCGGGAAGATAAATACTTGCCTGACGCAGTGGTTTGACCTATTCATTCTTTTACCATCACATCCACAGGTTGTCGCTGTCAAGGCCCCCGGGTTCGGCGAGCGCAAGACCTCCTACCTCGAGGACATTGCCATCCTGACAGGCGGGCAACTGGTCAAGGAGGAGCTCGGCGTGTCGCTGGAGAAGGCCACCGAGGACATGTTGGGCATTGCGGCCAAGGTGTGGATGAGAGTGTGGAGGGCCAGGATCCCGGGCTTGAGGGCGCATTGTTTTTGAGGGGAGAAGGAATTCGCCTCATTCGGTTCTTGATTTTGAAGGAGTGACCTCAAACCTCCTGACACCAACGTCAACCGCTTGCAGGTCGTTATCACCAAGGAGGCGTGCACAATTGTCGGCGACGGGCACACGCAGCGGGAGGTGGAGGCTCGAGTCAAGCAGGTTCGAAACCTGGTTGAAAACACAGAGCAGGAGTACGAGAAGGAGAAGCTCAACGAGCGCATCGCACGGCTGTCGGGAGGCGTGGCCATCATCCAGGTCGGCGCTCAGACAGAAACCGAGCTCAAGGAGAAGAAGCTGCGAGTCGAGGATGCGCTGAATGCAACAAAAGCCGCCAACGAGGAGGGCATCGTCATCGGAGGGGGCTGCACGCTGCTCAAGCTGGCGGCCAAGGTCGACGCGATCAAGTCGACGCTGGAGAACGACGAACAGAAGGTCGGCGCGGACATCATCAAGAAGGCTCTGGCGTACCCGCTGCGGCTCATCGCCTCCAACGCCGGCGTCAACGGCAGCGTAGTGATGCAAAAGGTGCTGGAGAACAGCGGCAAGGTGCCCAACTACGGCTACAACGCGGCCAACGACACGTACCAAGACCTGATGGAGTCCGGCATCATCGATCCCACAAAGGTCGTCAGGTGCACGCTAGAGAACGCCGTCTCGGTGGCCAAGACGTTCCTGTTGGCCGACGTGGTTGTGACGGAAATCCCAGAGAAGGAGCCGGCAGCAGCACCAGCGGGGGGCGGCGGCGAGGGCTACGGAGATTACTAGGCCTAGTGGTGTTTCGGACTCCAAATCGGCACGTCCCTTCATGTTTCGCGTTAGACCATTACTACATCTTAAACCACTTCTGCTCATTTCAAATCGAGGTCACAAACTGCTTGGCAGGGCATGAACCGAAACCCCTAAATAAACATTCCTTGAGCTTTCGACTGCGGCCTTTTCCCACTGAGGATTTGCGGCTGCAGCGTCATATGCAAGAAATGTCGGCTTGAGTGGCGGTGCCGTCTTGCGGAGCAGGGGATCCTTTGCAAGCTCAATACCATCCAGCAGAGATTCCCCCGCGAGAAGGGGCCTTCTTGAACATGTACTGCTGATGGTAATCCTCTGCGTCGGTCCACTCTTGCGCAGGCTCGATATCGGTGTGAACCTTTCCGTTGCGAGCCGAGTAGGCCGCGAGAGCACGCTCCGCCGCCTGCTTTTGCGCCTCGCTGTGGTAGTAGACCGCGCTCTTGTATTGGGGCTTGGGCTTGCTGCCCGTCGGGCGGTGCTGCTCAAGGAAGGCCTGAGGGGGAGAAGACGGCCAGAGAGAGGGAGACGATTAATTGGCTTTGACCAATCCGATGTACGTACTAACCATAGAGCATATCCCCATTGTCCTCCCACCTCGAGCATGGCCTCGTAAGAGGTTTGGCTGGAGTCGAACCACACCCTCATCGCCTCTGTGTGACCATCTCCGCGGCAAACAGACTCGTACGTGGGGCTCTTCGTCTTGCCTCCTGTATACCCAACCGCAGTGCGCACGACGCCCGGGAGCTTGCTGCAAGCGTTGTAACACTAACGCATGGGTGGTGCTCGTGCGTGCATTCCATTCTCTCACCTGAAAGCGAGCTCCGGGTGCCAGAATCAGCCGAGGGCAAACGTGGCGACCTTGGAGAGGAGAGGATGGAGTTCTGGCCGCAGACAAACAAGTTCTCCACCTCTACCTCAACGCCATCGTTGTGCTGAGCAGCGGCCATCGTCGTCGTCCGGGTGCGGAATGTAGAGGAGGGAACGCGAGACGTCGATAGCCTCGGGGTTTGTTTGAAGGTGCAACGGGCGAGATGCATATCAGCACACGCACGATTACGTTGCAGGGTTCCGGGTGTGCGATCAGAGCAGCAGCATCAGATCGACCGAATCTGTGAGTGCGAGGCTAACACCTGAATATTGGACACGGGACGTCCCCGCTGCGCCGAGACGATCGCCCACGTGATTTTTTTCGGCAATTCGAGAATTTAATTCGTAGCGTGCCCGAATGGGAGGAGCTCGGAGCGGGCTAATTAAGCAGGGCGTTCAAGCTCTGCCGCGAGCCCTGCTGCTCATCTTTGCGCTGAGAGGGCTAATGGACCTGTTCGAACGGGCTCCCTTCGAGGTGCGCCGCAAGTTTTGTCGATCGCCGCATCAGTCTCGAAGGATTTGCCCTTTACATGACCCTCCATCCAGAGCCATTCGACGACGAGGGATGAGGTCTCCCTCATGAGCGGTCGCTCATCCAGCGGACGGCGGCTCTTGGCGTCAGGTCCATGCAGCGGCGATGCGCAGCCCTGGTGGTCCGGAATGCCCTGGGCCATCACGCTGCTCGCGCTGATGGGCTGCCTGATTCTCACAGCCATAGCATGGTAGTATGAAGCACGATGTTTGCTCTTTGTTGGACGAAGCTGTTGATCGCGTGGCTCTGACGATGACTCAGACACGACTCACCTCCTCACTCAGGTACTTGCACCGAAGCCGCGCCTCGTTGCTCATGGTGGAAGCGAGGCGGTCAAAGGGCCCTCCCACCAGCGGCTGCGTCTCCATCGTCGTCACGGACATCGAAGGCTTCTCGGGTAGGGGAGCACCATCGCTTGCTAGGTCGTGGCCTTTGCAGCCCTCTACTCTCTCAGCTCTGATGAGTTGTTAACTCTGCCTCTCCTTTGTCCCCATGACAGACCTGATGAAACAGTCCCCAGAGCTAATGATGAAGGCCCTGATTACGCACAACAACCTCGTGCAAAAGGCCAAGTTCAGGAACAACGGCTTTGTACTTGAGCAGGAGGGGGATTCGTACTCGATCATCTTCCAGGAAGCGAGCGACGCAGTCAAGTTCTGCCTCCAGGTGGGTTCAAGACAGACTATCATGTCGGTGGTCAAGGGATGACAGTGAATCGGGCTCCTGCACAGAGAATATCCATCCTATTTCGCCTTTCATTCGCAGACTCAGCTGCTTCTTCAGAAACAGGAGTGGCCTGATGGTCTCTTTCGAGAAGATCGTACAACAAAAGCAGGCGGCAGCACGATGATCGGCTTGAGGGGCCTCCGCTCCAAAGTGTTGTCCAGACTCGCGATGGGAAACAGACCGGGAGACGGAGTCATGGACTTGGATGCTACTACGCTGGGTAGTAACGATCTGCGTGTCCGCAGAGGTGAGTGGCAGGATGGACGGAAAGGGGTAGAGGAGAGAAGTGCAACAGGCATAGCAAATTGTCCCATTCATGTCTCTGGCCTATGGTCAATAAGGACAAGGGCAGGCCTATTCTTACGTATGCTCTTGATGCAGGCCTTAGCAGGCGCCTTGCCGCCGAAGACAGGAAAGTGCACGGCAGCGGCGGCTCAAGTTTGTCGTGCGTGGCTGACCTCACATCGGCGCATGGCGGCGGAAGGGTATCACCGGGGGGAGATCGCCTCCATGTATCCACTCCTGATCTGGAGGTCGGCGAAAGCAGATTCTCGATGGTCACGGAGACCTCCGTTCCGTCTATGTAGGTAGCACAATATTTCATATCAGGGGAGTGTCTCCCTCAATGAAAGTGATTTCTCCCCCCTTGACTCCCTGTTTCTCCTCCCTCTCCAGAGGAAACGTTCATCCAGGAAGAGGCTTGTTCATAAGAGAAATGCAAAGGTGATTTGTCTTGTCCCCTGATTACACGCCTTCTTTCACACCTAGATGCCTCTCCCCATCTCTTCTAACTCGTCTCTTTGCTCATCAGAATCCCTGAGGTTGATCAAGTATCTGCATCGTCAGTGTGTGAGTTCGCATCTGCTGATGGGAGCAAGGACACGATCGCGATTCCCGGGGCTGTAGCCGAGGCTACGTCGAGGATCAGTGACAGCTCTGCCTTGGAGTCCGCTGAGGATCGTGGCCCCGACGCGGTGGCGCACGCGACCCTTCAAGGTGAGACTGCGGAAAATGGAAGCCACCCTTAGGCCCCACGTCTGGGCGATTGGGGGCCTCTTCTGCGCTTGCATCTGCGTTTACTTTGATACCCCCAATAACGGCGTCGGTTCAGGTCTCCGCGTCCGGATGGGCATCGCAACGGGTTTGATCAAAGAGGGGTCCTCGGCCGCGAGCACCGGAGTGATGGAAATGGCAAAGCGTGAGTGGTGGGGCAGGTTGGTTGAGAGTTAACGGAAGATCTAAAAGAGAGAAATAGGTCTTCACGTTGGTTTCTGGATCATCCACAGTAATCGGATGTTGTATTACTGTAAGTCCGCGACTGACCCCTTATTTTCTCTTCTGTGTTCAGTTGTGAGCGACGCTGCTGCCGGAGGTCAGATCCTGATGTGCCGTTCAACGTTCAGATCCATAAAAGATGTGACAGGGGAGCTTGGGTGTGTGACAGAAGAGGGGCTTGTGATGGAGAAGCAAGAGAGCAGGGGACTTTGGGGATGGTTCTTCAGGTGAGAAGGAGAAGGTGATCTTCCTCCTCATCCGGAAGCAACACGCTCCTGCAGGAGTTTTTAACATCCAGAGTCTCAACACTTGTTTCTGTCTTACGCCGACAGAGGGACCTCGTTGAAGGCAAAGGAGGCCGTTCTACTGGACATGGGAGAGTTCATGTTCTGTCCATGCGGGGCCGAGGGCCTGCCGCAGCCTCTGACGCCTGCGGACTTGCACGTTCCGGACGTACATTTCGGTCACGACAAGGTCAACAAAAAGTCACTCCTTATCAGAGGCCTCTCATTTTCTACTTCGCCTGCCGGGGCCCTCTTGAAGAGGGGCGGCAAGGTTGCTCCGGAGCCAGATGGATCAATAGCTCGGGGGGCGGCGGTGTGCGAATCCAGAGAGCATGTGAACAGTCCTCCAATCGGACCTGGCAAATCGGTGCAATTCAGCTCCGACAAGTCATCCATCGAGGGGAGTGCAAAGTCTATGAAGGCGCATGACCTGCTTCGGCTCTACCAGGTGCTGTTCTGAGTCCAATCTTTGACCATCCGCTCAAAGATTGGAGCGGATGGTCAAAGATGTTGTCTGTGCCTGCCCTCACCTTCTCTGCCCACCTTCCATTTTCCCTCAGGTGCTCAGCCCGGCCCTCGCGGCACGGGCGAGAATATTCCACAGCAGGCTCGCGCTGAAGCCGGAGTGGGTCCGCATCGACTCGTCGTATTTTGATGCGGCCGGCTCCCTCTTGGCCCCCCTCACCCCAATGGACCGAGTGCCGCCCCCCGGCCTGGGTACCCAGCGCATCACCATGGTCTTTTCGACGGTTGACGGTGGGAAAGGGGAACCGGTGTTGCGCCCGCTGCTTGCATCAGAGGTCTGAGCTCTGGTAGCAGCAAATGCGCACCCTGAACAAGCAACACCATATTTGTGCACAATGGTCATTGAGGCTCTGCCATTTTTTTCACAATCCAGGCGGCAAGGCTTACGCCACCAAGCACCGTGAGGACGCCGACCGTGTTCACAACGAGATAGCCGCCCTGATGCGCACGCTGCTGATGGCGGTTCCGGGGGGCTACTTTGTCCGCCACCAGGATGGAGACCTCAAGTACATCGTCGCATTCGGCTCTCCGGAGGCTGCGCTGTGCTGGTGCCTGGCTGTGCAGGAGTGCATGCTGTACGTTGCCTGGCCTTCGTCGGCGCTGAAGAATTGGGAGACAGAGTGGGACGCCGATGAGACGGCTGTGTTTGTGGGACCCAGGTGTGGATCTCTGACGCGTTGGCGATGGGAGTGTGAGAAAGGGATGAGTCTTAGTCCTTTGGATGTGGATGACCTACCCCTTACCTCTGGCTCGGCTCGCCTCAGGCTCAAGATGGGAGTCTGTGAAGGCGTGCCGAGCTCCATCATGCCCGATCATATGGGAAGGCGAGTATTGCATGACCATCCCGCTACGAGCCTATTGGCCTACTCCCTCATATGCGCCCCACCACTGTAGGGCTGACTACCACGGCCCATCGATCAATCAGGCAGCGAGACTAATGGACGCAGGTGTGGGGGAGGAAGGGAACAGAAGGGGTGACCGTTGGGGAAATCAAAGTCCTTGCTCCACCTCCCCCCAGGCGCACATGGAGGGCAGGTGGTTTGCGAAGAGCATCTTGCGGCCAAAGTCATGGCGAGGTGGAACAATATCGACCTGTCAAGGTCTTTACGTGCAGTGGCGGACTCATCTAAATCCCTTCAGTGGCGGCGAAGCCAGGCTTCTCGCCTCGGCGCATCTCAGACGATCTCTGGCAGGCCCTCCCTGCAGCTTGCGCCACGTGACCTGTCGCAGCCGAAACAGCAGCAGCCCGGTCCGCTGGGCGAGAGCGTCGTGGACGATCCGGCGTCAGAAACCGACCAGCAGCTGGGCGCGCCAGATGCGGTGGCAGTGGCGGCGGAGGGTCCGAGGGCGGAGCCCCTCCTGCGGCTGAGCTCCTGCGGGAGCAGCGTGGACATGGAGGAGGGCGTGGCAAGGCCAGATTCTCCCCCCATGATTTATTCCATCATCGGGAACGAGGCCGATGGAAGCAGCGAGGATGAGCAAAACGAAGAATTGAAGGACGAGGCTAAACGGTCATCAGCTGCGTCGGCTCCGATATCGCCCGTCGCTCAACGCCCTGAGGCACTGTCGCTCGTACGCCCGGACCAAGCTTTCGCGATGGGGCAGCAGATGGCAGCCCGCGCCGACGCTGCTGCCTCTTTGGCACCTGCGCCTCACTCGTCTCCCGGAGGGTCGACCCTCGGCAGCAGGGCGTTGGTGACGGTAAACAGTACCAACTCCCACGGATTGGCAAAATCAATCGCCGCTGCATGGAGGGAAGACAGGACCGTTTCTGCTCCTTCCGCGATTGCTAATTATGCCGGTGCCCAAGGCGGAGAGAAATGGGAGCTTCCGGCTGACAGCGTCGAGTCGGAGGAACTGACGATGGAGGTCTCGGCTGTGCGCTTGGGCATGTTCAAGTTCAAGGGATCTCCGGACCTGGTATCTGTCGTGCACATCACAGCCAGCAACTTGGCGAGCCGCAGGTGAGCATGTCGAGCGTGCGCAGCAGCGAACGGGCAAGGCATTCCGATTCCAGTTATCCCGCTGAATTCCCTCCCTGCTCTCCAGGTTCCCACCGGATCCTCCCAAGGGGAAAGGCGGGAGGGTTTTCGAGGCCGGCGGAGTCGTCGCTGAGGCACAAATTCCCGTGCTTCGTGTGATCGGCCTGTACCGCAAGCGGCACTGCGCCCCCCTGATGAAGAGCGGCGGGGAGTCGGCAAAGTATGATATCAAGAGTTCAGCGGCAAGAAGATTGCTGGCAGGAAGGATCTTGCCCAGCCGGTCAAGCCGATTCTAATAGATACTCTAACTACTTCTGGAAAAGTCTTGTTTGAAGGGGTTATCTTCCTCGCTCGTGTCTCGCTCAGCCCGAGCTATCACATCTGTTATCGCAACATTTGCTTTGTCGTTGAGTCGCTTTTCAGCACTGCCATGACATCGGTTTGAATGCGGCCCGCGATGACATCGAGCGGCAGCACTCTGTGCAGCAAGAGAGTCGTAGGACAATGTTTTAGGAAGCCATCTATGAAGAAATAGCTCAGCGAAGCTCACCCCAAAGGCTCCTCTATTTGGGAGCTGATCTCCTCGATGCCGCAGAGGACGGCTGCAATGCCCAATATTGCAGGAACCATCCACCCATGGCATGAATCGTACAACGCAAAGGGGAGGAACGAGAGCCAAAGAAGGAGGAACCGATTGGTTTTCCTGACGAGAGAGTGATTGTTGGATCCCTGGGACCCCGGGCCGACGCACGATGCCCTCACCTTGTGTACGACAAAGGTATCGGCGATGAGACTATCCTCTCGCACTCGCCCAGGGTGTCCTCGATCGCGGTCACGTTGGCCGACATGCAGACCTGCAATGATTCATTCGATCTCCGTTTGATGGTTCGGCTGCTTTGGCTTCAACATATTATGGATGGCCATACAAATTTGATGACTCCTTTGCTCTCCCTCCCCTTTCTCCACCTTCAAAGGGTCTCTAATGCTTGTGCTGGAGACAATATTGGACAAGATGTTGATGACAGCAATGGGCCTAAGCGAGAGAGAAAGCGTAAGAATTTTTATTGTACTTTCTGGCCGCCTCGACATTCGTCGCCCACCTGTGCGGCGAGTCTTGCAACATTTGCATCTCATCTGGGGTTACCATGGCTTCGATTTGAGACTCCATCGTGACCTCCGGATGAAAGTGTGCTCTCAGGACACGGGCGTACACAATTGTCCACCTGATTCGAAGGCGAGATTGCGCACAAGGGCAAAAGTGAGGGTTTGTGGTGATGAAGCGGAAAGCAGCTCTCTGCTAAAGAGGGCATACTTGGCAAGCTGGATTTTTGCGACAGAGCCATCGGTGTCATCCGGGATCATTGTGCAGCCCTGCACCATAAGGTCTCGGCTACGATTGAGCAGGAGGCCCTGAACATGCAGACGGGGTTACACGAGCGAGAGCTGCAGCATCTGTGAAATGGCGCCAGAGTCTTAAGCCAGCAATCAGCTCACCATGGCCTTGCGCGCCTCGTCCCATCTTTTGTAGCTGTTGTTCGTGCGGAATACCAAGAGGGTCGAGATGATGACCACGTTGGTCGAGTTGAGGAAAAACACGGCAGTGCGACTGGGAGAGATGCTGATCCAGCCCTCGGGCAGTGCGTGCGCCTCGTAGAGTCCCATGTAGGCGACCACCGCGACTGCGACTGTGGCGAGCCAAGCCAGCGTTGGCCAAATGTTGCTGAGGATGTGGGACCTGCACGGGATATTGGTCATGCGGCCATGCGCCCATGTCACGCGCTCAGCCTCACTCGGGGGTCTGAAGCAGCCTCTCGATCAGCCTGAAGGTGCTGCGGTGCCTCTGCCAGCTTGGGAAATCATAGACCTTCAAGGGGAGGGAAATCTTGTCCTTGTCATCAGAGTCGCTCGCCTTGGACAATCGAAACTACCGTTCGCATGAACTTTCTCTTCTCCTCGGCCTGCAATCCTTTCCTCGGGTCCTTTGCTCGCCCATCCGCGAAACTCCATCGTGTCAAAAGCAACGAGCCTCTCCCCGACGACGTGCGCAGCGTTCTGCGATCTCTGATCATGGCGGGCGGAGATTTGATCATCATCTGCGGCCTGCAAGCAGCTAGTAGACCTTTATGATTCGATTCATCAATCGAAAAAACACGCTATTGCAGTACCGAATCAAAAATTCCTCCAACGCAGCCTCACTCAACCCGGAAGGAGCCACGAATGACCACGAACGCCTGCCCTGAAACGACCACTTTGCCCTTCTCAACGCGCACTGTGAGGTCTCCTCCTCGAGAGGACACCTGCCGGGCCGACATGCCGCTGGCGACATGCTGCGGGAGACGAGCCGTCCAATACGGCGCCAGCACCGCATGCGCCGACCCCGTGACATGATCCTCTGGAATCCCGCACCATGGAGCAAAGAACCGTGAAAAGAAATCGTAGCCGCCCGATCCCTTGGCCGTCACGATGATGCCGCGCACGTCTCCCCCTGCTCCAGCTGCCTCGACAAGTTCTGACATGTCCGGTCGAAGGGCTTCCAACTGCAGCCTGGTGATGGCGTCATCAAGGCGGATGACGAGATACTTGAGGCCGTTCCCTGCGGCGTAGCCAACCTCGACGACCTGATGTGGAAGCAATCCGAGAACTCTAACTCTCTCTCTCTCACACAATGATGAAACGGTTTGCAGACCTTGAGCTCGCCAGTGCATGCTCGAACGAGGGGAGCTTCATGGCCGGGGCAGCAGCCTGGCAGCGGGTCGCTTGGCTCCACGCTCGGTAGCGTCATCTCCAGCTTGCGAGTCACCTCCAGTGCCCCGCTCAACGTGTGAAATGTGATCGAAGGGCAGGTGTTGCCTCGTTCTACATCAGACATGCATAGAGAGAAGAGAAAGAGATAATATGATGAAGGGGCATTGCCATCAGGGAGAATATCGCATCTGACCTTGAAAGAGTGCCGCTGCAGATGCCAACGTTGCGTGTCCGCACCTTGGCATTTCCCTTGAGTGCATGATTTCTCAAATTGACAACTACACAGTGGTACACTCACATTGGAACTTCGACTGTGGGCGTGAACCACCTCAGAGTGAACTCGTTCTGAGTTCTGAAAGGGTCTTCTGAGTCGCCATCCGCCGCCGGTTTGTGCTGAAGAAGCTCAATTAGTCGTCGAGACCATGCATGGGTTGCATGGGCACTCACGGGCGCCACGAAGGCAGTCTCGGCCAGGTTGTTCTCGGCTGCGATCATCTGCCTCTCCTCGTCAGACAGGTCGGTAGCCCTTTCGATCAGGATGACAGCGGCGGGGTTCCCTCCGAACGGTTTTGACGAAAACGCATCGATCTGATAGAAAGGAAAGGAGCGAGGCGGCATCGGACGAACT
>VFSW01013084.1_pt1 | contig 11549 bp, 13 predicted proteins | sample 5358111 | NCBI WGS metagenome assembly VFSW01 (sample SAMN11554181, study PRJNA540505) | mine drainage metagenome | isolation source: sediment from site ElyBrook_90M | place: USA: Ely Copper Mine, Vershire, VT | collected 2017 | reverse complement strand
CCAGGACAGCGTAGAGGAGAGCCGCTCCGCTTGCGCTCTTGAAAAGAAAGAGCGCGACGAGTGTGAATACGAATGGAGCAATTATGCTCGGGATGATCCATTGCGGGTCTGCGAAAAAGTTCTTCGCCGTAAGTATCACCGAGGCCTTTACTATTTTCACTATGCTTACTGCCACGGAGTTCACTCTTCTACGAGTCTCAGGTACGCGTCTTCGAGAGTCGGTTCCTTGATGCTCTTGTCGATTATCTTGATTCCGCCGGAAAGCTTGGTTATCTCGGCGAGAGTGTCAACGGGGTTCGGAGTCTGGACCTTGATTACCTGCCTCTCGGACTCGAGTTCCGCCACGACTCTCACGACGCCTTCCAGTGCTTTGAGCTTCTCAACGTACTCCCCGGTCGCTCCGTATGTCTCAAGTTCCACGACGGAAATGTCCTTCACGCTTTTCTTGAGCCCCGAGGGAGTGTCCAGCGCCACGATTTTTCCTTTGGAAATCACGCCCACTCTTTTGCATAGTTCGTCAGCTTCGAACATGTAGTGCGTGGTCAGGAGAATTGTCTTGCCCTGCCTCTCCATCTCCCTGATCATGTCGCGGATGTCCCTTGCGCCCGCGGGGTCGAGTCCTATTGTCGGCTCATCCAGAAATATGAGCTCCGGGTCGTGAATAAGCGCCTTTGCAATGTGGAGCCTCTGTTTCATTCCGCGGGAATACTTTTCCACTCGCTCGTTCTCCCTCCCTTTCAGACCCACGAGGCTGATCAGCTCGGGAATTCGCTTCTTGGCGATGCCAGAGTCCACACCGTATAGGTCTGCGAAATATTTCATATTCTCAACGGCCGTGACTCTGTTGTACAACCCGCGTTCTCCGCCGAATACGATGCCAATTCGTCTACGTATCTCGTAAATGTCCTTGGTCACGTCGAGTCCCAAGACCCGTGCTTCACCTGATGTCGGCGAGAGTAGAGTCGTCAGGATCTTGATAGTGGTCGTCTTCCCCGCGCCGTTCGGACCGATCAATCCGAAGAGTTCGCCTTTCCGAACTTCAAATGAAATGCCCGAGAGCGCCTCCGTCACTCGGGTAGTCTTGCCGAAGAAAGAGCGGGAGACGTACTCTCGCCTGAGGTCTTTCACTTCTATTGTCGCCTCTGGAGTACTCTTCGAGTCTAGCTCTCGATCCAGGTGAGAGACTTGGGACATGTTCAACGAGAGAAGGGGTCTGCGAGCCAGCGTGCTTTAACGCTATTGGTTGAAAAAGTGTACAAAATCTATCGGGTCTAAGAGCAATGCATACCTTGCGTCAAGACAGGGACGGTCGCTCATACCCCCTGCCGGCTCATCAACGCTGGCAGGTCCCCATTCATCAGGCTGACTCTATGCTTCAGACTTTTTAGAGCGCAAGACACCGCTCAGACTGGAAGCGTCTTCAGAGCCAGAGGAAATACGACCTGCTCCTCTTCGCGGAAATGCTGACGCAGGTCTCGAATGAACTTCTCCGCTTCTTCCTGCGCCTTTTCTGGAGCTTCTTTGGGGAGCTTGTCAAGCCTGCGCTCGAAAAACTCCGAGACCCATCTGTGCTCCTGCATGATCTTAATCGAGGCAGCAGAGTCCGACTTTGCCTTCTCCATTATCACTCTCATCACCCTCGCCTCCTCCTCGATCGCATGGCGCAAAATAACCTGCTTCAGCGAACGAAGAAGTTTGACTGCTTGATTCATATCGCTTCCACAGACTTTCTCCACTTTTGACAGCTCTGGAAGCAATTGGGCGTGCTCTCTCTTTAATCGGTCAATCATTTTCGGCACTGGCTCGGAGAAATTGACTTTGAAGTTCATTCTTAGTTTGCTCGCAAAATAGTTACCAGCTCTTGTACAAAACCATTTGCAGACTTACTTTGCGGTTCAGCCCCGCTCATTCACCGGTGTGATTTTAGCAACGTATTTTTGGTATGATAGCGATTTCTCAAGTGAGATGAGCTACAATATGAGTGCTGACCTTTGCGTGTGCAAAGTTTGCAATCATCATCGTGCTACGACCTGCTTTGCCATCAAATGCATCTGTTGCATGGGGTCCGAGTCAGACCGGCTCATCGCCTATGTGAACGACGCTATGATTGACTAGGATTTCCCCGCGTTTTTTGCTGTTTGCTTTGTAAGTGGAGGAGTTTTTTCTCATTGAACTTTCGAAAGAGCTAGTAACCTGTCCACTCCATGCAGCAAAATTCAATGTCACGACGGGTCAGAATGGTTGGACCCCGACTCATGATGCCCCCTGATATGATGCAAAAGCTCCCTCCTGAGATGCTGGCCATGTTCAGGAGAACTGGTGAGATCCTTTCTGAAATTGAAGTGAAACCGTTGAAGACCTACAAAGTCTCCGTCAAAGGAGATTCTGTCATTCTTCGAGTCGGACCGAAGCGCAGAAAGCAGAACATTCGCTCGAGCTTTGCCTTCACAATGACAAACCTTACATCTGAGGTTGCAGCTCAGGTATCGAAGTCTAGGAAACTCTTGCAAGAAGTAGAAAGACTCAGATTGAGCTGCGATAACTGCCACTTTGAGTGGAACACTAAGCTGAGGTTTTTCCCCATGGGCGGAAAGAACAGCAAAGAATCTTTCTCCAATTCGAGGTGTCCGGCGTGCAAGTCCGGAATCAGCGTCACAATGAAGGAAGACGGCGGACTGGAGATTCACGGAGCAAAGAAAGTATAGCCTGAACTCATTGAAAACGAAGGCCAATTTTTACCTCCGGCGGATGAAACTTGAACAATTTCAAACTGCATCCGAAGATGAGGCTCGGAGCTCCGACTCTTACTGTGCGAGACCTTGAGGCGTCATTGTCTTACTACGAGAAGGACCTGGGTTTGAAGGTGCTCGACAGAAGACAAAACCAAGCTGGGCGCAAGGTCATCGGGCTCTCGCCTTTGAGTGTTGGCTCAAATGAGCCGCTACTAGTCTTGGAACATGACCCTTCCGCAAAAGAACCGCCGCACAACTCTGCGGGGCTCTACCACTTTGCGATTCTCGTCCCAGACAGGGAGAGCCTCGCCTTTACGTACCTCGCTCTTGGGAACAGGGGAGTTTACTTTGAAGGATTCGCCGACCACTTGGTCAGCGAGTCGCTCTACCTCCGCGACCCTGAAGGAAATGGAATCGAGATCTACAGGGACAGGCCGAGAGAGGAATGGAAGCACGACCAGGATCATCACATTGTGATGGACACTCTCCCACTTGACTTTTCCTCTTTGCTTTCAGGGCTGAAAGGCAAAGAAGCAAAGTCGTTTCCTCGCGGAGCAAAAATAGGGCACATGCACTTGAAAGTGACAGATCTCGAGCGGTCGAAAAAATTCTACGCCGAGACCCTAGGGCTTGACCTCACGTCCGACTGGTCGAGCTTTGGGGCGGTCTTTCTCTCCGTAGGCGGATACCATCATCACATCGGGATGAACGTTTGGGAGAGTAGGGGAGGGTCGTCTAGAGCAAACCAAGATTCGGGTCTAGATCACTTTACCATGATTGTTCCAGATGAGGGGCTCGAAAAACTAGCCTCGCATTTGGGCTTAGAGACAAGAAAAGAAATCTCATTCTCAGACCCGGATGGCATCAGGATCTTCGCGAGGGCGGATTGAGAGCTCTTTCTTGCCTAGCTCGGTCTTACTCGGAAGACGCCACTTTACCTGAGTTTTTCCACTTCTTTTGAGACCTGCTCGTAATTCGGCTCTAATCCTGGATTCTCGGCGACCCATTTGGACCTCACGACACCGTTTTTGTCAAGAACAAAGACTGCTCTCTGCGCGGCGGTGTATCCCCTGAGGCCCGCAAAGTTTTCGAGCTCAATGCCGTATGTCCTGACTCCGTTTCGGCCGTAATCGCTTAGGATGGGAAAGTTGAGCTTGTTTGACTCCTTGAAACTCTTGTTGGAGAACGGCGAGTCTACGCTGATTCCAACCACGTTTGCGTCAAGGGAGTTGAACTTCGACATGCTGTCTCTGAACGTGCACATTTCCTTCGTGCAAACTCCTGTGAACGCACCGGGAAAGAACGCGAGTACTGTCGTTTTTCCCTTAAAGTCTGAAATCTTTACCTGTTTTCTATCGGTGTCCACGAGCTCCACTTCTGGAGCATTTTGACCTAGTTCTACCAATCTTTTTCAGCACCTGCTTCAAAAGCAAGAGCTATCTTGCTTGCTTTTCTGATTTTCTACGCCATCGTGGATGAGCGGAGCGCTTTAGGACAAAGAATGGACAAATTCTTGAAAAAAAGTGTCGCGAGGGAATCGAGACAGACCCGGAGAAGGACAGGCTCCCGGATTTTCAAGTTCTACGAGGACGAGGGGGACGGCGTTACAAAGGTCCAGAACAGAGTTGATGCGTACAGGAGTTCAGTCGCGCTTCTTGAAAAATATCTGTTGGGATGAAAGTCCTAATTGAGCGCAGAATCTAGAAACGCGGAATGCTTGACCCAGGCCCCTTCGAGCGATGACATCATCTCTTCCCTGCACGAGTCGCAGATAATTTCATCGTCGACGTGGTTCCCCTCCCCGGGGTTTGGAACGGGCTTTTGACAGACAAAGCACTCTGGTGTCTTTGCTTTCGATTTCTCTTTTGAGGGCAAGGTCTTTCTTTCGGCAGGTTCATTCAATCATGGAAGGCTGGCTTAAGGCTTTCCCAAGAAACCTCTTTTTCCAATTTATGCGAGTCGGCTGGATCGTTCAAGACGACTTGAGCTTCTCAAGAGTCTCGACGTACTTCGAGATCAGGTCGAGGAGCTTCGTCTGCTCCGCTACATCCTTTGTCGCTTCAAGCTCTTTTGAGGCCGCTGCGAGCTTTTGTTCGAGCATCGCTCTGAGCCCGTCCCTCGCTGGAGAGTGCTCGGCCTTCTGTTTTGGGGTTTCCTGAGAAGCTTCTCTCTTTACCTCGGGCTCGCCTGCGGGACTAGCTCCCTCTGGTGAAAGCGCGTTTTCCAAGTCGTCTTCGACAGTACAGTACGTATGACCTTGAAATTTGACCTGCACACCGCCGCACTTCGGGCATGCCTCTCTCAGGAGCGTCGCGCCCTTGATCATCATCTCGGTTGTAAGGGCCATTCTTTGCTTCTGCGTGAGGCTCTGACCTGAAGACATGACATTATGAATCACGAGCCTGCGATTTAAGAATTGACTTGCCAGAAGCTTATTTGCCATGCTTAATTGAGGGGACTAGGGGAAACGAAATCGCACTACGTCTACATCCTGAGATGCGCAAACGGTGAGCTCTACACCGGCTACACCATTGATCCTGAGAGGAGGCTCAGACTTCACAACCTTGGCAGGGCCTCAAAGTTCACTAGGGCGAGGCTTCCCGTCGAAATGGTTCACGTCGAGAAGTACAGATCAAAGTCAACGGCTCTCAAGCGCGAGATTGGGATCAAGAGGTTGAGCCGAAAGAAGAAGCTCGAGCTCTTTGCGTCCTAGAGCGTTGCAAGAAGGTACAGATTAAACGCTATGATTATTGCTCCAACGACGAACGCAAGAATCGTGGTCAGGTTGCGGTTAACGAATTCTCCCATGAATTTTTTCTTGGAAGTGTAATAAATCAGAGGGATCATGGGTAGCGGAATAAGGAGGCTCAGCACGACTTGGCTGTAGACTAGGAGTTTCAACGGGTCTACTCCTATGAGAATCGCGATGGTGGTAGGAACCACGTTCACAAACCTCGTGATCACGCGTCTCACCCACTGGTTGACCTTCTTCCCCACGAGATCTTGCATTATTGTCTGACCTGCGAGCGTTCCAGTAACCGAGGAAGTGAGTCCCGAGCAGAGCAGCGTTATTACAAACACGTCGGCGGCAAATAGCCCAAGGCGCTCTCCCATGGCCGTGTATGCGCTTTGAACTGCCAGATTCGAACTCGGATAAAGCGGCGTCGAAAAGATGAGTATCGCGACATTGATGACAGCTGCGATGCTTAGCAAGAGCACGCTTTCAGTCATGTGAAGCTTTCGCGTCCTTCTCTTTTCCTCGATCGTGCCGGTCTTGAGCTTGCTCTTGGTAAGCCAGGAGTGCACGAAAATTGCGTGGGGCATGACCGTTGCGCCTATTATTCCGACAACAAGCAATATTCCGTCCGAGACCGAAGGACCGCCGGACAACGAGGGAACGAACGTGTGGTAGAGTATCTGGGCAGGGTCTGGCCCGATCAGGATGGTCTCGTAGAGGAATCCAAATCCTATTACGCTCACTAGTAGCATGAAGAACTGCTCGATGAGCCTGAATCTTTTCGAGGCAAGAGCCATCAAGATTAGCACGTCGAAGGCCCCAAATATCGAGGCATAGAGAAGAGGAACTCCAAAGAGCAGGTACAGCGCAATGACTGTGCCCAGATATTCTGCGAGGTCTGTCGCCGCGGCGGCGAGCTCAGCGCCTATCCAGTATGGCACGACAAACGAGTTCTTCCGGAGCGTGTCATGCACGTGCTCTGCAAGAGACTTGCCTGTAGCAATGCCGAGCTTGCCAGAGAGGTACTGGAGAAGCATAGCCATGAACGAAGCAAGCCACACTGCCCACACGAGGCCGTACTTGAACTCCCCGCCCGCGAGTAGATCAGTCCCGTAATTGCCAGGGTCCATGTACGCGACTGAAACTATGAGCGCCGGGCCGAGATACACGGCAAAGTCCCGAAGGAACAAAATTGTCTTGGACTCTTTGACCTCCGAGCTCATTGCACGCAGAGAAAATTTTGACATTCGCTATGCTCGACTTCCTCGGGTTGTTTGGCACAAAAACATCCATTCAATGCGGTAGCGAAGTGACGCCGTTTCGATGTAATTCGTTGGGATTCTATATTCGTAGAAGGAGTTAGGTGAATATAACTCTTTTCGATTCACAATACTAAAGTTTGCCTACCTAACTTCTCCCGAACCAGAAAGTATTCGCATCAACACTGGGAAGAAGGTCATACCACCACTCTGGATTCGACATTTTATTGAAAACTTGTCCTGGCGTGTTGGGAAGATGGGCATCTCAGCGGGGTCATACTTTCTGAACCAAGGATTTCGTTTTCACCCCCGCCTTGCAAACACAATATATAGCTCCTGCTATCTTGATCTTTGGAAGTAGATTGGATTTGATAGGCTTGCCTGCGGAGTTTGGAGTGTATTCAGGGCTCTTGACAATGTTCTTGCTTTTCCTTGCTGGACTACTCTTTGGCGTGGGCGCAAAGAAAGCTGTGACCTCTGCTGTCCTCATAGTTGCGGGGATTCTTTTGGCTGGAGTACTAGGCCTCAGCATTCCGCTTCTCAGCGCGAATTACGTGTTCAGTCATATCATCGCGATATTCGCTTCGCAGGCCCAGCACCTCGGCCCCATATTCTACTCATTCCCAATCTTCTGGACCATTGGGGTTGCAATCGGCGTCTGGAAGGGGTGAATCGCTTCATGAACTTCCGTATTCGGAGTGTTCTACGGAAAAGGAATACACCTCCGGAATATTGAATGCGATTCATTATTATATCGACTCTCATTTTTGAGAAAAGCAAATCCTCTTGCGCCACCCAGTCACTGACATTGCGCTGCTTGCCTACATCGCCAGAAAGAAGGCCGACGCCATCAGTTATACCGAGGCGACAAAGGCATGCAGGAGCAGTAGCTCGGCGAGTCGCGCCCTACACCAGCTGATAAGAGAAGGATTGATTGAGCCAAGGCCGAAGCTGCTTGGACTGAGATATGTCACGCAGTACGTGATAACCCCGAGGGGAAAGCAGGTCTCCTCACTCGCGCTCCAGCTGAGCGAACTGAGAGAGGTCGCTTCAAGGGCTTCAGGAAAACAGGCAGAGCCGGCTGTTGAACCAGAACCAGCTCAAAAGGTCGAGAAGCCTTCAAGAAAGGTTCCGTCAGCGCAAAAGAAAAGACCGGAAAAAAAGCCTCAAGACTAGGACTTGTGCCTGCGTTCGGCTTTTTCAAGAACATAGTCTAGGATTCCCCCGCTGTTGTAGTACTCTACATCCATTGCAGAGTCGAGCCTGACGCGCAGCTCTGTTTCGACCTTCTCTCCGTTCTCCCTTGTGACAAAGAGTTTGACCCGTCCTCCTGGCCTTATCCCCGCGCTTACACCCACAAGGTCGTAGACCTCCGAGCCGTCAAGACTCAAGCTCTTCGCGTTCACACCTTGCCCGAACTGCAGAGGAAGGACGCCCATCCCGACGAGATTGTTCCTGTAAATCCTCTCGAAGCTTTCAGCGATCACAGCCTTCACCCCGAGGAGTTTTTGACCCTTGGCAGCCCAGTCTCTTGAGCTCCCCGTTCCAAATCCCTTTCCCGCAACCACGACGAGCGGGGTTTTTTCACTCGCGTATTTCATCGCAGCGTCAAAGATTGAGAGCACTTCTCCGTCGGGATAGTGTTTCGTTACGGGCCCTTCAGTTCCTGGAACCATTTCGTTTTTGATTCTCGTGTTTGCAAACGTTCCCCGCATCATCACGAGATGGTTTCCGCGCCTAGAGCCGTAGGTGTTAAACTCCGCTTCGCTGACTCCCTTTGAAATCAGGTATTTGCCGGCGCTTGACTTGGGGCTTATCGCGCCCGCCGGAGAGATGTGATCTGTCGTGACGTAATCGCCCAAAAGCAGGAGGGGTCTTGCACCGAGTATGTCCTGAGTTTTCATGGCGCCACGTGAGCGCTCGGCATAGTCCTCAAAATAAGGAGGCTTCTGGATGTATGTGCTCTCTGGGTTCCATTCGTAGGTTACACCAGAAGGCGCGTCGAGCTTGTTCCATTCAGAGTTTTGGTCGTAGACTTCGCCGTACTTGCTACGAAACATCTGCGTGCTGATCCTCGTGGCATAGTCCTGAACTTCCTTCTGCGAGGGCCAGACATCTTTGAGGAAGACTGGCTTTCCGTCCTTTCCTGTTCCAAGCGGCTCGCGTGTCAAGTCTTTCAGCATGTTGCCGGCAATCGCGAAAGCCACGACGAGCGGCGGAGACATGAGGAAGTTTGCCCTAACCTCTTGGTGGATTCTGGCTTCAAAATTTCTGTTCCCCGAGAGCACCGCTGCCACTGTGAGCTTGCCTTCTCTAATCGCGTTGCTAACGGGCTCTGGCAGTGGACCACTGTTTCCTATGCAGGTGGTGCAGCCGTATCCAACGACGTCGAAACCAAGCTGCTGGAGGTAAGGTAACAGTCCAGTACTCCTGAGATATTCTGTAACCACCATCGAACCGGGCGCGAGGCTCGTCTTGACAGTCTGGCTCACCGAGAGTCCTTTTTCCACCGCCCGCTTTGCAAGCAGTCCAGCTGCCATCATCACCGAAGGGTTGCTCGTGTTGGTGCAGCTCGTGATTGCGGCAATTACCACGTCCCCATCAGTGAGAGTGTACTCTTTTCCTCTCATCTCGAGCTTGGCGTCTTTTTTTTCGCTTGATTTGATCTGTGTTGCCTTTAGGAAATGTTCCGGCAGGCCAGCGAGTCCGACCCTGTCATGCGGCAACGCGGGGCCCGAGACGCTTGGCTCGATCTTTGAAAGGTCGATCTCGATGACCCAGGAATAATCAATCTCTCCCATCTTTGGAACTCCGAACATTTTCTGGGCTTCGAAGTACTTTTTCACGAACTCGATGTTTGAGTCGGACCTCCCCGTGAGTTTGAGATATTTCAGCGTCTCCTCGTCCACAGGGAACAATGAGGCCGTTGCCCCAAATTCCGGAGTCATGTTTGAAATTGTCGCTCTCTCCGCGACGGTGAGCTCCTTGCAGCCCTCGCCGAAAAATTCGACGAACTTGTCCACTACGCCGATCTCTCTGAATTTCTGCGCGATCGTGAGAACAGCGTCTGTCGCGGTAATACCGTCAACCAGCTTGCCCTCAAGATGCACACCTATGACCTCTGGCGTGACAAAGGAAACAGGTTCTCCGAGAAGCGCAGCCTCAGCTTCGATTCCTCCCACTCCCCACCCCAGGACTCCCATTCCGTTTACCATGGGAGTGTGCGAGTCGGTTCCCACGAGAGTGTCAAAATATGCAAGACTAGAGTCGCCCTCTCCTTTCTTTTGCATCACGACGCTCGCCAAGAACTCAAGGTTCACCTGATGGACTATTCCGGTGTCGGGCGGGACGAGCTTCAAGTTGTGGAAGGAGTGCGCAGCCCATTTCAAAAACTCGTACCTCTCCTTGTTGCGCGTCATCTCCATCCGGGCGTTGATCGCGATTGCCTCAAGGCTCCTGAAAGCGTCGACCTGAATCGAGTGGTCAATCACGAGGTCCACTGGAACCTCTGGCTCGACTATCTTGGGGTCCAGCCTGAGCGAGGCTACAGCGTCGCGGAGTGCGGCAAGGTCCACGAGCGCGGGGATACCAGTGAGGTCCTGCATGAGGACCCTGCTCACCTTGAATGGAATCTCTCGATCTGCAGGATGTTTTGCGTTCCACTCTGCGAGGCGCTCGATGTCTTCCTGCGTGATCGCCTGCCCGTCCTTGTTTCTCATCAGCGATTCGAGAAGTATTCTGATCGTGATTGGAAGACGTGAGATTTTTGCCTCTGCGCCTAATTTCTTCTGCAGTGCGGGCAGAGAATAAAATTGCACTCTCTTCCCGGAAGACATCTCAAACTCGTCCAAGACGTCAGTAACAAGGGTGCTTGACAATTTCGCATCAACGACCTTGCTTTCTCTCTCGCAGAATTTCAATGGAAACTATTCATATTTCAGTCTTGTCGGCACAAAGTGCATACTTGTTCCAAAATATCGAAAAAGAGAATCATAACTTGTTCGAAGACGGCGACGAACTTTTTCAGCTCTATGCTGGATCAGGCCGGCAGAGCTGCAAGCTACTGAATCATTCGAGGATTACTCAAGCCCGAACATGTGTCTGATTTTCTGGCTCAGGATCCAACCGTCAATGGATTTCGGAAAGATAGCGGCCACAGTTATCTGCTTCTCCGGGATCCATGTCAGTAATTGCTTCGAGTCCTTGCGAATGAATACGATTGATTCAATGTCGGAGAGAAGCTTGTCGCTTGCTCTTACAGTGCCCATGATGACGGCGGCTCTTGACCCTGTTTCTTCCCAGTCCTTAATGTCATTCGAGAAACTCGACTTTTGTGATTCATTCAGCTTCCCGCCGATCACGTCGCCCTTCTGGTCCACGACTCCGGCAACAATTACTCTATCGTCTAAAGCCAGTATTTTCTCGGCGAGTTGTTGAGCTTCCAATTCGTTCAATTTCAGAACGAGTCAGCAGTGTCCAATCCCCGAGTAAATAATCTATTTGGAGGAGAAAGGACTTGAGCTTGAAACCAACTCTCTCTTTCTGAAAAGATCCTTGTCCCAGCCAAACATCACTTGGAGCGCATTGAAGACAGAGCTGAGCAAAAGAAATTATGGAATACTGAGCACGATTTCAAAGGTTGGGAAGCTTATCAGGAATCCTGACAGCGCGAGCGGCAGGGCAAGAGTAGAAGACGCTTGAGTCCTCATCGAACTGACCTGATTCTCTGATAATCCCTTTCGAGCCTTGGACTGAGTGCGGCGAACCCGACTCCCGTGACGAAGGCAAGAGCGGCGACCGAATACCATGCAAGAGGAGGCT
>VFSW01013083.1_pt1 | contig 11550 bp, 10 predicted proteins | sample 5358111 | NCBI WGS metagenome assembly VFSW01 (sample SAMN11554181, study PRJNA540505) | mine drainage metagenome | isolation source: sediment from site ElyBrook_90M | place: USA: Ely Copper Mine, Vershire, VT | collected 2017 | reverse complement strand
GAAGAAAACTGCAAGATTAAGGCGCTCAAACAGAGCCGTTTGCAAATAACCCCCCTTATACTCGGGTCGAAACAATGTGGGTAATGACAAGGCTTCCATCCGGGGGCTTCTGGCGCGAGTGCTGAACAGTTACAAAACTGCCGCACCGGAACCGAACGCGGCGCCGAAGCCGGTCAGCGTGTTTGGCGGGGGCGTGAGCGGATGTTAGGCGAGGATTGGGGAACATTGAAATCCCTGCCAGCCAAAATAAGATCGAGAAATCCGTCCGACGTCGATTGCACCAGGGTCTCTCCGGTTGCGCCTTTTTGCGCCTTTTCGCGGCAAAAAAATTCCCGGGCCTCCGCAACCGCCTTTTGAAGCGCAACACGCAACACGCAACACGCTTTACTATCATCTTGCCACGGCATCGCGGATTGGATAGTCATAACGCAACAATCATTATTTTCACGCGCGCGCACGAGCGTTGCTTGATACATCACGACCATCGCATCCGCCTTTTCAAGGCCAGAATAAAATGAAAACGCATTCTTCCTGTCTCATCGTCGTTGGCGCAACTTTGCTGGCAAGTTTGGCGGCGCCGCCCGATTGCTTCGCCCAGCCCGCCGCGCCGGCGACCAACGCAACGGCTGCGCGCGGCGGACGGAGCCGCAACGGAACGGCGCGACCGGCGCCGGCGGAAGTCTCGGGCGACGGGCGCATCACCTTCCGCATCCTGGCGCCGAACGCCCAAAGTGTCCGCGTCAGCGCCGGTGACATTCCCGGGATTGGCGGCGGCGTGGCGCTGACTAAAAACGAGAGCAACGTTTGGGAAGCCACCATCGGCCCGGTGCAGCCGGGAGAGTACCGTTATAATTTCAATGTGGACGGCCTTCCCGTCGTGGCCCCGCGCAACCCGGCGACGCCAGAAACGGAGACGACCAGCGAATCCAACGACGCGATTTGGAGTCTCGTGAATGTCCCCGGGTCGGAGCTTATGGACACGCGCAACGTGCCGCACGGCGCGATCGAAACGGTTACGTATTTTTCCAAGGCCCTCAACCGCTTCCGCCGCATGCACGTTTATACGCCGCCCGGTTATGATGAAGGCTCGACCCGCTACCCGATTTTCTATCTCCTCCACGGCGCGGGCGACAGCGACGACGCCTGGTCGACAGTCGGCCGGGCGGGATTTATTCTTGACAACATGATCGCCGACGGCAAAGCCAGGCCGATGGTTGTGGTAATGCCGGCCGGGCACACCGCCGGGCGAGGCGGGCGCGCGGCCGCCCCGGCCAGCGGGCCGCCGCGCGATGAGTTCGAGGAAGATTTCAGCGGCGACATTATGCCTTACGCGGAGAGCCATTACCGCGTTTACAACGATCAGGAGCACCGCGCAATCGCCGGTCTTTCGATGGGCGGGGGGCAGACCTTGACCGCGGCCTTTTCGGCGTTGGACAAGTTTGCGTACATCGGCGTCTTCAGTTCCGGAGCGGGCATCGGTTCCGGCGGGCGCGGCGGTGTCACATGGGAGGAACGTTACAAGGACGCGCTGGACAATCCCGAATTAAAGAAAGGCGTCAAACTCATTTGGCTGAGCACCGGCAAGGACGACCGGCTCATCACCAACACCCGGGCCACCGTGGACATGCTTAAAAAGCACGGGTTTAGCCCGGTCTTCCTTGAATCACCCGGCGCGCACACATGGATCAATTGGCGCAACTATCTCGGCCAATTCGGGCCGCAGTTGTTCCAGTAGTCTTATTTCTTCCATGCCAGCCTTGACAGTGGCCGCGGGCCGCCCGTAGATTTTGCGTTCCTTAAGCGGAATTGAAGCCATTGCAAAATTACGAAGGTCTAAAATGAACAAAGGCAAAATTGTCCAAGTCATCGGTCCGGTGGTGGATGTGGAATTTCCCGGCGCGCTTCCCGGCATTTACGGCGCGCTGACGGTTGAGTTCGAGGTTCCGGGCCAGGGCAAAACCCGCCAGACACTGGAGGTCGAACAACACCTGGGCGATCAATGGGTGCGCACCGTATGCATGGGTTCCACCGAGGGGCTAAAACGCGGATACGAAGTCACCGATACCGGCGGGCCCATTTCAATGCCGGTCGGGGATGCGACAATGGGCCGGGTCTTCAACGTCGTGGGCGACCCGGTGGATGAACGCGGGCCGGTGGCGGCCGAAAAGCGTTATCCCATTCACCGCGCGGCCCCGGCCTTGGTTGACCAATCCACCTCGCCCCAGATTCTCACCACTGGCATCAAGGTCATTGATTTGATTTGCCCGTTTCTCAAAGGCGGCAAGGTCGGCGCGTTCGGCGGCGCGGGCGTGGGCAAAACGGTCGTCATCATGGAGTTGATTAATAACATTGCCAAGCAACACGGCGGCTACTCGGTGTTCGCCGGGGTGGGCGAACGCACGCGCGAGGGCAACGATCTTTACCACGAAATGTCGGAGGCCGGCGTAATCAACCAGAAGGACCTGTCAAAATCAAAAGTGGCGCTGGTCTATGGGCAAATGAACGAGCCGCCGGGGGCGCGCTTGCGCGTGGCGCTCTCCGGCCTGGCCATCACCGAGTATTTTCGGGACGAAAAGAACCAGGACGTGCTTCTTTTTATTGACAACATTTTTCGCTTTTCACAGGCGGGCTCCGAGGTTTCGGCTTTGCTGGGCCGCACACCCAGCGCGGTGGGCTACCAGCCCACTCTTGCGGCGGAAATGGGCGACCTCCAGGAACGCATCACCTCGACCAAGAAAGGCTCGATTACCTCCTTCCAGGCAGTGTATGTGCCCGCCGATGACTTGACCGATCCGGCGCCCGCCACCACATTCGCCCATCTGGACGCGACGATCGTGCTGGAGCGCTCGATTGCCGAATTGGGAATTTATCCGGCGGTGGACCCGCTGGCTTCGACTTCGCGCGCCTTGACGCCGGACATTGTCGGCCAGGAGCATTACGAAGTGGCCCGCGGCGTCCAGCGGGTTTTGCAACGTTACAAGGATTTGCAGGACATCATCGCAATTCTTGGCATGGACGAACTTTCGCCGGAGGACAAGACAACGGTCTTTCGCGCGCGCAAAATCCAACGGTTCCTAAGCCAGCCTTTCAGCGTGGCGGAAGTTTTCACAGGCCGCGCGGGCAAGCAAGTGCCGGTGGTTGACACGGTGCGGGGCTTTAAGGAAATCCTGGACGGCAAACATGACGAGGTGCTGGAGCAAAACTTCTACATGAAGGGCGGAATTGAGGAGATAAAGGAGAATTAAGAATTCGAAATTAAGAATTAGGAATTTGAATGCAAAATGCAAAATGCAAAATGCAGGATGCGGAATGAAGCAGGGGACGGCGGAGGCGACGGGGCGGGCCGCTGATAGTCAATAATATATATCATGGCTGCGACTTTGAAATTGGAAATTGTCACACCGGAGGCGAAGACTTACTCGGAGGATGTTGAGTCAGTCACCTTGCCGGGCATTGAAGGCGAGATGGGCGTGTTTCCACAGCATGTGCCGCTGATGACGCAAATCGTTTCCGGCGAGATTACCGTCCGCAAGGATGGACGGGATTCTTATCTGGCGGTCGGCGAAGGATTTGTCGAAATCACCGCCGAGCGCGTCGCCGTTTTGACGGACATGGCTGTTCGCGCCGAGCAGATCGACGAAGCCAAAGCCGAGGAAGCCCGCAAACGCGCCGAGGCGCGGCTTGCCGAAAGAATCGATGATGAGGAAGCGGCGCGCATCAATGCGTCGCTGGCGCAGGCGGTGGCGCAGCTTCGCGTGAAGCGGCGCCATCAGTCGAGATGAAGAAAAGGCGCGTCAGGCGCTCCAGCCGGCGCGGTTGTTTCGTTTTACGAAGCGGGCCGCCTCCGGGCGGTTGGGAGAGCGCATTCCCGGCCCGTCCCATTCCATTCTTTTGCCCACGCCCACGCGCAAAGCAACGATGCCAAGCAGGATAATTTCGGTGAGATAAGCGGCGATGTCGAAATTCGAATAGGCCGGCGTGCCGTCGCGAATCATGCGCAGCCACTCTTTGTTGTGGCCCGGCGAACGCGGGATGGTTTTTGGAACGGCCATTGCGGCTTCATGTTTATCCAACGACACATAACCCTGTTCGCCGGACAATACGATGAAGGACTTGGAGCCATAATCATCCGGGGAGAAAACCTTCCCTTTTTCGCCAATGATCAGGCAGCCGCTGGACGGGACCTTGTCATACATATCGTTGATTTCCTTGGTCAACGAGCGGTCGGGCCGCAAAGCGGGAGTGGATTTATCGTCGGGATTGCCGTCATACCACCAGAATTTCAAGGGCGGCTGGTCTTCTCGCTCGGGAAACTCAAATCGGATGCGCGAAGTCTTCGGATACGTTTCGCTGAACACCTGCGAGGACTCCTCATACTCCACGACACTGGGATAGCCGAGCTTCAACGCGCGGAAGGGCATGTTCACCGTGTGACACGCCATGTCACCGAGGGCGCCGGTGCCGAAATCATACCACCCGCGCCACTTGAAAGGGTGATAGACGTCTTTCTTGAAAGGACGCATCGGCGCCGGACCGATCCATTGGTCCCAATCGAGAGTTGGCGGGACCGGGTCCTCGCCTTCGGGGCGATTGATGCCTTGCGGCCAGATGGGGCGGTTGCACCACACATGAAGCTGGCTGACCGGCCCAATGACTCCGGCCTGAATGACCTCAACAGCCCGGCGCAACCCGTCGTCCGCGCTTCCCTGGTTGCCCATTTGCGTGGCCAGATGTTTTTGTTTGGCAAGGTCCCGCAACAGCCGCGCCTCATAAACGGTTTGTGTCAGCGGCTTTTGACAAAAGACGTGCTTGCCCATGCCCATGGCCGTCGCGGCGGCGATGCCGTGGTTATGGTCGGGAATGGAAACCGTGACCGCATCCACGGACTTGTCCATTTCCTCGAGCATTTTGCGGAAGTCGCGGAACTTTCGCGCCTGCGGAAATTGTTGCGACTTGTTATTAAGCGTCCCCTCGTCCACATCGCACAGCGCGACGAGCGTGCCGCCGGCGTTATGGGTGTCGGTGGTGTCGCTGTCGCCTTTGCCGCCGCAGCCAATGCAAGCGACGTTGATTCTGTCATTGGCGCCGAGAACATTGCCGACATAGGGAAACGCAATGGCCGCCGAGCCGAGGGCGGCGCCGTGAAGAAATTTGCGGCGGGAGAATTGAGTTCGGGCGGGTTTGTTGTTCGATGGCGTCATTTTTTCTGCGTTCATAGTGGTGTTCTGCGAAGAATTATTGGCCGGTGCATGGCCAATGTCAAGGGCGACTCCGCGGCACGGTGGAAAAATTCCCGGCGTCCGCGCTCGAAAATAGTTTGCCGCCCACCCGCTTCTGCCGCCCCCCTTTCGATGCGCGTCCATTCGCCCGCATTTTTGCCGCCGTTGTCGCGGTTATGACTGTCAATTACAACGCGCCACGGCCCGCCTCCGATTGTCGGCGGACCAATTGACGCAGAACTTCACACAACGCAGTCAAACGCGGCGCGGCGACGCCGGCCTGGCGCGCCTGGCGCAAAGGTTCCAGGAACAACGTTTCTAATTCCAAGTCCCGGCCCTGCTCGTAGTCGAGCACAGTGGAGGCTTTGTAGGCTCCCATGTTGCGTGTGCGGGCAAAATGTTGATCGGCCAGGGAGCCTGCAACGGCCAGCCCCTTGGCTTGGGCGGCGCCGATGGTTTCCAGCATCAACTGCCGCGCCAAGGCCGCCCACGCTGGCTCGGCCAGCAATTGATCCGTCGTCAGGCACGGCTGTAATCCACTTCCCGCGCGGACAATTCCGCTGCCCATCGCATCGATGCCGGCGGCGCTGGCGACCCCCAAACCATTGAAAGGAATGTTCCAAGCCAGTTTCTCCCAATGCGCTTGTTCGAGGTTGTCGGTGACATCGCAGGCAACGCCGCTGGCTGCGATGGCCGCCGCGATGTCGAGCGCGCGCCGCCACGGGCGGCGGCAGAATTCCCCCAGGACAACGCCGCCGTGGGCGATATGATGGATTTTTCCAGGGGCAGCGCGGTTGAGGCAAACAAAACACAAACCGCCCAGCGCCTTTTCCGCGCCCGCCACCGCCGCCACCGCCGCCTCGGTGCCAAGTCCATTTTGCAGCGTTAGCACCGCCGTATCCGGCCCCAAAAGCGGAGGTAGGAGTTTGGGCAGGAGGGCATTGGCCGTGGTTTTGAGGCCAATGAGAACCAATGCGGCGGGCCCAATTTCCCCCGGCTCGCGCGCGCAAATGGGCCGTGTGTGAAAGTCGCCCGCGCGGCTGTGAACCACAAGCCCGTCGCGCCGGACCGTCTCGTAATCGGAGCGGAGAAGAAAATGGACATCGTGTCCGGCGCGACAAAGCAGGGCGCCATAATAACTGCCCACGGCTCCGCAACCCACGACGGCGATTTTCATGTTTGCAATGTCAGGCGCGCAAATGAAAAGGCGCTCCGAATCTCCAGAGCGCCTTGGGTTGGAAAATAAATTTAACTTACCGCGCGCCCAGGATGGCGTCTTTACAGGCCTTGGCCACGCGGAATTTCACCGCCTTCCTGGCCGGAATCTGAATGGGCGCGCCCGTTGCCGGATTGCGGCCTATCCGGGCCTTGCGGTCGACAAGCAGAAGCTTGCCGATGCCCGGCAATGTGAAGGTATTCCTGGCATGTTTGTAGGCCAAACGCGCCAGATGATCGAGCAAGTCGGCCCCGGCCTTTTTTGTCAATCCGCTCTTGTCAGCCAGTTCAGAAGCCAATTCCGCTTTCGAGAGTGCTTTTGCCATAGTGTGTTTTGGTTAATTGTTGAATGTGTGTGCGCAGAGTAACTGTCGTTGGACATGAGGCGCTATTAAAACCTCCCGACGGCGCGCTGCAAGGACAAAATGGCGGCGCGCCAAACATTTTGACGGCCTTACTGCCAAGACGGTGGGATAGACGACACTTCTTCACGGTTCTTTGGTTCTCCGGCGGCGTTGCTCGCTCGCGCCTTGCCGGAGAACCAAACTCCTCGTGACCAAGTGTCGTCTATCCCACCGTCTTGGCAGTAATTGTCACGGTTCAATCAGCCGCTCCAAAATTCGACGATGCGCGGTGGCCAGCGGCATCCGGCGCAATTGCGCCGCGGTGCGCCAGACTCCCAACGCGCCGCTTTTCGCCGCGCCCTCCGGCAACCTGGCGCGGTAAGCCGCCAATTCAATCCGGTGGCGCGTAATGGTGTGAGAGACGCTGCAACAAGGCGCGGGGCCGTCAAGTTCGAACGGTCCGGCAAGCGCCTCCAGATTGGTGGCGCGCAGCCCGATTTCGATGTTCGGAAATTCCCAAAACTGCGCGTTGATTCCGCCCAACGGACGCTGACGCGCGAGGAAACGATTCTTCTTTTGAACGATGAACGCGATGAACCGCCGCCGCGTCAGGCGCGCCGGCGCGTTGGGAACGGGAAACTCGTGGACTCTCCCCGTCTCGCGCGCAAAACACCAGCGCCTCGCGGGACAAATGTCACATGCCGGTTGGACTGGCGCGCAAACCAGCGCCCCCAATTCCATCAACCCTTGGTTGAACGCCGAGCATGCGCGGCGCGCGTCCGGGACTTTTTCGTTTTGCAAATGTGCGCGCTCCGCCTCGCTATGCGCCAATTCCACCAACTCCTGCGCCAGCCTCCAAAGTTGCGCGCCGGCCGCCTTCTCGCGCGGATTGCCGATGCCGAAAATCCTGCACAGCACCCGCGCCGCATTTGCGTCGACAATCGGACGGGGCTGATTGAGCGCGATGCTGCAAACCGCCCCGGCGGTGTACCGTCCGACGCCCGGCAGCGCGAGGACATCGTCGAACGCCGTCGGGAATTGGCCGCCGAATTTTTGCGCGATCACGCGGGCCGCCGCCTGCGCGTTGCGGGCGCGCGCGTAATACCCCAAACCCGCCCACAGTTTGAGCACCTCCTGCGGCCGCGCCCGGGCCAGCGCGCGCGCGTCCGGAAACCTTTGCATCCATCGCATCCAATAGTTGACCACCGTTTTGACCTGTGTCTGTTGGAGCATGATTTCCGAAATCCACACGGCGTAGGGATCGCTCGTCCGCCGCCAGGGCAAGTCGCGCGCATTTTGGCCAAACCACGCCAGAAGGCTCCGGACCAGTTTGCGCGGGTTTTGAATGCGGCCTTGCATTTGTCAGTTCTATTTATGCGAATGCAATTTCATTCTTCGCTTGGTTCCACATGCACCAGCACGTCCCGGACAGCCGGCACGGCCTGGCGGACCTGGTCCTTGACGTTGTGGGCGATTTGATGGGCGCGCTGGACAGTCATTTGCGGATCCACTTCGATGTGCATGTCCACCAGATATTCATCTCCTGTCTTGCGCACACGGCACTTCTCGACCGCATTGACTCCGGGGGCTTTTCCGGCAACGGAACGAATTTGGGAAATCACGGCGGCGTTTGGAGCGGCATCCATCAATTCGTCCAGCGCCGGCCGCAGGAGACGCCATGCGTTCCAGATGATGATGAACGCCGCCAGAATCGCCGCGGCATCGTCGGCAAAGGCAAAGCGGGGTCCGCACGTAATGGCAATTCCAATGCCGGCCGCCGCGGCCAGTGAAGTGACCGCGTCGCTGCCGTGGTGCCAGGCATCGGTGGCGACGACAATGTTGCCGGCCAGCGTCGCCTGGCGCGAAACGTAACGGAACATCAACACCTTCACCGCCACCACGCGAAGAAGAATAAACAATGTGAACGCCTGGGGCCGATGGCGCGGCATCAGCAGTTCGTCCCACGATCTGACAGCGATTTCAACGGCGCCGAACAACAACATCAGCGCGATGATCGCCGCGGCGATCGGCTCCGCTTTTCCGTGCCCGTAAGGATGTTCCCGGTCGGCCGGTTCGGCGGCAACCACCAACGCCCGCCAGGCAACGATCGAGCTCAGGATGTCACCGAGCGATTCCGCCGCGTCGGCAATGAGCGCGTGCGAATGCCCCAGGAAGCCGCCCGCGAATTTGCAACCTGTCAACAAGACGTTGACGCCCATGCCAAGAAACGTGGCGTGCAGACTGCGATCCAATCGGTTCGGCGGCACGACGCATTAGACCAAGGCGCAAAGAAAATTCAACTGCGAACGGACGGGGCGCGGAGAACTGCGAAGCTGCAACCAATCAAACCGCCAATATCGTGTGCCGATAAGTCATCGCTGGTTTCAATATGAATGAACGTGCTCATCTCGAAATTGCCGGGTCAAAGCCGCAACTCCGGCGCGCCGCGCCATAGAAAGTGGCTTAGCGCGTAAAGCTCCCAGCCAAAGGGCGCGTAACCCAGATAACCCGGAAGCGGCATCTCGAAAATGCGCGGCGCTCCCACGCCGGGAGTGTGGTAAATCCATTTGGGATACGAGTGGTAATTCCACATCTCCCAAAAAAAGCCGCAGATCAACGCGCCAAAGGAAAGGCACATCAAGGGGCGCCACTGGCCCGCGCAAAGCTCCGCCAGCAGGCTCGGGCGGCCAAGCCAGTTATTGACAGGATCGAGAACCAGAAAGAAACCGCCCCAAACCAACGGATAAAAATACTCCGGCCAGAGCAACGTCAGCGCGATCATGGCCGCGCCGGCGGCGATTGCGCCCAGGCGCGCGGCGCCGGACGCTTCCACTGCCGCCGGCGGCCGGTCGGCGCAAATCCTTCCGATCCAATGGAACGACCGCACCCACTCCGCGGTTTCGAATACGGCGGGCATTACAGTCGAGAAACAAATCGAGGAAAGGATGAAATACGGAATGTCGGCGATGTATTCCCGGCCAAGATATTCCCAGTTCCGCGTCCGCAGATTCATCAACTCGAACAACCACCACGCGGGAATCGAAACAAGGAACAATCGGGCAAATCGCTTTCCGGAACGGCTCGCCAGCGAATCGCCGCGCCGCCAGAATACCAGCCCATCCATGAACAGGATATAGCCCATCCAGAGAGGAAAAAAGAAAATCGAGGTCCGCAGCCCGGGCGACATCCAATTCAACGTCCAGCACACCACTATCAAGCCCAGGCCCAGCCACCCCAGCCGGGAGAACGTTTTGGGTTTGCGCGAGCGCAAACTCATGGGCAGACGGATGCGCAAAGGAACCTGCGGCGCCTGCCGGCTTCTTGCTTCTTCCCATTCACTCTGTTCTCCTCTTCAACCCGGCGATTACACTAACATTGGGCAACCGGCCATCTCATTTACGCCCCGAACTTGTCAAACATTCGCGCGTTGGCCTGCATCAACCGGATGAGATACTTTGCCTCGAAGACGCCAAGAGAGCCAAGATTGGCGCCCGTCTCGGTGAATCGTTCGAGCTTGTCCGAGCCGGACCACGCCGATGTCAACAGGACCGGTTGCGGATGCCAGGAATGGCCTTTGCCCGCGCAAGGGGTCGAGTGATCGCCCGTAATAGCCAGCACATCCGGGCGTTTCTCAAGCAAAATCGGAAGGGCGGCGTCAAACTCTTCTATGGACTTTTTCTTCGCCTCGAAATTGCCGTCCTCGCCGTGCATGTCGCTATATTTATAGTGGATAAAAAAATAATCGTAGTTGTCGTGTTCGGCCAGATATTGGCGGAATTGCTCGGCGATGGTCTGCGGCCCCTCCAGTTTTGTCATGCCGACTAATTGGGCAAGGCCTTTGTACATGGGGTACACGGCCAGGCAGGCCGCCTTGAGGCTGTACCGCTCCTGGAACATCGGAATTGCCGGCTGATGGGCAATGCCCCGCAACAAAAAAGCGTTGGCCGGTTGCCGGCCCGCCAGGAGCGGCAGCGCCGCTTTGTAAAACTGCAAAACCATCCTCGCCGTTTTCCTTTGCTTGACTGATTTTGGATCGGTTGGCTTGGGGACCGGCACGGTCGAACCTTCGCGATTGGGATCGGCGTCGGTCAACGGCCCCCCCAGCCCGTCGCCGCGGAATACGACCACGAAGCGATGCCCCTTGCCGGCCTTTATCAACACTTCGGTCTCGCCAACTTTCTTGATCTTGCCGCTGAGCAAAGCGCAAAGGCGCTCGGTCACTTTGGTGTCAATGCGGCCCGCGCGGCGGTCCGTCACGATGCCATTGGCGTCAATGGTGCAAAAATTGGCCCGAGCCGCGACATCGCCGGGCTTGAGTTCCAATCCCAGCCCCAACGCTTCGATCACCCCGCGTCCGACCTGGAATTCCAGCGGGTCATAACCGAAAAGCCCCAAATGTCCCGGACCGCTGCCGGGCGTGATGCCGGGGGCGACGGGAATCATGCGGCCTTGGGCGGCCGTTTTGGAAAGTTGATCCAGGTTGGGCGTGTGTGCCGCCTCCAGCGGAGTCAGAAACCCCTGCCCAGGTGTGGCCAAATCGCCCAAGCCATCCAAAACCACCAGCGCCAGCTTGGCATTGGTCTTTATCGTCAGAGTCGAATAAACATGATCAAGATTCATAGCGCCCGATTTAACCACAAAACGCAAAAATGGGAAATTAGGAATTCGCCTTTGCGATTTGACCCGGGCGCAAGACGAATTTCTTCCGGCGCATTTTGAGTCGCAAAGCGCTGCCGAGGGGGGGGCGAAGCTCCGCGACGCCCTGATTTCAT
>VFSW01013082.1_pt1 | contig 11550 bp, 9 predicted proteins | sample 5358111 | NCBI WGS metagenome assembly VFSW01 (sample SAMN11554181, study PRJNA540505) | mine drainage metagenome | isolation source: sediment from site ElyBrook_90M | place: USA: Ely Copper Mine, Vershire, VT | collected 2017 | reverse complement strand
TGATTCCGAAGGAAGACCACGACGGTCCGCCGCGGCCACAGGGCGCGCCGGCCGGAGCGCCGCAGCCGCACTGACACTGCCGTTGAAGTTGTTCGTCGATCCCGGGGGGAGCCCGGGGTCTTCAGAGGCTGCGGAAAAATTCGAGATTGGTGGCAGGTGCGAGCTTCCCATTCCCTCGGGGGCTAAAGCCCTGTTGCTTTTGCGGGACTGATACGTACGGGCTGAAGCCCGTACCCTTCAACACCTGGCTTCTCCTTCCCTCTGATTCCGAAGGAAGACCACGACGGTCCGCCGCGGCCACAGGGCGCGCCGGCCGGAGCGCCGCAGCCGCACTGACACTGCCGTTGAAGTTGTTCGTCGATCCCGGGGGGAGCCCGGGGTCTTCAGAGGCTGCGGAAAAATTCGAGATTGGTGGCAGGTGCGAGCTTCCCATTCCCTCGGGGGCTAAAGCCCTGTTGCTTTTGCGGGACTTATACGTACGGGCTGAAGCCCGTACCCTTCAACACCTGGCTTCCAGGGAGTTGTTCCGCAGCCTGTTCAGCCCCCGGAATGAGCGCGAAATCGCACGGCTTTCAGGCCCGGGCTCTCTCCGGTCCGCTCACGGCTTCCACACAAACGTGGCCACCGCCCCCGCGGGCAGCGTGGTGGTCACGGTCTTTCCGTGGAAGCCGATGCGCAGCGCCTGGCTGGTTGTGCCGTCGTTGAGCGTGTAGAGCACGAGGGTCCCGTTGGGGTTGCGGAAGGCAACGTCCTTCAGCTTGCTGGCCGCCGGCTCGTCGGAGGCGATGCGCACCGCGCCGGGCAGCAGGAATTTGCTCGCCTGTCCCAGCACGTAATAATCCAGCTCCGGCTTTACCACCGGCTTCTCCGGATCGCTGAGGTCGATGGTCACGAGGCCGCGGCAGGTGTCGCAGCCGCCGACGACCGGGCCGTGGTTCTGATCGGTGGCCAGCGCCCAGAGAACGTAGCCGCGGGCCCAGTTGCGGGTGACGCCGATCAGCTCGCGCGCCTCTTCGTCAAAGACGTTGCCCTTCTGCCAGGTTCCGCCGCTGGACTCGGTGACCCACTGGTCCTTCTGGGGGAACTCCTCGTGGTTTTTGGTCATGACGGAGGGGTCGCCGCCGTAGTGGTGCCAGGCGGTTCCGGCAGCCAGCGCGCCGGCCTTGGGGTCTTTGAGCACCGTCTCCGGGTAATCGGGCCGGTCCCAGTTGTGGTCGTAGGCCATGACTTTGGGGCTCAGGCGGGCCGCGGCCAGCGCGGGCGCGAGCGCCTCGCCAAAGAACCTGGCCTGCTCTTCGGCCAGCATCTGCATGCCGCTGTAGGTGGGCGGGCCGTAGAGCGGCTCGTTTTGCACGCTGAGCGCCCAGATGGGCACGCCGGCCGCCTGGTAGCCCTGGATGGTCTTCACCAGGTAGCTGGCGAATGCGGGGTAAAACTCCGGGCGCAGGCTGGAGGGGTGCTCGCGATCGCCGAGTGAGCCCAACATGCTGCCCGAGGACTTCATCCAGCCCGGCGGGCTCCACGGGGTGAGCATCACGTGCAGGTCAGGGTTCAGGCCGAGCGCCTTCTTGAGCTGCGGCAGAATGTACTCCTCGTCGTGCTTGAGAGAGAAGTGCTCGAGGTTGGGATCGGCAACGCCCGGCGGCGTGGTGCAAGCCTTGGCCGTCTGCTCGCAGAGGTCGTCGAAGGAGTAGAAGGTCACCGCCAGGTCCGACGAGCCGACGGGCTGGCGGAGAATGCCGAGGGCAATGCCTTCCTTGCGGCTGAAGAGCGTCTTGAAGGCCGCATCGGTCTGCGCCTCGGGCAGCTTTTTGGCAAAGAGCCAGGCGGCCGAGTCGGTAAGCGAAGCGCCGAAGCCGTCGATCTCCTGAAAGCGCTGGGCGTCGTCGACGGTGATGAGCGGAGCCGATACCGCCGGATCAGGCTTGGAAAAGTGCAGCGTGGCGCGCTCGGAGAGAGCCTCGACCAGGTCCGGCGTGGTCTGGTAGACGGAGACGGACTGGGCGCCGGCGACGGTTGCGGCAAGGAAGATGAGAGCAAGGCAGGCAGGAAAAAGAACAGGGCGCTTCATAAAGCCTCCTTCGGGCGGAAGGAGAATCGTAGTCCATTTGCCGGGGTTGCGGAAACCCCGCGCACCCGATCAGGCCCGGCTCGCGTCGCGCTGGAACTCCCCGCTCTTGCCGCCCGATTTCTTTTCGAGTTGGATGTTGCGGATGACGATGGATTTGTCGAGCGCCTTGGTCATGTCGTAGACGGTGAGGGCAGCGATGGCGGCAGCGGTCAGGGCCTCCATCTCCACGCCGGTGGGGCCGGTGGTGGCGACGGTCGCGGTGATGCGCACGCCGCCTTCGGCGACCGCGGCCTGCACATCCACATGGGTGAGCGCGAGTGGATGGCACATGGGGATCAGGTCGGCGGTGCGCTTGGCGGCCTGGATGCCGGCGATGCGAGCCACCTCAAGCGGATTCCCCTTGGGGTTGGCGGGCAGAGCGGCGAGGACGGCAGCGGAGAGCTCGACGAAGGCCGAAGCCGCGGCGGTGCGGCGGGTGGGCTGCTTGGCGCTCACATCCACCATGGAAGCGTTGCCGGAAGCGTCGTAGTGCGAAAGTTGAGACACGGAAGCTCCTGTAACTACGGTTGTATTGTGCTGAACTCCTGGAAAACCCGCAAAGGTCCGGGCCTAAAGGCCACGTCAATCGGCCATCCTTCAGAGGGTTAAAACCCCCTGCTCCCTCCGGAATCTTCGATTTGCAACTGTGGTACGACACACCTTCTTATTCGGCGCAGAACAGCAGAATGCGGACGATCTGGCCGGCCGGGAGGCTGGATTCCGCCTCGGGAATGACCAGAAAGCAGTTGGATCGCGCCAGCGCCGCCAGGTCGCCCGACCCCTGCCAGCGAACCAGCTCGACCTCCGGCAACTCGCCCGACGTCGCGCCAAAGGTACACGACGCGGGCAGAAAGCGGGTGAGGCCGGGCTTGGCGCGGCGGTCGGTGGTTGCGGACAGTTGCGCCAGGGCGAAACGCGGCCCGCCCTCAAGCCTGCCGGCCAGTGCGGCCAGCACCGGCGCGGCGAAGAGCAGAAAGGTGACGGCGGAAGAGACCGGGTTGCCGGGAAGCCCGAAGAAGGGGACCGCATGCCCCGCAATCTGCGGCAGTTCTCCGAAGACCAGCGGCTTGCCGGGCTGAATGCGCACTCCTGTGAAGTGGAAGCGAGCGCCCATGCGGGCCAGCGCGGGTTCGACGAGATCGAACTTGCCCGCCGAGACGCCGCCGGAGATGAGCAGCAGGTCGGCCTCAGCGGCCTCGGCGAGCGACCTGTCGAGAGCGGCTGCGTTGTCTGCCGCGGTGGGCAGCACCCAGGGCTCCCCACCGGCCGCGGCCACCATGGCAGCCAGCATGGGAGCATTGGAGTTGCGAATCTGACCCGGCGCCGGCTCGGAATCAACCGCAACCAGCTCGTCGCCCGTTGCCAGAACAGCCACGCGCGGCCGCCGGAAGACATCGAGCTGCGCGCACCCGCAGGAGGCGGCCAGCGCGACCTGCGCGAAGGTGATTGCGGCGCCGGGGGGCAGCAGTGGATCGCCCGCGCGCGCCTGCGCTCCCTGGGGCACGATGTTGTCGCCGGCGGGAATCTTGCGCTCCGGCAGCAGCCTTACCCGCCCCTCGTCCACTTCAACGTGCTCGACCATCACCACCGCATCCGCGCCCGCCGGAACCGGCGCGCCGGTCATGATCTCCCAGGCGGCGCCGGTTGGCAGCGGCCCTGCCGGGGGCTGCCCCGCATGGATGGCGCCGGACACCGGCAGGAAGCCGTGCGTGGAAGCCTCGGCGGCGCGGCAGGCAAAGCCATCGCGGGTGGAGCGGGCAAAGGGCGGCTGATCGCGATCGGCCGCGAGGGCTAGCGCCAGCACCCGGCCAGCGGCAACACTCAGCGCCACGCGCTCGACGGCGAGCGAAGGCCGCAACCGGGCCAGCCGGGCGGCATATGCGGCGACCTGGGCGGCAGCCTGCTGGTAGCCGGGAAGAGCGGAACTCATGGATTGGATTGTAGTGGGTCGCCATCGCGGCGGGCTTGGGATGCGGCCGGCCGCATAACGAAAAGAGGGCGTCCGCCGTGGCGAACGCCCTCTCGCGTGAGACGCGTCGAAGGTTACTTCTTGGCGGGCTTGCCAGCCTTGAAGCCGGTGTCGATGGTCTGGTTGAAGCCTTGCAGAATGCCCTTGACTTCGGCGGCGTAGGGACCTTCCGGCGCCAGTTGCAGGTACTTCTGGTAGGCCTCCATGCAGCCCGGCGGGGCGACCAGCTTTTTCGTCTTTTCGTCCATGGTGGTTTTGCCCACCAGGCCGTTGCCCTTCAGGTAGTAGAGGATCGCGTTGTTCGGGTCGATGGCGATGGCCTTGTCGGCGGCAGCCACCTGCGCGTCCGGCTGGTTGGTCTGGAAGTAGATCACCGCTTCGTTCTTCAGGTAGAACCCGCCCTGGGTCGGATTGACCTTGGCGGCGGCGTCATAGGAGTCGGCGGCCTGCTGCAGCTTGCCGGTGCGGGCATAAATCTCGCCCAAACCGCTGTTGGCCAGGCCCTGGATGGCGACGTTCGGCTTCTTTGAGGCAGCTTCGAGTTCGAGCGTCTTCTTGAAGGTCGTCTCGGCATCGTCGTACTTCTTGAGGCCCACCTGCGCCTGCCCCAACTGCACCCACAGGACGGACGCATCCGGCTTGGCCTGCGTATCCTTGAGCATCATGGTTTCAACGTCGGTGTACTTGGCGGTCTTGATCTCCGCTTCCTTGGCGTCGATATCCGCCTTGGCCGCTCCCGGTCCCAGGGTCTGGGTGGCGGTTGCGCGCGCTGCGTCGGCATCCTTGATGTCCTGGGTTACCGTGCGCAGATCGGCGTTGAGATTTTTGATGACTTCGTTGGCCTTCATGGCCTCGGAATTCTTCTTTCTCAGTTCTTCCAACTGCTTCTGCTGTTCGGGAGGCAGCTTGTCGACAAATTCCTTGCGGGACATGTCGATGTCCTGAATCGTATCCTGGCCGACAACGATCTTCACTCCTTCAAAGGAGTCGACCAACTTGTCGGGCGGCGTGTCTGGCTGGCGGAACAGCACCATGTAGGTTCCAGCCGGTGCTTCGCCTTCGTAGTCGCCGGACGAGTTGACCGGGAAGGTGTACTTCGAGGTATGGCCGCCATCGGTGGAAAGGCTCACCGTGCCGACAGTCTGCGCCGCGCCGGTCGGGTTGGTGACGCGGCCATGAATCTTGCCCGTCGGTCCGGCGGGCGCGGGCGCAGCCGCGGGCGTCTGTGCAAGCGCGGGCATCAGGGCAAGCGCCACCAGGCCCACCCAAAGTGAAATCGTGCGTTTCATGTTCTTCTCCTTGGGAGCTGCGGGAAGTTTGCGACCCGCAGGCTCAGAAAAATCTTGTCTGGCAACCCCCGCAAGCGACCCCGCTTGCGCGGTTGCCCCTTGCGCGTGCCCATTCAGGCGAAATCCCGCAATTCGTACTTGCGCTGCCAAAATAATTCCTCTTCCGGCAGCAGATTGCTTGGTCAAACAGGACGCTTCCTCGCAAGAACCCTCGCGGGGACGATTCCCATCGGCAGGACCCAAGGTAAATCCAATTGACTCCTCAACACAAGGGGCTGCGGCAGGATGTGCAACGGCCGCCGCAGCGCGCCCTCCATTTTCAGGCGGTTGACTGAATTCGCGGGTCCGGCTTCAGGGCGGAATTTTCCCCGCCGTGCGACTCGCGCCAGGCCCAAACCTCATCTTCCCATAGCCATGGTAATGCGAGGCGCAGACAGCGCGTGTGGTCTGGATCACAGTTGGAGCCTTCGATGCACTGGGGAGCGACCAGCCCAGCGGCTCGTAAGAGCCTCTAGAATATAAGTATGGCAACCAGCATCCGTCCGGCGACACCGGCCGACGTTCCCGAGATTCTCGCGTTCATCCGCGCCCTGGCCACCTACGAGCGCGAGCCGGACGCCGTCAGCGCCACCGAAGCCGATCTTCTGCGCGACGGTTTCGGTCCCACCCCCTTTTATTTCTGCCTGATCGCCGACCACGATGGGCGGCCGGCCGGATTCGCATTTTATTTCTTCAACTATTCCACCTGGAAGGGCCGCCCCGGCCTCTACCTCGAAGACATCTTCGTTCACCCCGAGTTCCGCGGCCTGGGCATCGGCAAGGCGCTGCTGAAGCGCGTGGCGGCCATCGCCGTGGAAAAGAACTGTCCACGCCTGCAATGGGAGGTTCTGGACTGGAATACTCCCGCCATCGACTTTTATCGCGCCATGGGAGCCGAGTTTCTGGACGAGTGGCGCAATGTGCGCGTCAGCGGCGACGCACTCAAGCGCCTGGCGGGGCTGACGGACCAGAGTGCGGAGGCCAGCCAGTGAGGATCAGAGTGGTTGGCGGCGGACTGGCCGGCCCCGAAGCCGCGCTGACCGCCGCGCGCCTGGGCTGCCACGTAGACCTCTACGAGATGCGCGCCATGGTGGACGGCAAACCCCGCCTGACCCCCGCCCACCAGACCACCGAATTTGGCGAACTGGTCTGCTCCAACTCGCTGAAGAGCGAGTCGCCCAATACGGCGCCCTGGCTGCTGAAGCAGGAGATGCGCCGCGCCGGCTCAGCCCTGCTTGCCATCGCCGACGAATGCGCGGTTCCCGCCGGTCACGCACTGGCGGTCGATCGGGTGGAGTTCTCACGCCGCATTGCCGCGGCCATTGCCGCCGAGCCGCTGATCCGCGTGATCCGCCAGGAAGTGACGGCTCTCGACCAGGACGAGAACGGCACGAAGTGCACGATTCTCGCCACCGGTCCTCTCACCTCCGACGCGCTGAGCCGCGAGATCGAACGCATCACCGGCTCAGGGCACCTCGCTTTTTTCGACTCGATCTCCCCCATCGTCGACGCCGAGACCATCGACATGGACCGCGTCTACATGGCCGCGCGCTGGGACAAAGGCACCGCCGACTACATCAACTGCCCCATGGACCGCGCCGAATACGATTGCTTTCTCGACGCGCTGCTGGCAGCCGAGGCCGCCGAAGCCAAAGAGTGGGAGAAGCTGGACTCCTTCCCACCCCAGGCGCCAGAAGCGGGCGCATGGGGGCCCCGGTACTTCGAAGGCTGCCTGCCGATCGAGGTCCTGGCCCAGCGCGGCCGCGATACGCTGCGCTTCGGCCCCATGAAGCCGGTGGGCCTGCGCGATCCACGCACCGGCCGCACCCCCTGGGCCGTGGTGCAACTACGCAAGGAAAACCTGCGCGCCGACAGCTACAACCTGGTCGGCTTTCAGAATCACCTGAAATTCGGCGAGCAGGCACGCGTGCTGCGCCTGATTCCCGGCCTGAAAAACGCACGCTTCCTGCGCTACGGCCAGATTCATCGCAACACCTACATTCAGGCGCCGCTGCTGCTGGACGAAACCCTGCGGCTCAAAAAAGCGCCCTGGCTTTTGTTTGCCGGCCAGCTCTCGGGAGTGGAAGGCTACACCGAATCCATTGCCACCGGCCTGCTTGCGGGCCTCTACGCGGCTGCGCTGGCCCGCGGCGAAGAGCCGGCGCCAGCCCCGCGCGCCAGCGCACTCGGTTCGCTGGTCCACTACATCACCCACGCCGACCCAAAAGACTTTCAGCCCGCCAACATCACCTTCGATCTGCTGGAGCCGCTGGAAGCAGAGCTGCGCAAGAAAGTTCGCGACAAGAAGGAGCGCCACCGCATTGTCTGTGAGCGGGCTTTAACGGCCTTTGACGCATGGTGGGCGGCGATGCCGCACCCGGTTGGGGAACTTGGCCCATAATGTTTGCGTAGCTTGCTTCTACGGTGTCCCTTCCCGGAAAGGTCTTCCATGCGCGCCATCTCCGCCGCCGATGCCGTTTCGCCTGCCATTCAACGCACCAAAGAGTTCCTGTTCAAGCCGTTCCGTTGGGGAACCTATCTGAAGCTTGGCCTGGTGGCCATCATCACCGAAGGTCTCGGGAGCAACTTCCAGTCCTCGTCGCACCATACTCAACCTTCGTCGGGACACGGGCCGATGGTCTATTCGCCGTCCCAGATTCCGCCGCAATGGATCGCCGCGATTGTGGCGATCGTGCTGGTCGCGATTGTGGTCTCGCTCGTGGTCTTCTACCTGGTTACGCGTCTCCGCTTCTCGTTTTTTCACTGCCTCGTCCACAACACAAGGGAGATTCGCCCAGGATGGTATCTCTATGGAGACAAGGCGACGCGGTTCTTCTGGTTCAACCTGGCGGTGGGATTCTGTTTTCTGCTGCTGATGGCCTTGATCTCGCTCCCCTTCATCGGCGGGTTTTTGCGGCTGATTCGCGAGACTCCGCCCGGCAGCCATCCCGATATCGGGCTGCTGCTCTCTCTGGTCCTACCCCTGATTCCGGTCATCTTTCTGCTTGTGCTGGTTGGCATCGCCGCCGACGTGGTTTTGCGCGACTGGATGCTGCCGCACTTTGCCCTGGACGATGCATCGGCCGGCGAAGCGTGGACCCGCGTGTGGGCCGCCATCACAGCGGAGAAGCGGCAGTTTGCTGTTTACGCGCTGCTGCGCCTCATCCTGCCGACCATCGCGATCATCGCCTTGTTCGTCGTGCTCATCATTCCGGGGCGCTTGCTGGGCGGCTCCCTGGCGGCGGTTGAGTTCGTCATGCACGCGGCCTTCGCGGATGCAAGCGGCGCGACCGCGCTGACCGGCATTCTGCTTGAAGGCTTCTTCGGCCTGCTCGCCTTCGGCCTCGCACTGCTGGTCAGCATCTGCCTTGGAGGGCCTGTGAGCACGGCGGTGCGGGAGTATGCGCTGCTGTTCTACGGCGGCCGCTACCCGGCGCTGGGAAACCTGCTCGACCAGCCGCTGCTGCCGGGGACCGGTGCGCCCCGCATCCTCTGACGCGGACAGCCCATCGCCAAAGCGCTCCCTGAAGTTCGCCGCATGGCGTTGCAGGCCGAGAAACATTTGTGCCTCTTGCGGTGTCGAATCAGAGTAGAGGCGAGAATGATCGACCCTGAGCGACTGCTCTCCAATCCCGTTGCGGCTGTGGGTCTGCGCGCCTTGCTGGGCGGCTATGTGATTTACATGGCGCGCAAGTTCTATGCCGATCCCACCGGGTACTTCCGCAAATCGGCGCGCAACCTGGTCGATCTTCCCTGGCTGGAGCCGGCCATCCGGGCAATGGCCGCCTTCTGCCTGTGGGGCGGATGCTTCATCGTGGCCGCCGCCATTGCGGTGCAGATTCTCGGCCTCCATGGCGACCTTCTCGCACTGGTGCTGATCGCCCTGGCCGCCATCGCCGCATGGCTGCTGCTGCCCGCGCAGGGGTCCGGCGCCGCGGCAAGCAACTGGAGCGCCGACGACTGACCTTGCAGCCATTCAACCTTGCGCAGTGTCCAATTGAAGATGGTGCGCCACTTCGCCGCCGAGGTGGAAACGTGTACCCTGAAGACCGGAGTTGATTGATGCGTTGGATGCCCATCCTGGCTTGTTCCCTGTCGCTGCTGACAGCCGCGGCAACAGCCCACCCGCAAACCGCGCCCGCTCAACAGCCAGCGCCGTCCAGGCCCGCGGCCGCCTCCTCCGCTCCGCAGGGCCCGGCGCACATCGTGCTGCCGCCCATCCCCAAGGCCCTTTTGCCCGATTCCTTTGCGGGATGGGTCGCATCCGAGCCGCCCAAAAGGATCGCCGATGCGGCCCAGGCCGACCCCGCAGCCACCGACGCCCTCAAGGAGTACGACTTCAGCGACGGCGTAGAGGCCAGCTACAAGCGCAGCGGCGAAACGCTCACATTGCGAGCACTACGCTTTCGCGACGCCAGCGGCGCCTACGGCGCCTACTCCTTCTACCGCCAGAACGGCTGGCCGAAGGAAGAGATCGGCTCCGGCGCAACCTCCAACCACAACCGCGTCCTCTTCTGGCAGGGCACAACCGTGGTCGACGCCAACTTCTCGCGCATCGGCCCCATGTGCGGCTCCGAGCTGCGCGAGCTTGCCGGGCAACTGCCCCTTCCCGACGGCCCGCGCGCGCTGCCGCCGCCCATCCTCGCCAATCTTCCCAAGGACTCGCTCGACCCGCAGACCACCCACTATGCGCTCGGCCCGGCGGGCTACGCCGGCTCGGGGGGCGTGCTGCCGCCGGCGCTGGTGGGCTTCGATCGCGGCGCAGAGGCTGTAACCGCAAACTACTCGCTGCGCTCTGGCGCCGCCACGCTCACCATCATCGACTACCCCACGCCGCAGATGGCTGCCGCCCAGGAGACCGCCATTCGGGCCTATATCAAGGCTGGAGCCCAGGCCCAGCCGGTCTGGCCCAAGCCCTTGCAGGACTCCGACCTGGCCTCGCTTGAGGTGCGCCGCAGCGGGCCGCTGGTGGCACTGGTCAGCGGCGACGCCATCCCCGACGAAAGCCACAAACTGCTGGCCCTGGTCCACTACGAGTCCGACATCACCTCCATCCCGCAGCCCACCGACTCCGAGGTGGCCAAGACCGGCCGCCTGCTTCTGGGCATCTTCACCCTGTGCCTCATCGGCGCCGCAGCCGCCATCCTGCTCGGTTTCTTCCTGGGCGGCGGCCGTGCCCTCTATCGCATGGCACGCGGCCAGCCCATCTCCTCGGTCTTCGACGAGGAGTTCATCCGTATCGATCTGCGGGAGGATGGGGCCGAACCGGCCTGTGCGGTTGACAGGGCGCATCCGAAGGGTTAATGCGGGACGTAAACCTGTGGAAAACTAGGCATAAACCCTAAGAAACCCCCTGAAATAGCGGGGATACAGGGGTTCTGAAAGGCGAACAACCGTCGAAGATGGACGCCGTCTGTTTCACTGAAATTGATTTGCAAGCGGTTGAATTAAAAGACCTTATTTCTCCTGCGATTTCTCCTTGACACTGTCTTCCCCCGCCCCTACTATGCAGCCAGAAAGTTCTGATGGTTTTGCCTCCGTTGGAACTATTCTCCCTAAGGAAGGAGCTGCCCTGTTGCCGGGCGGCTCTTTCCGTTTTTTCGGGGCCTACCGGCTCGCTTTTCCGACTCTCCATTCGCTTCCGCGGCCGGCTCGCTCCACTCCCTGCCGCAGGCCTCGCACAGCCATTGATTGGTTGGCTCCGCGCTCTCCAGCACCGGATCTTCGGCGCCGCAGATCGGGCATTTGGGCGGAACAAACTCCGGCACCTCAATCGCGCCGAGGTCGACAATGTCCTGCGTAATGGGTTGCGCCGCCACCGCCTGCGCCGCTTCCAATTGATCGGCCGCCACCACCACCCGCAGGCCGCCGATGACCCAGCCGCGCCCCGGCTGCTCGATCCAGCTTTCGATTCCCGCCCGCCTCAATGCCTCGAGGATCTGCCACGCGTGGCCGCGGTCCTCACACTCGCACAGCGGCGTCTTCCAGGTGAACTCGTGGCGGCGGCCGTCGCCGTCTTCCCCCGCGGCGCTGTCGTCCTCCTCCGGATTGACGGAGCCGGCCCAGTCCAAAGGCGAATCATCCAGGAGCTTCCCGGTTGAAGGCCTGACCGCCGCGGACCCCGGTTCGGGCCCGGCCCGTGG
>VFSW01013081.1_pt1 | contig 11551 bp, 10 predicted proteins | sample 5358111 | NCBI WGS metagenome assembly VFSW01 (sample SAMN11554181, study PRJNA540505) | mine drainage metagenome | isolation source: sediment from site ElyBrook_90M | place: USA: Ely Copper Mine, Vershire, VT | collected 2017 | reverse complement strand
AAGAGGTGTTCAGTCACATGCAGATGGGCGCGCTGCTGGAAATCCAGGGACCGCTGGGGAGTTTTTTCCTGCAGGAAAATTCGACACGCCCGTTGTTGATGGTCGCCGGCGGCACCGGCTATGCACCCTGCAAAGCCATGCTGCGCCATCTTTTTGAAAATCAGATTAAGTGTCCCGTCACCCTGTACTGGGGCGCACGCAGCAAGGCCGATTTGTATGAACAGTCGCAAGCGGAACAGTGGGCCAGGGAGCAGGCGGATTTTCGCTTTGTGCCGGTGCTCTCCGAACCACCGCCCGGGGATCAATGGACCGGCTGCCGCGGGCGCGTGCATGAATCCGTGCTGGCGGATTACGCAGAGTTTTCGAAATGCGACATTTATCTCGCTGGCCCGCCGGCCATGGTGCGCGGCACGCGTCAGTCCCTGTTGCTGAAAGGCGCCGATCCCGCGCGTATTTTCTCCGATGCCTTCGACTATGCGCCGGAAGTGCGCGCCGCGCTGGAAAAGACGGCTGCACCCTAAAGCAGCCGCTGCCTTCGGGTATCATAAGCGTCTCTGAGCGCGGCCCCGGCCGCGAATCTCGCAGAACATAGCATCCATTGCCCGCGTGTGCGCGGCGCGGAGAATCCCGTGAAGCCCCTGAATCCCCTTGATCTATACGACATCCACAGTTTGCTGTCCGAGGAAGAACAGATGGCGCAGGCAAGCACCGCGCGCTTCGTGGACGAGAAGGTGCTGCCCATCATCGGCGAAGCTTTCGATAAAGCGCGCTTTCCGAAAGAGCTGATTCCCGAGATTGCATCCCTGGGCTTGTTGGGCAGTTCCATCCAGGGTTACGACTGCGCCGGATTGAACGGCGTCGCCTACGGGCTCATCTGCCAGGAACTGGAGCGCGGCGATTCCGGTTTGCGCAGCTTCGTATCGGTGCAGTCGAGCCTGGTGATGTATCCGATTTTCACTTACGGCTCCGAGGAACAGAAACAGCGCTGGCTGCCGGCCATGGCCAAGGGCGACGCCATCGGCTGCTTCGGTCTCACCGAACCCCAGGGCGGCTCCGATCCGTCCAACATGAAAACCGTGGCCAAAAAGAAGGGCAGCGATTGGGTGCTAAACGGCGCCAAGATGTGGATCACCAACGGCAGCATCGCCGACGTGGCGCTGGTGTGGGCCCAGACCGACGACGGTATCCGCGGCTTGCTGGTGGAAAAGGGCATGCGGGGTTTCGACGCGCCGGAAGTGCATCACAAGATGTCGCTGCGGGCGTCGGTGACCTCGGCGCTGTATTTCGACAACCTGCATGTGCCGGAAGCCAACGTGTTGCCCAAGGTCAAAGGACTGAAGGGTCCACTGACCTGCTTGACGCAGGCACGCTACGGCATCAGCTGGGGCGTCATCGGCGCCGCGCAGGCGTGTCTCAAGGAAGTGCTAGGCTACACCCAGACCCGCGAACTCTTTAACCGGCCGCTGAATCACAACCAGGCGGTGCAGCTGCGTCTCGCGGAAATGGCGCATCAGATTACGCTGGCGCAACTGCTGTCATTGCAACTCGGGCGACTGAAAGACAAAGGCGAGATGCAGCCTGGCCAAGTGTCGCTAGCCAAATGGAACAACGTACGCATGGCCATCAACATCGCCCGCGATGCCCGCGATCTGCTGGGCGGCGCCGGCATCACCACCGAGTTCTGCCCCATCCGCCACGCGCTCAATCTGGAGTCGGTCATCACCTACGAGGGCACCGAGACGGTGCATCAGTTGGTGATCGGCAAGGAGCTGACGGGCGTGAATGCATTCTAAAAAGAAAGTGAGGAGGGAGGGGGTAGGCGTGAGGAGTTGAAATGACCAGGGTTTTATCTATCCCGCCCCTCACCCCTTACTCCTAACGCCTCACTCGCATCGTCGCAAAGAAACAAAGCCACAGTACAGTTCCGAGTTTATGAGCGAGAAGCAATCCACCACCGGTTTCGTCCGCGCTGCCACCCGCAGCATCAACCGCGCGGAAATCGTGGACAACAATTTCATCCAGTTGGTACAGCACTGGAGCGCCACGCCGGCGCCCAGACTTTCCGATGGCGATGCGGTACGCAGCGGCTTGACGCTCACCATCAAAGACTTCAAGGAATTATTCGAATCCCAGATGCTGTCACGGCATCAGGATATCGAAGCCCGGGCCATGCGTGCCCGCAACGAGGGCTTCTACACCATCGGCAGTTCCGGCCACGAGGGCAACGCCGCCGTGGGCCGGCTCACGCGCCACACCGACATCGCCTTCCTGCATTACCGCAGCGGTGCCTTCATGCAGGAGCGCGCCCGCCAGCTCTCTATAGATATGGTGTATGACACCGCCCTGTCGCTGGCGGCATCAAGTGAAGACCCTATTTCCGGCGGCCGCCACAAGGTCTGGGGATCAGTGCCCCTGTGGGTACCGCCCCAGACCAGCACCATCGCCAGTCACTTGCCGAAGGCCGTGGGCACGGCGGTGGCGATTGCACAGGCGCAGCGCATCGGCATACAGCTGCCGATCCCCGGGGACAGCATCGTCGTGTGCAGTTTCGGCGACGCCAGCGCCAATCATTCCACCGCCCTGGGCGCCATCAATGCCGCCGCCTGGACGGCTTTTCAGAAGCTGCCGTGTCCGATACTGTTCGTGTGCGAGGACAACGCCATCGGCATTTCGGTGAAGTCACCGGCAGGTTGGATCGCCGCCAACTACAACGACCGCGCGGGTCTGGAGTACATCGCGGCCGACGGCACCGATGTGCTGGATACCTGGGCGAAAACACAGGCAGCGGTGGATTATTGCCGCCACCGGCGCAGCCCGGTGTTCCTGCATCTCAAACTCGTGCGTCTCCTGGGCCACGCCGGCACCGATGCCGAAACCGAATACCGTTCGAGCGACGAGCTGGGAACTACCGAGGCGCGTGATCCACTGCTGGTGTCCGCGCGTATCGCCTTGGAAAGCGGCATTTACACACCCGCGGAATTATTGGGCGCTTACCAAGCTGCGCGCCAGCGCGTGCAGGCAGCATCGAAAAAAGCCGCACTGCGGCCCAAGCTAACTACCGCGGAGCAAGTGATGACACCGCTGGCGCCGTACCATCCGGACAGGGTGAATGCGGAAGCCTTACGCAGTCCATCCAGGCAAGTTCGCATCGCCGCGTTTGGCAGCGAAGCGGCGCTGCCCGAAAAACAACCGCCGCGGCACCTCTCCATCCAAATCAACCGCGCACTCTTCGATCTGATGGCCAAGTATCCGCAGATGACGATATTCGGGGAAGACGTGGCCCAGAAAGGCGGCGTCTATACCGTGACCTCGGGTCTCTACAAAACCTTCAAGGGTCAGCGGGTGTTCAACACGCTGCTGGATGAGCAGACTATTCTCGGCATGGCCCAGGGCGCTGCCGGCATGGGCCTGCTGCCGTTCCCGGAAATCCAGTACCTCGCCTATTTCCACAACGCCTGCGACCAGATCCGCGGCGAGGCCGCGTCATTGCAATTCTTCTCCAATGCGCAATATCAGAACGGCATGGTGGTGCGCATCGCCGCGCTGGGCTATCAGAAAGGTTTCGGCGGCCATTTCCATAACGATAACAGCTTCACCGCACTGCGCGATATTCCCGGCATCGTGGTGGCCTGTCCTTCCCGAGGCGATGACGCCGCCATGATACTGCGCACTTGTGCGGCGCTTGCGAAAGTGGACGGACGTGTGGTGGCGTTCCTGGAACCCATCGCCCTCTATATGACCAAGGATTTGCACGAGCCCAAGGACAACCAGTGGCTGTTCGACTATCCGGCGCCGGAGCGTGCCGTTCCCCTGGGTGAAGGCCGCATCTATAACCCGAATGCCAAAGATCTGCTCATCATCACCTTCGGCAATGGCGTGCCCATGTCCCTGCGGGTGGCGAAGGAACTTGAAACAGAAACCGGCAAAAAAATCCGCGTGCTGGACCTGCGCTGGCTCAAACCGTTGAATGCGGAACTCATCGCCAAACACGCGAAAGAATGCGGCAAGGTGCTGGTGGTGGACGAGGGCCGGCAAACCGGCGGTATTTCAGAAGAGATATTCACGGCCATTGACGAGCACACCGGATCTGGCATCGTGAAGAAACGTGTGACGGGGAAAGATTCATACATACCGCTGGCAGCGGCCGCTAATTTTGTTTTAGTGAGCAAAGCGGAAATATATGCTGCTGCCAAGGGCATCGTTTGAATCCTGCTGATAGTTTCCATGAAGTGTGATGCATAGCATCCAGGTCTAGCGCTTAGCACCGCTTATTGACCATCACTTGATAGTATGCAAATACTGCTTCTGATACGCGTCTTTCGTTTGGGCTCTGTTGTGCTCTTTGTCCAACCAAGCTAATGTTTTGTATCGAACACCGAGATTTAACACCGTGACAAAGGGTGCTTCATCCAATAAGACGGCGCTGCGGGTGCCGGAACGTCTTGGCGACTTCGACGTGCGTCCGCGCCTGCTGCTCATTTGCGGACTGGCGCTTGCCGTTGGCGCCGTGGCCGCGGTAGTCGCGGATGCCCTGCTCAAGCTGATTGGACTCATCACCAATGCTGTCTTCTATCAGCGTTTTGCAACCAGTTTGGTGGCGCCGGGCGCCGGGCACCAGGCATGGTGGATCGTACTGGTAGCACCGATCGTCGGCGGTCTGATCGTCGGGGTCATGGCGCGCTACGGTTCCGATGCGATTCGCGGACATGGCATGCCGGAGGCGATCGAGTCCATCCTGCGCGGCGGCAGCAAGATCAAACCGCGGGTGGCATTGCTGAAGCCGGTGTCCGCGGCCATCATCATTGGAACCGGCGGACCCTTCGGCGCGGAGGGGCCGATCATCATGACCGGCGGCGCTTTCGGTTCGCTGATGGCCCAAACCCTGAAACTCACGGCTGACGAACGCAAGACATTGCTAGTGGCCGGCGCGGCGGCGGGCATGGCCGCGACCTTTAATGCGCCGCTCGCCTCAATCCTGTTGGCCATTGAACTGCTGTTGTTTGAGTTCCGGCCGCGGTCGTTCGTCCCGGTCTCAATCGCGGTGGTCGTGGCAACGGCGTTGCGCTGGATCCTACTGGGGTCTTTGCCATTATTTCCGACGAGTCACGTGCTGCCACCCCTGGTGTTTCCCGACCTCCTTTTGTGCGCCATGGCGGGCGTGGTCGGCGGCGTTATAGCGTGGGTGGCCACCTCGCTGGTCTATCTGTCCGAGGACACGTTTCGCAAGCTGCCCATCCATTGGATGTGGTGGCCTGCGATCGGCGGTTTAATCATCGGTGTGGGCGGCCTTTTCGAGCCACGCGCGCTCGGTGTCGGCTATGACGTCATTGGGACACTGCTGGCGGGGAAGGCAAGCCTGGCGCTCATCGTCGGCATTCTGATCGTCAAGACCCTTATCTGGAGCCTATCATTGGGTTCCGGCACATCCGGCGGCGTGCTGGCTCCCGTCTTCATGATCGGTGCCGCACTCGGCTCACTGCTCGCCTACGTCTTCCCGCCCGTCGCGCCCGGTTTCTGGGCCCTCATGAGTCTTGCCGCGGTGGTTGGCGGAGTCATGCGCAGCCCTTTGACCGGCGTTGTCTTCGCCATGGAGCTGACCCACCAGTGGGATGCCGTCATGCCGCTGGTTATCGCCTCAACCGTTGCCTATCTGCTGTCGGTGCTAGTACTGAAGCGATCGATTCTCACGGAGAAAGTGGCGCGCCGTGGCACGCATCTAAGCCGGGAATACTCCGTGGATCCGCTCGAGGTCTTCCTGATCGGCGAGATCATGCCGCGTAATTTCATGAGTTTTCGCCTGGGAACGAATCTCCAGGATGCCGCCAACGCAGCAGCCAGTCCACCCGCTAATTCCGGGAAGCACCGCTTGGAGCGCGCCCAGCGTTTATATCCCGTTCTGGACGAGAATAATCATCTTGTCGGCATTGTCACACAGTATCAGATGCTCGGTGCGGCGCTGCATTCCGGCTCGATCCCAGAGACAACGATCGACCAAATCATGGCCCGTCATATCATCGTTGCATACCCCGACATGACGCTGCGTGAGGTTGCAAACCTGATGGCAGCATCCGAAATATCCAGTCTGCCCATCGTGGATCGCAAGACACCGACGCAGGTCCTGAGCGTGGTCGCCATGGACCACATTCTGGAGGACCGCCTTCGTGATCTTAACGAGGAACGCAAGGCGGAACGTGTCTTGAGGTTTCCGGATATTTTTTCATTGGGGACCGGACGCTTGTTGATGCGCCGCCGTGGAAATGATACATCGGCGCGCAAGTAGCCCGGCGCCGCGGTTCCGAAACTGTTGTAGTGAGCCCCCGCCTGGAAGATAGTGTGAGGCACCGGCAGATTCTTTCCGCGATCATTCTCCTCTGCCTATTCCCCAACCACCCAAGCGATGCCGGCAAGCTGAGAATTAACACTTGTAATCGCTGTTATTGGTTCTTGAACATACAGGATCATATTTTAGGTACTGGATACACAAGCTGCCCTTTCTTGACCTTCAAAAACGGCGTCAATCGATGCCTGGCGGCCTTTTTGCGGCTCATGATATCTCGCACCAGCCAGCCTTTTTTTATCAACGCATCGGCAATAAGAGAGCGATGACAACGCCAGGGTACCGCTTCGGCACACATAATCGCCGTACTCCTCACACTTGCAACCTTCATGAGCTCTTGCAACCCCGCTTCAAATTCCGAGCTGGCCATGTAGTCAGCAAACCCCCGGAATGAGGTATTGCGCCAGCCAAGGTTCATCGAATCTGCTTTCGTGTGACGCAGGCCGCCAAGCCTGCTTAGATGTTTATGCTTTATATGCGCTTGCTTCAAGGATGTTTTGAGCGCATCGAGGTTAAATTGCGGATTATGATGCGACTTGGGTATTGACCTGACGTCAATGACTTCCTTAACACCGTGCGCTAGCAGCAGTTGCACAAATTCATCGATTGGGTGCGTGGAGTGACCGATGGTAAAAATTACGGGCTTTTTCATGCCGAAATTATGACTTTTGACACGCCGGTTTGTGTCGGCGGGATTTGAGTGTTCGCCGATTGCCGAAAGCGGCCCCAGCGACAAAGGAATTTACTCAAGCCGGCGTCACCGCGCTCTGGACTGCACGGCGCAACGCGGCACGCGCAAGCAAGCGCGTGGAATCGAGGGTCGGCAGCGGGGAATTCACGTCGTTCATGAGCAACGGGATCTCGGTGCAGCCGAGGATCACGGCGTCGCAGCCCGCGTTTTTCATGCGCCCCATGACCCGCTGAAAGTAAGCGACCGCCTTGGGTTTGAAGACGCCGCAGACCAACTCATCCATGATGATGCGATTGATCTCTTCGCGTTCGGCGGTGTTCGGACGCACAGTCTCCAATCCCTGCGCTTTGAGTTTCTCCGGATAGACCTCGCTCTCCACCAGCCAACGGGTTCCGATCAGACCGGGTTTCCGGAAGCCGCGCGCCTTGGCCTCGGCGGCGACCACCTCGGCGATGTGCAGCCAAGGCAGCGGCGATCGCGGCTCCACGTAAGGCAGCGCTTGGTGGATGGTGTTGTCGGGGCAGATCAGGAAATCCGCACCGATCTTCGCGAGCTTGTTTGCTGAGGACAGCATCAGCCCGCCCACGCTCTGCCAGTCGTCGCGGGAAATGCATTGCATGTACTTGGCGAAGGAGTGCGTGTACATCGAGACTTCGGGATGGGCGCGCGCGCCGAGAAACTGCGGGCCTTCCACGCAGATGGTTTGGTAGCAGAAAGATGCCCCTTCAGCGGAGCAGGCGACGATGCCGATGTGTTGGGGCATGACGGTGGTGTTTGATGGATGGAACAGGTGAACCTTTTGTATGGTTATCTGATACTAACCCTCAACTTTTACTGACGATAAGATCGGCAAAAAGCTATGTGTCCGCTAATGTATCGCGCTGAAGTATGCCCATGAAATCGCCTATTACAAATGCACATAGCATTGAGCCGAGTTGTGATTCAGATTAATTGTGGATTGAAATCTGCTTTCCCATAGGACCGGATCTTGCTCTTTTATAATTCACAACTAATCGATTTAAGCGTTCCAAAAACGTGACGCTTACTACTCTTCTATTAACAAGATTGAGGAATTGCGTTTCTCGCGATTCAAACTGAGGAAACATATCAATTTGCTTTGAAACGTGCGTGGTGAGAATGAATTTATCTGATAATAACGCTATATTCTCTTTTTTTAAAAATGCCGTAATTAAATCCGCAAATATCGCGTCAAATCCTTTGTATATAGTTATGTGTGGATTAAATCCGAATTTTTCAATTGGGAAATCGGGTTTCCACCACAATTGGCGGAGTCCTGGATGTTGAATACCGTAGTAAACAACATACTCATCACGATTCGTAAATTTGCCAACATTAGTAATAACAATCGGGGATTGTCTCAAAGACATTTCCCACTGTTGTATAGATTCCAAAGGAATAATATCGTCCTGATAAGGTCCGCGCATCGTCAAATGAAGAGGCGACCCTATTCCTGCTGGATATATGATTTCCTTCATCCTGAAGAACAAAGCGTTGATCTCCAGATCAGTAATTTCGAGAAATAAAAATTGTTGAGACATAAATTATATAACTAGATACTTTCTATATTCCACATTAATTGACTGGTGCATCAGCGCTTTATAGATGAAAGTAGAAAACTTAAGCGCATTATCAGTCACCTCTTGCTTCTTTTCACCTCCATCCAAGAATGCTTCCGGATTGCTCGCTTCTTTCCAAGTTAGAAACTTCTCATAAATCTCTAAAAACTCTATGAATTCGGCTTCCAACTCTGGATCATTCAGTTGCGTTAAGCCATCGGACAACCGATCAAGAGGCCTTTTTTTACACAACTCCGTTAAATCAGTGGCGTTTGTAATCGGGTGAGCTATGAGAGGCAAAACAGTGCCAAATACAGTTAACAAACGTGCAAATTTGAGATTTATATTCTTTTTCCGCCAAGGTTTTGTTGTATCCGCACGCCGCTCTTCATAATTAAGGCATAGTGTACGCCAATACCTCAAGATATCGTTGAGTAGAAATAACGGCTTAAATGTTTTCTTACCTTTCGAATCGCGAAAATAATGCTCAATTATTTCTGAGCTGCATTGATCGTATAGAGACATATTGCTAATAGGTGCGCTCTCAAGTAAAAGTAACATACGCGCTGTAAACAAGTTCTCACTATCATCTGAAGGCGTACCGGTGTGCTTTTTAATTTCGTTAAGATCGTAGATCTTGAGATATCGCCCGTCGTTACTAAATTCCTCGAAGCCAAGATCCGCGTTAATTGCAATTAATCGACCAAAAAGCGTGTATTCTTGCAACTTGCTTCGACGTATTGGTGCGGTGTCGCTAAGAACAAACAGATCTAGATCAGACTTATCACCTAGTTCTCTTCTTGCTAAAGAACCAGCGCAAAATATAGTTAGATGCTCATTCTTAAATAATTCTTCGCGTGCAAACATTTCACGTATTTGTTCAAGCTTAGCTTCAGAGCGCGATAGACGCGTCGCGAGGCCCTTATTTTGTTCGAGTAGCCCTGAATATTTCATTCTCTACCGCCAATTAGGCTATAGCCAACACACTAAAGATTTAGCCAACGCCATAGCATAGCTTATCGGGCTTCAGATCTCGTACTCAGTTGCAACTGTAATTTCAACAATCCCAGAATATGGCATTTCCAGCTAGTCCACACACTATCTGCTTGGTCAATCGCCTATGTCCGCCATGCAATTAGAAACAACATGGATATCCATCGAAACTTCGCTGTTAATCAAATAATTAATGCTGACCGTTTCCTTCATGATTAATAAGTCCTGATTTCCGGATGCCGCTTCGCTAGCGTGACGCGCGTAATCCGATTCAAACTGCTATGTCAATTAATCCAGAGTTTGTGGCAGTGCTGCGTTCTTCCCAGCTCATACTTTTGCATACACCCACACCTCAACCCCAGATCGCAGCTGCAATCGCAGGCGACCTATTATTGTTTTTGGGCCTTTCGATGGTTATACAAGCCAATCTGGCCAATACGCTTCGGATCAATCCAAAAAAACCGCAGTACATGAGTCCCACGCCGGTATACAGTGGAAAATCTCCACCAGGCGCCCCTGCTGCGCGCGCATCCACTTCCCGAGCCTCGCCCTCGAACATCAGTTTCGTAAAAGTCCACCATTCCGGTTCTAGAATCATGCCGAACAGAATGAATACTGTACCCATTCCACAGAAGATCAAGCTCACGATGACCCCCATTCCGGGGAACCGCGTGTTGTGAAAAAAATAAAGGCTGATCACGATCAAGCACACGAGCACTGCGGCTAGCCCCATCTTCGCGGGTACGCTGTATGGCAGTAGCCACAGAACAGCCACGTTTATACCGATAAACGCCAGATCATATAAAACATTGAAATAGATCGCCGTGTGGGCAGTGCTGGATTTAACGCGCATCACGGTTCATTCGTCTAACACCCCTAGCACTAGCATACACGCTGCAACACGGCGATATATGTTTGAACAATTACATCCGGGCAACTGAGACTACAATAAATTATAGTATGCACAACGGCGGCAACGGCTTGAGACAACAAATGATCGAAATCACCTCGGATCCCAATGAATTCAATTCGGATGAGTGGCTGAACACCCTCACGCATTTCCTGGGCTTCCTGCTGGCGGTGGGCGGCGTGCCGGTGCTCATCACCCTGGCGGCGCTCCTGGGCACGCCGCGCGAGCTCGTGACCTTCAGCATCTTCGGCGCGGCGCTGATCTTCACCTACATGAGTTCCACGCTCTATCACTACGTGCAGCCCGGCACGCTCAAGCGGGTGCTGCGCCGCCTGGACCATCTGTCCATTTATCTGTTGATCGCCGGCACCTACACGCCCTTCGTATTGGTGGGATTGCGCGGCGCCTGGGGCTGGAGCCTGTTCGGGATTCTGTGGGCATTGGCGGCCATCGGCATCGTCGCGAAACTCGGCCTCGGGCATCGCTTCGACGTAGTCTCGGTAGTGGCTTACGTGCTGATGGGCTGGATCGGGCTGGTGGCCATCGTGCCGCTGGTGCACGACCTGCCCACGCCGTCATTGATCCTGGTGTTCGCTGGCGGCATCTCTTACACCATCGGCGCGGTGTTCTATGCCATGGACAAGCTGCGTTTCAATCACGCCATCTGGCATCTGTTCTGCCTGGGCGGCAGCGTGTCGCAATTCATCGCGGTGTTCTTTTTGCTGGGTCGCTGAACAAGACCGTATCAGAAGCAGCCAGCCGCATCCCTCACAACCAGCCTGCGTTCAGCGCAGCCGTGCCAAAGATACCTCAGGCGCAGAATCGCCAGCCGCCGTGCGGCGCGTTATCATCCGCTGAAGTCCGCCGGGCGCCCCACTCCGGCCGCACCCATCCCGAGGAGATTTCCATGCACCACCGTGCCTTCCGCACCGCTGTCTGCCTTTGTGCCGGTCTCATGCTCGCCGTCCTGCTGCCCACGGCGGCGTCGGCTGCGCCCGCGGGGGCGCCGGGCCCGAGCGCGGGGGGAAAGTGGGGCGGACTCG
>VFSW01013080.1_pt1 | contig 11551 bp, 9 predicted proteins | sample 5358111 | NCBI WGS metagenome assembly VFSW01 (sample SAMN11554181, study PRJNA540505) | mine drainage metagenome | isolation source: sediment from site ElyBrook_90M | place: USA: Ely Copper Mine, Vershire, VT | collected 2017 | reverse complement strand
GGATCCCGACCCAGCCCTATCCCGAGGCCCACTTCGCGACGTTCCCGGAGAAGCTCCCGGAGCTCTGCATCACCGCGGGAACGTCCGAGCGGGGGGCATGCGCGGAGTGCGGGAGCCCTTGGACGAGAGAGGTCCGGGCGATTGGGGGAGCTATCGGCCGTGCCCAGCACCTCGAGTCGCCGCTCATGTCGGGTCGCGCCCCCGTCGCCGACGCGCCTGGGTGGCATGACGGGAGCTACCTACGGATCGACCTCGGGTTTCGCCAGCGCTGTTCCTGCGCGACCGACCGCGTCGTCCCATGTCTCGTGCTCGACCCGTTCGCGGGCAGCGGTACCGTCCTCGCCGTTGCCCGGCGGCTGGGTCGGCGATCCATCGGCATCGAACTCAACCCCGACTACGTGGCTCTCGCTCGCCGCCGCTCGGCCGCAGAGGTTCCTGCTGTGGTCGGGCGGGAGGAGGCCTCCGCGTGACTCGGGTCGCCCTCTACGCTCGCGTCTCCACGAAGGAGCAGTCGACGGAGGCTCAGGTGAGTCAGCTCACGGCCTACTGTCAAGCGAGAGGGTGGGCCGACCTCGCGGTCTTCCGGGACGACGGGATCTCCGGTGTTCGGGACCACCGGCCCGAGCTCGACAAGCTCCGCCAGCAGATGGTCGCGGGCGAGTTCGGGGCCGTCGTCGTCTCCAAGATGGACCGGCTCGGCCGCTCCCTCGGCATGATCCTCCGGTTTTGGGATGACGCCGACGCGGCAGGGGTTCGAGTGATCGTCATCGACCAGGGAATCGACACCTCGACTCCCAGCGGACGGTTGCAGTGGAACATGCTGGGAGCGCTGGCAGAGTTCGAACGGGAGCTCATCCTCGAGCGAACTCAGGCCGGCATCGCCCGAGCTCGGGCGCTTGGCAAGAAGTTCGGGGCTCCCCGGACCATCCCGGAATCGGTCGCGAGGGAGGTCCTCGTCCGCAGGGCCCGGGGTGAGAGCCTGCGTCAGATCTCGATGCGGATGAACGTCAAGCTCGGAGCGGTGCGGTCGGTCCTCTCCCGCGAACGAGGTTCTGCGTCGAAGGCTGCCGGCCCGGTCCGAGGAGGCAGCGAGGAACCGCAAGGCTCCTCCTCCGAGCTTCCCGCTCCGACCGAGCGAGGTCTGGGGTCGTCCCCGGTAGGCCATGAGCCATCCCGGACGTTCCGGACCCGGTCTCCGGCGTCGATGGGTTCGCGCTCCAGTGTCCCGAGGACTATAGAGTCAGAAACCTGTTGACCGCTCGGGGATTGCGATGGAGGCGGACGGGGCCCTGACCATCCTGGAGCGAGACTTCGGGGTTCTCAACGCAAGGCTCCTAGGGTCCGGGAAGGAGGGTTTCGTCTTCACCGACGGGAGAAGATCCTACAAGTTCTTCCGGGACGGGCAAGCGAGCCTATCCTCCGATAGCCTCGCGTTCCTGCGTGATCGTCTGGGGAGTAACACGAATCTCCCCCACAGGATTCTCCCGGTAGAGGAGGTGTGGGCAGACGGTCCCCACCTCGTCCTGGTTAGCCCGCTTGTGCGTGGCGAGCACTACACGGGAGGGCATTGGTGGGAACTCGTCGAACTCCTCCGGGAGTGCCGAGCTCTTGGAGTCGCATTGACCAACATCCATCCCGACAACTTGCTCGTAACCGGCGGGGGCTTGGTCTTCGTGGATCTCGGGGTTTCTGTTGAACCGATCACCGAGCCGCTGTGGGAGCAGATGGTCAGGCGAGCCTTTCTGAGCTTCCGATGGCACGGTCGGGCGGACCTGCGCGAGCTCATGACTCGAAGCCTGCGCGAGGATCCACCAGAACTCGACGGTGTCTCATTGCTTTTCTCCGACGTAAGCGGCGAAGCGCCACGAAGCCGTTCCGCAAGACTCGCTCGCTCGCCTGGTCCGGTTCGGGAAGTGACGCTCCTCATCCGCACCTGCCTCATGGAGTGGCGAACCATTGAGTTCCAGGTCCGGCATCTCGTAGGCCAGTTGGAGAGCCCCCACCGCTTCCGCGAGATCCTACTCGTGAGCGACATGAGCCCGGGGCCTTTCACGCGGCAGTACGACTCGCCGAACGCCGCAGCACATCAAGAGGCCCTGGTCCGGCTGCTCGATGATGGCATCTTGGACAGGGTCGTGGTCGTTCCTCGTGATCCCGAGACCGTCACGGCCACAGCACGAGGATGGTTCGACCTGGAAACCACGAACCCAAACTCCCAACGGGGCGAGGCTACCCATTCCAGCCTCTACGGCTTCGACCAATCTCGCACGGACCTCGTTCTACAGGTCGATAGCGATTGCTTGATTGGACGCCCAGACCCTCAGTACGATTACCTGGGCGCCATGATGCACGAACTCGAGGAGAATGTGCACGCGGTCACTGTCTCTCTTCCTGTCCCGCTCGTCGCACCTCAGGACTACACCGAGGGGAACGACCTCCGCAAGTGGCGCGTGGAAGTCCGCTGTGCCCTCTTTAGCCGGGCGCGCCTCGCGCGTCTGCTGCCCCTGCCCAACCGGCTTGTAGACGGCCAGCTAGAGTTCTCGTGGCACCGTGCATTAGATGCCAAGCTCGCTGCCAGCACGGGTCAGTCCTACCGCGGAGGGAATCCGGGGGCGTACATGGTCCATGTCCCCAATTCCCGGAAGACGGACCGCAACACCTGGTTCAACATCGCGTTGGCCGTCGGGCGAGGTCGGACGAATCCGGGTCAATTCGGCAAGGCGGACCTCGTGGGAAGCGCGGGAGATTGGCTCGGCCGCCGAGAGGAGGATTTGATTTTCCTGGTGCGGGGACGCGACGTACCCCTCCCCCGTCTTCGTCGGTGCGTCGAATCGCTCCTCTCCCAGCGGGACCAACAGTTCGGCGTCATCCTTGTGGATGCAGGGTCCACGAACGGGATGCCGGAGTACCTCGAGGAGCTCTCCCAGCACGAATTGCGCGGGAGGGCCACGCTCTACCGCAACTGGGAGAGCGTTTCGAGCATGGAGAACCAGGTCACCGCAATCCGCGAGTTGGTAGCCCGCCCGGAATCCATCGTCGCTCTGCTCGATGCGGACGACGCGCTCCTCGGGCCCCATGTCGTCGACCGCCTGCGCGATGCCTACCGGCAGGGCGCCGACCTCACGGTCGGGTCAATGATCCGGACCGATAGAGCCACGGACTACACCGTGACGCTGGTGAATCCACGCGCCCACCGGGGCGGGAATGTCTGGCAGCACCTCACGACGTTTCGTCGGAGGCTTTTCGACCGGATTCACGAGGAGGACCTCAAGGTGGACGGGAAGTGGATCCCATACGCGGAAGACTGGGCTATCATGCTGCCGCTGGTCGAGATGGCTTCCCACCCCATCTGGATTCGGGAGCCGATCTACCTCCACGACCCCTCATGGGACAGCCGGGGCTACTCGCGGGAGGAGCGGGAGCAGATGATCGCCCGGATTTGCCAGAAACCATCTTACCTACCAACACGATCAAACCCGGAAAGCGCATGAACACCTTCTGTCCGCAACTCTGGGACGGATACTACATCAACCGAGCAGGTGACGTCTACCCCTGTTGCCACCAGAACCCAATGATGGTGGGGAACATCCGCGACGCTCCCCTTTCCCAGATAGTCAATGACCCTCCGGCCGTGGAGGCCCGGCGGCAGTCTGTGGCCGGGTCCCTGGCCTGTTTCGCGCGATGCACTCTCCTCGACAAGGCATCACTCGATCGACCCTCGATAGAACGCCTGACCATCCCATACGGGGAACTCCGGAGACTGCACATCAGCTTCGGTGAAGCTTGCAACATCCGATGCACTATGTGCGCTCACCCCGGACGCCACGCGGCCAACCCTCTCGTGCTGGAGACGGAGATTGTCATCCGAAACGTGGACCCCGCGCCCTTTGAGGAAATAGTGCTCCAGGGAGGGGAACCGCTCTACGTTCGCCCCTGCCTCGACTACATGCGCTACCTCGAGGGGATCGGGAAGCGGTACACCCTCCTGACCAACGGGCTCCTCATTGTTGACTCCACGGCGCTACGGCTGGCACGGCATGCGAAGGTGGTCAGCATCTCGATCAACGGTGCCTCGAAACGTACTCACGAGACGGTGAACCGTGGATCTCGATTCGAGCGGATTCTCGGAAACATCCAGCGGCTCAGGTCCGCTCGCACCCGACTCGGGACGGACCTGGTCGTCTCCGGCCGGATGACGCTCACTGTCGACAACGTTCACGAGATACCGCTCTTTCTCCGCACGTTCCGAGCGATGGGGTTTGACCGGGTCAACTTCGGTTACGTAAGGGACTCGGTCCCGGGCTTCCTTGCGGCGCATCCTGAGTTACGGAGCGAACTCGCCCACGAGACCCACATTGCCCTGCGGGAGGTTGGTGGGCAGGACGTCGATCCGCTCCGATTGCGACAACTTGGGCTTCTGGTCGCTCAACAAGCTGCCCGTGAGCCGGCCCCCGGCCTCTCTGAAGCAGACCCTCCGCCTTCTCTAGCCCGCTAGGGAAGGGCGGGGTTGGAGACCACATGCCAGACCTCTCTATCGTCATCCGGTGTGGGAACGATCCGGGCGTCCTCCGCTGCATCGCCAGTGTGGATGCCGAGGCAGAAATCGTAGTGTCCTTCACCGGCTCTCCCGAGCTTGCCGGTCGCATTCGTGGTACTGGGAGCCGCTGCGTGCTCGCACCCCGGGGGAATCTCTCCCAGGTCTCCAACGCAGGATTCCGGGCGACGCGGGGCGAACGGGTCATCATCACGGACTCGGACACCGAGTTCGAACCCGGCTGCATCGACAACCTGCGACGGGCGCTGGAGACGAAGAAGGTCGCCCGAGCCCGCCTGCGATTCATGACCGATAGCGTGGGATTCGGATCCCGCGTGGTCGCCGCCGCCCGTGACTACGTCAACAGCCTCCCTGTGGTGTATACCCCAGGGGTGGCGCTCCGACGCGACCTCCTCTCCGACGTGGGAGGATTCCTCTTCAACGACCCGGTCCCATACGCGGTCGACGCCGATCTCGACCTGCGGATCAAGCGTGGAAACGTTTCCGTGGCCTTTGTCCCGGATGCCTGGGTCCGGCACGTCCCCATTCCTCTCCCCCACGACGTCCGGGCCGCGTACCGAATCGGGAGGGGGTGTAGGGTCAGCATCGACCACTGGAACCGGGACGGGCGGTTCGGTCAGCTTCCGGATAACGCGCTGAAGGCCGTTCGCCATGGCCACCTCCCAGACCTACTCCGCAGGAAGGGGATCGCAACGCTTGCCTACCAGGCGGTCTGGGATTGCGCGTACTGGCTCGGCTACCACCGCCAGAAGGAGACCGAAGAGCGGACACCGTCAGGTATCGGCGCCGACCTCCACGCGGAATAGCACGCGTGCCCGCTCGCGGAATCGGGTTTGTTGCTCGGGGGTCATCACCGCTGCGTACTTTCGGTAGAACGCCTCGAGCCCGGCCTTCTTGATGGCTGAGCCGGGAGTAGAAAGGCGGCTCGCGTCCGGAGAGGCATCGTGATGGACCAGGTGATTTCGGAGCACCTCGTAGCGAATACCGGGGAGTCTCAGCAGACGGATGCAGAGGTCTCTATCCGTGGTGCTCGGGAACCCCTCATCGAACCCACCCGCTTCCTGGACGCGCGAGAAGCGAACGAAGAGGTTCGAGCCTTGGACGTTCGGATTGGTCACGAGGAAGTCATCGACCGTCAGACGGGCAGGGATTGGCTGGGGCTTTCCAGCACCCCCGCCTTCGTGACGTAGCAGACCCGACACGATCCAGTCGGTCTCGGTCTCTTCCGCGTACGTGGCCACGTTGTCGAGGTAGGATCGCTCCCACCAATCGTCGTCGTCGAGGAGAGCGAGAAAAGTCCGAGACGGGGAAAGGCCCCCCTCACCAACATGGGCGAGTCCGGCATTCAAGGCTCCCGAGAGATTCGGGGTCCGAGTGTTATGGAGAAGCTCCACGGGGAGACGGTTCGAGAACGACCGAACCACTTGGCCCGTCGCAGCCTCCTCACGAGGGTCGCCGTCGCTCACCACTACCACTCCGTCGGGACCCCGTGTCTGGCGGGCTACCGAAGAGAGCGCCCTATCGAGCTTCTCCGGGCGGTTCCGCGTGGGAATCAAGACGACGATGGGGCTCCTGATGCTGACGACCGATGCGGGACGGCCAGTCCGGGCAACCTCCTCAACGGCCCTCAGCAGTCGCGCCGATATCCCTCCCGCTGCCGCGAGCTCTGAAGTGTCCTTGGGCACGCACTTCCCGCCATAGGGTCCCAGACCTGGTCGCAGATGGGCGTCTGACAGCACGCGCCGGTCTGCGCTCACAACGGCCATGACCGTTCCGGGGTCCGCGCCAGTGAGCTTCGCGATGGATTCGATCTCATTCGTGAAACTGACCTTGGTGGCGATGAAGGCGTTGTGGGCCAGCTTGGCGACCTCGGCGCTTCGGTGGTCAGTCCTGATGACCGCGGCACCCTTGACCCAATCGAAGTAGCTCAGCACCTCTTCAACGTCTTCGGACCGTCCGCTGAGAAGGAGTCTGTCGGGCTTCAGAAACCACGTGAAACGCGACCGCGCTCGAAGAAACTCGGGCATGTAGACCAGGCGCAACCGAGGGAACTTGACCGTGGATTCGTCCATGAAGCCCACCCGTACTGTACTCTTCACGACTACGGGGGAACGATAGTCCGCCTCTGCAAATCGCTCCAGGACGTGAAGGACCGCGGAGCAGTCAAGGCGTCCGTCCAGGCCAGCCGGAGTACCGACGCAGACGAAGGCGACGTTCGACCCGAGGATAGGTGACCACTCGAAATCAGCCTCGACATCGTAGCCCAAACATTCGTGGTAACGGCTGAGTCCGTGAATCACCGCCCAGCCCACGGGTCCGAGCCCAACAACGCCAACTGCTGGCATGCCGGTACCTCGATGGTATGGAACGAAGATATGCTGGTTGCTCTTGGCCGGGCGGGTGGGGTTCCGTGGACAAAACCTCGGAAGAGAACCCCCCGCCCATCGGGGTGGGGGAGGACGCTCTCCAACGCCTTCGGGGAATGCCATTGGGCTCCAGGACTCCGACATCTACCGATAGAGATATTCGCCTGACCTGAGCCCGTCTCCTCCTTCCCCGGTGGTCAGGTCCGTCGCGAGCGACGCGATGGGTCAGGGGCACCAAGTTCGATACAGATCCCGTTCGGGTCGGATACGTCGATCATCTCCCACCCGGGGGTCAAGTACGGGCCGCCCAAGCGCTTCGCCCCTTCCGCTTCGAGCACCTTCACAGCCTCGTCAAGGTCGTCGACCCGGAAGCAGAGGTGGTCCATCTCGGTGCCGTGACGCCACTCAGTGTAGAAGGGGCTGTCGGGAGCATACCAGTTCAACTCCAGCAGCTGCCCCGACCCCTCGCTCCGGAGTTGAACCCACTCCCCCCGAGTCGACTCGACTCGCGCCCGCCCGACCAGCTTCATGCCAAGGACCTCGGTGTAGAAGCGGACGGACTCGTCCATGTTCTTCACCCGGATTCCGGTGTAGACCATTCGAAACTTCACGCGGACCATCCTCCTACTCGCCGTTGTCCCGCCTCGAGGTCTCTCGGGGCGCCTCCAAGCCTCAGGCCATGACCATTCGGGAGGGCCTCAGGTCGGAGATGAAGGTCGCAGTGGGCTTGATCGCGGGCATGGATCCTGCACAGGTGCCATCGGCGATAAGGCCTCGTGGGGCGCTTCCGGGCATAGCTGCAGCGGGAAGTCGAGACGAAAGCCGCCCCCCCGGCCGAAAGGGGGGCCGTTAGACAATCTCCTCGATACGAAAGGGTCGGATCGGCCTTCGACGGACCCAGCCCCTACGTAGAGTGCCCCATTCCGGAACTGATAGCCAGTGTCGCGGCGCACGACCTTGAGGTGGAGCGCGTGAGGACGATGGATTGTACGCAATCGGCGCGCGAGCATATGCCAGAAGCTCGAAGGCGCCGATCTCCGTCAAGGCGAACGGCTTTACCAACCTCTGGATGAACCACTCATCGGCAATGAGCGGCCAAGCCCCTCTCTCTGCCAACCCGAACTTTCAGCGGCTTTGGAGCGCCCGCGTGATCTCGCGCTTCGGTTCCGCTCTCGGATACGTCGTCCTGATTTGGTATGTTTACGCCGAGACCGGCTCCGCGCTCGCGGTCGTGTACGTGGGCCTCGCGCAGTTCGTTCCGACCATCGCATTCGGCATTTTTTCGGGCGCGGTGGTGGACCGCTACGAACGTCGGCGGGTCATCGTCCTCTCATCTCTCGGGCGGAGTGCCGCGATGGGCGTCCTGGTGGTCAGCCTCTACCTCGGCGGGTTCAACCTTCCGATCATCGTGCTCGCCTCGGCGGTCTTCGCGGTCTGCGCGACGTTTTTTGGACCGGGAAGCCAAGCGCTGCTCCCGGAGATCATGCCGCGGGACGCTCTGGACCAGGCCAATGGTTTGTTCGAGTCGTCGGAATCGGTTGTGGCCATCGCCGGAAGCGCGGCGGCAGGCGCTCTTCTGGTGATTGTGGGGGCCATACCCAGTTTGGGAATCGATGCGGCCTCGTACCTCGTGGGGGCGCTCTTTATCGCCCTCATTGGGGCGACGTTGGCGCCGAGTAAACCTGCGAAGGGCTCCGGGAGCCTGGTCGGCGAGGTCCGCGAAGGATTGGCCTATCTCCGAAAGGCCACGGGGCTTCTCCAACTGACGCTGGCGAGCCTGGTGACGAACTTCCTCTTCTCAGTGGTCCTCACGTTCCTGGTGGTCTACACTTCCAATGTCCTTCACGGCAGCGCGCTTGTGTACGGCGGAATCGAGGCCCTGTTGGCCGCGGGATGGGGGGTCGGTGGACTCCTCGTCGGTCGGCTTCGGCTCACCCGGTTCACGGGAAGTCTGGCGGCCCTTACCGGCTTCGTCGAGGGAGGTGTGGTCCTGGGGCTGATCTTTGTCCCCATGGTGGCCATTGCCTTGCCGCTGGTGCTCGTGGTCGGTGTGTGGCAGGGAATACTGAACGTAACTTGGCTGAGCACGGTCCAGGCCGGTGTCCCTCAGCAACTTCAGGGCCGATACCTCGCGACGGACAATGCCATCAGTTACGCCGCGATCCCGGGCTCGCAGATCTTGGGTGGGATCTTGATTGTGGTCTCCGGCCTTCCGTTTACCTTCATCGTGATAGGCATCGGGTCCCTCATCTCGAGTGTTGGGTTTCTTTCGCTGAATCGGCTCCGGAAACTGGGGTACGACCCGCGGTCGTCCCAAAGTCCGATCCTTACGTGACGGTTTGCAACCGCTGCTATCCCCGCGGGGTGAGTTCGCAAGCCCTCCGAGGAGTGGTTTGAGCGAGGCAACGGCTAGCGAGGCACCCTGCGAGCTTGAAGAAGAGAGCCGCATCCGAGGACCGACCACGATGAGGTGGTACTTCCCGGTGGCCGTGAGGGCGGTCGCGGTGACAGTGACCGCAGGGATCGGCAGCCCGGAGACGAGGACGGGCTCGGTGGTGGCCCCGTCCCACAGCTTGTCTGTGATGGTGAGGGCAACGAGGTAGGTCGTCGCGTTCGGACTGACCTACCCGTTCGCGAGTCCCCCCTGCGTCGGGTGCGCCTTTGCCAATCCACCGAGACCGTGTGAAAAGTCGCCACGAGACCTCGACGATGTCTCGAAAGAGCCGTCCTGTACGCAAGTTTGGCGTCGGCCCCGGGAGAACGTACGCAATCTGGGTGGCTCATCACGACGTCGACAGACTTTTCGCACAGCCTCCACCCCTTGCCTAACGTAGGGTTGATTTCGCGAAACGATTGAACGGGTTCGCGTCGTCGGCGGTCTCGAAGGCGCGGGGGCGAGGGCACGGCCGATGGGGGGGCCGCGATTCGCGCGACTTGGAACGGACGAGGGTCAGCCGCGAACCTAAAGGCGACAAGCGAGCGTTCCGCATCCCAGCGCGATGAAGAACGGAGAAACCGACAAGAAGCACGAAGGATCGCTGCGCGTCGCTCACACCGTCTCCGTTCTTACTTTCCCACCACTGATCGCGCTCCCCGTGTTCCTCGTCCTCGACGCGTGGTTCGCTGGGTCCGGGTCCCGCTTCCTGATCGGCGCGGCGGCCGTAGCCTTCGGTGTTGCTTGGCCAATCGCGGTGTCTGGTCTCCTGATTTCGCGACGACCCCAACCGGGTATCGAGGGCCCGAAAGAGCGGCTGACCCTGCTCGGTCTGGGAGCGCTCGGTTATGCGGTCGGGGTCGGAGCGCTGATCGTCCTTGGTTCACCTATTCTCGTCACACTCCTGATGTTCTGCTACGCGACCAACACCGCGGTCATGTTCGCGATCAACGTCTCTTGGAGGGCCAGCGTCCATGCGATGGGGATTGCCGGACCAACCATGGCCTTGGTCTTCGGATTCGGTGTGTTGGGAGCACTGCTCTCGTTGTTGTTGCCGCTCGTCGGATGGAGCCGTATCCGGTTAGGGGCCCACACCCCGTCGCAAGTAGTGGTCGGAGCATTGCTGGGATTTGTGCTGACCGGAACGCAAATCGCGCTAGGCCTTCGGTTCTTCTGATGGAAGGCACGCGCGGCCGACAGTGACCGCGACCAGCGCGGGGCCGGCAGGAGGGCGAAGTCGCGTCTTGCGCGGAACCCCCCCGTTGCGGGAACCCCTGGGCTTAGAAGAGTGTCCGATCGACCAGCTTCGAGGCCTCTCGTTACGGATCTCGCTGGTTAGCGGACGTTAAGTGGGAATCCCTCAGCCCTCATGATGAACTGTCCAGACCGTGGGGCCCCTGAGCCGAAGGAGTAAGGCCGCGGGCTATTCGGACATCGCCTGTTCTGGAGGGAAAGTCGAGGATACCTTCTTTAGAGCACACGAAGTCGAGCTGGTTAACCGTCCGGGAGGTCGGCAGATACGGCGGAAAACCACTCTCCTTTCGAAGGGGTTCTAGTTGATCTCTTCGGAACTCTGGTTCCGGCGGGTCCACGAGCCGCTCGCGCCCCTCATCTGCACAGAATGGCTCGGATTCTCGAGGTGGACCCGGTTGTATTCGAGAGCGATTGGGCCGAGACCTTTGGCCAACGCGTGAGCGGTCAACTCGGCTCACTCGAAGAGACCATCCGGCGGATCTCCGGTCGTCAGGGCATCGAACCGTCCTCTGAACGTGTGCGGCGGGCACTCGAGACTCGCCTCGCGTTCACCAAGGCTCACCTCGAATCCTGCGGACCCGTCCTGCCGCAACTCGATGCGCTGCGGACGGCTGGCGTGCGTCTCGCCATTGTGAGCGACACTTCGGAGGAGACGCCACGTCTCTGGCCGTCGATCGCCCTTGGATCACGGTTCGAGGCGGCCGTGTTTTCCTGCGAGGAAGGCATCTGTAAGCCGGACCCCCGGATGTACTATCTCGCGCTACAACGGCTCGGTCTGCCCGCGGAACGATGCGCCTTTGTTGGCGACGGAGGGAGCCATGAACTCACGGGGGCAACGGCGGTCGGACTCGCTGCCTTTCTGTACCGATTCCCCGGAGAGACGGCGAGCCCAGATTCCCGGTACTTCCCTGACACAGCGTGGAAGGGAGCGCCCCTCCCGGA
>VFSW01013079.1_pt1 | contig 11552 bp, 11 predicted proteins | sample 5358111 | NCBI WGS metagenome assembly VFSW01 (sample SAMN11554181, study PRJNA540505) | mine drainage metagenome | isolation source: sediment from site ElyBrook_90M | place: USA: Ely Copper Mine, Vershire, VT | collected 2017 | reverse complement strand
ATCATCGACGCGCTCATCGCCAGCAGCGTCTTCGCGGCAGTGGCGCCCAGCGCCACGATCACTTTCGGCTTAACCACCGCAATCTGCCGCATCAGAAACGGAGAGCAAGTCTCGCACTCCTCGCGCTCCGGCTGGCGATTTCCCGGCGGACGGCACTTCACAATGTTCGCGATGTACACCTGCTCGCGCTCAATGCCCATCGCCTTGATCATGTTGTTGAGCAACTGCCCGGCGCGCCCCACAAACGGCTCACCTTTCGCGTCCTCATCCGCTCCCGGCCCCTCGCCGACAAACATCAACTCCGCCTTCGGATTACCCACCCCAAACACAATCTGCTTCCGTCCCTGCTTGTGCAGCGGACAGCGCGTGCAATCGCCCAGGTCCTCACGGATAATCTTCAGCGCCTTCACCGGATCGCCCACACTCTGTTCAGGCTTCAGCGCGATCACCTCGAAAATGTTCTCTTCAAGCGGCACTGCAACCGCGGGGGCCTTCCGTGGACTCATCTCTTCTCCCAATTCTGTCTGATCTTCCGAAATAGCGATTTGCACTTCGTCCACTGAAACTGGCATTTCCCCTGCGTGGTCCGGCACTGGGCGCCGGTAAAAATCGTAAATCCCCATCTCGTTGTAGTAGCGGATCCGCGCGGCAAGGGCGCGCCGAAGCTCAGGGTCAAGGGTGCGGGGCATCGCGGATAAGAATAGCAACTTTTCACCACGGAGACACAGAGACACGGAGAAATCAAAAGAAAAAGTCCTTTTTTTCCTCCGTGTCTCCGTGCCTCCGTGTTGGACTTTATTCCTGGGACGCCACGCGGCTGTGCTTCCGCAGCTTCACGACCTGGTCCAGCACACGGTGCGCGACTTCCCACTTCGAGGTTTCGGGAACCTCGACAACTTCGCTCTGCGAGATGATCGTGACCGCATTGCGGTCGGAATCAAAGCCAACGCCCTCGCGCGAGACGTCGTTCACGACAATGGCATCGAGCGACTTGGAACCCAGCTTCTTGCGGGCGTTTTCCAGAACATTTTCCGTCTCGGCGGCGAATCCCACGACGACTTGAGAAATCTTGCGCCGGGCCACTTCCGCCAGAATATCCGCAGTCGGTTCCAGATCGAGCGTCATCGCGCCTTTGCGCTTGATCTTCTGTCCCGCCGCCGTTTTCGGCCGGAAATCGGCCACGGCCGCCGTCTTGATCACCACCGTGCTCTCCGGCAGCAATTTCAAAACCGCCGCCAGCATCTCTTCCGCCGTCTCCACGCGGGTAACCTCCGCCGCGCCCGGAGCCACAATCGCAGTCGGCCCGCTCACCAGCAGCACGCGTGCCCCGCGGCGCAGCGCCGCCTCCGCAATGGCATAACCCATGCGTCCGCTCGACCGGTTGGTCAAATACCGAACGGGATCGATCTTCTCCCGCGTCGGCCCTGCCGTCACCAGCACCGTTTCACCGGCCAGATCCTGCGCGGCACCCAGCGCTTCCAGCACCGCGGCGACACTCGTTTCGTGCTCCGCCAGGCGCCCGGCGCCGGGCATGCCACAGGCGAGATCTCCGCTGCCGGGCTCAACAATGCGAACGCCCCGCTGGCGGAGGATTTCGAGATTCGCCTGCGTGGCCGTGTGATTCCACATGTTAACGTTCATCGCCGGGGCCACCACGACGGGAGCCGTGGTCGCCAGATAAAGGGTCGAAAGGAAGTCGTTGGCAATGCCCTGGGCAAACTTGGCCAGCACATCGGCCGTGGCCGGAACTACCACGAGCGCATCGATCGCCTGCGCAATCGCAATGTGCTCGATGGCTGACTCGACATTGGCCTGCGATTCGTCCGAACCGAACAGGTCGGTAATGACTTTTTCTCCGGAGAGCGCCGCAAAGGTAAGAGGGCGAACGAACTCCTGCGCCGCGCGGGTCATCACGACCTGCACATGAATGCCGCGGTCCTGCAACAGGCGCACGATTTCCGCCGCCTTATACGCTGCAATTCCACCGGACACGCCCAGCGCAATTTTCATAGGAGGAAGAGAGCAGCCGAAGTTTCAGGAAACGGCCGCGTCTACAGAATTGATGCCGCCATCCAGCGCGAGATTCAAATCCGGCACCGACAGCGACTGGCCCTCAGGGGGCTGAAGCCCGCATTCTCTGCGGCCCTAAGCGGCACGACCGAAGTCGTGCCCTTCCCTTTCGAATCTCTACGCGACTTCCAGAAACACCTTGCTCAGGGTTTCACTCGCGGCCACAACAGGCAATTTCGGAACTTCCGGAATCAGCCATTTCACCTTGCCCGCTTTGATTTCATCCTGCGCGATACGGCATGGTTTGCGCGATCCCGTGTCGATCACCGGCGGCGCGCCGCCTTGCAATTGCCGCGCCCGCCGCGCCGCCACCAGAATGTAGCGGTAATTGCTGTCGAACCCTTCAATCAGCTTCATACTGTCTCCCCCGAAATCTCACGTGCTTTTGACTGGCTGCGGGTTAAAGGACGCCAGAATCGGCTGTACCCGTTCCCGTGCTTGTTCCAACCGGCAAGCTTGTGCTGTCTCTACCAGTCCTTTTTCTTCTTCGGAAAGGCGCAAGCCTGTTCGCTGCAACCGCTCCGACAGTACGATGTTCCTCAACTGGTCGGCCGACTGCTCGACCACCCTATTTACTAATATATAGTCGTATTTCGAGTAATTCTCAATCTCACGTCGGGCCGTGTCCAACCGGCGACGGATTTCGGCGTCCGAATCCTGCCCCCGGTTCCGCAGCCGCCATTCCAGTTTCTCCCGGTCCGGCGGAAGAATAAAGATGCTCACCGCCACCGGAATTCTCTTCTTGATCTGGCTCGCGCCATGCACATCGATGTCCAGCACCAGGTCGTTGCCGTGCGTTTCGGCTTCACGCAGAAACCGCCGCGCCGTACCGTAATAGTTTCCGTGGACCTCGGCATACTCAAGAAACTCGTCGGCGGCGATCATGGCTTCAAACTCCGCCTTCGAGACAAAAAAATATTCCTTGCCATTCTGTTCACTGCCGCGCGACTTGCGGGTTGTGTAGGAGATCGAGAAATCCAGATGACGAACCATTTTGAACAGTTCATTCACCAGCGTGGACTTCCCCGATCCCGACGGCGCCGACACAATGAAGACGATGCTCATTCCAGATTCTGCACCTGCTCCCGTGATTTTTCGATTTCCGACTTCATCAGCAGGCCCATCTCCGTAATCTTCAATGCTTCGCCTGCCAGGCCCGAGGTTTTCGAGAGCAGTGTGTTGGCCTCTCGGTTCATCTCCTGCAGCAGGAAGTCCATCTTCTTGCCCACTTCGCCACCCTGATCGAGCAGGCCGCGAAAATGTTTCACGTGCGCATTCAGCCGGACCAGTTCCTCCTGAATGTCGCTGCGGTCGACCAGCACCGCCACTTCCTGCAGAACCCGCTCCTTATCCACCTGCGCGCCGAGCAACTCCATCATGCGCGACTGCAAGCGCTCCGAGTAACTGCGCAGAATGGTGCTGCGATGAGCCTCCACGCCGGCCGCGGCTTTCTCCAGACTCGCCATGCGGGCGCGCAACTCGGTGTCGATCGCCCGCCCTTCTTCTTCGCGCATCTGGTCCAGGCGGGCCAGCGCCTCTTCAACGCTCGCCATCACCGCCGCTTCCAGTTCTTCCCCCGATCGCTCGGCTCCAGAATCCATCGCGCCCGGCAACCGCAGAACCGCATTCAGATCGGGCTCGCCTTCGACGCCAAACTCGTCCGCCGCCGCGCGGAACGCCTCAACATAGCCTGCAATCAACTGGCGATTGATCCCCACACCGTTCGGGCCCGAGCGCGCCAGGTTCAGAATCACTTCCACATGTCCGCGAGCCAGCTTCTCTTTCAAAAGCCGGCGCAGCCTCATCTCCAGCGCATCAGTATCGGACGGCAACCGGAAGTGAAGATCCAGAAAACGGTGGTTGACCGATTTCAGCGACAATCCGAACGCCAACTGGGGGTTGACCTGCCCTTTGACTTGCGCAAATCCCGTCATGGAACGAAGTAGCATAAGAGTTTCAGTTTTCACAGTTTCACAATTTCAAACTAGAACACCCCGCGTCGAAAGGAACCGCCGCGTTGTCGGGTGCTTAACCCTGAACCTTAAAACTCTAAAGCCTTCTCACGTGTTTACCGCCTTGGGCGCATCCGCCTGGGCAAACTGCAATTCGTAAAGCCGCCGGTACGTGCCCAGCTTTTTCATCAACTCTTCATGTGCGCCAATGTCGGCGATCGTGCCGTTCTCGAGCACCACAATCCGATTCGCGCGCCGCACCGTCGAGAGGCGATGCGCGATCACAAACACAGTACGCCCACTCATAAGATTTTGCAGTGCGGATTGCACAAGCGACTCGGACTCGCTGTCCAAAGCCGAGGTCGCCTCATCCAAAATCAGTATTGGCGCATTCTTCAGGATCGCCCGCGCAATCGCGATCCGCTGCCGCTCTCCACCCGAAAGCCGCACCCCGCGCTCGCCGATCATGGTGTCATAGCCCGCAGGCAGCGCTCCGATAAATTCATGGGCCCGCGCTGCCCGCGCCGCTTCTTCCACCTGCTTCTGCGACACGTGCGGCTGCCCATAAGCGATATTGTTTCGCACCGTATCGTTGAACAGCACCGTCTCCTGCGTGACGATCCCGATCTGCGAGCGCAGCGACTCCAGCGTGAAATCGCGCACGTCTGTGTCGTCGATCAAGATATGTCCGCCGCTGACGTCAAAGAAACGTGGGATCAGGTGCACCAGCGTGCTCTTGCCCGCACCGCTCGATCCGACGACCGCCAGCACCTCGCCGGCCTTCACTTCCAGATTAATGTCATGCAGCACGATCGGCGAATCCTCGGAGCTGTTATAAGAGAACGAAACCTCCGCAAACTGGATCGCCCGCGCAAATTTGCCCATCCGTTTCGCGCCCGGACGCTCGCGCACTTCGTCTTCGATATCCATGAAACGGAAAATTTCCGACGAGGCTCCCACCGCCTGCTGGAAATTGTTGTTGAACTGCGCGAACTTGCGCACCGGATCATAGAGCTTGAACACGGCGATAATGAAAGTAAAGAAGGCGCCTTCGGTGAGGCTGCGATGGTTAATCTGATCGCGTCCTAGGAGGAGGAGCAGGGCGATCGCGATTGCCCCAAGAATATCCATCAGCGGAGAGCTGATCGCAAACGCCGCCACCAGCCGCAGATTCGCCCGGAAGAGCCGTCGCGCCGCGCCGCGGAAGCGCTCCATTTCCCAGTTCTCCATGCCAAACGCCTTGACGATCCGGTTGCCGGTAATGGTTTCGTGCAGAATGTTCTGGATCTCCGCCAGTTTGTCCTGCCCGCCGCGCGTCGTGCTGCGCACTTGCCGGCCGATTTTTCTGGACGAGTACAAAATCACCGGAACGAACAGCAGCAGAACCCAAGCCAGCTTCCCGCCCACCAGGACCACGACGGCGGCAATAAAAATGAAGGTGAAAAATTGCTGCAGGAACTCTGCCAGCACTGTGGACATCGCGAATTGAACCTTCTCCACGTCGTTCACGATCGTCGAGAGCAATGTGCCCGTGGTGTGCTTGACGAAAAATGCCGACGAACTCCGCAGAATCGCGTTATACAAACGATCCCGCAGGTCCGTGATCATGCCGAAGCCTGCGTAGTTCACGAGGTAGGTTCCGACGTAGTCGAAGACTCCCTTTAAAACCGTGGCAGATACGAGCGCAAAGGCGACGACTGTCCATGGATTGTGAAAATGGGAGGGGACAAACTGCTCAAGATTTACGAAACGGTCCGTGCCAGGAAGCTTGAACAGCTGGATGGTCTTCTCCTGCGAGCTGGGATTCAGCACGCGGTCGATGATCCCACGAATGAGCAGCACCCGGCCTGCATCCAACAGCCCCACCAGGGCCATCATCACAACGGAAGCGAAAAACGCTCCCGAATACGGCACTATGTAACGCAGCAGGCGAAGCAGCGGACGGGGCGTGGCCGGTGTTACTTCCTTCTTCGCGCCCGCGGCTGTGGAGGTTGCCATGCGTGTAAGTGCCAATTCTACATGGGCGGCGGGATGCCGGCTTCCGCGGTTACGACTCCGCCAGAAAGCGAACGACTTCGCCAGGGCCGCTACACATCACGTCTGCGCCAGACTGCTGCAATTCCTCTCGTGAACCATAGCCCCACGTCACTCCCACGGCGCAAAGGTTGTGCGCCTTTGCCGCCAACATGTCGTGGCTGCGATCTCCCACCATTGCGGTGCTCCTCGGGTCAAGACCTTCGGAATCAAGCACGAAGCGCAGAAGGTCACGCTTGTTGTCGAACCTGCCGTCCAACTCGGCTCCGTACACACCTCCAAAATACTTGGCCAGCCCGAAATGATCGACGATCCGACGAGCAAACGGGAATGGCTTGGAAGTAGCAACGAACATGCAGACACCGGAGGCCTTCAGCTTCTCCAGCATTTCGGGCACGCCCGGGTAGACGTGGTTCTCAAGGAGTCCGACAGCGGAATAGCGCTCACGGTAAAGCCGCAATGCCTCGTCAATACGAACTGCGTCGTCGGTTGCGAGGAATTTACCGAAGGACTGTCGCAAGGGCGGCCCAATCGCGTCCTTGAGTCCATCTTCGGTGGGAGATTCGAGTCCCAGGGATTTCGTTGCGTAGCAAATGGAAGCGGCGATCCCCTCGAACGGGTCGGTCAGGGTGCCGTCAAGGTCCAACAATACGTTGGCGAATCGGCGCACTTTTCCAGACGCCTCTTTCAATGCATTCCTACTTCGGACTATCCCGATGCACGACCTTCACCTTGTATCCCGCCTTGCGCAGCCGCTTATTCACATCTTCGGCAATCATCACCGAGCGGTGTTGCCCGCCAGTACATCCGAAGCTGATGGTCAGGTAGCTCTTTCCCTCGCGAATGTAGTGCGGCAGCAGGTAAATCAGCAGCTCCGAAATCCGGTTGATGAATTCCTGTGTCTGTGGGAACGACCGGATATATTTCGCGACTTTGGGATGGCGCCCCGTCAATGCGCGGAACTCCGGCACGAAATGAGGATTGGGCAGAAAGCGCACATCGAACACCAGGTCGGCATCGTCCGGCAAACCATGCTTGTACCCAAAACTGACGCACGAGACCAGAATCGTCTGCTGCGTCCCGGCATGCTGTTTGAAGCGTTCGGTCAGGTGCGCCCGCAATTCATGAACATTGAACTTGGAAGTATCGATGACCAGGTCGGCAAGTTTGCGAATCGCGCGCAAGTGACGCCGCTCAGTGCCGAGCGATGTGCGCACCGTCGTGCGCGTTCCCAGCGGATGCGGCCGCCGCGTCTCGCTGAAGCGCCGCAGCAACGCAGCATCGCTCGCCTCCAGAAAAATCACTTTCGTCGGGATCGTCCGCTTCACCGACTTCAGAATCGCCGGCAGCTTCTCCAGTTGCGACCCTTCGCGGACATCGACCACCAGCGCCGTTCGCGGAATCTCTCCCGACTGCAAAGCCAGCTCTGCAAAGCGCGGAATCAACTCCACCGGGAGGTTGTCCACGCAGTAGTAGCCCAGATCCTCGAAGGCCTTCAGCGCCGAGGCCTTCCCCGACCCGCTCATTCCGGTAATGATGACCAGCTCTGCGGTTGCGTGGGCCTCGCCCTTGCGCCCGCGAGCTTTTCCCAAGGCGGGCTTACCCGCCGCGCGCGTTACCTTCTTGAGTTTGTTCCGCACAGGCATGGCGAAAATCTTAGCACTTCACAGCGCACGAAGTGGGCAGGGAATGAAGCGATTCAGTAATGCTGGAGTCTTGTCATTCAATGCAAAAGCCCTTCAGTCCGAAAGACCGCGGCGGAAGGGCTTCTGCGACACAGATTCGCGACAAATTACTCTTTGTCGTAAACGGACACGCTCGAAACCTTCTTGCCGGACGCATCGGTTCCGCTGGCGGTCAGCGTTCGGCTCTTGCCGTCAGCGGCGACGACGATTTTACCGGTCATCGTGACCTTGCCGCCCTTCTTTACCGTCAATTCCAGGTTGTGGTCGTTAATCTTCTTAACCGATCGAGTGTCGGAACTGGGATCGCCGGTCACAGGATAGTCTTTGCCGTCGAACTTGCCGACCCATACGTTGTGCGTCGGGGTGCCCTGACCGTCCACGCCATCGACTGTGGCTTTGATCTTGTCGCCGTCCATCTCATAGACCACGGTAAGATTCTTCGCCAGCCCGGCATCGATCTTTGATTTGGCTTCATTGAGCTTCCAGGTCCCCATGTTTACATCCGAAGCAAAACACAAGGTCGCGCCGATAGCGAGCGTTACGAGCAGCAAAACAGTCGTTCTCATCTTCATATTGCCTCCAGAGTTGTGAAACGGATGGCTAGCCCAAACGGATAACCAGCAGAGATACGCGGCTAGCTACAGAGAAACGCATCATAGCACCACCAGGCTTTCCGCGCGTGTCGGCCGGAGATTGGTTTGAATGGTGAGCGCCAATTGACACCTCGAACTTTCCTGCTTTCGCGATCCTCGGATCGACTGCCCCCGGTGCATCGCGGACTGAAGCTGCGGCGTACATTCTCAAAGGGAGAACCTTCTTCGAAACAAAATCCCCGAATCGCGGTCTTCACTTTTTTATGCTGCCGCTTCGTCAATGATGGCGAGAAGTTCTTGTTCCACGTCTCGCGCCAGAGTCTCTGAATGCTGAAGACCTGTCGCCGCGAAGAGATCCGTCGGTTTCACCGTGGCAATCGCACAGCCGCCGGTATTGCTGTAGATGGCGATCCGGCACGGCAGCACCGTCGCAGTGGCCATGTCCTGGTGCAAGGCATGCGATGCTGCCAACGGGTTGCAGACATCGTAGATTCGGACTTCGTTGTCTAGCTCAATCCCCTTGTCGTGCAGAGTGTTCTTAAGATCCAAAACGTGAAGAACGCCGAATTTATGCCGCTGCGCGGCTTCGCGGAGACTCTGCTCAACTTCCTCTGGCGTGTGCTTCGATGATTTCTGGTAGATCACACTGTCCCTTCTTTCACCTGCCGTGTCTGCTCTTAAATGTTTCAGGCGGAGCACACGGGTTTCACCGGCGTGCCCGGAATATCAGGGCCAGAGCGATGACGAGCACCACCCCGAACACCCACATCCAACCCATGTTCCAACCTTGCATACCATATCCGTGCATGGGGCCTCCTCCGGACCTTTTGTTTGAGAATAGGAGATAATCTCAGACTCATTTCTTCTTTTCGTCCATGAGCAGCAATGCGAGAATTGATCCGAACAGTTTTGTCATTGTCATTGCTTCGTCTCCTTGGTGTTCTGAAATCGATTGTTGATAAAAACCGGATCAGCCTTGCTGCAACAAACTAAGCTCGTTTCAACTCCGCCGGGACAGGAGTCGAGCCTGCATCGTCGCTCACGGAGTGGGTGATCGCCGATGTAGAAGATGGTCGATCGAATATCCGACCCCCATTCGCAGCACAAACGGATCGCTTACGTCGGAGAGTCCAGCTGTCGGCTCAATTTGCACGGTCCAGTGTTTCGATATGGAATAGCTAAAGACAGGACCCACGTACTGTTGCTGGCGTTTCCAGTCGAAGCCGAACTGGTCCGCGTTGCCGAGCGCTCCCATCATCTCGAGCCCATAGCCCAGCCGTTGAAGTGAGAACACGGGAGGCGCTTTGGCTTCCGGCATGCCTGCCATCCCGGCCGTGTCTTTGTCTGACGCCATTGCCGTATAGGCAGCCTGCCGAAATACTCCCCAGGTATAGCCGAAGTCGTTCTCGCCGCTTTCCAGCCCCGTCTCGTTGATGAAGTTGAAGGTTAGGTCAACCCGTCCCCAATCGTGATACATGATGGCTCGCTGCTCGAAAGAGCGGACGGGCGTGCGCCGCGCCGATGCCAGCGGCTCATTCAAATCTTCGCCGCCGAATCCGGCAACCTCCATTTTGTACAGCCCCGCCCCATTCAGGCCCTCATACTCCCCGTAAAGCGTGAAATTCAGCAGGTGGTCGTGTGGAAGTATGCGCATGTAGCTATTGATCCGCAGTCCGCCATAGGTGACAGGCAACCCGAATATTTTCTGACCCTCCACCATGAACCCCACTGTCCAGCGCGGGGTCACGCCGTACTGGATCATGCTCATGCCCGTGAAGAAATCGTTGGTGGATTGCGCGGACTGGAAGTCCGACAGCAGCATAACCATCATCGTGTCCTGCGGAACAGGATGATTGATCGCAGTGAAGTAGGCATCCATCTGCGCTTCAAGAACGGCTCCGCCACCGAACAAGAAAAGCAGAATAAGAACGAAGCTCCTATGGCATCTCTCCATAACGCTCTCTCGTCTCTCATGTTAGACCAATCGCGCCTGGGCAGAGTTTTTTGACGGAGCCAGATTACCAAGCTGAACAATGACTGATCTGCTCACAATTGCTCACCCCACCATTCCCAATTCTCAAGACCGGCCGAAGCGGAGAAAACACGCGACGAGGGTTGATGTATGCAAACAATCCCGCTAACAGCACGGCGGCCGGGCCTGCGGACTGGTAATGGGAAAGTGGAAAACTAGGTTGTCGGGCTTTACTGCACCAAGCAATTCGGCACGCTGGCCGGCCAGCACGTGACGATCACCGGAGAGGTGACCGGGAACGCAATCGCGGTCCTGACAATTACGGCGGCGCAATGATCAAAAGTGGGGAGGGGTGCGCTTCGATATGTCTGTCCGTTCCGAGACATAGGTAACAGAACGTTCCGGAGACATGGGTTACACTTTCGGCCCGAAGGGGGCGGAGAGGAGATGCCATGGAAGGAGCGTTCAGTGATGGACGAGCGAATGCGGTTTGTGATTCGACTGAAGGACGGCGAGACGATGGCTTCGCTGTGCCGGGAGTTCGGTATTTCGCGCAAGACCGGCTATAAGATCTTCGAGCGTTACCAGCAATGCGGACTGGAAGGGTTAAGTGACCGAGCACGCCGGCCCTTCCGCTATGCCAACCAATTACCCGAATCGGTGGAAGCGGCCATCGTAACTGCCAAGCGGGAGAAACCTCATTGGGGCGCACGCAAGATCCGGGAGCGTCTCCTGCGGCGCCTGCCCCATGCCATCAAGACTCCCGCCGCCTCTACCATTCACGCCGTGCTCGATCGTCATGGACTGGTCCAGCCCATGGGTCGACGCCGCAGTCGAGCCGAAGGAACGCCTTTGTCCGAGGGCCTGCATCCCAACGATCTCTGGTACACCGATTACAAGGGCGAGTTCCAGCTCAACGATCGACGCTATTGCTATCCGTTGACGGTCACCGACTACTCCTCTCGCTACCTGCTGCTGTGTGAAGCGCTGGAATCCAATCGCGAAGAACTCGCCTTTCCTGCCTTTGAGCGCCTGTTCCACGAACGCGGCTTGCCCCGCGCCATCCGCTCCGACAACGGCGTTCCTTTCGCCTCTCCTCATGGCCTGTTTCAGCTCTCCAAGCTTTCCGTGTGGTGGCTGCGGTTAGGAATTTCCATTGAGCGGATCCGTCCCGGCCATCCCCAACAGAACGGCCGTCATGCACGTATGCATCTCACCTTGAAGAAAGCGGCCACCCGCCCCGCCG
>VFSW01013078.1_pt1 | contig 11552 bp, 9 predicted proteins | sample 5358111 | NCBI WGS metagenome assembly VFSW01 (sample SAMN11554181, study PRJNA540505) | mine drainage metagenome | isolation source: sediment from site ElyBrook_90M | place: USA: Ely Copper Mine, Vershire, VT | collected 2017 | reverse complement strand
AGGACTGCCGATAGCACCCACGCGGCAGCGTCCGCCGCGCCAGCGGCTTCGTTCTCACGGGCTAACCGGAAGCTAACTGTTGAAAACGGGTCATAGCGCTCATTGAGAATTCGCCGGCCGTGCCTTGGGCAAGGGTGGATAGCGTGCATGTCACCGATGAGCGCAGGCACCTGGCTCAAAGCCCCCTCGACTATTTCATTTGTCCGCCCTGTTGCGCGACCCGCTGGAGGAAGACATTCAATTTCGTAGCTTGCCCCGGTGCCGTAGCCATAAAGGTTTTGGCGGCCTTATCGGTCGTGCCGGGATAGTACCAAGTCTGATATCCCGGAGCGGAGAACTCAATCGCCACTGGAATATCAGAAGGAATCAGCCAACTGTACCTTCCGGGTGCAGAGCCACCGACAGCCGCCAAACCTGCACTCTCGCCTCCACCGTCCGCCCTGTGCATCGCGTAATTGATACCCTTGATGGGTTCGCCGGTTGTCACATCCTTGACATCCCACTCCAGTCGCATACCTTTCGGACCCATCCGAACTGTAACGTCCAATGATTGTCCTTTGAGTTGTGCGGTCGCTGTTTGTAGCTTACCCGTAGGGTTATAAAAGCCGATACTCATGTCCGGGTATCCAACTCCTTCTTTCTGCGCAACCAAGCCGTAGCGGTGACCCGCCATAACATGCTCAATAACGAAACGCCCGTCTCGGTCCGTAGTGACTGAAGCAGGAGGACCGGTGTGAACCTCGACAACGTTTTTCGGGGGATCGAGGTCATAACAGTTGACCTGCGCGTCCGGCACTACATTTCCTTTTTCATCTACTGCGGTTCCCTGAATTACACCATTCTGTGCAAGGGCACCGATCGCTAGCGCGAGTACAACGAAAATCAGGACCAGCACCTGATGTCTCATAGTTCATCCTCCGAATCGCCGACGTTGGGTGGGCGGGGTTGTCTTTACCACGCTTGGTTTAAGGATTAATCCGCGTTCCTGTCGGCATCGCATCCATACTGTAAATGTTACGTTTTACGAACAGAAGGGTACTCTGCAAGCGAGCGTGACCTACTGGGCCGCTGATCGACGTTGTTTCTAGAAGCCCCGGATTTTACGAAGCCGCACCCGGCGAAGAAGATTCTGAGAAGTAGCAACGGATCGCGGGGGAACTGGTCGCCCGTGGCAAAACCCGACTCCGAGTGATTCGCAAACCAGAGGAGTGGATAGTTTGCGAAACCATTACACTCAGAACCCGTGAGCGATTGATCTCTTGCCCGCTCATCGCCAGACTTCCGAAGCTTGCCGCCTCATTACGTTAGTTATCTACGGCTGAGTACCATCTGCGGCTAGATTCAGTCCATGACTCTTTCCTCGATGGTGGTTCTCGCGATTGGCTAGAGCGGTCATGGACCAGTTCACATTTCTCGTTGCACGAGAGCGTAGCCACGTTTTCGGAATGAAGTTCTAGTCGTGGAGAACGATGTTAAGAAGTGAACTGTGAACCTGCAAAGCATCACCGGCGTGATAGTCAATGAACCCCAATTTCCTGAATCGGTTCATGAAAAAACTGACCCGCGACCGCGTTGTGCCGATCATCTCCGCGAGGGTCTCCTGACTCATCTTCGGGATTACAGTCTCGGGCTTACCGTCCTTGCCGAAATGAGCCAGCAATAGCAATATCCGGGCGAGTCTTTTTTCACTGGAATTGAAAAGCTGGTCAACCAAATCCTCTTCGTAGCGGATGTTCCGCGTCAGCAAATATCCCACGAACATGTCGGAAAAGGCGTGTTCCCGGTGAAGCACTTCCATCATGGACTTCTTGTCAATTTTCATCACGGAGCAATCGGTCATTGCGGTTGCGGAGCACAGGCGTAGAGTCTGCCCTGTAAGGCAACTTTCCCCGAGGAAATCGCCCTCTTTCAGAATGCCTATTGTGGCTTCCTTCCCGATCTCCGATACAACGGTGAGGCTCACCTTTCCTTCCTTTATATAAAAAACAGCGTCGGACGGGTCGCCTTGGGCGAAGATTGTCTGCTTTTTGGAAAAAGCTTCGATCTTTCTACCGCCATTGATGGTCGAAAGGAAAGTCTTAGTATCGAATTTGATGAGTTTCTTGGACGCTGCCAGGAGTGGCATGATTGCCCCCCTCAAGGGTTGCGAATGCGCAGAAGGAAAATTCCTATGATGAAGGATGAATGAATGCGCAAGAAGGGCGAGGAGGGCGTCAAGTGTGCGGGCCGAGCTGCGATTCCACCTGGCGCTAATAAATGGTTTCACGCTTGGCGTCGAAAGTCAAACACTGCCTGGTCATACTTGTGTTCGATATCAAACAATCCGATGGCGCGGAAACGACTTCTATACTGGGATGGCCGACGCGAGAGCCGACCGACGCGGCCCTACCGCTTTGTACCGGTGAGTGCCACCGAAAATGACCGCCGAACGATGATTTTCACTCACAACCGGGTCAATGAGTGCTGTCTTACAGGGTAACCCGCCTGGCCAAAAATGTGAGCAACCTGGCTCAGACGGCGGGCGAGCCAATCCGCTAGTGTTCTAACAGGCTGCTGGCGTGCCGAAGAACGCCGTCGCCCTTGTACCTTCCAACTGTCGCTTTCGGCAAGCCATGCCGAGCGCGTTCTAACGTTCTTAACAGCACGACTTAGGAGTCTCAAATGAAACTCAATATGCGAAAAGCAACATGGATATTTGCTCTTGCAGTCGCGGTCACCGCTTTCGTCACGCCGAAGCTCGCCCCTGCTCAATCACAGCAAGATCAGAGCAGAGACCAGGCCAATCGGAACGACAACGCGAACAACCTCATGTACCAGCAAGGCCTCAACCACGGGCAGGCCGACCGCGCGAATAATCAGGCTCACCAGTATCGCCTACAACCCAATAGTGCGGACGATCGCCGTGCCTATGAGTCGGGCTACGATCAAGGCTACCAAAATAGTCGTGATGCCAGTCCCGATTACGGCGGGCAGGATGCCCGTCCCGGCGCCCGATTCGAACCCAATGACAACGTGGCGAGCCAGAACGGCTTTCAGGATGGCGCCAATGACGGCCTGCAGGATCGACAGGGGCGGCACAGCTCGCGTGCGACGAGGCGTCATAACTATAAGGAAGGCGACCGCGGCTACACTTCCTCCTTCGGCGGCAAGGGCGAGTTCAGGGCGTCGTACCGTCAGGCCTACATTCAGGGATACGAAAAGGGCTATAACGGCCAGGGCTCCGACAACCGGTAATCCCGCTCGAAGCATGGAAGCATTGTTGTAGGATCGATTGTTGTAGGATCGACGTGTGTCGCAGCCGCAGAACGAGCCGAGTGAATTGGAAGCCACGCAGTGGTGCCCAACTCACTCGGTTTTTTCAACGGCAGTCCATTTCAAGCAATTGAGCGACCAGGCTGAATTGAACCCTCCCAACACGGTAGGACGACATTATCGGGCGAAAGTGACGCCTTATGACATTTAGCCGATTGGTGAAATCGTCCGCTTTAATCTCATTGGCGGCCGCCATGGGCATTCCGCAAATTTGCCCGGCGCAGGATAGTTCCGGAAACCAATCTTGGACCGCCAGCAGTCAGCAAGAAAGCCCTAATGGAGTTGTCAATCCCACCCGCAGGAATGAAACTCATACGGAAGCCGACGGTCGAGTGGTTGACAGGACGTCGGTCGAAACGCTTGGTCCGGACGGGCGCTACGTCCCCTACTCGGACACGGAGAAGGAGTCGCGCCGCATCAACGACACGACGGTTCGCAACGTTGAGCGAACATTTGGCAGAGACTCCGACGGTCACAGGACTCTGATTCAGGAAAGGCAAGAAGAGTCGCGCAGCCTACCCGGCGGCGAACAGAAGGTGACCCGCACCGTCTCCAATCCTGATGCCAACGGCAGACTGCAGGTCGTGCAGCTCGAGTTGGAGGACTCGAAGCAGGTCAGTCCCGGGGTACGGGTGACGAATATTACTGTGCTTACGCCGGACACTAACGGAGGTTTTTCTCCGGCGGTGCAGACCGAACAACGGGAGACGAAAGGTAGTGACGGCAGCGTCGAATCCAACAAATCCACGCTCCTCTCGGATGGGACAGGGGGCTGGAAACTCAGCGAGGTCCGAGAAAGCATGACCACGCACGACGGTCAGGTACGCAGCAAAGACGAGCGCGTCCTCCGGCCTGATTCAAGTGGCAACCTCGCAGTCGTTGAGCACACGGTCAACAAACAGGCTCAGAACGGTGCAGGGGAAAGGCGCGACACAACCGAAACTTACTTGACGAACGTTCCGGGGGTAGCGGGGGATGGCAGCCTGCAGCTTGTGCAGCGCGAGACCACGATTCAGCGCACGACGTCCGGAGGTGCGCAGAGTACGGTTCAGCAAATCGAACAGCCCCGTCCCGGGGATTTGAGCGATGATCTCCACGTCACACAAGAAGCCATCGATATTGTACGGCCGGGCCGAAGCGGCGCTACCGACCAGTCGCACATCATCCTCACTCCGGATTCCGATGGCCGGCTCGGTCAAGTTTGGATTGACACCGGTAAGACCGACAACCCTTCCGCCATCAAGGTGGACACCAGCACCTCTACAAAGCCTCAGTAAAGCGAGTGCCATTCTTGCCAGGTAGTAATTGATTATTTTGAGGGGTTGGCGCGCGGCAACTGAAAGCGCGGTCAACGAGTGCTATGGCGATATAACAACAACTATCCGAGGGTCCTGTTCGGAATTGACCATTTCTCTTGTGAGGATTCCCGTATTATCGACAACCATGAAGGCCAAGAAGCCTACGATCAAACAGGTACAGGCTGTCCGTTGCCCGACTTGTGGCGCGGGAGCGGGCGAGAAGTGTGAGCTGAGTACTGGCCTGCCTCGCTTCGAGCCACATCGAGACCGGCGATTGAAGGCAGAAGACGAAGCAGCGCGGCCCTTAGAGGCAGGCTCAAACTAGGCTCTGATCTTCAAGCGTTTTAGTCCACTCGTCGCTCATTCAACACCCCCAAGTGGCGATTCAGTCGAGATGATACGCTTTGAGACTCAAGATGTATAAATCTTTCTCGTATGGCCCCGTGGCACATTGTTGATGAAACCAGCGATTACGCTCAGAACCCGTGGAACGATTTATCTCCTGCCCTTGGCATCGCCAGACTCCCATGCCGCCCGCCTCGTTACGTTGGTTATCTACGGCTGAGTACCACGTCAGGCTAGATTCAGTTCATGACTCTTTCCTCGATGGTGGTTTCTCGCGATTGGCAGGAAGTCAGCGTTTTGGAGTGCATCCTCGGCGGTCTCCACATGGATGTGGCCGTGGAACAAGAGCCGCAGCGGGCCCTGAGCCGCCTCAACCGTTCCAAAGTCGACGCCCTCATCGTGGACTGCGATCTCAACGGCAGCGCCCAGTTTCTCCACGAATTGCAGCGGGATGAGCGGCAGTTGAACACTGTGCCCCTGGTCATTATGGGAGCTCCGTCGTCACAGACCGTGGAAGCGACAGGCGCGCTGTTTTCCTTCAAGAAGCCGATTTCGGTGGAGCAGGCGGTGCGCACGCTTTCCGCGGCGCGCAACATGATTCTCGACGGGCGCCTGCGCTATCACCGCGCGGGGCTGGAAGTCCCGGTATCACTGAACTGCACCCGCAATTCGCGCATCGAAGCGAATCTCGTCAACGTAAGCCAGGGCGGCCTGCAGGTTCACTCTGATTCCCCGGTGGAAACCAAGAAGCCGTTCCAGGTTTCGTTCGCGCTGCCGGGAGCAAAAAGCGTGTTGAAGGCTCACGCCGAGGTCGCCTGGCAGGACCAGGGGGGAAATGTAGGCATCCGCTTCGTGAAAGTCACACCGCGTCAGCAACGCACGCTCCAGCTCTGGCTGGCCCAGCAATATTTTCATAATTAGAAGTCATCTAGTCATCTCACGAATGGGTTGGGGAAGGGCACGGCTTCGAGCCGTGCCGTTCAAGCGCCCCTTACTCGAGGCTTTAGGCGCCGAGGTCCGCCCATGGGCCCAACTGCCGAGGATTTATGAGATTGCTTCTCGTCTGATCCGAACGGTGGGCGCATTACTCTACATGACCTGTTTTCACCGGAAGCGCGCAGAATCTTCAACGTTGTCGTCCCGTGAAAAGTCCGATCCTGCCATCCGGGCCAGCCGGGCACCCATGCTCGTGCCTCCAAGAACACGGAAAAAGACCCAGTAAAACGCAATCACAAAGATAACTGCCCCGAACCCTGCTTCCACGTCGAGCGGCCATCGTGGGAGCTCGTGGGTCACCGCAAGGAATATCAGCGAAAACAGAAGCAAGGCCGCTAGCACGATGAGGGAATTCAGAGTCCAGGCTATTTGCTTTCCCGAGAGTGGCCGGGAGAGCCAATCGAGCTCGATCGGAGCGAAGGCAGGCGCGTCCGAATCGGTTTCCCAAGAGGGCAGCGAGTGTCCGCCCGTGTCCTGCGGCTGGAGTTGAATCACCTTGCGCGCACTGGCCGACAACAGCAAACCATCGCCCTCCGCGGGGGCGTCAGATACCGCGCTGAAGATCGAAGTAGTTCGTGAAGGAATGGAATCCAGCAGGTCCCCGAAGACCCATTCGTTGATCTGCCGGATCGTCTGGGGCGAAAGATCTAGAAAGCGAATACCGCACTGTCCGGAAGCGTCAGCCCACGCGACTTCTCCCTGGCAATCCACGCGAACCCGGGGGTGGCGCACCTCGAAGCGCACCCGCACGCGTTGATGTAACCGGAGAGCGCCTACTGCCTGGATGGCCACGCCCTCATGGTTTAGATTGCGAACGATGCCGCCATTCGCTTCGTCGAGAGTTACGTATGTGAGGGTGTGGAGGCTCTGCCGATGGTGGGCCCGCACTTGCCGCGTGGAGGTTGAAGCCGCATGCATGTTCGCCACCGAAGAATCGCAGCTCGGACCAAAGCCTTATCCTGAAATCTTATTCGCCCGCAACAGCAAGACTGGAGTAACTGCATTGGTTCGGGGGATGCTGGCGAGCGCGCTTCAGGACGAGAGTATTCAGGACGAGGGCGGTTCAGGATGGGTTTGATTGGAGCCGTTGAACCCAACAGTTTGGAGGATTCTCCTCCCGCCGTTGCGAGCTGCAAGGTAGACTTGGCCCTCTGTGCTCGTCCAAACGTGGCCCGGGAACCGGCTTACCAAAGGGCATGGCCGAAGGGTCATGGTCTGGTAATTGCCTTGCGCATAAAAGATCGTTAACTTTAAGAGGTACCTGTGTTTCTGGAGATGGCGACCACCCCCACAAAACCGAGCCTTGACGTAGCCTCGCAGTTTCTGGGGAAGGGTGTGCCTCCTTGGCCGAGAATACAGACCACCATCCACCCAACCAGTTCTGCCAGCGACAATTTTGATCACGGGCCTTCCGGCCGCGACGCGCTGCAGGCGCTGCTCGCATTTTCGGCGCTCCATGACCACGTGCGACGGCGGCGCGCTTTGGCGGCGCGGAACGGCGGCTTCGAGACCATTGCGCTGCCGGAGTTTGAAGCCGGAGAGCGATTCGTTCTCGATGAAGTGCTGCAACTGGTGGCGGAACGCGCCATCGCAATCACCGGCGCCGACGGTCTGGCCATCGCGCTTGCGGAAAATGACGACATCGTGTTGCGCGCCTCCGCCGGCGCCATCAGGCCAGACGTGGGCGCGCGCATTGACCGCGATTCTGCGTTTTCTGGCGCCTGCTTCCGTATGGCGCAGATCGTGCGTGCCGATGATACCGAAACTGACGACCGCGTAAATCTGCAAGCCTGCCGCCGCTTGGGCGCGCGCTCGATGGTGGCGGTGCCACTCTGCGGACGGCGGCGCGTGATTGGCGTCCTGGAAGCCTTCTCCGTCGAGCCTTTCGGCTTCAACGACAGCGATGTCCGCAGCCTGGAGCTCTTGGCGGAGATCATCCTGGGAGCGCTCAAGCCCGAGGATGAAGACCGCTTCGCCGAAGCGGCGCAAGTGGCGGCGATCAAACTGGATGCAGCACCGATCGCAAGTCTTGTGGACGCGCCGCCTGCAACGCTCGTCGAAAAGCATTTCACGCGAGTTGAGCAAGCAGCGGTTGAACAAGAACTGGTCGTCGCCGACCTCAGCGCGAAACCTGCGGCAGCCGAAAAAGCGTTCGCAGCCGAATCTGCGTCCAGCCAGATCAGCGAACTCGTCGCGAAGATTCCCGAACTCGCAAAGATCCTCCAGCCGGCGATTGCCGAGCTCAATATTCCCGAGCTCAAGCTTCCCGAGCCAAAAATTGCCGCGGCAACGGTCGTTACAGAAAAGTTTGTTGAGCCGAAGCTGGTCGAGCCAAAACTCGTCGCGCCAAAGCTGGTTGAGCCCGAGACCCAGGTCGAGAAGCTGGCGGCGGCCAGCAACCGTCCTGGAATGTTGCTGGTGCTGGTGATGGTGGTGATTGCCGCAGTGGTAGCGGGCGGCGTCTGGTGGAAGTTGAAGAATGCGCAGTTGGGCAGCTCCATGGTGCAGTCGCACAAGCCGGAGTTGAAGCCCGTCGGTCCTCAAGCGAATCAAGCGGTCACAGCTTCCTCTTCGCCAGCCAATCCAGACGCGAGCGCATCCGCGGAAGACACCGGCGATACTCTTTCCGCGGCCGAGCCGGAGATGACCCCGGCCACGGCACAGGAGATCTCGAAATTTCCGCGCGTCACCGGAATACGGCATTGGTCCTCGGCCGACGCCGCCACCACCGTGGCGATCGACCTGGAAGATCAGGTGCAGTATGAGGGTCACCACATCAGCGGTCCCGACCGCACGTATTTTGACTTGAGGGATACGGCCCTCGCGCCCGAATGGGCTGGCAAAACGTTGGATGTCGGCGATCCTCTGCTGAACCGCATCCGCGTGGCGCAACCTGTGCCGGGCATGACGCGCATTGTTCTCGAGACCAAGGGCGACGCCAAAGTTTCCGTCAGCCTGGAGCCGAATCCCTACCGGCTGGTGTTGCAGGTGCGCAAGGTCGGAGCCACCGCCAGCAATTCGGTCGATCTGTTTCCCAGCGCGGGGCCCGAGAAGAGCATCATGGCGATCGTCGTTCCTCCTCCGACTCGAGAAGATTTGCAACTGCGCGCGCACGTGCCCAAGCTGCGCATCGCGGTCGACGCCGGACACGGCGGATGGGACCTGGGCACCGTCGGACGCCGCGGCCTGCTGGAAAAGGATCTGGTACTGGAAGTGGCCGAGCGGCTCGGAAAACTGCTGGAGAGTCGGCTGGGCGCGGAAGTGATCTACACGCGCCAGGATGACAACTACATTCCGCTGGACGAGCGCGCCGGAATCGCCAACCAGGCGCAGGCGGACCTGTTCGTCTCGGTCCACGCCAACTACAGCGATCTGCCTTCGGCGCGCGGCGTGGAAACCTATTACACGAATTTCTTCTCGGCGCCGAATTCGAAAGACAAAGATGTAGACACGCGGGCGACCGCCAACGGCAAGACCGCCGTAGCTGCCACGCTCTCGCCGATGCAGTTGCACGAAAAGATTGACCAATCGCGCCGGCTAGCTGCCAGCGTGCAGCATTCTCTCTACGGAACTTTGGCGGCAAAGAATCCCGGACTGCGCGACCGCGGCGTGAAAGAAGCCGGCTTCGTCGTGCTGACTGAAACGTCCATGCCGGGAATCCTGGCAGAAGTTAGTTTCGTCAGCAGTCCCACCGACGAGCAAAAACTCCGCAGCGACGGCTACCGCGAACAGATCGCCGAAGCGCTGTACAAGGGAATCGCGCGGTATGCGGCCAGTTCGCATGGCGTGAAGGTGGCTAGCGCGGGGAAGTAGTGCCGGTCGCGGGCAGCCTACCGGAATGGATTCTCGATTCGGACACCGTCAACCTCGCGCGCTCCCTGCATATCTTCAGAGAAAACGATACTGCATCCGGCTTGTTTGGCCGCGCGTAAGATCAGGGCATCCCAGAAAGAAAAACCGTGGAGCCGGTGGAGATCGATCGCGGCCAGGATGTCCGCGACCTCGGGAGCGGCCACGTCGAACTCGGCGAGTAGTTCAACTTTGCGGCGCGCAACCGTTGCTTCCACCTGCAATTTTCGCGTGACCGTGACGAAATATTCCTGGAGCACCTGCAACGACACAACCCCCGTCCGCGCACGCCGGTGCTCGGCTACAAGATCGACGGCCCGCCGCTGCTTCGCAGGCACAGCCTTGTCGTCGGCGTAAATGAGGACATTGGTATCGAAGAAGCTACGAGCGGGCATTGTCTTTTCGCTCGTGAATTTCGTCGCGACTGAATCGCCAGCCGTGGGAGTGGCCCTGGCCGGAGAGCCGTTTGAACTCTTCGATGCTGCGCTCGGGATCGTCTCCGCCAGCGACGGTTTGCAGGTAGTCGCGAATCAGTTGATTGAGGCTCTTGCCTAGAGCCTCAGCCTTCTCGCGAGCGCGAGCGACGAGTTGCTCGTCGATGGAAAGAGTAACATTCACGAACACAGTATACGTGGACACATGTTCTGTGTCAATCGTCACCGTTCGCCCTCCCCTAACTCCCACCCGCGGTTACATTTACGAATACATACATAAACGTACGTACATTCCTGCCAGTGCAAAATGTTCCTGAAGGAACACTTCTGCGATTTCCGCCAGCACCCGTATTCAGGAACCTACAGTTTCTGCCGATCGACGTGGTCGAGTTGGGTGTCTGCGACGCGCTTGCAGCGGGAGACGGTGAAGTCATCTACGTTGGTCAGCGCGAACGTCGGGACGTTCGGTATGCGCGGCGTGCGGATGCGGAAGAAATCTGCGGACTGGACGTCTTCGAGGACGAAGGCGGGACGGGCGTCTTCTTTCAACGAGCTGACCTCCACATTACTCACTGAAATATTTCTTACGTGACGCAAAAAGAATCCGTGCGAGGGCATTGGGCCGAACATGTTCGGTTCGGGATATATGTTTTCCAGTTCCGGCGGCTGAATGGCGGCGGCTTCGGGCGTTGCGCCGCCACGGTGCTGGATGTAGATGTCGTTGAGTTGGATGTCTTCGATGGGGTATCCGGGAATGCCGCTGAGGATTGAGCCTAGACTCGATGCGGAATTCGAGCAGACCACGTTGCTGATCACGACGCGGCGCAACGATCCGACCGCTACTCCGGCAGGACCGCGCATGCGGCTGCCCAGACGCAAAAAGATGGGCGCGGAAGTAATATCGCGCATGGTGATGTTGGTGATGGCGATGTCTTCGAGCAGAGCTCCATCAACGGTTTCGAGCGCCAGTCCCTGACAACCCTCGAAGACGCAGTTGGAAACGGTGATGTTCTTGAAACCGCCGTTCGATTCAGTGCCGAACTTGATGCGGCCGTTCGCGTTGTGCTTGTCACTGGCGTCGAAGCGCTGGAAGGTGCCGTCGAGCAGCGTGCCGAGTTTGTAGATTCCGGTGACGTAGCAGTTGGTGATGGTCACGTTTTCCGTGGCTCGGGCGTAGCCGAGTGCGAAGGAACTCTTGGGGCAGATGGCGTCGTCCCAGGGCGAATTCACGGAGCAGTTGGAGACGCGGACGTTGCGGCAGCAATCGATATCGATGCCGTCGCGGTCGGTGTCGATTTTCAAGTTGTCGATGGTGAAG
>VFSW01013077.1_pt1 | contig 11552 bp, 14 predicted proteins | sample 5358111 | NCBI WGS metagenome assembly VFSW01 (sample SAMN11554181, study PRJNA540505) | mine drainage metagenome | isolation source: sediment from site ElyBrook_90M | place: USA: Ely Copper Mine, Vershire, VT | collected 2017 | reverse complement strand
AGCTGGAAGCAATCCGGCGAAAGCGCTCTCGTCTTCGCCAAGCAAGCCATCATGCATGCCATTGGCGAGGAGCGCTGGAACCTCTTGCAGCGTAACGTCGACTACCACTTCGACATAAGCGATGTTGCCGAGCGCGACGGCTTCGACGAGCTCATGGAACAGGGTCAGCTTGCTGTGACCGTCGCCTGCGGCGGCTCAGGCTATTTGAAGATCGGGCCGGCCATCGAGGTACTGGAGGCGGAAGAGCCGGGGCTGGGAGCGGCCTTCTACTGGACCCTCACGTATGCGCTTTATCGCATCATGCGCGTGTACAACCACGACGACGCGCTCCAGTATGAAGAACGAATGAAGGAGTATGCCGAGGAAGACGACGAGGAGAATAAAGGCCAGTATGAGTTTCCGGAGGTCGAGAAGGCTCTGCCGGACTGTGTCCGGTTGAGCTTGCGGAAAGACGATCATGACCGATGGAATCGCCGCTGCCGCTGTCTCTTGCGGAAGCACAGCAACGGACGATACGGCTTGTGGATCAAGCGCCTGCGCAGCCTCCAACAGCTCTCCCGGATTAGTGTTCGGCCAACTCACAGTTTCATCGAAGAGGGCAACTACGATAGCCCGCCGCTGCCCTCCCTGCTGGTGGCCTTCAAAGAGCAGGATGCCATTACGGCCTGCTTTGATGAAGAGGGCCAGTACATGCTCGAAGGGACTTCGGAACCCGCCGTAGGCATGGCCTTTCATCCGCAGAACCCCGAGGAAGTGCGACAGGCGGTTCGTGCTGTGGAGCGGTTCGTCCTTTTCAACGATGAACTCTTCCAGCTAGTGGAGGACTTACAGGACTGGGAGAAGTCGGAGAACAGCCATGCAGATACACGTCTCGATCGGGGAGAACCATCGCTTCGAGCTGCGTGAAGCGCTTCTAGTCTATGGAGACCGTCAGAAAAGCTTCGTGACTCGCCACGAAGTCACGCTCCAGAAGGAGACACCGCCTACACTTGGCCCAGCACAACCGCTCACGGTCGCATTTGTGGAATCCCTGGTGCGCTCTCTGAGTGGAAGCTCCGACGCCGAAGTCCTGCCAGAATGCGTTCTAGCTAAAGGCGATCGAATGATCGCATGGTGGACTCCAGCGCGGCGGCGCCAGATGTTCTATGAGAACTCCGAGGGCAAAGCCGCAGAGCTGAATGGGCGCATCTTCCCGCAGCCGCCGTTGCTCTGGCGTGTGAAGAACGGCGATCTCACGATCCGTGCGCTGACGGAGAATAAGCGCCCGCAGACAGGAACGCAGCTCGCGGTCGCTCCGTTCTGGAATCTCTCCGACGACGGTCGCGTATGCACCGGCTCCATGCGCCGGCCGGACGGTGCGACGGTCTCCTCCATCCCCGATTGGGAGCGAGGTTTTTACGAGAGCGCCTTTACTCACTCCAACGTAGGCCGCTTAACCCGCCACCCGCAAGGTTTTGAAGTTCTTTGGACAGAACTTGCGGGTAAACGCAAGCCCTTTCCGCGAGATACCCTGATCGTCCTGCCACAGACTGTGGCGGAGTTCGTTCGAGGAGAGAGGAGATAAGCATGCGAATCGAGCACAGATTGCCCTCAGACCTGATACGCCGCAGAGCGGTGCGCGTGTTGATCGTTGGAGCGGGCGGCACAGGAAGTTCGATCGCCATGAACCTTCCCTATCTCGACCAGGCGATGCGAGCGTGGGGACACGCCATCGGGCTAGACGTGGCCATGATGGATGCCGATACGGTCTCTGCGACGAACTGCGTCCGCCAACCCTTTTCCGCCTCCGACATCGGCCAGAACAAAGCTACCGTGCTGATCAACCGCATCAATATCTTCTGGGGAACGAAGTGGACGGCCATCCCCAATCGATTTCATTTGCGCTCCTTTGACAATGATCGTGCGAATATCCCGGACATCCTGATCGGTTGCGTCGACACTCGCGAGGCCAGAAAGGCCATCGAGCAATCGTTCCACCAAGCCTTGAGCGGCACCTGCTATTGGCTGGATCTGGGCAACAACGCTGCCAGTGGACAGTATGTTCTCGGGCAGCCGCTTAATGGGCGAAATCGCCGGAAGGCGGAACGCCTGCGCACCGTGAGCGAATTGTTCCCTGAGATAGTGGACCCCGATGCCGGAGAAGATCCTCTACCAAGTTGCTCCGCAGTCGAAGCATTGGACCGTCAGGAGCCGTTCATCAACCAGGCGCTGGCATTGAACGCGCTGGCGATGCTGGGACAGCTGTTTCGCTATGGCAAGCTGAGCTATCATGGCGCATTCTTCAATGCGAGGACCGGACAGACAAGCGCCCTCCCGGTCGATCCCGCTCTGTGGTCCAGGACGAAAAGGCGCTCACGGAAGATCGCCGCCTAGCTTGGGAGGGGTTTTCATTATTTACGGTGGCCGCAGCAGTATGGTGGAGACCTAACCCGAGGCCGCCCACGATGATGAAGCTCAATCCCGACTTGGCGATAGAAGTCAGAGCTCGGCTTGTTTTGGCCTATCCCCGCGACCCTATGGAAGACCTGGACGCTGTTCAAACCTGTGCGGTTTGCGTCGGCACGCAGCAGGCCTCCCATATCCCACGATGAGATGAAGTGATGAAGTAGGCAGTTAAAGCACTTTACGGCCTCCTATGGCAGCGGTCATGCGATCCCGTCGCCTACAACGAAGCGCCGGTATTCGGACGCCGCCACACCAATACTGGGGAGGATCCTGAACTCAAGAAGCCGATGAGGCGGGGTCACGCCCGATGTGAGACACCTACTCGGAGGAATCCATGTTCAAAGAGCTTGCACCCTACCTGCGGCAGCGCGCAGTTCTGCTGACCGTAACCCGCCTCGAAGACGATCAGATCAGCGTCAACATCATTCCGAAGAAGCTGCAGGATGGAGAGAATACCGCGCTGACCACGCCCTTCAAGGTCACCGGCACCGCCGAAGAGCTTGACCGGGACCTGCCATCCGCCATTGTCGACTTCGTCGCCTCTCATCTGCAACTCAAGAGCACGCTCGATCGAGCGAAAGCCGAGATGGACGCTGCCGGAAAGGCAGCCCAGGCCGAAGCCCGTGCGAAAAAGCTGCCGGTGAAGAAAGAGCAGCCAAAGGTCGAAGCCGAAAAGCCTGTAACCGCTATGAAGGCTGCCGAGCCTGCCAAGCCCGAACCGCAGAAAACCTTCAGTCTCTTCGACTCGCCTGCGACCCCGGTTGCAAGGGATGCGGATGATGAGGAAGAGGGGATTCTGGCCGAAGCCTCAGAAGAGCAGCAGACAAATCAGGAAGAGGAATCGGATCAGGCGGCTTAAGAGGAGCACTCTAACTACTAACGCACAACTGATCCGCGCCCACTAGGACCGACTTCCGGATGATAAGCCGTCCACGCGTGTTCGCCAGCAAGCTACTTTCGGCAGTGAACTTGACGTTTGACGAAACAGCATATCTTACCGATTCGGTGTCGGTGAGTGCATTGGCTATTTGCACTAGAGTTTTTATCATCCTCAGAGTTGCGACCATCTGGGACTGGTGACTACTTCTAGGTCATGGCGAAACAGACGCCAAGGAGACTTTACCAAAGCCAGCGAGGGCAAAGGTGAAGCGTACTGTCCCGTAGCCCTTTAGGGCGACTTTGAAGGCGGAATGATCGCAAGGGACCTTTCTCTGAAGCAATTCAAAGATTGCATATCCTACGATGATGTCTTTTTCTGGCGTTCGGGTGGAAGCGCAGTCTTCAATGATCTGATTTAACGTGCGAGTATTCGCGAAGCGTAAGAAATCACTGCTAAGTACTCCGGACACTCCGTGATTATCATTCGCGTATACAACGGTTCTCCTATGCTTACTAAAGTATTCAACTATGCCTTTCGATACTCGGATTGGATCGTAGGTAGAGGTGTTATCCAATATTTCTGCGGCTGTTGACAGGCCGTCTTCCGAGTGCAGTGCTGCCATCAACACGTCAGTGCAATCATCCATTAGGCACGCGCAATATGAGGTTCTGGCGTTCCATTCATACTTAGTCTTTCGTGCGAATTCTCTGGTCTTCACGGAATGCTGTGCAGCGAGAAAATCTTGAAGGGTCCGATTCACGAACTCCCATCCGCTGTCACTCGGAACAAAGATCCCATAGAATTGGGAGGTCTCTTCCAGTACCCGGCGCGGGTCTGCGCTGTCGTGGGCCAATCTGATTAACTCTTGTTGTGCCGTTGTGATTGCCCTGAGGTCCTGAACGAACGCCGACTTAGCGCCATGTGCTATCTTTCGGAGGATTTGCAGTCGGTCTTCGCCGTCTATCGTGACGGCTTCCTCCCGCTTGATACCCTTCTGTTCGACCCATCTATAGCTAAGAACTGTGACGGCGCGTGATAAAAGCTTGAGTGCGCTACGGGGATTCACGTTCTGCGTGCTTGTTTGTACGATGCAGGCTAGCGTCAGCATTAGCGGATGGGAAAGCAAATCTGAGAGGCCATACTCTTGGAAAGAATTGACGACTTCAACTGGGTCGAGAGGAGACTCAAACGCCTTGAGAAAGACCCTGACGAAGTTGTACTTGTCTTTAATGTCGAAACCACCGAGTCGGGTCTCCGGTGCGGATAGCTGATAAACCGCATAGTACTCACGGCAGGTTAGAAGAAAATAGCCGATACCTGATGCTTGGTATTTGAGTAATGCTTCTGATGCAGTTTTACGTTCGGAGTGGGTTATTTCGTCATATCCGTCTATCAGCAGTGCCAGCTTCTTTCGAGACGACTTGCTCTTTACTTGCTCGGCGATGGAAACGAGTTTCACCAGATCGCTAGTCTAATTGCCTCTGGTCGTCTCAATGAGATCAGGACAGGCCACGTATCTTCACTTCGCATGATGACGCGAAAGACACTTGATATAAATGTGGTCTTGCCCCAGCCCGGCCCCGCGAAAACGATTCCGTCCTCACCGAGAGCCAAGAGATCGTCGAGGCTAATCGGCCGGAATATCTGGGCCTGCTCAGCAAGGAACGACCTCTGTGTCCGGCTTTGATAGGCGAATGCCATCGAGGTTCGTCGGACATTCTTCCTGAATAAGTGTGTCGGCTGGTAAATCGCTTCGAACGGCACAGGGTTAGCCATCCCGACGCATTGAACGCGTGAAGCTTGATGCGCAGCCGTTTCGTGGAGGGACTTGAGCCAGTCTCGCTCTGCTGTGCTTGCGGCGTCCTTACCAAAGATTTGGAGGACGCGCTGTTCGATATATGGATACGCCCCGCCAACGTCAAACGTTACTCCATCAGACATGACGTGAATTCTACATTTGACGCTGAGTTAATTGCCAAACTCTGGAATGCGTAGCTGGGCGTGACCTGCCGAAGTGGGCCAAGCCAAGTTGCCAAAGTCACCTCTCGGTCGATCTAAACTAAAGCGTACGATTTGTGAAGTCTGTATGGTGGGCCAATCAATGCGAGTCAGCCTGCATCGGCCTTAACTCTGTCGCGTTCGAAACAAATTGTGGTCGCAACCAAAGCCGATCCGCCGTCGGCAAGGGCGTGCATACAGGCGGCAACGGTGCGAAGCACTTGGATGCCGCGTTTCCAGTCCGAGCCCTCTGGAAATGCGCATCGCCAATTTCGAGTCAATCTAGAATTACTACTCGCGGGAAATGTGTTTGTGAGAACTCATCTCGCCTAGTTCGTAAAAAGACGAGAGCTCGCGTATTACAGTCATCGCGCTTTCACCATCCGTGCCTTTCATTTTGGGAACGTGAAGAGCTCGACGAGCGCCTTCACGCGCTCTTTCTGACGATTGGGTGGAAATCGCTTCGTCCTTGTAAGCTCGGCGATACCATGAAGGCTCGCCCAGAACAGTTCCGATATAACCTCTGCCTTCGAGCTCTGCCCCTGAAACAACTCCATGAGTTGGGAAAATGCGAATCGCAGCTCCGGAGGAGTAGCCGCGTCATCGAATGGCACGCTCAGGCTGAGACAAAACATCACTTCATACAGTGCAGGTGAAGACGCCGCGAACTCCAGATATGCGACCGCGACCGATTCGACCGTATTTCCACGCTTGACCCGTATTTGTGCGTTCTCCAAAGCCAGGCCGATCTCCTGGAAACCTTCGACAGCAACCGCGGTGAGAATTCCTTCACGGCTTCCAAAATGAGCGTACAAGACGGGTTGGCTGTATGAAATTTCGTGGGATAGCCGCCGAACGGTTACGTTGGACCACCCTTCAAGCTCCGCGATTCGTCGTGCGGTACTGATGATTTGTGCCCGGCGGGCCTGCTTGTCGCGCAGTTTCCGTTCCGCAATCCGGTCAGCAGCCAGCAAGTTCCCCATTGATAGGAATCATAGCACTGCTCTCTAAACAGGCGGCTTGCAGACCGTTTCACGAATGTTCTGCGTCAGACCACGAAACTTCTGCATCTCATATAGCGTTGCTAGGTTTCCTCGATGGAGAATCATTAGTGCATAACGCTATCCTGCTCTCTTTAGCTGCTCTCCTGGCTGTGGCGATCATTGTCATCGGCTCTCTCTACGTTTTATCTCCTCAACGAATGACAGGATCATTTGGCCTTAAGCCGCCTGCACCCGATGCTGACACTCGTGCCTGGCTACGCCTTAAAGGAATTCGTGACATCGTATCTGGATTGGTCGTGCTGACATTGATGCGGACTACGGACACGCGGACGGTGGGCATAGCTCTACTCGTCTTTGCCATCATCCCTCTAGGCGATATGGCAAACGTTCTGGTCTCGGGCGGGTCGAAGTCGACGGCGTTCTCAGTTCATGGGGTGACCTGCGCGGTTGAGCTTGTCGTTGGCCTCTTCTTGATCCATGTCATTTGAGAGAAATGTCTCCCGCAGTTCTTGTTCCGCTGGTCGAGTTTCTCCTCTTTGCGGAGTCTCACCCTTGGCGACATATAACGATCAGCGCAGTCATTTGTTGAAGCGCAAACGGGCAAGTGGAGGATCCATTCGATGAAGGTTCTGGTTATTGGAGCTGCGGGGAAGAGCGGGATGGTTGTTGTCAAGAAGGCCCTGGCCGCCGGTCATGATGTCACCGCCTTTGTCCACAAGATTGAGGGCTATTTACCAGACTCAAACCTGCGCGTGATCGAGGGGGATGCAAGAGACAGGTCCACAATGGATTCGGCCATGCTCGGGCAAGATGCGGTGATCGACACGATAGGCGGCAAGCTTTCGTTCAAGACCACCACGCTCGAAGCAAGTGCCGCCGCGACCATCATTGCCTCGATGCAGTCAAGCGGAGTTCGGCGCCTCGTGATCATTTCCGTGATTGGCGAAGGAGAGAGCGTGGCGAATACGAACTGGTATGAACGCCTGTTCCTGTCAACACTCCTGCGGAACGAGATGAAGGACAAAGCAGCGATGGAGGCGATCGTAGATGCAAGTGGCCTCGACTGGATTATCGTTCGCGCACCCTTTCTCAGCGATGATCCAGATACGGGAAACATTAACGTCTTCTCCCCTGAAACTGGAAATGTTGCCCATAAGTTGACGCGTGCCGATCTCGCCGCTTTCATGGTCGCTCAACTTTCCAGCGATGAATATCTTCAGAAGGCCGTGGCCATCGCCAACAGCTAGTGGTCCGACATGAACACCCCTGAACGCGCAAGCGTAGTGAATGTACGCTTCAGAGAAGACGGCATCGCCGACGCTCTGAAAATGGCGACCGTGAGTTGGTTAAACGACCAGTAAATTCCTGAACCAAGTCTATGCAATAGGGAGATGACAATGAGAACTTTCGAACTTCGCGTGTACAAATTGCGCACCAAAGAGGCGCTCGATTTCTACATGAATCAGATTTATCCCCGTCATCTCATCAGCTTTCCACTTTTCGGGATTGAGGCTCACGGCTTTTGGACCGCCAAGGGGGATGCCGAGCCACGGCTATTCGTGCTGGCCTCCTATGCGGCGGGCGAAGAACCCGGCGAGGTCGCTCGTCGGTATATGCAAAGCAAAGAATTCGCTGAGGACATCAAGAGCTTTGATGTATCGGACATCGTCGGCGTTGAATCGACAATTCTCATACCTTCAACAAACTCACCTCTTAAATGATGTGACTCATTTCAAGGTGTTTTATGGAGGATCCATGCTGGAAGTCATAAGTGTCGTCGCATTTATAGTCGCAGGATTGATGGTTGGATCGGAACTGGCCATCGCCGCGTTTGTTCATCCAACGCTCGATAAACTGCCGGATGATGTTCATCTGCCAGCCGCAAGCGCCCTCGCTCGTGTGCAGGGCAAGTTCATGCCGTTTTGGTACATTCTTGTGGTTTTGATTACTGTAGCCGAGGTAGCAATCCAATGGCACCAATCTGGCCGCGTACCGGTCTGGATCGCTACATCGGCTGTCTTGTGGATCTTGGCGATTTTGTATTCGGTCACTGCCCTTGTGCCGATCAACAACCGCCTGAAATCCGATCCGCCTCCCGATTGGAAGATGTACCGGCGGAGATGGGATCTGCTTCACCGATGGCGTGTCGTACTCCTCACGATAGCTTTCGCGTTTCTAATCGTGGGATTCATTAGCAACTAGTCATCTTTGACCGCTTCTGCAAGGGTAGCTGTCGCCGGAGATCGGAGACCTGGCGGGCTGCGAGACTATGTGGCCGCGCCCAGCCATGCTGGAGTTGTCGATCCCTTGATCTTCGAAGCGGACCCCAATGCGCTCTTCGCCGCATAGGTGAGGTCATTGCGATGCGGACAGAGGCAGCCTTGGCGGAGGCTCGTTCTTCACTGGAGAGCGATTTCACCCAGGGGTGATCCGGGATTGCAAAGATGAGCGAGAGTGGGTGCTTCGTCGCTGCAAGATTTTGCGCGAGCACTCTTCGGTTGAAGACCTGCGGCAGGCTGTTGGTCGTGATGAAGCCGAATCGGCGGAGCTTACCGGCGCGGGCGAGCTCCGCAGCGCGTTGCCACCAGTACACGACGAAGTCGGCGGAGTCGGGCTCCTCGTCGTATACCTTGCGGAGGGAGTCGATGTACCCGCCGCCGAGTTCCTGGCGGATGTCTTTGCCGCCGATGAAGGGCGGGTTGCCGACGATGAACTCTGCTTCCGGCCACTTCGACGGCTTGGCGTTCGAATACAGGTAGACAGTGCGCCGGGCGGTCTCGTCGGGAATATCTCTGCCAGTAGTCGGATGCTGCTTGAAGGTGACACCGTCCCACTGCGTGATCTCGTTGCCATCGCCGTCGAGCTTCGGTGTGCGGGCGGTCCAGGTCATCAGGGCGTCGCGGTGCTCGATGTTGTGGAAGTTACGAATGACGGGGATGGGCGGCTGTGCGTCGCCGCGGGTGCGGAAGTGCCATTGCAGGTAGCCGATCCAGAGGACAAGGTCGGCGACGACGGCGGCGCGGGGATTGATCTCGATGCCGAGGAGCTGGTGCGGATCGACGGTGAGGCCGGTGTGTTCGAGGGCCTGCTGGGTCTCGCCGAGCGAGACGATGGTTTCGAGCACTTCGCCTTCGAGGCGCTTCATGTGTTCGAGCGCGACGTAGAGGAAGTTGCCGGAGCCGCAGGCGGGATCGAGTACGCGGGTGTTGCAGAGCTGGCGGTGAAAGGCGCGAGCGGTTTCTACGGCTCCCTGCGTATCTTCCGATCGGACGAGTTCGGCGATCGCGGCTTGCGTGATGGCCCAGTCGGATCGCAGCGGCTCGACGAGCGTGGGAATGACGAGACGTTCGACGTAGGCGCGAGGCGTGTAATGTGCTCCAAGAGCGTGACGCTCGGCGGGGTTCAGGGCGCGTTCGAGCAGTGTGCCGAAGATCGCCGGTTCGACATCGCGCCAGTTGGAGTCGGCGGCCTCAATGAGCAGGTTGAGCTGGTCGCGCGAGAGCGGAAGCGCGTGGGTCGATTCGAAGAGTCCGCCGTTGAACTGCAGCACCTTCTCGCGAAGGATGGGCGAGAAGCCGCCGGTGTTCATGGTCTCCCAGAGAGACGAGGCCATCTCCGGAAATACGGCGATGTTGTCGGCATCGCGGAGGCTTTCGAGCAGACGGAGCCAGCTCTTTTCGGGAAGCAGTCTTACGTCCTCGGCGAACGAGGTGAAGATGCAGCGGGTGAGGAACTCGGCAACCTCTTTTGCAGGGTGCTGTAGCTCCAGCGTGCGTGCGAGTGTGGCCAGCTTGGCGGCGACTTCGCGCGTGACACGAGCGGTGTGCCGTGAGGGATCGAGCGAGTGGGGATCGAGCCAGACAGCGCGAAGACGGTCTTGAATCTCAGGGACACACAGTTGATCCAGGAGAATGCGATACGACCGGGGATCAGGAAAAGGAAGGTACGCTTTGCCGGTGAGTGAGAAGTCGGCGAAGAGCTCGATGGAGTGACCGACATCGACGGTGATTAGGAATGACGGCCAGCCTTCGAAGGCAGGCAGCGCCTTGGCGTACTGCTCCGCCTGCCCACGAGCGGCGAGCATGGCCTCGTCCCACCCGTGAGTGCCACGGACCGCAGTCCCTTTACGCAGCCGTGACGGTCGAGGCGTCACGCTTGTCGGGTGCGAAGGGGTCCGCTCTGAGCCGGTGGAGAACGCCGGAGCGTTGCTTCCTTGCTTTGCTTCGAGAACGAAGTGCGCTCGCCGGTAAAGATCGATGCGGCCGTGGGCGACCGATCCATCGAGGTTCTTGAAATCGACCGTCTTCTCGAAGACATAGCTGTTTTGGTGCTCCTCGGCTTGAGTTGGTTGAGGCCGGGGCAGCGCAAGAAAGTCACACAGCTCACTGAGGAACAGCACGTAATTGGCGCGTTCCGCGGCCTCTGAACGTTTCCACCGCTCCACAAATCCCATTGCGTCCTCGTGCTGTATGCGACGCGGTGCTTCCATGAACAAACGACCCCAGTGCGTGTGAATAGGTGCAGCTTCAACAATAAAGGCAAAAGGCAACGAGCGCAGCTTACTCATTTGGTTGCGGTCCATTCCACTCACCCGGCAAGAAACCAGCATTCAATCAAAAGGAGTTCGATGAAACCGTCCAAGCTCTACGAAGCGCTTCATGCGCTCATTGGCGAGCGTGTGCCCCTGCATATCTGGGGACCATGCGGCGTCGGAAAATCACAGATCGTCGGTCAAGTTGCCGCCGACCTAAACTACAACTTCCTTGACGTGCGGGCCGTACAACTCGATCCGGTCGACCTGCGCGGGCTGCCTCGTATTGCTTCAGATCAAACTGAGTGGGTGCCGCCGAAGTTCTTGCCCACCAGCGGCAAGGGCATCCTGTTTCTCGATGAACTGACCTCAGCACCCCAGATGACGCAGGCTGGCTGCTATCAGCTTGTGCTGGATCGTAAGCTTGGCGAGTACGTGCTGCCCGAGGGATGGGTGGTCATCGCGGCCGGCAATCCGGCTTCGGAGCGCGGGGTCCATTTTGCGATGCCACGTCCACTACGGAACCGATTTGTACATCTGGAACTCGAGGCCGACCTGGACGACTGGTGCAAGTGGGCGGTTAAAGCTCGCGTTCGCCCCGAGATCATCGCCTTTCTGCGGTTCAAGCCAGATTTGCTGCATGCGACTGATACGTCCATCGACGCGAACGCATGGCCCACTCCGCGGTCCTGGG
>VFSW01013076.1_pt1 | contig 11552 bp, 8 predicted proteins | sample 5358111 | NCBI WGS metagenome assembly VFSW01 (sample SAMN11554181, study PRJNA540505) | mine drainage metagenome | isolation source: sediment from site ElyBrook_90M | place: USA: Ely Copper Mine, Vershire, VT | collected 2017 | reverse complement strand
TTTCAGTGGCCTGCTGATCCCCGAAGGTCGCGGTGAGGAACCGCGAACTTCGAGGACAGGACACTAGCCGCGCGTCTTCATCGCGTAGCCCGCCACCCGCACCCCGAACACCCGTGCCGTCTCCAGATCGCCCGGCAGCGGCCCTTCCTCGGCCGACCCGTCGGAGGGCGACTGCGCCAGCGCGCCGCTGAACCCTGCCAGGTAGTTCAGATCGTTGCGGGTGGATGCTTTCGTATTGGCGGGCATCAGCCCGGTGCCGATCCAGACCATGCCATGCTGCATGGCCAGGGTGATCATGTACGAGATGGTGGAGAACTTGTCGCCGTTGATCGAGGCCGAATTGGTGAATCCGGCGGCGATCTTGTCCTTCCAGGCCTGGCCGAACCAGGGCTTGGCGCTGGCATCGGCAAAGCGTTTGAACTGCCACGACGCCCCGCCCATGTAGGTGGGCGCGCCGAAGATCACCGCATCCGCCGCCGCCAACTGCTCCCAGGCCGCGTCGGGCAGCATCCCGTCGGCGTCGATCCCAAGGAGGCTGGCGTCTGTCCCTGCCACGCTGGCGGCACCTTCGTGCACCGCCGCCGCCTGCTTTGCCGTGTGGCCGTAGCCGCTGTGATAGACGATCGCGATTCGCGCCATTCCATGCTCCTGACCGCTGTGGAAGAGGATCAGCCATGATATGGGATCGTCGCGCCGTCGGGATAGTCTTATATCAAATTTTTCATCATCGAACGATCTGGCGCCGGTCCTCGGTGCGCAGCTGCCCGCAGGCGGCCAGGATGTCGCGTCCGCGCGGGCTGCGCACCGGGGCGGCGAAGCCGGCCTCGTTGACGATCGCGGCGAAGCGGTCGATGGCCGATGCGGTGCTGGTCTGATAGGCGCTGCCGGGCCAGGGGTTGAACGGGATCAGGTTCACCTTGGCGGGGATGCCAGCGATCAGACGCACCAGTTCGCGGGCATCTTCAGGGCTGTCGTTGAGGCCGCGCAGCATGACGTATTCGAAGGTGATGCGCCGTGCGTTGGACGCGCCGGGATAGCGCCGTGCCGCCGCGATCAGCTCGGCGATCGGGTATTTGCGGTTGAGCGGCACCAGCTCGTCGCGCAATTCGTCGCGCACCGCGTGCAGCGAGATCGCCAGGTTGACGGCCAGTTCGGCCCCGGCGCGGTCCATCATCGGCACCACGCCGCTGGTGGACAAGGTGATCCGCCGGCGCGACAGGCCGATGCCCTCGCCGTCCATGACGATCTTCATCGCGGTCGCGACGTTCTCGTAATTATACAGCGGCTCACCCATGCCCATCAGCACGATGGTGGACAGCAGGCGCGGGGTTTCGCCCTTGGGGCTCGGCCATTCGCCATAGGCGTCGCGGGCCGCCATGAACTGGCCGACGATCTCGGCCGGACCGAGATTGCGCACCAACGCCTGGGTGCCGGTGTGGCAGAAGCGGCAGGACAGGGTGCAGCCCACCTGCGAGGAGATGCAGACCGCGCCGCGATCCTCGTGCGGGTCGGGAATATACACCGTCTCGGCGGTCTGGCCGTCGCGGAAGCGGAACAGGAACTTGCGCGTCTCATCGGCGCTGGCCTGCACCGTGGCCACTTCCGGCCGGCCGATCACGAAGCGTTCCGCCAGTTTTTCCTGCAAGGGCCGGGCGACGCTCGACATGCGGGCGAAATCGGTCACGCCCTGGTGGTAGATCCAGTGCCAGAGCTGCTTGGCGCGGAACGGGGCCTCGCCGATCGCGGCCAGCTCGGCGGCGAGTTCCGTGCGCGACAGGCCGACCAGGTCACGCCGTCCGTCCGGCAATGTCGCCGGCGGCGGCGCGAATTGCGCCGCCTTGGCGAGGATCCGGGTCCGCTCGGCCTCGCTCAGCTCCAGCCTGTCCGGTCCGGCCGGGTGGCGCGGGGCGGTCATCGCGCCGGCGGCGGCGGGCAGGATTTTTCCTTCAGCATCGCTTCATAGGCCCTGGAGAAGCCGCGCAGGCTGAAACTGTCGGCCACCAGGGCTGCTTTCGGACCAGGCGAGCGGGCCACCGCCAGCCGCGCCTTCTGGAAGGCCGCCACCGCGGCGCGGCCGTCGCGGGCGAAGGCCGAGCGCTGGGCGGTATAAAAGGCCAGCGCCACCTGCTCCACCTGCACCGTGACCTCGGCGCCGGCGGCGTAAGTGAAGCCGGCGCTGATCGCCACCGCATCGCGCCCGCTCGGGCGTTCGGTCACGGTCAGCACCACATCGCCGCGACCCGGCAGGCGCGGGATCGAGGAACTGGCGCGGGTGAAGGCATAGCAGACGTTCTGCCCCGCCTCAGAGTGCATGGCCGCGGTCCAGTCGTCGAACACGCCGATCTTGTGCGGCCCGGCGGCCGGCGGCGCGGGTTTGGCCGCGGCCGGATGGGCCGGCCGGGTCTGGGCCTGGCCGGATGCGGGAACAAGGGCGAGAAACAGCAGGGGGACGAGACGGCGCATGAGCGCACAGATACGGGGGCGCGCGCGATGCGGCAAGCGGGGTGGCGTGCGGGCAGACCTGCGAAAGAGGGTCCGCTCCCCCGGATCTTTGCGCCCAGGGCCAATCTGGGCGCCCCCTGGTCGGCGTATCTCCCGGCCGAATTCCCCCCCACTCGGAGTTCCCCCCGCTTGGAGTGTCTTCTGGGAACCAGCGGTTTCCGGTTCCGGCCTGTCCCGCAACGGATGGGTCCGCAGCGCATGCCCTCCCGCCTTGCGGCGCTGGAGCGCGGATGCCGGGAATGAGCATCGTGGCACGCAGGAGCGACGCCGTGCCGGCGCGTCCGGCGGGGCAGGGCCGCTGCGGGCGGCACCGACGGAGATGGCGCTGTGGTCGGTGTGCATCCGACCGCGACTGACCCGACAGTCTTCCGCGCAGAATTTCTGCGGCAGGCAAGATTCAAGAGAATACACGTGAATGTGAAGGCATGTTGGTTGCCACCCAGGCAAAGCAGTCATGCCAAGAGGTCATTGCCGACAGATCGTCCGATCCCCATAACGCGATGATGAGGGTTCCGTTCATTGCTGCCGGTCCGCGGCGGAAGAGGGTGTTGCCGGTGCCAGGGCTGCCTCGCCTCGCCGGCCTTCCGCGCTTTTCCGCACCGGGCGCAAGCTGGGTGGCCTCGATACATCGTCAGGATCAACGATCAGGCTCGGGCATCCCCGCGGCCGTCGTTCCGCCAGGAGCTGCCGCGCATGTGGATCGTCCGGACCGCGCTCGACCGGCCTTACACGTTCATTGTGCTGGCGCTGCTGATCCTGATCCTGAGCCCGCTGGTGATCCTGCGGACGCCCACCGACATCTTCCCCAACATCAACATCCCCGTCATCGCGGTCGGCTGGCAGTACACCGGTCTCAACGCCGAGGAGATCGAGGGCCGGCTGACGACCTCATATGAGCGGGTGCTGACCACGCTGGTCGACAACATCCAGCACATCGAATCGACCAGCTACAGCGGCCAGGCCATCGTCAAGATCTTCCTGCAACCCGGTGCCAGCCTCGACACCGCGAATGCCCAGGTGACGGCCGCGTCGCAGACGATCCTGCGGCAGATGCCGCCGGGCACGCAGCCGCCGCTGGTGCTGAATTTCAGCGCCTCCAGCGTGCCGATCCTGCAACTCGGTCTGTCCGGCCAGGGTCTGTCGGAGCAGCAGCTCAACGATCTCGGGCTGAATTTCCTGCGCACCCAGCTGGTCACCGTGCCGGGGTCGGTGGTCCCGTACCCGTATGGCGGCAAGCAGCGGCAGGTGATGATCAATTTCAACCCCGCGTTGCTGCAGGCCAAGGGGCTTTCCCCGGCGGACGTGCTGACGGCGGTGGCGGCGCAATATCTCGTGCTGCCGTCAGGCACCGCGAAAATCTCGCAGTTCGAATACGATGTGCGGACCAATGCCTCCTCACGCACCATCGAGGATATGAACAACCTGCCGATCAAGACCATCGGCAACGCCACCATCTATCTGCGCGACGTGGCCACCGTCAGCGACGGGTTCGCGCCGCAGACCAACGTGGTGCGCCAGGGCGGCCAGCGCGGCGTGCTGGTCAGCATCCTGAAGGCGGGCAATGCCTCGACCATCGATGTGGTCAGCGGGATCCGCGCCATGCTGCCGCGTGTGGCACAGACATTGCCGCCGCAGCTCAAGATCGAGCCGGTTGCCGACCAGTCGGTCTTCGTCAAGGCCGCCGTCGCCGGCGTTATCCGCGAGGCGGTGATCGCCGCCTGCCTGACCGCGATGATGATCCTGCTGTTCCTCGGCAGCTGGCGCAGCACCATCATCATCGCGGTGTCGATCCCGCTGTCGATCCTCGCCTCGCTGATGGCGCTGAGCCTGATCGGCCAGACCATCAACATCATGACCCTGGGCGGCCTCGCGCTCGCCGTCGGCATCCTGGTGGACGATGCGACCGTCACCATCGAGAACATGGAGCGCTACCTCGAGGAGCAGTACCCGCTGCGCGAGGCGATCCTCAACGGCGCGTCGCAGATCGCGGTGCCGGCGCTGGTCTCGACGCTGTGCATCTGCATCGTGTTCGTGCCGATGTTCCTGCTTGGCGGCGTCGCGCGCTACTTGTTCGTGCCGCTGGCCGAGGCGGTGGTGTTCGCCATGCTCGCCTCCTACGTGCTGTCCCGCACGCTGGTGCCGACGATGGCGATGTATCTGCTGCGGGCCAAGCCGCACGGCACCGTCCGGTCGCGTAATCCGCTGGTGTGGTTCCAGCAGGGGTTCGAGCGCCGGTTCGAGGCGGTCCGCAACGTCTATCGCGATGTGCTCGCCACCCTGGTGCGCCGCCGCGCCGTGTTCATCCCCGCCTTCCTCGCCGGCTGCGTCGTGACATTCGCCTTGGTACCCTGGCTCGGCCAGGATTTCTTCCCCAACACCGATAGCGGGCAGATGATCCTGCACATGCGTGCAAAAGCCGGGACGCGCATCGAGGAGACCGCACGACTCGCCGATCTGGTGGAGGCCGAAATCCGCCAGATCGTGCCGGCCCGCGAGACCGAGACCATCCTCGACAATATCGGCCTGCCCTACAGCACCATCAACCTCACGCACACCTCCTCGGGCGTGGTCGGCGCGGCGGAGGCCGACATCCTGGTCTCGCTGCGGCCGGACCACGCGCCGACCGCCGATTACGTCGGCAAAATCCGTCGGCGCCTGGCGGAACGCTTCCCCGGGGTGACGTTCTATGCGTTGCCCGCGGACATGATCACCCAGATCCTGAATTTCGGTGTGCCGGCGCCGATCGACGTGCAGATCGAAGGGGCGAACATCGAGGGCAACCGGGTGGTCGCCGATGCCATTCTCGATCAGGTCCGCAAGGTGCCGGGTGTGGTCGATGCGCGGGTGCAGCAGCAATTCGATTATCCGAATTTCCAGATCGATGTGGACCGCACCAAGGCGCAGCAGGCCGGCCTGACCGAGCGCGACGTGGCGGGCAGTGTGCTGGATACGCTGAGCGGCAGTTTCCAGACCGCGCCGCTGTTCTTCCTGAACTGGCGCAACGGCGTGAACTACAGCGTCGCTGCGCAGGCCCCGCAATACGACATCCAGTCGCTGCACGACCTGCAGAATATCCCGGTCACCGGACCCACCGGGACGCGACCGACCATCCTCGCCAATCTCGCGACCATCCGGCGCTCGCAGGAAATGGCGGCCGTGGACCACTACAACATTCGCCGCGTGATCGATGTCTACGCCAACGTGCAGGGGCGCGACCTCGGCGCGGTCGGGCGCGACATCGCCCGCATCGTCGATGCCAACCGTGCGAGCCTGCCGCGCGGCAGCTTCGTCACGCTCAAGGGGCAGCTCGAGACGATGCAGGGCGCCTATGGTAACCTCGCCGCGGGCCTCGGCTTCTCGATCCTGCTCGTCTATCTGCTGATCGTGGTGAACTTCCAGTCGTGGCTTGATCCGTTCATCATCATCACCGCCCTGCCGGCGGCGCTGGCCGGGATCGTGCTATGCCTGTTCTTCACCGGGACGACGCTGAGCGTGCCGGCGCTGATGGGGGCGATCATGTGCATGGGTGTTGCCACCGCCAACAGCATCCTGATGGTGTCCTTCGCCCGCGAGCGCCTCGCCGAGCATGGCGATTCGGTGCGGGCCGCGATCGAGGCCGGCTTCACCCGGTTCCGGCCGGTGCTGATGACGGCGCTGGCGATGATCGTCGGCATGGTGCCGATGGCCCTGGGCGCGGGCGAGGGCGGCGAGCAGAACGCGCCGCTCGGCCGCGCGGTGATCGGCGGCCTGCTTCTTGCTACAGTTGCCACGCTGGTCTTCGTACCCACCGTCTTCTCCCTGCTTCACGCGCGGCGCGCGCCGCGACCGATCGCAGGAGCGGGTGATGCGACCGTCCAGCCCACAGGAGCTTGACCACATGACGCCAGAGGAACCGGGCGCGCTTGGCCTGATCACCCGCGAAGGTGAACCTGCCGCATCGTCAGGCCGGCGGCGGGCCTGGTTTGCGCTGGCGGTGGCGGCCGGCGCGGTCCTCCTGCTCGGGGCCGGCATCTATGGCGGGCTGCGTGACCGCGCGAGCGCCGAGGCGACGCTCGCGCGCGCCACCAGCGAGGCGGCGGTGCCGATCGTCGATGTGGTGCATCCGCAGGCCGACGCGCCGGATCAGGCGCTGGTGCTCCCCGGCCAGACCGTCGCCTTCATCGACACCCCGATCTACGCCCGCACGGCCGGCTATCTGCGCGCCTGGAACTTCGATATCGGCGCGCATGTCCACAAGGGCGACCTGCTGGCGCAGATCGAGACACCCGAACTCGACCGACAGCTTGCCCAGGCGCGCGCTCAGCTGGCGCAGATGCAGGCGGCGCTCGTCCAGGCGCAGGCGAACATGGAACTCGCCAAGGTGACCACCGGCCGCTCATCGGTGCTGGTGCGCCAGGGCTGGACCAGCCAGCAGCAGGGCGATCAGGACCGGCTGTCCTATGCGGCGAGCCTCGCCGCGGTGAACGCGGCGCGCGCCAACATGCAGGCTCAGCAGTCCGAGGTGGACCGGCTGGAGCAGCTGGCCGGCTTCGAGCGCATCGTTGCGCCGTTCGACGGCGTGATCACCGCGCGCAACACCGATGTCGGCGCGCTGATCAATGCCGGTGCCGGCGGCCCGGCCGCCGAGCTGTTCCACATGACGGAGACCAGCACCCTGCGCATCTTCGTCGCCGTGCCGGAGGTCTATGCCCCGGCCATGCGGGTGGGCGCGGCGGCGATGGTGACGGTCGATGAATATGCCGGCGAGAATTTCCGCGGCACGCTGGTCCGCACCGATAACGCGATCAACCCCACCTCGCGGACCTTGCTGGTCGAGATCGATGTCGACAATGCAGACGGCCGGCTGCTGCCAGGCGCCTACGCCTTCGTGCATTTCACGCTGCCCGGGCGGGCGCAGTCGGTGACCATTCCGGTGAACACTCTGCTGTTCCGCAGCGAGGGGCTGCGCGTCGGCGTGGTGCGGGACGCGAAGGCGGAACTTGTGCCGATCACCATCGGCCGCGACTACGGCGACCGGGTGGAGGTCGTGACCGGCCTGCACCCGGGCGATCAGGTCATCCTCAATCCACCTGATTCGCTGGTCAGCGGCACGGCGGTGCGGCTGGCCACCAAGGCGCCCGGGGCGGCCTGAGGCTGCCACCGGCGGAATGCCCCGCGATCGCGCCAACCCGCGGGAGTGTTGCTGCCTGGACGGCCGGACAGGTTGCACCAGTGCCGATCCGGCCCGACGTCATGAGATACCGACAGCGATCGGGCGTGCACGCCGCATCATCCGGTTCAGGACGCGACGGGTGATGCGAGGTCCGGCCGTCCGGCTCCGATCCTCGGGTTGAGCGCAGCCCCGTCGCCGACCGCCAGCCGCTGATGCCCCCCGTGGGGAGAGGGGGGAAGCCCGTTGTGGCCTTACCCGCGCCCGCCCCGCTCCCGCTCCAGCCAGTCGGGCGCGTCGCGCCGGAACACCGGTGTGCCGTGCCCCTCTGCGCTCGGGGCCGAGCCGCCTCCGCCGGCCGCCACCGGCCGGTCGGCGAAGCGGCCGTGCTGCAGCAGCCGGTCGTACAGCACCAGCGCCCCGGCCACCGCCAGGTTCAGCGCGAAGCGGGTGGGGATGCGCACCACGTGCCGGCAGCGCCCCAGCAGTTCGGGCGACAGGCCGGCCCGTTCCGGCCCCAGCACATAGGCGGCGTTCAGCGGGTGGCGGAAGGATGGCAGGTCGGCCGCCTCGTCCAGCAACTCGATCCCCACCAGCTGGCAGCCCTGCGGCAGCACCAGCGCCTCGATCGAGGCGAAGCGCCATAGCGGCACGTGCCCGGGCGTGTCGGCGGTATCGGCGGTGCGGGCCGCGCGGGCATCGAGCCCGGCGCCAAGGGTGAAGCAGAACGCGGCACCGAACGCGTGCGCGGTGCGCAGCAGCGCCCCCACGTTGGCGGATTTCGAGACGCCTTCCGCCCCGATGCCGAAATAGCCGCGTGTTCTGGCCAACGCCATGGCGCCGGTCTATGCCTGCCCGCCATGACCGATGCAACCGATGCCAGCCTCGCGGCCCAGTACGAGGCCTATCCCTACCCCCCGCGGGAGCCGCGCGAGGAGGCCAAACGCCTGATCGTGGGCAGCCCCGGGCATCTGCGGGAGGTCGATCACTGGGTGTTCGGCGCCACCCGGCCGGCCAGCCTGCCCCTGCGCGCGCTGTTCGCCGGCGGCGGCACCGGCGATGGTACGATCATGCTGGCGCAGCAGATGGCCAGCGCCGGGCGGGCGGGCAGCGTCACCTGGCTCGACCGCTCCGCCGCGGCGCTGGCGGTGGCGCGCGGCCGGGCCGAGGCGCGGGGCCTCACCAACATCGTCTGGGAACAGCGCTCGCTGCTCGATCTGCCGGACTCGGGCCTGGGGCCGTTCGACTACATCGATTGCTGCGGCGTGCTGCATCATCTGCCCGACCCGGCGGCGGGGCTGCGCGCCCTGGTCTCGGTGCTGGCGCCGGGGGGCGGTCTCGGGCTGATGGTGTATGCGCCCCATGGCCGCACCGGGGTCTATATGCTGCAGGACGCGCTGCGTCGCCTGGCCCCGCCGGAGGAGCCGCCGGCGGCGCGGGTGGAACTGGCAAGGCGGGTGCTGCGCCATCTGCCGGAAACCGCCTGGCTGCGGCAGAACCCGCAATTGCGCGATCACATCATCGGCGGCGATTCCGGCATCTACGACCTGCTGCTGAACCCGCGTGACGTTGCCTTCGACGTGCCGGCGCTGTTCGCGCTGCTGGCCCAGGCCGGGCTGCGCGCCACCTGCCTGGTGGAGCCGCTGCGCTACGATCCCGCCTTCTGGCTGCCCGATCCGAAGCTGCGGGCGCGGGCCGAGGCGCTGGATCCGATGGCCCGCGCCGCGCTGGCCGAGGCGCTGGTGGGCAACATGGCAAACCACATCGTCTATTGCGTACGCGCCGGGGATCCGCCGGTGGCCGCCGATCCGTTCGCCGATACGGCGGTGCCGGTCGCGCGCGAGCAGAACGGAGAGGAGATCGCCCGCCATATCCGCCCCGATGGCGTGCTCCCCCTGGTGTTCGACGGGCTGCGCGCGCCGCTGGCGCTGCCCCCGCTCGCCGCGCCGATCCTGCGGCTGGTGGACGGGCGGCGCAGCCTGGCCGAAATCCGCAGCGCGCTGGGCTCGCGCGGGGCCGATGCGGCGGGCTTCGCGCGCGCCTGGCGGGCCAGCTTCACGGCGCTGAACGGGGTGAACCGCCTGTTGCTGGCGCCGCCGGGCTGATCCTCGCCAGGGTGGACCGGGTTGGGCGCGGGCGGGATCGAGCGATATCGCATCAGGTTGACTTCAACCGCGATAAAATTGCCCGGTAAAACGGAGCGCTGGAGCGCGATGGGACGGCGACCCGATACCACCGGTGCCGGCCGCGCTCTAGGAAGTCTGCTCTCCTGCCGGGTCCGCGGCGATTTGGGCGCCTGGCGTATCTCCCTCCACCGTGGCGGCTTCCGCAACGAAGAGCCGTGGCTGGGCATCGGGCCCCGCCGCCGGGGCTTGCATGGTCGGGGACCGCCCGGGGTTGCGCTCGCGCGCCCGGATCGCGACCAGGATCATGCCCAGCATCACCAGGCTGGTCAGCACCTGGATCGCGGCATAGGCCCAGAACACCGCCAGCGCCGAGAACCCGGCATGCCAGCCGCCGACGATCGCGCCCACCAGCAATACCAGCGCCACCGGCTGCCAGGCGGCGGCCAGGCCCTGGCGCTGCAGCAGCAGCAGCGTCGGCCCGACCGAGGTCAGCACGGTCTGCGCCACCAGCGCCACTGTCAGCGGCCGCACGAACGGCACCGCCGGCGCCCATTGGGCGCCGAACAGCGTCGGGTAGGCCCAGCCGGCGGCGAGATTGACCACCGCCCCCCAGACCAGCGCCAGCAGCAACTGCCGCGAGGCCACCTGCCAGAACCGCCGGCGCAACGCCACCAGATCGCTGTGCACCAGCCGCCCGGCCTCGGCCATGTAGACCTGCACCAGCGCGCTCGCGACCAGCACCAGCGGCCGGCCAAGCACCCGCCCGGTGAGATAGGAATAGCCGACCACGGTCGGCGAATAATAGGTGCTGACCAGCAGATACAGCACCCCGCCGCCGGCCGCCGCCTCGATGATCGAGGACCAGCTGGTGATCTGGGCGAAGCGCCGGTGCCGCCGCGCCACCGCCAGGATCCGCCGTGGCGAGATCATCGCCCGCTGGCGCAGCAGCAGCCGCCAGCCCAGCCGCAGCGCCCCGCTCGACTGGCCGATGACCGAGCCCAGGATCAGTCCGAACGTCCCCGCGCCCAGCAGGGCGAGCGTGATCTGCGCCACCGGCCCGGCGATGCCCTGGACGATCCTTGTGCGGGCGAGGGCGGCGAATTCCCCTACCCGGGTCGCATAGGTCGCGGCGATGCTGTAGAGGCCGAAGGCGGCGATGCCGAACGGCACCAGGATACGATAGGGCGCGATCGCCCCCAGTGCCGCGAGATCGAGCAGCCGGTCGGGCGCCAGCAGCAGCGCGGCCCCGACCGCGGAGGCGACCCCGGCCAGATACAGCAGGCACAGCGCAGTGAGGTTCACCGCCTCGGCCTCCGACCGGGCGATCGGGATTGCAAGCTGGGTCGAGAGCGAGGCGAAGGGCATCACCAGGTAGAGCACCCCGCCATAGACCGCGAGCGCGCCGAACGCCTCGGGCGCATAGAGCCGGGTCAGCAGCGGCGAGGCCAGCAGCGTGAGCGCCTGACCCAGCGCCGTGCCGGTCAGCAGCACCAGGACGTTGCGCAGGAACCGCCGCCCGCGCAGCCGCTCGGCCAGGTCGCCCATCCAGCGCAAGCGAAGCTGCTTCATCCGCGCATCCTGGTCATTCCCTTCGGGGGCATCGCCACCTGCCGGGGCGACCGGCGCCGGGTCATATAGGCGCGAAGCCCACGCAAGGCCAAAGGGCTCCGTCTTCCTTGTCGCGCGGGGTCCCCCCGGCTTGCCGATCCGTCGGGCACTCCCGCCGGGGTTTCGGGCCCCGGACCGGTCTCGCTCGGTGGGCATCCGCCCGGAGC
>VFSW01013075.1_pt1 | contig 11553 bp, 8 predicted proteins | sample 5358111 | NCBI WGS metagenome assembly VFSW01 (sample SAMN11554181, study PRJNA540505) | mine drainage metagenome | isolation source: sediment from site ElyBrook_90M | place: USA: Ely Copper Mine, Vershire, VT | collected 2017 | reverse complement strand
TGTTCCCACTTGCCGTAGTCATTGGGATCGATGACATCCTGGTCGACCTTGGGATAGAGCACCTTAGGCTTGATGGTGATGGCCATCAAAGGCACTGCGCCGGCCTGGACAATATCGTCGACCGACTGGTCCAGAGTGTCGAAGTGATATCGGCCTTGAGCCGGCAGCACATCGTAGTACTCCTGCACAAAGAGCCGGATCAAGCGCGGATGGAGGGCGCGGACCTCGGCGACACGGCTATGCCAGATGGGGTCCGGCGACAAACCGCCCTGCCCGAGCGCGATGTGATTCATCTGCATTGGGCCCTCGTCCTTGGCAAAGTCCAGCGTCAGCGTTGCGGTGCGTGTTTGTGCAAGGGCGGAACTTATCCCGACCGCAAGAGCCAACATCAGAAATCCTGAGTTTCTCATCCATAACTCCTTCAGAAAAGACGCAAGAAAAAGAAGACAGAATATTTCGCGTCACGCCTTGTGATCGGGTGACGACACCTTCGTAAAAAACCAATAGACTGCTCAACCGCAGGATGCTAAGTACGTTTGCGCGCTGAGCTAGCGGTCCAACCTCCATCAACCGGAAGCGTGACACCTGTAACATAAGAGGACTCATCGGACGCAAGAAACAGCGCGGCCCACGCGACTTCCGAGGGATATCCTACGCGGCCGAGCGTGGTTTGATCGCATTGCCATTGATAGTGCGGATCCTCCGGCCCTTCTGCGATGCGCGTCTGGATGGGGCCCGGACATAACGAGTTGATGCGTATGTTCTGCAGGCCGTAGTCATAGCAGACGCTCATCATGTATCCCAGAAGTGCGGCCTTGGTGGCCGTGTACGCCACCGATGTCATCATCCCTTCCATGGCCTGGATGGAAACCACATTCACGATTGATCCCGCGTTCTGCGCAATCATGTAGGGCAACACTGAATTGGTGAAGTAGTGTGTGCCCAACAGCGCGACATCAATGCACTTGCGCCACTCGTCATCGGTGGATTCCAGCGCGGCATGGAAGTCAGGAGCAAGATAGGCTGCGTTGTTGCATAGAATGTCGATTCGTCCGGTCTGGGCTGAGGCAATCTCCACCGCGTGGCGGATGTCTTCGCGCTTTGACACATCGCCTCTGCAGAATGACGCACTTCCGCCTTTCTCCTGGATGGCATCCACTACTTTGCGGCCCGTATCTTCCTCGATATCGACGACCAGAACCCATGCGCCTTCTTCAGCGAATCGCTCGCAGATGGCTCTGCCGATTCCGTTGGCTCCGCCAGTGACGATCGCGATCTTGTCTTTCAGTCGGTCCATGCTCACACCACCCTGTACTTTTCGATTGTTGCCTCATTGACTTCGACACCCAGCCCCGGGCCTTGCGGAACGCGAAGACTTCCATCTTCAAGAACGATCGAGCTGATACATAGATCGCGGCTTAGTGGTCCGGTGGTGACATTGAATTCCTGAAAGACCGCTCTGCGCATGAAGGCGTTTAAGTGCAGCGACGCCGCTGTCAGCAAGTCCGAAGTCCACGAGTGAGGAATGACCAACCGGTTGTGAAGCTCCGCCATTTGCACGATCTTGCGCGCTGCAGTGAATCCCCCGCAGCGCGAGAGGTCCGGTTGGACCACATCCACCTTTCCGCGCTCTATCAGCGTTTGGAATCCCCACTCGGTGGCTTCTTGTTCTCCGCAGGCGATGAGCGTATCCACTGCGCATGACAGCTGCGCATAGCCGTCGTAATCTTCCGGCGACAGTGGCTCCTCGATGAGAAACGGCCGGTATCGCTCGAGCCCTTTTACCATCTGAATTGCCTCTTTGGCGGTTCGATGGATATACCAGCCGGTGTCGATTAGAAGCTCGGTGCGATCGCCCAAAGCGTCGCGGGCCGCTGCCACCAGCTCCAGATCGCGGCGCGGATCTTCGCCGAACACTCCCCAGCCAAACTTGACGGCAGTGAACCCTTGCTCCAGGTAGCTGCGGCTCGCTTCGGCCATGCCCTCCGGTGTGGATCGAAACAGGGTACTGGCATACGCCGGCACCGTGTCCCGATATCCGCCGCCGAGCAGTTTGTATATTGGCTGCTGTACTTTCTTTCCAACGATGTCCCAGAGTGCGAGGTCGATCCCGGAGATGACCTGCATCACCGCGCCGCGTCTGCCGTAATAAACGGTGGCCATGTACATCTTGTGCCAGAGACGCTCAACCTCAAAAGGATCTTCACCAATCAGGACGGAGCGTAAACCGTGAAATCCTGCGACCGATCCCCCCGAGGGCGCATCGACGATGGCTCGTGCCACATGCGGCTGCGTCTCAAGGTCCGCATATCCAGTAATGCCGATGTCAGTCTCGATCTTGACCAAGCCCAGGTACTTGATGCCATGCGCTTCTTCCCCACTGTCCGCGGATCCGTAGGCATCCGGCGATTCAAGCACAATCACATTGACATCGGTGATCTTCATGCGTTCTCCAATCCCAGGCACTTCAAGGTGGGACTGTAGATCAGGCGTTCAATCTCATCAGGGCTGAGGCGAGGCAGATTGGTGCCTTCGGCAAAGTGATTGATATTGCGAAGCCCATCGATCTGGGCTTCGGGCGTGGTGAAGGGATAATCAGACCCAAAAAGAATCTTGTCGAGAACGCCATACTCTTTTGCCATTATCAGGGCGTTGTAGAACTGCCATGGCCGATAGTGCAGCGCAGAGATATCCGAGTAAAGGTGCGGATGCTTACGGATGAGCACCAGGGTCTCCGCGATCCATGGATGTCCCAGGTGCGCGATGATCATTCTGAGCTCCGGGAACTCAATGACGACGTCTTCCAGCAGGATGGGCAGCGCGTACTTCAGCGGGCCAGTGCGGACGAACGTGGTTCCCTGGTGAATCATGATGGGAAGTCCATGCGCCTCGCAGAACTTGGAGACCCGCATCATTCTTGGATCGGTGTGATGAATGTTCTGATAGATGGGACCGAGCTTTACACCCCTGAGCTTGAGGCTAACGATTTCTTCCAGAGTTTCTTCGATGGGATCGACCGCTGGATCGATGGCTCCGAAGCCGATAATCTTCTCCGGATACTTCGCCGCGTACGTGCTGATGTAATCATTCGGAACTCTCAGTCCCGAATGGTGCGCACGCAGGCCGAAGACAATGACCTTGTCTACACCGGCCATGGCTTGCAGATGTTTCTCGGGCGGAATATGCAGGTCGAGCTTGTGGCCGCGCGACCTAGCGTTTGCTTCATTTACAAATTCGTCGGAGAGATGGCCGGGGTATGCCCATACATGAGAGTGACAATCGACTAACACCTGCAGCTCCTTCTATCGTCTCGATTTCTATTCATCCAGCAACAGCGTCGGGCATTTGAGTGATGCGGGTCTGTCAGTGGTGCGGTCTTCGATGCAGCCCGTAGAGAATCTTTGGTCCAACCTTAAGCGCGTTCCAGGTTCGATGCATCGCATTCGTACTGCGTCTATTGTCCTTGTCTCAAGTCAGCGCGATGAAACGACGCAGCCTGCGGAAGCGGAGAGTGGAACTTCGATCCGCGAGAAGAATTCCGGGATGCCGGCGATCTCTGCCTTTGCTCGAAATAGCGCGCCTGCTGCCGTGTCTCCTTCCAGCGGCGCATTCCCGCCTGCGGTCGTGATGTACATGTCTGCGTAGGCCTCACCGCCGAAGGTTACACTCGAGACCTTGCCGGTGGGCAATTTGATTCTTTGCGCAATCGTTCCATCCTGGAGCAGGCAAACTACGGAACCGCCGTCCCACAAGGCGGACCACAATCGTCCCTTCGAATCAAGAGTCGCTCCGTCGGGCATCCCGTCTGTCTCGCCAAAACGAGCAAAGACTCTTGGGTTTGTAATTGATCCGTCTTCGATGTTGTAGTCGAAGAGATAGATTTCGTAGGCCAGGGAGTCTGTGTAGTAAAGGCCTGTATGGTCCAGGGTAAACGCCATACCGTTCGAGCAGCCGATGCCTTCGAGAAGCGGTTCAAGCGATCCATCCGGATCGAGGCGGTAGAGCTTTCCCTTGTCTCCAGCGTCAGAAACGGTTCCGCAGAAAACGCGCCCGCGTGGATCTGCAATTACGTCGTTGAAGCGGAATTCGCGCTCCGCTGCAGTTTCCTGCACCACCGTGGTTAAAACGCCGTCGCGCCAGCATGCGATGGTTCCCCGATCCATGAACAGAAGCAGAGAGCCGTCGGCCTGAATGGTAAAGCCGCCCACCGGCCTACCCTGATAGCACTGCTCATGCGTGTTGGTTGCGGGGTCATAGCGAAAGAGACGGCCGGCAGGGATATCCGTCCAGTAAAGACGTCGCTCCATCGGGTGCCATAGCGGGTTCTCGCCTGTCTCACAGGCGCAATTGGCAATCAGTTCTGGTTGATCGGGATGCATGATGAAAAGCCTCTACAACACACCATATTTGTCGAAGACGTCGCGCAGATAGGCGCCCCGCATCAAATCACTCCGGCTGCCATTTTCTTTTTCTACTTTTTCGGTGGCGAGTTGGATGACCTGGGGCAGCACTTCCGCAGGTACAACGATAACTCCGTCATAGTCGGCGAATACCAGGTCCCCCGGGGAGACGGGCGCTCCTGCGCATTCGATGGGAACGTTGTAGTCCATGATAGTACCGCGCCCCTTGGAGTCGACCGGCTTGATACCGCGTGCGAAGACTGGGAATGGGAGCGCCTGAATCTTCTTCACGTCGCGGACCAGTCCGTCGATGACCGCTCCGCGGGCTCCTCGCGCACGAGCCGCAGTCGAGAGCAATTCTCCCCAAGGTGCGTTCTGAATCGAACCTGCGGTACTTGCGATCACCACTTCTCCGGGGAGAATCGAGTCCAGCGCTTCAATTTCCATCGCATACGGATCGATCGGAATATGGTAGGTGTCCACGCAGGATAGGGTTCGAGCCCAACCCGCAAAGTGATCCTCGGGAGAGAGTGGCCGGATGAATTCGCGCAATGCCTGATTACGATAGCCAAGTTCGTCGAGAGAATCGGACACTACGGCTGTATAAAGTTTCTCTTCGATATGCTTAAACAAGTCCAGGTCTGCGCCCGTTGCCGGACTCCTCAAAATACGATCCGATTGCTTCATCATGCCCCCAGATTAACGAATGCGGAAACTCCACCGAGGTAGACAGATCATTACAGACGGAGAACTATCCGATTCTAAGGACAGAACGATCCAATCGACGAATGATCACCATCTCTCCATCCTCATTTGCAGCCAATAACCTTCTTGCCGGGAGAACGTGCCGAATCGTATGCATGATCGCTTCGTCCGAATCGCCGCCGCTCTCCCGCACTGACGCCCCTTGTTGAGGCGCCCATTGTTCCATTAAAACGTGATCTTGAGCGCCCCTTGCATGACGCGCGGCGGCGTTACACCGATGGATGTAATTTGTCCAAAGTTGCTGCTCGAAGGATCGTTGTTCGGTATCCCGAAGCTGGGGCGGTTAAAGGCATTGAACATCTCCCAGCGAAACTGCAGGTTGTACCTCTCGAAGAAGGCCCAGGTCTTGTCGATTCCGATGTCGGCAGTGTTGGTTCCCGGTCCCTGAAGGAAGTTTCTAGGCGCGTTGCCGAATGTGCCGGGCGCATTGATGGCGAAAGCGGCGGGATTGAAGTATTGATTCAGCCAATGAGATTTTCCGCCCTGATGTGCCGCGTACGGCTGACCTGTCAGATCGGCGCGATCTCCATATTGAAGCGCTCCGGAGTTGTTGTTGCCGTCGCCTCCCGCAATGCCAAAAGGCAGTCCCGACTGCATGGTCCAGATCCCGCTCACCTGCCATCTTCCAAGGACATTGCCCATGAGAGCTCCGTGCCACTTCAACGCGGGCGTTTCGTAGAGAAAGTCCGTGATGGAAATCAACGGGAAGTTGAGACTGGAAATTCCACGATTGAAGCGAAGATCAAACGGATTGGGAACGCCGCCCGTCCACGCGAGACTGGGAATGCTGCTGAGGTCGATCGTCTTCGACCACGTGAAGTTGGTCTGGAATTGCAGCCCGTGGCTCAATCGCTTGCTCAGCGACGCTTGCAGCGAGTGATATGACGCCGTCCCCGGAGACGTCATAGCATAAATGGGGCCCATTTGCGGATACGTGCTACGGGCGCCTCCATCCGCATAGACCCCCGGCTTCCACTCAAGGGCAGTCGATTGGTGCTAAGACTCGCTCCCCACATACGCGAGGTGCATGGCGAGTTCGCCCTTGAACTGCTGCTCTACCGATGCGTTCCAGCTCTGCGTCACGCCGAGCTTGAAATTAGGAGAGAAGGTTCCTTGTAGAGTCACAGGCGTAACGAATTGTGCATTTGCAGGTGGCTCATATGTAGCGGAGGCAAAGGGAGGAAACGGGCTCGTTCCTCCCGTCGCAGCAAACCCGGCCCATGGGTTGTCAAAGGAGATGGGCGCATCAGCTGTGCCGTTCAAAGTGAACGTCGGATCAAAGGGAGGCACATCGCCGAACGGACTGTATTGCGAATACTGCATGGGTGCGATGAACATGCCGAAACCCGCACGGAATGCGGTGTTGGGCATGCTCTGTGGTTGAAATGCCAGCCCGACTCTGGGCTCGAAGTTTGCGTAATCGCTGCGCATCAGCCCCTGTGGAACGCCCGGATCGCCGATGAAAACCAGGCCTGTGGGCGCGTTCGGAAAGCGTTGGCTTTGCTCGCCCGGAATAAACGTTGAACCGTGGTTGCCAGCGATGGCTGCAGGAAGATTTGGTTCCCAGCGCAGACCGGCGGTTACCGTAAGCGAGCGGTGCACACGAAATTGATCCTGCGCGTACGCTCCGATCTGCCATCCCTGTTCGACGTTTACCTCGCCGCCGCCCTGTTGAAAGGTCGAGACATCGCCAAGCAGATAATCCGAAAGCCCGAACCCGGTTACATAGCCGGAGAAGTAGACGCCTGGATACCCGGGCCAGCTGCTGACTTCGTGGGCCAGCTGATGATAGGCATCCACGCCCGCAGTGATGAGATGATTTCCCACCGTCTTGGTGACGGACTCAGTGAGGCCCCACGAGATTCTGTGGTAGGTGTAGGGTTGCGCCGCCGCGGTGCTGAATCCGTTAGCGACACCGATGTTATTGATGTAGCACTGACCTGGCGAAGCAATGTTGATGATCTGCGAGAGACAGAAAGGTTTGCCGTCGGAGCTCTCAACGACTCCGCCAAACCCGGCATCGAGCCGCGTCCATGAAGCCTGAAAGAGATTCACCAGGTTTGGATTGATGGTCCAGGTATGACTCACGAGTTCGCTATACGACCTGCCGTTTTCGCCGGAAGGATTAAGCGAAATCGCCAGTATGTTGCCGGGGATGGTCACCGAAGGGCTGTTGTAATTGAGGATGAAATTTCTCAGCACCACATGGTGTTTGTCTGAGATTGCGTAGTCCACGCGGGCCGTGCCTTCATCGTAAGAGATCTTGTAAGCGGGTCCGAAATAGTTCACTTCACCCGAGCTCGCATCCTGGCCCGCGGGCATAAGTTTGGCAAGCGCCAGCGCGCCAGGACTGAACAATGCCGGATCCACCTGGTTAGGCTTTCCATTGACCGTATGAAATGGGCCACCCAGTGTTTGGGCAACAGCGCTGAAATCTCCCTGCAGCATCGCCGCCGTTGGTGTGAATGTGGTGTTGGTTGACGACGCCTCACTGGCCCTGGTTGCCTGATAGTTCGCGAAGAAGAACAGTTTGCGTTTCAGGATCGGGCCACCAAATGCTCCACCGAACTGGTTCCGCTTCAGTGGATCCACCAGCCCGGTAAAGTAGTTGCCTGCATTGAGGTCATTGTTGCGCAGGAACTCGAAGGCTGCGCCGTGAAACCGATCGGTTCCCGACTTGGTTTGAATACTGACAACTGCGCTCGGTGCAAACCCGTATTGAGCGCCGTAGTTATTCGAAATCACCCGGAACTCCTGCGTCGCATCAGCATTGGGAAACGGGGCGGCGGTGAGGATATAAGTGTCCATGTTAGGCACACCGTCTAGAAGGTAATAAGTGCTGCCCTGTCTTCCACCACCCGCTGAGGCCGCCGTTTCCGTGGGGATGGCCGCCTGAACGGCGCCCGCACTGGTGTTGAGCACGTTGGAAACTCCAGTCGTCAGAAGCACGAGGCTCGATGGATCGCGGCCGTTCAGAGGAAGTTCTTTCACCTGTGCTTCATTGACGACGGTACTGATGTCCGCCGACGTGGTGTTGATGAGCTCTCCGCTGGAAGATACGGTCACTGTTTGCGTGGCGCCGCTCACGGCCAGGGGAAATGTGAGGCTCTTCTTGTCGCCGACATTCAAGGTGACATGATCGACCACGGTCTGCTGAAAGCCAGGCGCGACGATGGTCAGGCGATAATCGCCGGGATCCAATGCTGGAACGATGAACTCCCCCGTTTGATTGGTCTCGACGCTGCGGGTGGCACCCGTGCCCGCATTGACAATCGACACGTGCGCCTTCGCAACCACGGCGCCGGAATTATCTGTGACCACTCCACCAAGTTGGGCGGAAGAGACTTGTCCGTAGGCCGCATAACACGATGCGATGATTAACAGCCAGATACAGATAACATGGCGAATACCAGATGTACACGTTAGTTTCATGATGGCCTCCTCCTGAAAATGTTTCGGGCGATGCAAATGAAGTTATTCGTCAGACGGCTATCCTTTGGATCCCATGCGGTGGATGCGATTCTTATCTCCATGCACGGATTCGGTATGTGCCACGATGTCTTCCGGGCTGAGCCAGAACGGCTTCAGCCGGTGCTCACTATGCAGTTTGGCAAGATCGTTGTAGTGCGGCGACTGGGGATGTTCTGACTCACCATACGGCAACAGGCTCCATACCTCTTTGGGCTTGTTGCCATCCGGATCAGATTCCATCACCACCATGAAATGGCCCCATCCGTCATTGCAGAAGATACGGCCATCATCTTGTTCAGGCCCTTCGTCGGGATGTAACACTCCAAATAACTCGACACTGGCACCATCCATGGGGAATACACCATTGCGCACGACCACGTTGATCTTTCCCCAGGGAACGTTGAGCGAGCCAAACTTCTTTTCGAGAATGTCGAGCCCTTCTACGAAGGCACGCCAGGCCATCTCTTGCTCTTCGGTAGAGTGGATATCTACGTTGCCACGTTCATACACCGTGAAGCGCGCATACTTTGCTTCTCCAAAGATCTCCTTATATGTCTTTGCGAAGTAGTGGAGATACGTGGTAGCCAGCGAGTCCACTGCCGAGCGCCGGTTCCACTTCACCAACTCCTCGAGCGGAGAATGAAAGCGCGTGTCCGTCAACCGCGTTTTGGAAGCTTCTGAGAGAAGCGGTACCAAGACGTCGGCGGGCAGAATGTAGGTGTCGTAACCGAGTTCAACCATCTCATCTCGGGTGAACTTCCGATCCTGGCCCAATACCTGGAACACCCGCTCGCCGCGCGTATTCAGCGCCTCCAGGCCGGCTCCTTGCTTGACGGGATACTGCAGGTAATACGGCCCCAAGGCAAGAGGGTCCAGGCCGGAGCCGGTTGTGACCACCCAGAATGCGTTGTTGCAGTTTTGCAGAAATCCTGAAGAGGGATTGGTAAGTTGTGGGTACTTTGCAAACGGGATAAAGGGTCCCCACTCTGTTTCCTTCGTCCATCCAGGCACGGGCTTGAACCAGTCGTATTTGTTATTCCGCTCAGGGACGTTGCCGTTGTGTACCCAGTAAATATCCTTCGAGTCGGAAAACAGAAAATTCCAGCGAGGGATCAGCTGCCGCTCTACAGCCGCTTTGAACTGATCGAGGTTTTGCGCCTTCATCAGGCCATACAGCCCCAAGGAATAATTCACACCGTCGAAGTTGGGCACTTTTACCGACCACGCGCGATTGCGTTCCTTATCGAACTTCACCACCGGCCCGTGATGCGTGTAATAAAGAGGAAGGCTGATTGTCTCCATTCCTTTGGGACCCTTCACCTGAAAGGTGGCCAACTCCGTGTGTATCTCGCGCCATTTGTCTTCATACTGGTACTGAAGATGGTTCTCCGGGTTGATCTTCTCTTCATATACGTCTGACATGTTGGGCTGATTCCACGTGGCTGACCAGGTGATCTTGTCGTTAAAGCCCATCAGGAAGAAGGGGCTGCCAAACCAGCTGATTCCGCCCGCGTTCAGCTTCCCAGGCACCATCAGGTGGGCTTCGTAGTTCTGGAACCGGTTTGCCCACGGCATGTGCGTTTCTTCGACATGGATGATGCGGCCGTTAGCCGACTTCTTCGCGGAGATCGCCCACTGGTTGGAACCGAAGCTGGGGAAGTTCCACGTCTGCTCCGACATCTTCATGAGCGCATCGTGGATGCTGTAGAAGCGGAAATAATTGCTACGCTCGAACGCTTCGACATCCTCCGCTGTGATGCCGTCGATCCAGACCGGCACCTCGCGGCGGTGTTCGGCAATGTAGGAGTTCACTCCGCATGCGAAGGCATCGAGTATTTTGTAAACGCCAGAATCGATTTTTGACTGGTTGTCGACGACGCCTTGCTTGGTACGAAGAAGTCTCTGCAAGTAGTCGCCATCCCATCGGTATTCGTAAGGAATGAAGTGGAGGTACCCATCTCCCAATGCTTCAAGTCCCTGTATCTCCGCGCGACGGCCCTGCGCATCGCGATACTGCAGCATCATCTGTTCCAGATGGTCTTCCGCTTGGGCATAGCCATACCCGAAGAACGCCGCTTCCTCTGTGTCCCCAACGATATGAGGAACACCGAATGTGTCGCGATAGATGGTCACATCCTTGGCGAGTCCTTCGTCCTGCACCGCTGTCTTGGCGGCCGACGGGTCGTAGGGCTCCGGCGCAGGCTCGGCAAGAGCCCGGAGGCCGATCACCGACGACAATGTCAACACGACCGCCTGACGGCGATTAAGCTTCATCACGAACTCCACCACGAATCAGAATGAAAAGATTGCAACCTCTATGCCCGCTTGCAGAAGATGCACTGTTTTTGTAGCAGGTGTGAATGATCGGCGATACTTCTGCGAAAGGTGCCTGGATGGTGACTCACCACTCTATTGCATATAATCCGGGACATTATTCGTTCCAGATAGAGTTGGATCGCCGTTTTCGCGAATTTGATCCGACCGGCTGGATGGATGGGACGAAGCCATGTGCCGGACATCGCCGGGCAATCTGTTCTGTAATTTGAATCCAACAGACCGGGCGTGATGACGGCGCGATAGCGTGGGGTGGACAAAGTAGCGGGACTTGCTCGAGTTTGTTGGAGCACGAAAGAATCTGGGGGGGCGCGGTTCCCGGTCGCCTCATGATATTGCGTCAGCACCTTAAAGAGACTTCCTTGTTGAAATCTGCTCATACGATCTCCAATGGCTTTCAATGAGTAGCTGATTGTCCACAGTATCTGGCACATTTGCGCCTTAGCTCGCATCGCTTCTTCCTATGCGATGGTCTCCACCTTTCGCTCTCAAATGTCAAATCGCGACTATTCCGGTGCAGACGCACCTTAGGGAACCTCTGAAAATACTCCTCAAGCACCGCAATCACGGGTAGTTTGGATTC
>VFSW01013074.1_pt1 | contig 11553 bp, 11 predicted proteins | sample 5358111 | NCBI WGS metagenome assembly VFSW01 (sample SAMN11554181, study PRJNA540505) | mine drainage metagenome | isolation source: sediment from site ElyBrook_90M | place: USA: Ely Copper Mine, Vershire, VT | collected 2017 | reverse complement strand
ATTTAATGCCGGAAGCAATACCTTATCCTAAAACGCGACAAATAGGTTATTATCTTACATAAATCATTAATATACTGCACGACAGACCATGTTACCACCCCGGGATTTCTGCCAGTGACAATCCCCTTGTATTATGTTGAAAAGTGTTAGTAAAATTCAGATCCCAAGTTCTGCCCTGACAATCGAATATACCCGTTTGACATTGACATTGAATCCGTCCACGGTAATTTCAGCCCTGCTATACCATTTTTCCCTTGATTCAAGCTTTTCTTCAATAAATTTAAGAAGATCTTCATCGCTCAATTCTTTTAGCAAAGGTCTTTCTCCTTTTGATACCGAAAGCCTTTTTTTAAGTTGCCCCGGCGTCAGTTTCAGGTATAGGGTCAGTCCTGTTTCCAGCATAAAATCCATGTTCTCTCCGAAGCATGGAGTGCCACCGCCTGTTGATACTACAGAGTTGGTCTTGCATTTAAAACTCCTGAGCATCCCGGATTCCACTTCGCGGAACCAGGTTTCACCGTGAAGCGAAAAGATTTCGGGGATTGACATACCTGTGCTCTCTTCAACTGATTTGTCCAGATCGGTGAAGGTCCAGCCCAGAAGAGACGCAAGCTTCAATCCCATGGTTGTCTTGCCGCTTCCCATAAAACCAATTATATATACCTGATTGTTTTTGAGCATCACAACTCAAGCTTCATCTGCGCAGGATCATCATGAACGACCGTCTGATGTGGTTCTTCTTCGGAATCTTCAGCTGATGGAGGGATGGCCTCTTTTTTAATTACAGGTTCAAGCTCCTGAATATTTTCCACCATAAAACTGGTCATCCGCTTTCCTTTGGCTTTGTAACTCTTTACACCAATGAACTCGGCTACCTCAATTATTTCATTCTCCCTTCCCTTATGCTTACCCCCGAAAGAAATTTCAAACCTGGGATATTCAACTTCTGTTATGCTGATCAGTTTTGATCCGGGATCTTCATTTATGAAACATTGTGGTTTCTCTGACTCTTCAATCGTAAACCTCTTGACGTAATAAAATTTCTGTTCCGCATCCCAGTATATTGCAGAATAAACCTTCTCCTGCCTGAATTTTTCAATTGTAAGGATATTGTCTTCATAGTGATTTGAAAGATCAAATCCCGTTATCCTGAAATAGCCGTTTTTGGTGATCACCAGGATCTTATCATCACCGCTGAACTCTCCAAGGAGAAGTCCCCTTCCGTCGACATTCAGCCTGAAGACCGAATCATCAAACCAGATCTTTCTTCCACCGAGGGTTGAGAGTCCTTTTTCTTTCAGGGCAATTTTATGAACGGCATTTTTTGTCAGGATATTACCCATAGATGATCTGCCCTTTATATTCATCTGCCCGAAGTCAAATTCAAACACAAGCTTCTTGAGCCTGGCCTTTGGCTTATGATGTACCTTTATCACCTCAGCTTCTCCGTTGGGATTTGCACTGAAATATACGATTTTCGAACCCGGCGTCCCGCGGGTAAGGTTGTATTCCTTGTCCCTTGTCAGTCCGGAAATAGCGCAGCGCTTCGCATACAGTGCGCCGTCCCTGCCATCCTGGTAAACAATGTTATAAATTGTACGCTCATCGTTTTTCAGAAATACCTGGGCATAAAGAATATCATTCCCCACAAATACTTTTTCAGCAACTTTAGTTATAAGATAAACGCCATCTTTCCTTATCGCTATCACGTCGTCAATATCCGAACAGTCGCATATGAATTCATCCTTTTTCAATCCAGTTCCTATAAAGCCTTCCTTGTAATTTATGTACAGCTTGGCATTATTGGCAACAACTTTGGTAGCCTCAATGGTATCAAAGCTCCTGATCTCAGTCTTTCGCTCCTTTCCCTTCCCGTACTTTTTCTTTATCTGCCTGAAATAGTTTATTGTGTAGGGAATAATGTTAAGAAGATGGTTTTTTACCTCCTCCAGTTCAGTCTCAATCCCTTTGATATGTTCATCCGCTTTCTTAACATCATACTTTGAGATCCTCTTTATCTTTATTTCCGTAAGCTGGATAATGTCCTCGCGGGTAACTTCCCTGATCAGCAGTTTTTTGAAAGGATCCAGACCTTTATCGATAGCTGTTATCACTGCCTCCCAGGTTTCACTCTCCTCAATATCGCGATAGATCCTCTCTTCAATGAATATCTTTTCAAGAGACGACATATGCCATTCCTCCCTGAGCTCACCCAGCCTGATCTCAAGTTCGGACTTGAGCAATCCGACGGTCCTGTCGGCTGAATGTTTCAGTATGGCGCTTACCCCCATAAACGATGGCTTGTCGTCGACTATTACACAGGTGTTGGGTGATATGGAATATTCGCAATCGGTAAGTGCATAAAGGGCATCAATTGTTTTGTCAGGTGACACCCCGGGAACAAGATGTACTACAATTTCAACATTTGAAGAGGTGTTATCATCAATTTTTCTGATCTTGATCTTTCCCTTATCGTTTGCCTTTATTATTGAGTCAATCAGCGTAGTCGTGGTCTTGCCGAAGGGTATCTCGGTTATAACAAGAGCTTTTTTATCTATTTTTTCAATCTTTGCCCTGACCTTTACCACTCCGCCACGTTGTCCGTCATTGTATCTGGACACATCTATCATACCACTTGTCGGGAAATCCGGATAAAGAACAAAATCCTTACCCTGCAGGTAGTCAATTGTAGCATCGATAAGTTCATTGAAGTTATGGGGAAGGATCTTGGATGCCAGGCCGACCGCTATACCTTCCACTCCCAGCGCCAGAAGAAGGGGAAATTTTACAGGAAGTGTGACAGGCTCTTTATTCCGTCCGTCGTACGACAGCTTCCATTCAGTTGTTTTGTGGTTAAAAACAACTTCAAGAGCAAATTTAGAAAGTCTGGCCTCAATGTACCTCGGTGCTGCCGCACCATCGCCCGTCAGAAGGTTTCCCCAGTTACCCTGGGCATCAACAAGAAGATCTTTTTGTCCGAGCTGAACCAGCGCATCACCGATGGATGCATCACCATGAGGGTGAAACTGCATAGTGTGGCCGATAATATTTGCCACCTTATTGTATCTGCCGTCATCCATCCTTTTCATTGAATGGAGTATCCTGCGCTGAACAGGTTTCAATCCGTCATGAAGATGAGGAACGGCTCTTTCAAGAATGACATACGATGCATAATCCAGGAACCAGTCGCGGTACATGCCTGAAAGGGCGGTAACCGAATGAAGGGCTACAGGTCCCTGAGGGATATTTTCCCTGTTTTCAGTATTTGTAATATCAAGTTCCTGCTCTTCCATATTTCAGTACAGCACCTTCTTAAAGATTCTTAACCAACTCCTCTTCCACGATATCCTCCTCTATCCTCAGGTTTTCAATAATGAAATCCTGCCTGTCGGGGGTGTTTTTTCCCATGAAGAACTCAAGGAATCCGTTTACAGAGTCATTTTTCTTCATCCTCACCGGCTCAAGCCTCATATCTTTCCCTATGAAATTGGCAAACTCATCAGGGGATATCTCTCCCAGTCCCTTGAAACGCGTTATCTCTGCCGTCTGACCAAGAGCCGAAATAGCTTTTGCCTTCTCCTCAGGGGAATAGCAGTACCTCGTTTCCTTTTTATTCCTGACCCGGAAGAGAGGAGTCTGCAGAATATATACATGACCTTTTCTGACCAGATCAGGGAAAAACTGCAGGAAGAATGTGAGAAGCAGAAGCCTGATATGCATGCCGTCAACATCGGCATCGGTTGCAATCACAACATTATTATAGCGAAGGTTTTCAATTCCGTCTTCAATATTCAGAGCTGCCTGAAGCAGGTTGAATTCCTCATTCTCATAGACTATCTTTTTAGTAAGGCCGAAACAGTTCAGCGGCTTACCCCGAAGGCTGAATACAGCCTGAGTCTCAACGTTCCTCGATTTGGTTATTGATCCGCTTGCAGAGTCTCCTTCGGTAATGAAAATAGTCGAATCAAGCTTATTCGAATCATTGAGGTTATAATGTACCCTGCAATCCCTGAGCTTTTTATTATGAAGGCTTACCTTCTTTGCCCGTTCCCGTGCCAGCTTTTGTATTGAGGATATCGCTTTTCTCTCTTTCTCCGAATCCTGTATCTTCTTGAGTATAATCTTTGCGGTTTCGGGATTTTTATGCAGGTAGTCGTCTAACTGCTTCTTAATGAACTCACTTATAAAATTCCTGACTGACGGCCCTTCCGGCCCTATATCTTTCGATCCCAGCTTTGTCTTGGTCTGCGACTCAAAAATCGGTTCTTCAACCTTAATGCTTATTGCTGCAATAATTGAAGACCTGATGTCTGCCGGATCATAATCCTTTTTGTAGAAATCCCTGATAGTCTTAACTATCGACTCTCTGAAAGCCACAAGATGGGTACCTCCCTGAGTTGTATTCTGGCCGTTAACAAAGCTGTAATAATCCTCACCATACTGCAAGCCATGGGTAAATGCCAGTTCAATATCTTCACCTCTCAGATGGATGACCGGGTAAAGTCCTTCTTTGTTCATGTTCTCATTCAGCAGGTCGGCCAGACCGTTCCTGGATAGGAACTTATTCCCGTTAAAATTGATAACAAGGCCAGAATTGAGGTAAACATAATTTTTCAGCATGGAGTCCACATATTCCGAAATGAAATAGTAGTTCCCGAACATCTCTTCATCAGGCTGGAAAATAACCTCGACTCCATTCTCTTCAGTTGTGGATCCAAGGGGGTGATCCTTCAGAGTGACCCCCCGTGCAAATTCGACGACCTTTATCTGCCCGTCGCGTATAGATTTTATAACAAAGCTGCTGGAGAGGGCATTAACTGCCTTGACTCCTACTCCATTTAGTCCTACGGATTTCTTAAAAGCTTTGGAATCATATTTTGCCCCCGTATTCATTTTAGAAACGGCATCGAGCAGCTTACCGAGAGGGATGCCTCTTCCATAATCGCGCACCCGCACCTCTTTCCCGGTTATAGATACATCTATTTTTTTCCCGTTCCCCATCATGTACTCGTCAATGGCATTATCCATGACCTCCTTCAGCAGTACATAAACACCGTCGTCCTGTGAGGAACCGTCACCAAGCTTACCGATGTACATACCGGGTCTGAGCCTGATATGTTCTCTCCACTCCAGGGTTTTAATATGTTCTTCAGAATATCCAACTGACATCTTGCAGAATTTTGCGCAAATATAACTATTTACTGCCGTCCATTTCCGGCAATTTTTCAACAATCATCCCAAATTATAAAATAGTAAGTGCTGCAAAAAGTGAAATGACTAAATATTCAGGAGATTAAATCACTCCGAACATTTTCATAGAATTGTTGATAACAACTGGCGTTTTTTAAGAAATTCAGCACGTCACAATGCCAGAGAAATCATTTTCATTGTACTTTTGCTTCTGAAGTATTCCACACCCGCAAGGTCAAAATCCCAGGTCCATTCTTCGCTGAAGAGCCCGGCAGGAAGCTCACAAAATAAAGAAGGTACTGTTTCAACATCCCCGTTCTTCCTGGTTATCACCTCAGCAATATCCGTTATCAGCAACGACTGATGCTTCAGAAGGAAATTAATATGGTTCTTCTGGATGCCTGCCCTGAAAAGATTAAGATCGGTCCCGCTTATTCCCGATCGCTTCTTAATAAAATCAATCAGCTGTGATTCAAGTTGTGTCAGAATATTCAGGGAGATGACCATCCCGGGATCAAATCCGGGATCATATGCCGGAATCTGAATCGCATCAGGCGACAGTATTTTTTTAAAAAAACTCCTCCTTCTGCAAACATTCCACACCGTTTCAATCAAACCACCTGAAATATCCTGTTCCATCAGAAACACCTTTTTCAGGCTTCTGACCTGCTCAATTACCTCCGGAGGATGGATAATATCGATCAGGTAAATGGACTCAGTCTTTTCAATCATTTCTGCAAGAGGAAGATCCATAAGCCACCCGCTTCCGAGGACAGTAACCTTTTGAGGCTTATAATAATCAAGAGCCCTGATTATAAAGTTCCTGCAGTGCCCGAGATGACTGTCCCATCTGCCTTCCTGTCTCAGATGATTATGGATCAGCCCGTTCTGATAGGCATAATAACCCATTTTATTCAGGATCCTTCTATATTGTACAGGATGTGTCATTTTGAACCAGTCTGTTCTCTTAATCTCTTTAATTCTGAAGTCATTAGTGCCTGAAATTTCCCTGCAAGAATTTCCGGACTGTCAGTACCAAAAGCCTGCGGATAAACCGGATCGAGGACTCTGATCCGGATGCGGTAACCGCTCCCCAGTACCAGTCCGTGTTTTGGAACTATCCCTGCTGATCCGTCAATTATTACCGGGAGGATCGGGACATTAGCCTCCAGCGCCAGCTGGAATGCTCCCCGTTTAAAAAATCCGATCTCCTTGTCCATGGAACGGGTCCCCTCAGGAAAAATCATAATTGAAATGCCTTCTTTGAGGCACCTGTATGATCTCTCCAGCATCTCTGCCTTGCTCTCGTCATTGGCCCTGTCGACTGTAATATACCCTGCCATCTTTAAGTACCAGCCAAGTACAGGAACTCTTCTGTTCTCAATTTTTGATATCCATCTGAACCTGTACCGCAGGCAGTTTATCAATAAGATATCAACCATTGACTGGTGATTGGAAATAATAACAAGGGTCTTCTCCCCTGCCCCTCTTTCCCTGCCCTCGATTTTAATTTTCCATACCGGAAGCAGAGCTGATAAAATGCAGGACTGATAGACCAGAAGCCAGTGCAGTGTAACACGCTGCCGGTCAAAAGGTAAAACCAGCAACCAGATGATCAGGGTCGCGGGGAAAAGGACACCCATGTAGCATATCCCTATAATCCAGACTATTACCGATTTAATTATTCTCATACCTCAGGACCCAGTCTTAACTTTGCCGGTAGCTGCATAACAGGGCTGCAAATTAAAAAAAATTAAAAATCTCTGCCCCGGGAGCAGCTATATTTTCATTTTCAAAAACATGCAGAAAATCAGGAACCATATGCCGGCATCCCTCAAGCTTTTCAGCAAGGCTCAATAATCTCTCACTTCCCAGGATAGAACAGGTCTTTACAATGCCGTCCCTGATAAAAAGGTTACAGTAATGCATCTTCCCGTCAAATCTGAAGTTATTCTTAAATGTATATTCCGGTCCATAGGCAAAATCCCACTCCCAGCTCCGGTATTTGGTTTCGGCAAGCTCCCCGGCCTCTTTCACCTGTTGCCGGGATAAGTCACTGACTTCTGTCCCGGGCATCTTATTCAGCAGGTAATGCTTCAGCTCTTCCCTGAATTCGGAGATACTATGAAATCTTCCAAGCTTCTCTTTAAGGTTCATAACAGAAGAAGGATTGGATTCCACTGCCCTTGTAAAATAGCATGATTTATCGGAACGGATTGAGTTTTTAATCATACTGACAGAGGAGCTGAATAACAATGTTCCATGATGTAGGACCCTGTTTCTGTGAACATGTTCGGCATTTCCCGAGATTTTGAAACCATCAACCTTAATATCATTCTTACCTTCAAACCTGGCATCCACTCCCAGTGATACCAGAAATTCTATAACCGGAAGGGTATACCTCAGGAAATCGACCTGTTTCCCGCTCCCGGCCTCTCTGATAAAAGTAAAATTGAGGTTGCCTTCATCATGAAACACAGTTCCTCCGCCAGAGATCCTCCTGATCACCGGAATATTCTTCTCAGTGACAAATTTGGTATTAGCCTCCCGGTGGGCTGACTGATGCTTGCCGATTATCAACGACTGGCTGTTAATTCCCAGGAGGAGATAATCTTCATTGCTTTTTTTCAGAAGCACTTCCTCAACTGCAAGATTAAAGAAAGGATCGTGTGTATCAAGGTCTATGAAGAACATACGTATAATATGCTAATCAGAATAAACTCATCTCTGCCCTGTACCTTCACTGACTGAGGGCGGGCAGGCTTCAGGGGCAGGATGGTCAGACTCGGCCTGAAATAAAATACTTCCTGTGCTGAAGTATTTTCTTATCAGTAATAATATAAAGCTTATACATACTCCAGCCGATGAAAGCCACCAGAATGGAGCCGCATATAACATCTCCGGGATAATGTACGCCAAGGTAGATCCTGCTGTATCCCACCACAAGGGCCCATATTATTATGCTTATCGTATACCATCTTTTCCTGATAAGAAGCAGGCTGATAAGAGCTACATTAAAAGAGTTTGTCGCATGGGATGAGACGAATCCGTACAAGCCCCCACATTCACCGTTGACAAGATGAACCAATCCCTGCAGGGCGGGTTCATGGCATGGACGCAACCGGTGGAAAATGTTTTTAAAGAGCTGGACAGATATCTGATCTGAAAGAGTTACAGCCACAATGATGAAGAGAAGTATTATAAGGAATTTTCGCCTGTAAGTTATTCCAAGGTAGACAAGTATAGCCAGGTACAGGGGCACCCATATCGCCACTCCGCTCAGGGCATGCATTATCTTATCCCAGAAAGGCGAATTAATTGAATTCAGGAACAGAAAAAGCTGTTGATCAAGTCGTTCTAACATAGAATATCAATTTTGAAACTACCCTGCAAATTTAATATTTTGCTAATGAGACACCAGGAATCACAAAGTTTCGTAACTCTCCCGGACTGTCGGTTTCATCATTTACTATTCAGTATCTTCCAGATCATATCCTTCAGATTTACTAATCCGACGCCGGTAATTGATGAGATGAATACCCTCGGGATTTCAGGCAGATCTCCCCGTATCTCATCCATCAGCTCCTCATCAAGCATATCTGACTTTGAAATTGCCAGAATCCGGCTCTTATCAAGAAGCTCGGGGTTATACATCTTCAGTTCATTGACCAGGATCTCATATTCCTTTTTTATGTTTTTACTGTCGGCCGGTACCATAAAAAGAAGCATGGAGTTTCTTTCAATATGTCTTAAGAATCTTATACCCAAGCCCTTGCCTTCATGCGCTCCTTCAATTATGCCAGGGATATCAGCCATTACGAACGATTTGTCATCGCGGTAGGAAACAATCCCCAGGTTAGGAACCAGGGTTGTGAATGCATAATCGGCAATTTTGGGTTTTGCAGCTGAGACCACGGATAGCAGCGTCGATTTTCCGGCATTGGGAAACCCTACCAGACCGACATCTGCCAGGATCTTAAGTTCAAGGATAAATTCTTCCTCAATACCCGGTTCGCCCGGCTGTGCATAATGGGGCGCCTGATGGGTTGGTGATTTGAAATGGGTGTTTCCCTGTCCTCCCCTGCCTCCTTTTGCCAGAATCTTTTCATCACCATTACCTGTGATCTCAAAGATGAACTCGCCTGTCTTGCTGTTTCTGGCTATTGTTCCGAGTGGAACCTGAACCGTAATATCCTTTCCATCCGCACCGGTCGATTGTTGCTTACCACCCGACCCGCCGTTCCCTGCAAAGATATGACGCTGATATTTTAAATGAAGGAGAGTCCACATCTGGTCATTCCCCTGAAGAATTATGTGTCCGCCCCTTCCTCCATCGCCTCCGTCAGGCCCCCCTTTTGGTTCAAATTTCTCCCGCCGGAAATGAGCTGAACCGGCTCCCCCTTTCCCTGCCCGGCAGTATATTTTCACATAATCAACGAAGTTTGATCCGCTCATAATTAAATATTTCTTTTAATTCTCAACCACTAACAGTATGTTGAAAAATGCCAAAATTGTCTCTTCCAGCCTTTGGGTTCCCCTGTGAGGTACTTAAATAAGTTTTTTCATAAACCCGGAAAGCCTTCCGAAGATATCTTCGATAGTTCCCATCCCGTTGACGGGCTGATATATACCTCTTTCCCTGCAATATTCAATAATGGGTTCAGTCTTATCCTTATAAACATCGATCCTGTTTTCAATTACTGCAGGATCTTTATCATCCGGCCTGCCGGAGAGCTCTGCCCTGGCAATAAGTCTTTTGACAAGTTCATTATGATCCACATCAAGGACCAGCATGCTGTCGATCTTCATACCCCTCTCATTAAGCATCTTTTCGAGGGCTATTGTCTGGGATACCGTTCGTGGAAAGCCATCAAACAAAAATCCGGCTGAGTCCCTGCTGTTATCGATCTTAAAGGCAATCATTTCTATTACTACCTCATCAGGAACAAGCTCCCCTTTCGACATTATAAGACTCATCTTTTTCCCCAGCTCCGTACCAGCTGCTATTTCAGCGCGCAGCATATCGCCTGTTGAAAGATGAATGAGATTGAATTTCTCAGCCAGTTTTACGGACTGTGTTCCCTTGCCTGAGCCGGGAGGGCCAAAAATCAGAAAATTAACCATAGAATAGAATAAATTTTATTTTGGGCGTGTTACATATCTGTTATATTTTACCTGTTCCTCACATTAAGTACTACACACCCTTAACATACTAATGAATAAACAGACGGGAGATTACGGCCATATCCATCATAATCAAGACCGAAACCTACCACAAAATCATTTGGGATCTTAAAACCAATATAATCAATCGGGATATCCCTGGTATAGGCATCCGTCTTGAATAATAAGGCTGCTATCCTGATTTCATGTGCTTTCCGGATTACCAGCTCATCCACTATACGTTCAATAGTGGTCCCGGAGTCAACTATATCTTCAATAACGACAATTGTCTTATTCTTAATATCTTCATTCCACCCGATCAGCTCCTTGATTGCTCCGGAGGAGGTTGTTCCCTTATATGATGCCAGCTTCACAAATGATATCTTCGAAGGAAGCCTGATAAGCCTGTAAAGGTCAGCTGCAAAAAGAAAGGCGCCGTTAAGTATACCAAGGAATACCACATCTTTATCTGCCAGATCGCTATTCATCTGAAGGGCAAGCACTTCTATTCTTTTTTTTATTTCCTCCTCGCTTATCATCTCCCTGAAGGTCTTATCGTGGATGCGGATTTCATTCATATGAGCCTCTTTTGAACTGTTTGCCGGTGCGAAAGTATGAAAATATTAGCTATTTTTGTCCCTGTCAGTAAGTTAAATTAATATTATTTTAAATGGAACCGGTTGTAAGCATAATAATGGGCAGCACCTCTGACCTGCCTGTAATGGAGAAGGCAGCAGAAATACTGAACAATTTCAGAATACCATTTGAAATGAATGCACTGTCGGCACACAGAACACCTGAAGAGGTCGAAAAATTTGCTAAAAATGCCAGGGCCCGGGGTATAAAGGTAATCATTGCTGCGGCTGGCATGGCCGCCCATCTGCCCGGTGTAATTGCAGCCATGACGCCGCTTCCTGTTATTGGAGTCCCTGTCAAAGCATCACTTGAAGGACTTGATTCCATCCTTTCCATACTGCAGATGCCTCCGGGGATACCTGTGGCGACTGTTAGCCTTAATGGTGCCCAGAATGCAGGCATACTGGCTGCACAGATAATTGCCACGGGCAACGATGAAGTCATGGAAGAGGTTGTTAAGTACAAGGAGTCGCTTAAGAAGAAGATCGTTCAGGCAAACGAAGAACTGAAAAATGTAAAGTTCCAGTACAAAACAAACTGATCTCCATCCTTCCAATCACTTAC
>VFSW01013073.1_pt1 | contig 11555 bp, 13 predicted proteins | sample 5358111 | NCBI WGS metagenome assembly VFSW01 (sample SAMN11554181, study PRJNA540505) | mine drainage metagenome | isolation source: sediment from site ElyBrook_90M | place: USA: Ely Copper Mine, Vershire, VT | collected 2017 | reverse complement strand
CCAGGGTGCGCGAAACCCCCAGCCCGCGCCGCGGCGGGCGGCGCGGCCGGAGAGTACCTGGAACCACTGGGCGGCGATCTAGATGCAGAGGCGGCCGTCGTCGGGGCCGCCGCTGATCCAGGTGAAGCCGGAGGTGAGGAAGGGGCGGAAGAAGAAGGCGAGGGAGAGAATTCCGGCCGCCGCGGGGAGGAAGGGGTGGTTCGCGGCGCGGCGGAGGAAGCTCATTGGGGGCTCAGCGCTGGGCGGCCTTCTGGAGCCGATGGGCTCTCGCTCCGAATATTCGATCGGGACGTCGCTGTCGATCGAGAACGGCACACAATTCCTCGCGCGGCGCGGGAATCACCCCTGGAATTCGCGGCGAAGCCGGATTATAAATTCGACACCGCCGGCCATGTCCTCGCGGTCTTTCCACATTCCGACAAAGGGCGAATCGGCGGTGGAACGCTTCGCAGGCGCCTGCAAGGCCAGGACCACGTCGAGGACCTGCGCGCTTTGACCGGCACATCCTGAAGGGGCCTGAAAACAACCCTCTCGTATGTCGCGGGAATCGTCATCGCTTTGTCCTCAGTATACTGCGCGCGAACGCATTTCTCGGATGCTCGTTCGCCGGCGCGTAACGAGGCGGGGACCACGGAAGAATTGCCAATGCGGAATTAAAGTCCGCCGGCCGGGATGCAACCGGCCACCCAGACTCGCACTTTTGGCACTCTATTCGTGATTTTGTCTTTCTGTAGATGATTAAAAGGAATTGGTCGGGGCGGGAGGATTCGAACCTCCGGCCTCCTGGTCCCGAACCAGGCGCTCTACCAAGCTGAGCCACGCCCCGACGAGGCGGGAGGGTACTTTCACAGTCTACCACCGGCGGGCTAAAACTTCTTCAGTTCGTCGATGAGCGCGGCCAATCCGCGGCGGCGGTAGATTTGTAGCAAGCGCTGTTCCTCGGGAGAAGACGGGGCGGCGTGGGCCAGGCGGGCGTCGCCGAGCGACAGGCGTGTGGGCACCCAGACTTTGCCGTCGGCGAATTCGACGCTGCTGACGTAGCCCGTCATGCCGGCGATGGCGAGGGCGGCGCCGGGCCGGGCGGGGAAGCGCAGGGTCGCATCTTTAAGAATGTCGCGGCTCTCGCCGGGCGCAAGGAACAGCTCCGAGGGCGTGGAGCCGGCGGGGAACTGGCGGCCGGCGGCGTCGCGCAGAATCCAGGCCACATCCACCGATCGCACCGTGCGGGACGAGCGGTTGCGCACTTCCAGGGACGGCTCGCGCGCCTCGTTGCCGGTGATCGTCGCCGCGCCGTTGCGGGGCTCGACCGGAGCGCCAGGAAAGTCGAGCATCGCCAATTCCAATTGCCGGCCGGGATCCACATTCGTCGCGCGGCCGCTGCGCGCAAGCTGCACTTCCATGTCCGGCTGGCTGGTCTGATGCGATAGGCTCTCAAGCACCGCCTGGCGCAGTTTTTCGGGACCGGCGTCGAGCAGCGCCTTGAAATAGTGGCGGTCGCGCCGCGCCTCCATTTCATAAACCACCATCGCCCGCCGGGAGTTCAACTGATTCGGCCCGTAGAAGCTCAGGTCGTCGAACAGGACGCCGTCCAGGCGCACATCGACGGCGCCGCCGCGGGCCAACTGCACGGGCCGGAGCAATCGCAGGTCGATGCGGACCGGGAACGATTCGCCGGCCGAGGCGTTCAGGCCGGTGAGCGTCACCGAAGCCTTGCCGCCGGGAGTCGCCTGCTGCGCCTCGACCAGCAGAGTGACGCCCCGGATGCGCCGCGCGCCGACGTTGCGCAGGGTGAGGGCGGCGTGAAGTTCCAGCACCAACGCGCCTCCCCGAGCCGCCTCGCTCGACCCGCTATAGTCGGACGCCAACAGGGCCACGGGCGAATCTTTTGGAAGTTCGATGTCCGGAAGCGGGAGCCCGGCGCCAAACGCGGCCGAGGCAATGAACCACGCCCCCGCCCTGAAAAATCTAACGGGCATCGTAAACCTTATCGATAGTAATCTGGCCCGAATCGGCGTCGACGTAATTCGCGGTGGCCGATCCCTGCAAGCTGACCGACACCGCGGTCACTTCCTGGCCGAGGGGGGTCATCAATTTCAACGCGCCGTCGCTGCCGCTGACGCCGATGCCGGAGCGGGAAGCTTCGAGAGTGGGGCTTGCCGAAACGGCCAAGGCCGATTGAGACTCCTCCGGCGCCGGATGAACGATGCCGGAAATGGCCGCCGGCCAACGGTCCCAATGCGAGCCGGGAAAATTCATCCAAACGCCCGCCGCCAGCAGCAGGCAGGCCGCGCCGCCGGCGAGCGCCAAGTTCCATCCATGCCGGCCGGGAGAGGCGGCGCGGGAGAATCCCTCGACGCACTCACCGGCTTCGAGGCCGACCAGAATATTACCCGTCATCTCGCGGGAAAGAGCGTTCCAATCGAGGCCGGGAGGCAAATCGCCGCCCGCATCGGCCGCCATCGCCCGCGTCGCGGCGAACCGGGCCGCCTCGTTCCGGCAGACGGCGCAGCGCCGCAGATGAGCGCGCACCCGCAGCCGGCGCCACAGCGCCAGATCGCCGCCGGCATAAAGCGCGAGTTCGGTCTCCCGCGCGTGTTTCATAGAGGCTTCCTTTCCAAATAGCGGCGGAACTTCACCCTGGCGTTGGCGATGTGGGAGCGCACGGTCGCCTTGGAACATTTCAAATGGGCGGCCACTTCGTCCGCGCTGAGGCCCTCCACGTCGCGGAGAATCAGAGCGGTGCGTTCCCGCCCGGTCAAAACGGCCAAGCCGCGTTCGAGCTGCAGGCGTTTTTCCGTGCGAAGCATCGATTGCTCGGGATTGTCCGGTGCGCCGGCCGAAGCTTCGCGCAAGACGCGCTCGGAAACCGCTTCGGGGAGCGCGTCCACTTCGCAGAAATTCACTCTCCCGTGCCGGCGGAGAAAATCGAGCGCCGTATTGGTGGCGATCCGGGACAACCAGTGCGCGGCGCGGTCCAAATCCTTCAACTGCTCCCGCCGTTGGAGCGCCTTGATAAAAGCTTCCTGGGTCAGGTCCTGGGCGTCGGCGACGTTGCCGACGATGCGGTAGATCAACAGGAAAATCCGCCGCGAGTGATTGGAAATAAAGGCGGTTTGCCGCTCCTCGGCTTCGAGCGCGCTCTCCTCCGGCAGACGCCCTGGAGAATGCTCAGCCACAGGCGCCTCGCCGCGCCCAAACGAAGGGAACGCCTCGCACCCGGAATATACCCGTACCGTCGCCATCTCTACTAGAACATGACGCAACCGCGCGGGAAACGTGCATAAATCCGATTCGGTCTCCGCCGATCCAACCTGGAGCTATCCTGATTGTATATGAGACCAGTGGCAGTGATTGGCATCGGGAAAACCGCCTTCGGGGCGTTTCCGGATCGCGACTTGCGCTCCCTCGCCGTCGAAGCGGGCGAAAAGGCGCTGACCGATGCGAATGTGAAGGCGGAGGAGATCGAGGCGTTTTTTCTCGGCAACTTCGCGGGGCCGTCGTTTGCGGGCCAGAATCATTTGGCGCCTTATATCGCTTCCGCGCTCGGCATCGTGGGCGTGCCGGCGACGCGCTTCGAAGCGGCCTGCGCCTCCAGCGGCGCGGCGTTTTTTCACGCCGTTTCGAGCGTGGCGGCGGGACTGTACGACGCGGTGCTGGTGGCCGGCGTCGAGAAAATGACCTCGCAACCGACGGCCAAGGTGACCGAAATTCTGGCCGCCGCGGGGGATATGAACGGCGAGGTGAAAGCCGGGGCGACGTTTCCGGCGCTGTTTGCGATGATCGCGCGGCGTCATATGTATGAATACGGAACGACGCGGGAACAACTGGCTTCGGTGGCCGTGAAGAATCACGCCAACGGCGCCAAGAATCCGCTCGCGCACATGCGCAAGGTCATCACGCTCGAGCAGGCGTTGGCGGGCAAGCCGATCGCGGAGCCGCTGACCGTTTACGATTGTTCGTTGATCAGCGACGGCGCGGCGGCGGTGGTGCTGGTTCCGCTCGCCCGGGCGGCGGAGTTCACCGATCATGCCGTAAAAGTACTGGGGATCGCGCAGACTTCCGACATGCTGGCGCTCGATGAAAAAGACGACATCACTACCCTCCGCGCCGTTCAAACCGCTTCACGGAAGGCTTACGACATGGCCGGATTGAACGCGGCGGAGATCGACTTCGCCGAGGTTCACGACTGTTTCACGATCGCCGAGATCCTTGCCATCGAAGACCTGGGCTTCGTCGCGAAGGGCGTAGGCGGCCCCTATACGCTGGCGGGCCATACTTGCATCCACGGCGAGCGGCCGATCAACACCAGCGGCGGTTTGAAATCGAAAGGGCATCCGGTGGGCGCCACCGGCGTGGGGCAGATCTACGACGTGGCGCAGCAGATTCGCGGGGAAGCGGGCGAGCGACAGGTGGCGCGCAACCGCATCGGGCTGGCGCAAAACCTGGGCGGCTCCGGCGCGACGTGCGTGGTGACGATCTTGGGGGCGGCATGAGCGAGGGTACGGTTTACACCACGGCCAGAGTCTATACGGAAACGGTGGTTCATTCGCCTACGGAGCGGTACGCCAACGACGCTCCTTATCAACTGGCGATTCTGGATTTAGCCGAAGGCGGACGGCTTACCGCGCGCATCCTGGGCGAGCGGTGCGAGATCGGCGACGCGATGGAGTTTGCCGAATCGCGCGCCGGCGTCGAGTATTTTCGCAAAAAGTCCTAGGACGGCTGGGCTTTGACGGATTCCGGTTTCTCCCGCAACATGAGGGAGAAGATGAAACGGACCGGAATCCTCGTTGCGTGCGGCTTGCTGTCGATCGCCTCCGCCATGGCGAACGACGGAGCGGGCGGAAAGAGTTCGTCAACCGACAAGCTGTTGGGCCTTAGCGGAGGTTTGGTGGTGTTCAGCCTGGTTCGCCGGCATCAGAACGTGAAGCGCGTTTGCAATTCCAATCGCCGGTTGTCGGCCGATTCGGAGAATCCGGTGCCGCCCAGCACTCCGACGCCGTAGGGTTGATTCGCCTCGCCGAACAACGGCGACGTGATATCGCCGACGATCGGGCCGGGGTTGTCGTGATTCAGCAGATTGCGCATCGACACCGACACCGTCAAGTTGTAGCGCGGTTCCGAGGGCGCGCCGGCGGAGGGCGCTTCACGCGGCGCTCCGAACAGGAACGTCCTGCCTAGGCGCAGGTTCAGCATAATCAGTCCCGGCCCGCGGCCGAAGTTGCGCGGGATCAGCCGCTCGCCGGGCGATGGGTTCGGATCGAGTAATCCATAGGGCGTGGCGATCACGCCGGGTTTGGAAGGGTCGGTGGCGATGCCGGGGCGGGCGTTGAAGAGCGTATCGCCATATAAATCGCTTCCGGTGGTGATGTCGAACGGCGGCCCGGAACTGGCGGTGAATAGCGGGCTGAAGCGCAGTCCCCATTTCGTCAGGATGGAGCCGCCCGCGGTGACGCGATTGTGGATGTCGGTGGCGGCCGGTCCGTATTCGCCGGCGAAGCTATAAGGACGCGAGGGAAACGTGGCGATGCCGTCGGTGTTGCTGAACGCGCGATTGTAGACGTACGATCCGAAGAGCGATACGTTCGCATTGACCTTGGAATTCACGTTGGCGATGAGCTGATTCTGGTTATAAAGCCCCGACGATTCCATCAATTGAATCGGGCCGGGATTGCCGTAGGGAAAGACGCCGCTTCCCGGCACGGCGGGATTATAGGTGCCGGGCAACGGGGCGTTGATGTCTTCCGAGCGCAGCAGATGCACGCCGTGGGAGTTGGCATAGGTGACGGCGACGGTGGTGTTCAGCGGCAACCGGTATTCGTAGCTAAGCGCGGACTGCATGATGGAAGGCGCGCGCAGCGTCGAGCTGACTTCCTGGATGGTTTGCGAGCCGCCTGCGCCGCCGAGGGATGCGACGGGCGGCACGGTGGGGAAGAAGTCCGGATTCGACACCACGTACTGCCGTTGCACGACGCCGTTGTAGCGCATCGCGGCCAAGGTGTCGGCGAGGGGGAAGCGGTCGTAAAAGATTCCGAAACCCGCGCGCAGGACGCCTTTCGAGGCGGAGCGGCCGGCGCGCGCGCCCGGCGCCCAAGCCAATCCCAAGCGCGGCGCGAAGTCGCGGCCGTCGTGGATATTCGTCTGCGTTTCATAGCGCAGGCCGAGACTGAGCGTGAGGTTCGGGCGAATGCGCCAATCGTCGCCGGCGAAGGCTCCCAGATCGAACTGCCCGGCGAAGATCGATGGCTGGCCGGCGCCGATGGCGAACTGCGTCGCGCCTCCGCCGAGCGAGCGAATCTGGGCGGGCGGCAATCCCATTGCGCCGAACAGCAGCGTGCGGCGGTAGCGTTCGATGGAGTCGATGTTGATCAACACCGGCTGGCCCGCGGCGTCGAGGATGGCTTGGTTGTTGGCGTCCAGCTCCGGCGCGAGTCCGCCGCCGAACGTGAATGTCCCGCCGAAATTCAACGGCGATACGTTGCCGTCGGTGGCGCCGCGCATGCGGACGCCGAACCGCCAGGAGTGCGTGCCGTGGACGATGGACGTGTAGTTTTGGAATTCGTAATTGTTCTGCGTGTCGAAGGATTGGCCCACCGGCGCGCCGCCCCCGGTGAAGGCGCCCAGCACCTGGATCTCCGGCCCGGCGGTGGTGGCGATGGACGACGTTCCCACACGGAAAAACTGGAAGCGGAGTTCGTTCACCGCGCCGGTTCCCAGCACCGCCGTTTCGGCGATCTGCGCAAGCTGGCTCAACAGCCGGGTGTTGAAACCCTGCGATACGAGATTGAAACCGCCGACGCCGGAATCGGCGATTTCCGAGCGGGTAAAACTATAACGCGCGGTGAGCGTGTTATTGGCGTCGATTTGATAATCGAGGCGCGGGCTGATAATCACGCGCCGCTGCGGGATGCTGAACACCGCGGTGAACGGATTGACGATGGCGAGCGTCGTTGGGTCCAGCGTGCTGCCGTTGATGATCGCTCCGTTGTCGATCGAATGCCGCTGGATGTCGAGCGTGAACGAAGCGCGCGAGTTCAGCGGCCCGCTCACGTTCCCGCCGTATTCCTTCAGCTCAAACGGCGCTTTCTCCGCGGCGTAAGGGTTGCGCGAGTTCCAAACGCTGTCGCCGAAGTTGTAAAATCCCGTGCCGCGGAATTTGTCCGTCCCCGGCTTGGTGAAGATCTCGATGCGGCCGTAGCCCATCGTGTCGTACTCGGGCGAAAACGGATTTTGATTGATGCGGACTTCGCGGATCGATTCTTTCGGAGGGATCTGGCCGCCGCTGAAGCCATCGACGAACACCGAGCCGCCGTCGGGTCCGGCGGAGGGGCCGGCGAGGGCCTGCAGGTCGGAGGCGAGGTCGTCGGGATCGTCGGCCAGCGCGCGCAGATCTTCACCCTTCAGCACCAGGGCGTTGGCGTTGTTGGCGGGATCGGCGGTGACTTCGGGTCCGGGGCTTTCCTTTACGGTGACGCGCTGCGTGGTGGAAGCCACGCTCAATCGCAGATCGAGAGTTTGCGGGCCGCGCAGGGCGATTTTCACGGGCTGCGTTTGCTCAAGATTGGGAGCGGAGGCCGTGACGGTGTAGTCGCCGGGAGGCAAGCCGGTGAACGAATAGACGCCCGCGCCGGAGGCCGTCGTGGCCCGCGTCGAGCCGGAGGGGCCGTTCAGGAGAACAGTCGCCGACGGAACCACCGCGCCGCTTTCATCGGTGACGCGCCCGCGCAGGGACGCGGATTGCGCCCGCAGAGACGCGGTTGGGAGGCCGATCGCAAAGACGATGAGAAGCGCCCTGGGCACGCGCCGGGCAGCGTGGGACACATTCAACAGTATGCGGGAGGATTCTGAAGCGAGCCTGAAGAGGCGGGATCAGCCTTCGTATTTTTCGAGCTCAATTTGGTCGCCCGGCGCGGCCACGGCTCCGCAAGGGAGTTCCACCACCGAGTGCGCGCGCCAGCTTCCGGCGAAGCGCCAACCGGCGAGGTTTCGCGCCACTTTCACCACACGCCGCTTGCGGTCGAGAAACACCACGTCGATGGGGAATTTCATGCCGATGCCGTGAACGGCCTCACACGGCACGATCCACAGGCCTTCGCCCGGTTCCAGTCCCGCGCGGCCCAGCAATCCGCGCCGCCGCGTGGCGCTGGTGGCCGCGATCTCGGCCCGGCCGGCCAGCGTAACGCCCGTCGTCTGATTGTGAACCCGCAGCTTCAACATGCGAATCGCCCGTCTCTATACTCTTCGGTCTGGTATCCTGAAACTTCAGTCCTCCCCGTTTGGAAACAATACTTTGAAAGTCGGATTTGTAAGTCTCGGTTGCCCTAAAAACCTGGTGGACACCGAGGTGATGATGGGGCAACTGGCGGCGCGCGGGCATGAGCTGACCCACCAGCCGGAGATGGCCGACGTAATCGTCGTCAACACGTGCAGTTTTATCGATCCGGCCAAGCAGGAATCGGTGGACACGATCCTCGAGATGGCAGAGTTCAAGCGGACGGGCAAAGCGCGCCGGTTGATCGTCGCAGGTTGTCTGGTGGAGCGTTATCGCGGCGATATCCGCAAGGACATGCCGGAGGTGGACGCGATCCTCGGCACGAACGAGTTGGAAAAGATCGCGGCGTTGTGCGAAGGCGCGGAAGAAGACCCGAGCGCCGGGCAAGCCGAGCCGTATCTTTATCACGATCTGACGCCGCGCATTCTCTCCACCGCCAGCCACTACGCATACGTCAAAATCGCCGAGGGCTGCGACCACCCCTGCACCTTCTGCGTCATCCCGCAATATCGCGGCAATTTTCGCAGCCGCCGCTTCGAATCGGTGATCGCGGAGGCCACGCGCCTGTTCGCGCAAGGCGTGCGCGAGATCAATCTGATCGGCCAGGACACGACCTGTTACGGCGAAGATTTCGGTTTGAAGGATGGCCTGGCGCAACTGCTGGCGCGTCTGGCGCAGATCGAAACGCCGCAGCCGAAGTGGGTGCGCTTCCTTTATTGCTACCCGAACAAAGTGACGCAGAAGCTGCTGGATACCATCGCCGCGCACCCCGCGCTGGTGAAGTACATCGACATGCCGCTGCAACACGCCAGCGCCCCGGTGCTGAAGCGGATGAAGCGCGGAGCGAACGGCGATATTTTCCTGAAGCTGATCGAGCGCATCCGCGCGACCATCCCCGGCGTCGCCCTGCGCACCAGCATGATCGCCGGCTTTCCCGGCGAAACGGACGCCGATTTCGAAGAGCTTTGCCAATTCGTCAAAGCCGCGCAGTTCGACCGGCTGGGCGTTTTCTCCTATTCCGACGAGGACACCAGCGCCAGCTTCCACCTGGACGGCAAAGTGGACGCGAGAACGATCTACAACCGCAAGCGCCGCTTGATGGCGATTCAGCGGCGCATTTCCCGCGCGCGCAACCGCCGGATGATCGGCCGGGAAGTGGATGTGTTGATCGAAGGGCCGTCGGAGGAGACGCCGCTGTTGTGGGAAGCGCGGATGGCGGGACAGGCGCCGGAGATCGACGGCGTTTGTTACGTGAACGATTTCAACGACGGGCCGGCGCCGCGCGTGGGAGAAATTCGCCGCATGCGAATCGGCGAAGCCCACGATTACGACCTCGTCGGCGGCCTCGTCGATTCCCCGGAAGCGGAAGCGCCGGAGTTCCTCGCTAGCCCGTTCCGGATCCTGGCCGCGCCGCGCCCGCAGACGGCCCCGCTGGCGCGATAATCTGTAGAGGCCATGCGTTGCCCGATCTGCAAGAAAGAAGTCCCCCCCGGCGAGCCCTTCGCGCCGTTCTGTAGCGACCGCTGCCGCCTGATCGACCTCGGCAAGTGGGCGTCGGGAGAATATGTGATTCCCGGACGCAGCCTCGCCGAGGAAGAACAAGAATCGCCGGAACGGGACGTGGATGACCGATAGGCTGGAACTCATTTCGGCGCGCGTGCTCGGAACGTGGTTCGGTTGCGGATATTTTCCTGTCGCACCGGGGACCATCGGCTCCATCGCCGCGCTGGGCATGGCTCTGCTGCTGCGCCATTTCCTCCGCTTCCATCCGCTGGCGTGCCTGTTCTGGGCGATCGCGCTGGCGATGCCCGCGATGTGGGCCGCCGACACGGTGGCTCGCGAGGACAAGAATAAAGATCCGCGGATCGTGGTGGTGGACGAAGTGGTGGGCCAATGGATCGCGTTGGCGGCGGCGCGCCACGTGAATTGGCAGGGTTGCCTGATGGCGCTGGCGCTGTTCCGCTTGTTCGATATTTGGAAGCCGTTTCCCATACGCCGCCTGGAGGCGCTGCCCGGCGGAGTCGGCATTGTGAGCGACGATATTCTGGCCGGCATTTACGGCGCGCTTGTATTATTCCTTCTCGGATGGTTCAATTTGTATTGGGTATGACGCCGCGCAAGGAAGCTAAGCCGTCGGCGAATGGGCGGCCACAGATTTCGCAGATCACTCCACCGGCGGCGATCCCCGGCGGCGAATTTCAAATTCGCGGGAAAAGCATGGCGCGGGCCGGAGTGACGGAGGTGACGATCGGGGAAGTGCGCACCCCGGTGGTTATCGGATCGAATTCGCACGTCGTGGTGCGAGTGCCCGAAGGCGCCTCGCCGGGCCAACTGGTGGTGCGATGCGACGATCAATCGAGCGCGGCGTGGGCCTGCGACGTGGGCGTTCCCGTGGCCGACAATCTCCATCCGGTGGCCAATCCGGCGGTGGACAGGTTGGGCAACGTCTACGCCGGTTTCAGCGGCGCTCGCGGCCAGAAGACGCCGGTATCGGTGTACAAGATCGGCCTGGATTACACGGTGACGCCGTTCCTGAGCGACGTGATGAACGCCACCGGGCTGACCTTCGGGCGCGACGGAATGTTGTACGTGTCCAGCCGCAACGACGGCATCGTGTACCAGGCCGCGCCCGACGGGACCACCTCGGTTTATGTCGAGGGGATGGGCGTGGCCACCGGGATCGCCTTCGACGACGACGAGAATCTGTACGTCGGCGACCGTAGCGGAACGATTTTCAAGATCAGTCCCTCGCGCCAGGTTTACGTCTTCGCGACGCTGGAGCCGTCGATCGCCGCCTATCATCTGGCGTTCGGGCCGGAGGGTTATCTTTACGTCGCCGGGCCTACCACGTCGAGCTTCGAAGTGATCCATCGGATCTCGCACGCCGGCGAGGTGGAGGTGTTCTACCGGGGACTGGGGCGGCCGCAGGGAATGGCGTTCGACGCCGAAGGCAACCTGTACGCCGCCGCTTCGCTCGCCGGAAGGCGGGGTGTGGTGCGGATCGACGCGGCGCGCAGCGCGGAGCTGTTCGTCTCCGGCCCCGGGATCGTCGGACTCGCGTTCACGCCGTCGCAGGCGATCGTCGTGGCGACGAACAACAGCCTCTACCGCGTGGACGCCGGCATTCAGGGCCGAAGCGTTTTTTAAACGGCCGCCGCAATGCCCGACGCCGAGATCATCGCCATTGGAAGCGAACTGCTGACGCCGGATAAGGTGGATACGAACTCGCTGTTCCTTACCGGCGAGCTGAATCTGCTGGGCGTCGAGGTGGTGAAGAAATCGG